>Ga0256833_1000701_pt1 | contig 25588 bp, 29 predicted proteins | sample 356284metaG_FD_190535 | JGI IMG/M metagenome (GOLD analysis project Ga0256833, IMG submission 190535) | Hydrothermal vent microbial communities from Mid Atlantic Ridge, Atlantic Ocean - 356-284 | ecosystem: Environmental > Aquatic > Marine > Hydrothermal vents | place: Atlantic Ocean: Mid... | reverse complement strand
AACACCTACTCCAACACCTACTCCAACACTAAACACCGTCGTATACATTAAAGGAGAAGGACCATACATAGGGGATACACTTTGGATAAATATAGTAAATGAAAGCTATGTTGGACCACTTCCATCAGGAATTAATATAGAAATAAACGAAATAATTAATAATGCAGTAGGTTATAATATTACAGTAAATGGTATAGAAATATACAAAGATGCTAAACTACCAAAAACCTACATAAGTATACCATTCGTTTTCACTCATGCAGGTAAATACACTATTACAGTGTATGCATGGAATAAAGCAGGAGCTACAGTTAGTAGTAGTAAAAATATTAATGTATATGTAGCACCAATAACAAGTAGTTAAATTAAAATCTTCGTAATTTTATTTTTTAAATAGGAAATATAGTTTTAGTATATTAATATTTTAAACGTAATTTCCTTTAACTTTTAGTATATTTCGATAAAATAAATAGTTAACTTTATTAACACACCACATAAGTAATAAGTATGCACAATGAATACGATACAGCAATAGAGGCACTTGAAAAAATAATCCAGTCTATGAACGAAGCTATAAAGGAGATGTGGTCCGCGGGATATATTGGAATGATGACTTCTATAGGAAAAATATCTGCAAATGAAGCAATAAAGAAAAGTCTCGCAGAAGATATTCCCTCACTTCTTAATGATATATCTTTGAACATACCTGGTATGGAATTCGAATACGACAGCCAGAAAATAGTTGTAAAAAAATGCATAGTAAGAGAGCTTGCTGAAAAAGGAGTTATAGAACTTAATGGTCTGCTGTGTGCATTCATGAAAGGATATATGTCAAGAATGCTCGAAAACGTTAACGCCAAACTCCTAAACGTTAAGATTAGTGACATTTGTGAAATTACGTTAAGGTGAAATTTTTATGTCAGTAAATGTGGAAAAAGTAGAAGCGCTTAAATCAAGAATGAAAATACTAGCAATTCTCAGCAACGCCTTAGAACTTTTAAGCGGAGAGTGGGCTAAAACTGTATGCTGGATTGCCGGAAAGAGACTTGGAGAGAACGTGAATGTCGGAGAAAAATCATCGCTTGAAGATGTTTTTAGCGTAGTATCTCCCTGGAAAGTAGAAGTATTCGAGAAAAAAAATGATAACGAATACTTGGTTATTTTTCGTGAGTGCCCCATAAGACAAACACACTATGTTGTGTGTACAAAGCAAGGTAATGTTATGTGTCAAATAACTCATGGATATATAACACAAGTTATTGCAAAAGCTTTAAAAAAGAACGTTAAACTTGTGCTTTTGCATGCCGGTCCCAATGCGTGTTTGAAGAAGGTGGTGATTGAGAAATGAAGATTGCAACACTCAAGCTCGCTTCATGTTCTGGGTGTCATATTGCTCTACTCGATACGCACGAAAAATTCCTTGAAATTGTTGATAAAATAGTATTCTCACCAATACTTTTAGATACAAGAGAAATTCCCGATTGTGATATTGTTTTGGTGGAAGGATCCGTCAGAACAAAAGAAGAACTTAATCTATTAAAGAATGCTAGAGAAAAATCTAACACAGTAGTAGCATTTGGAAGTTGCGCAGCTCTTGGTGGTATAACCAGTCTAGGCAACATATTTTCTGGAAAACAAATAATAGAAAGTGTTTACTCTACCGAATTAAAAAACACTCCCAAATTCTTAAACGAAGTTCTACCCATAGACGAATTCGTTGAAGTCGATTATTACCTACCAGGATGCCCACCTCCGCCAAACCTCATAGTAGAATTTCTTGAGGCTCTGCTTAAAGGAGAAAAACCGAAAAAGATTGAACATCCCGTATGTGCTGAATGTGGCAGGATAGTTGAGTATAAAAAAATTGATGGTATAAAGAGGTTTGGAGAAGCTGAAAAAGGAGTATGTTTACTTAGTCAAGGATTTCTATGCTTAGGTAGTGTAACAAGGGGTGGGTGCAATGCTGCATGCGTTAAAGCTGGTTTGCCGTGCATAGGTTGCAGAGGGCCGACTCCAAAAATAATGAGGTCCTACTGCAGAGACAACCTAAATGAAATCTTAGAAAGATCGAAGAGAATAATTAAACAGGAAATCACTGTTGACGATATCGCATATTTCTACACATTCGTCTTCGGTAGCGATATGAAAGATAAACCTATATCAATGATTAAAGATATTATGAGGAGTGGTAGATATGGTCGAGATAATTATAGACGAAAACAAATGCGTTAGATGTGGAGAATGTTCTGACGTATGTCCAACAGGAGTTATCGTCATGGAAGGAAGAAAACCTGTCGTTAAAAATGCCAGCAAATGCATTGCGTGCTTGAGTTGTAGCTATGTCTGCAGAAGTGATGCAATTATTCATAAAGATATTTATATTGAGAAAAAATTAATTTACAACCCAAAAATTAAAGAAAAAATAAAAAAATTTATATAGGTGTATAAATATGGAAATGGTAATAGATCCAGTTACAAGAATTGAGGGAAACGCAGTAATTGAAGTTAAAGACAATAAAGTTCTATTTAAAGTCGTAGAATTCCGAGGATTTGAGAAGTTCTTAGAAGGACGAACTTTTGAAGTACTTCCAAGATTAACAGCAAGAATATGTGGTATTTGTCCAGTAGCACACTCAATTGCAAGTGTAAAAGCAATAGAAGATGCCATGAAAATTAGCGTACCCGAAAGAGCTGAAATGTTGAGAAGATTATTATTATTAGCTCAAACAATACAGTCTCATGCCCTACATATTTTCTTCTTATCTCTTCCAGATTACTACCCCATAGAAAATAAAAACATAGTAGGACTTGCAAAAATCAAGAAAGAACTTGTCAAATTAGGAATATTCTTAAGGAAAATAGCTCAAAACATAGTTGAGGAATTAGCAGTTAGAGCAATCCATCCCGAAATAATTCTCGGAGGAGTAACAAGAAATTTATGTAATGAAAAAGCTAATAAGTTTCTCGAAAATCTTAAAAAAGCTCTTAAAATTGTCGATGATATAAGAAGTGAAATAAAAGATGCATTTCAGGCAAAAGAAATTACACAGACAATACAAACAATATACCTGTCACTTAAATACAATGAGATCATAGACTTCTATTCAGGACAACTTGTTGCAATCAACAAGGAAGGAAAAGAAATATACAAATTCTGTGAATCAGAATACGAAAAATATATAGAAGAAAAAGTTGAAACTTTTAGTTATGCTAAATTCCCGTATATTAAAGGAGAACTTTATAGAGTAGGACCATTAGCAAGGCTTAACATAGGAAAATTAGATACAGATATTGCCCGCGAAGAGCAAAAGGAAATTTTCAGCAATATTAGACACGAAACGCTGCTGTATAATTATGCGAGATTCATTGAACTAATATATTCTATAGAAAAAGCAATTGACATTATAGAGAACGTCAAACCTGGAAAGATACGATATAAAATTGAAATAAAAAGCGGAGGAGAGGGGGTAGGTGTCGTTGAGGCTCCAAGAGGTACATTAATTCATCATTATATTCTAAACGATAGAGGATTGTTGAAAAAAGCTAATATAATTGCACCGACAACTCAAAATAACCCAGCTATAAATGCGGACTTAAATGTAATTTACAAGAAATACAATACCGAAATGCTTGAAACTTTCGTAAGAGCATATGACCCTTGCATTAGCTGCTCCACGCACTGAGTTTACAATATAACACTTATGATAATGAACCGATAACTTTATATACTCCTTTTTTACTGTGGGGTACAATGATAAACTTAAAGCAACTACATAGTATAACTGGTTTAAGAGTTTGTTGCGTATCTCATGGAAAAATAGTCGATAGTTATTTGCTTACAAATGAGGAAATAAATAAAATTAATAATTTAGGCTCTCTTATTAACTCACTTCCAGAAAATTTTGTAATTGGTATTATCGAAACGAACGAAAAAGAGAGGTTCTGTATTATTAAAGCTAAAGAATGTTTTTTTATATCGCCTATCGAAACAGAAAATATAGGTGAAGTTTATAAAAAAATAGCTAACTTAGGAGGTATTTGAAAAATGACAATTAAGTTTTACTTAGTAAAAATTAACGATGAAATTAAAGGTTATGGAAATGTTGATATTTATAATAAATATCTTAGTTTCTTTTGTAAATTGAATGAGAGTAATGTAAAGAAAGCAATACTATTCTTTAATGACGAAGCTGCTTATTTTGAAAAAAATAGTATCTCAGTTTTTGTTGGTACCAACAAAAATAATATAGGTATGGCAAAACTTTATGCAAAAAAACTTATAAACTCAAATAAAATAAATACAAAACTAGATACGTTAGATGAAACCTTTAAATTAGTTGAGAAAATAAAGAACATGGATCTTGAAGAGTTTTTAAAGTTCAAAGAAGGAGGTGATTAATATAAGCTCTGGTACACTTTTTGAAGTAGTTTCACTAATACTAAGTGGAGTATTAGGCGCTGTTATAACAAAAATAATTTTAAAAAGAAAAGAAAATAAAGAAATAAAAGAAGATACAACTAGAGAAAAGACAACAAAGGAAACAACAGTAACCGTTCAAAAAAATTTAGAACCTTCTCCAAATCCTACGATACTCAGAGAACGAATAAATACCAATTATACTCCCACTGATTTTCAGGATCTAGTTAATTACATAAGTGACAAATATATGCTTATAGATATTACCCTTTTAACTTCAGAGGGATTACCTATAGCTTCTAACAGCAATTCTCCAGAAGAAGACGCAGCAATAGCACCGGAAATTTTAAGAATCGTTGGGGAAATAGTTAAATCTGATAAAATTATAATTTCAGGTAAAAATGAAAAAATACTTGTTTTCAAAATACATCCTGAAGTTATAGCGTACACCAGGGTGAGGAGAGAGATTACAGGGATTGAAATAGAAAAATTAAAAGAAGAAATTACTAAATTTATGGAGGTATATATGTGAATATATATATCTTATTAAATTATATAAAAAATATATATAAAGATTTCTATATATATGATTGTCATGTTATACGTTTTACTAAAAACATTGTGTGGATTGTATTTAATGGAGGTGTAGATAAGTGGCTAAAATAATAACTATTGCATCTGGGAAAGGTGGTACGGGAAAAACAACGATAACGGCAAATCTCGGGATTGCGCTAACAAAACTAGGTAAGGATGTCACAATACTTGATGCAGACATAACTATGGCAAATTTAGAACTAATACTGGGTATGGAAGGTTTACCTGTAACGCTACAAAATGTGCTTGCAAATGAGGCTACAATAGATGAAGCTATATATGAAGGACCAGGCGGTGTAAAAGTTATACCAGCTGGGATATCTCTTGAAGGCTTAAGAAAAGTTAACCCAGACCTACTTGAAGAAACACTTAAAGCTCTCCTCGACAGAACAGAAATACTGCTTCTCGATGCTCCTGCTGGATTAGAAAAAAGTGCTATCGTTGCTCTTGCAGCGGCAGAAGAGTGCATTCTTGTAGTTAATCCAGAGATATCCTCAATAACTGATGGACTAAAAACAAAATACGTAGCTGAAAGATTGGGTACAAAGCTTCTTGGGATAGTTGTAAATAGAGTTACGAAACTTGGAGTAGAAATTGCAAAGAAAGAAATCGAAGCAATTCTTGAAGGAAAAGTCTTAGCAGTTATACCCGAAGACCCAGAAGTAAGAAAAGCTGCTGCTTTTGGCCAGCCTGTTGTGTTAAAATCCCCAAAATCTCCAGCAGCTAAAGCGATAAACGAACTTGCTGCAAAAATAGCAGGTATCGAAATCAAGAAAGACGAAAAAGCAAAAGAAAGTGCAATATCCAAATTTTTAAGAATACTCAAAAGGAGGTGAATATATTTGGACAGTATTATATATGTAATTTCTGGTTTACTTGTAATAAGTTTATTAGGGAATTTAGTTCTATATGCAAAAGTCAAAACTCTTAGTCGACAACTTGCAGAAGTGGATGAAAGAGTAGAACTAACAAAAGAAGAGTTATCTCAGATAAGACTAAGACTTGAAAAAATGAAAAAAGAAATCTAACGTACTTAAGTAATTAAGACGCAAATTTAAGCAAATAACCTTAAATTTTTTATATCCTGAAAGTAACAGTAAACCATGTTCATACTAAATCCAGATAAGGTTTATTTCATATGCAATACGTGTGGATATGTTTTTCAAGAAGACCCTTACAAAATGCCAATTATTTGCCCTATGTGCGGAAGCGAAAACGTTTCAAAAATGTAAAAATAAATATTAAACTTAGGACACTTCTCTTGAAGTGTCTATTTCTAAAATCTTTTTTTTCGTTTTAAACCTAATAAATGTTGGCATATTTACGCCTCCAAGCATTTTTGGAATTGAAAATTTATAAACAAATCTATCACCCACTCTTTCACTCTCAATAATAAATACACCATCGCATAAATATTGCAACAAAGTTAATGACTTATCGTTATACCAGTTTTTTAAAACAGAAAGTAGTAAGAGAATTTTATTTTTCATAGCAATTTCCCTTAACTTGAGAGCTATATTTTCATCAAACGTAAATTCTACTACGGCTTTACAATTTGATATATCGTCTATTTCATTCAATATATTTCTTTCATCAATTCTTATAATTTTTGAATTAAAACCAAGATCCCGCATTTCTGTTTCAATAATTTTTGGTGATTTAACAGATGCAAAGTAGTAACCTCCATTACTGAAATTATAAAGTATCAGTTCTGGAGAAGCAATTGGATCAGATACAACTAAAATCGTTGATGGTATAGGAAAACCACCAAGAACTCTATCAATTATTCTAATACCGCTAGGCATCAACTCAGAAATAATAACACCCCCATAACGCATAGAATCATAATTACAGAGTGTTTTACTCCAGCAATTGGGTCCCCTTCAGCCATAACTCCTGAAACTATTCCAGAAAAAAATGCCTGAATGATCGTAGCCTGACTTAAAATCCACATTATCTGATTTTTGTTTACACTATGCCTAAAAAACGGCAGACTATTCGTTTTAACAGCAGACTTGAAAAGCATTGGAAACACTTGTGTAGATAGAATTACCATAACTCCCAAAAACGTAAAGAAAGAAACGTACATAATTATAACATATATTAATAAATTTAATTCTCGCTCCTTATTAAGTTTTCTATCAAGTTCAGCATCTTTTCCACAAAGATGAAGTGCTTCAGCTAAATCACCACCAATCCTAATAACATCCATCAATACAACAACAACTCTTGTAAGCAAAGGCACTTTAATTCTATTTGCAAGTTCTGCGAAAGATTCCACTACCTCTGCACCCCATTCAATACTTCTTTTCATTCTCCTTAGTTCATCGTATAATCCACCCTCACCAGATTCGGCAACAATACTAATTGCTTTTTGAAGAGTAGTTCCAGTTGCGATTATCCCAGCTAAGTTTTTAAAAAATTCAGGAATCTGACTTTTTATTTTATTTTCTCTTCTCCTTTTAAGTTCATAAAGAATTGAAAGTGGTGTTAAGGCTATTAGCATTGCAGACGTTACAACAAAATCTGGGCGTAATGATTTAATTGAAGAAATTATATAAAAAATAGATAAAGGAATTGAAACAAATAATACATAAATTGGATTTTGTTTTATTAATTTAATTGGAGATTTTAGATCTTCTATTCTTTTTTTCCTGATTTTTGCTTTTTTAAATGATGAATAAATCTCACTATTTTCTAGGCTGTGTACATCTTTTTTATCGTTTTCATCTTTTTTATTTTTAGTGTTATATACTTCATCATTTAATTCTATTGTTGTTACTCTCCTTACATCTTTTGGAGTCATTATATAGATGATTATTGCAAAAAATAGTGAAGATAGAGGAATTAATACATATACTACTCCGTAAAGTGATCTTATATCACCACTGCCTATTGCCAGCATCGTACTTTGTATTATAATTATAAAAAGTGGTGCTGTAACGGCTATAGTTACATAGCTCTCTGCAAGCAAACCAAGCATTTCAAGGAAATTTTTTTGCTCTGTTTTAGCTTTTTCTACATACTGTTCACTTTTTTGAGCGAGAAATACTGTAAGATTTCCACCACTATCTATTGTCGTCAACAAACCACTTATGAATTCTCTTAAAGTATCTGAAGGTGTTATTTCATACAATTCAGTTATTGCTGAATGTAGATCAGATCCAAAATATTCTATTTGGTTGACGATAAATCTAAATTCCTCCGCAACCTCTCCATAAACATTCTTATGTTTTGATAGTGAATAGATTATATCAATGATTCCAATTCCACCCTTACTTAGTGAATACATGTAGTTTACTGCATGAGGTAACATACGTTCAATTTCTCTTTTTCTTTCATTAGCTTTTATTGAAGGATATAACATATATATGGTATATACCATATAGTAAAACAATAGAGATATTCCCAAAATAATAAATATTTCAATTACATATACAAAAATATTAAGATTGATTGGTACTTTTATAGATAAACCCGGAATAGAAAAAGATGGTTTGTTTATTTTAATTGGTATATGAATTGGTACCTGTACATAACTAGACACACATATACCCTGCATATTTGGTTTATACGTATGAGTTAATTTCTCAAGTAATTTTAATATAAAAATATGGATTAACGAATAAGAAATAAAACCAACTACTATCCCAATTATAGCTGCAATAATACTATAGAATTTGGCATCAGCTAAGTATACATCATACGTTTTATCTATTCTTGCAGCTTTAAGCACTTTATCAAGATCAATATATTCAGCCTTCTTTTTTCTAAATTTCTTTCCAAAAAGTCTATATGCTATTTTCATAGTACGCCACCTATAAGCTTCTTTGTAACTTCTTCTGGTTTTGCTTGATAAACTTTCATAAAATTAACAAATTCTTTTGAGGTAATATTCATTTTAACTAATCTTTTTAAGATTAGTTTCCGTTTTTCAAATTCTTTTTCAAGATCGTCTTCATCCCAAGCTTTAAATTTCATAATGTCTTCCATTACTTTTGAACTCCATATATCGTTTAGAAGAAATCGATGTGTGTCTGTAGATGGTTCCCAATGATATATGTCCATAGTTTTTAGATTTTTCGTTATTGGATCTATGTCAGTAACTTCTGTAATATTTATATTTCTTCTAACTCTCCTCCCCTTAACAAAAGTTTGAGTTTGAACACAAACAATATCTAAGGCTGAAATCATCGATCTTGGAACACTTAAAGGTGGGTACTCCAACCTATGAATTGCTGCTTCAACCGAATCGGCATGAAACGTTGACATGGTAGTATGGCCAGTACTCATGGCTTGAAAGAGTGTTTGTGCTTCTCTTCCTCTAACCTCACCCACTATTATGTACTCTGGCCTCTGCCTCAAAGCAGCTTTGAGCAGATCGTACATGTCTATTTTTCCCTTATCGCCTTCAACAAATGACTCTTTCGTTACAGCGGGAATCCAGTTGGGGTGAATCAACATTAATTCCCTCGTATCTTCAATAGTAACAATCTTTGCATTTAAAGGTATAAAAAGCGCTATTGCATTAAGTGTCGTCGTTTTTCCACTTGCAGTTCCACCAACAATAAGTATACTTTTGCCATTTTCAGTAGCTAACCAGAGATATGCCATTTCATCAAACGAAAAAGTTCCCCATTTTATCAAATCAATCGGAGTTATAAGTATTTCTTTAAACTTTCTTATTGTAAATGTACTACCTCTTGTAGTAACTTCACTACCCAGTGTTAGCTGAATTCTACTACCATCTGGCAATGTAGCATCGACCATTGGATTAGACGTAGATACAAATTTGCCACTTCTCTGAGCCAATTTTATTACAAATGAATCGAGTTCATTTCTATCCATTTTTACGTTTGTAGGTATATTTCCATAATTCCAATGGTATACAAAAATTGGTATATTCCATCCATCACATGAAATGTCTTCAACATACGGATCCTTCATAATTCCATCTATTTTGTAAAATCCAAGAAAATCTCTTTTAATGTAATAATAAAACTTTGCAAAGATAGTTTGTTCAAATTTTAAACCATATTCTTCTAAAATATTTCTAATAATATCTTCTAAAATTTTATATTTATTTGAATTATTTATATTGGTGTATAACAATTTAGTCCTTACAATTTCTTTGAGTTCAGAAAGAATAATAGATTCATCTTTGCTAAGTAATGGTTCAACAAGATAATATAAATATTCATTTTTTACATTATTATATAATATATATACTTTAGCAAACGGTTTATGAACCCAATATTCTTCTATGACTTCATAACCATACGGTATTCTGACAGTAAGTATTTCTTCAGGAGTACCAAATTTTGAGATAATTTTTGCATCACTAATAGACTCTGAAAAATTTCTAACAGTATTGTCGTCTATAATCTTAGAATAATCTGGAAAGTCTTGGGCAATAGATAAATAAAACATAATTTTAGATTGGGAATTACAATTTCTTTTTTCTAATTTTAATATTTTTGGAGTTACTTTTTTTACTTTTTTAAACTTATTATTTTCTTTATTTTTATTATTGAGTACGTTTCTAAGAGCGTAAAACCCATCGAAGTTCGTTGGCACATCGCTCTTTTCAGTCATATGAAACATACCTAATCTTAGAATTTTTAAAACTTTTTGGTCATCTACGATTACAACTTAAATCTTTTAGGTAATTTTCAGCAAATTTTAACACATTTGTTAAATCAGTATCTTCTTTAGATTTAACATATACGAATCCATTATCTAATTTGATAAATTTTTCTATATAATCTGACACTACTATCACTTTTTTTGCATGTGGAAAAACTGAAAAGATATCTAATATATCTTCACCTTTTTTTGAGAAGATTATATCACCGCAATCATTTATTATTGCAACTTCATCGTACTTTTTTAAAAAGTCAGTATCAATACCTATTTTATAGTTATATGTTTTTTCATCGAGGTTATCTAATGCTAACTTTTCTTTAATCTTTTTTTCCTTTTTTTTATTAAGCCTATCGAAAATCAATAGCAACAGTGATAACTTCACAATTCTACTACTATTAGGCGACATAGTCGATCACACAATATTCCAGATATATATATCTTATTCATTGTAAGTACAAATTTGCTTCGTTTTTTTGTTAGTATTAAAATAATTTAGATATTTAAAGCTATTTAATTACTATATATAATTATCTAAAATTATTTTCTAATTTTAAATTTAAAAGGAGTAGATTTAGTGTCACCGAATACACCTTCAATTATTTTTTCAATCTCTTCTTCACTTGGATCTTTTATCTTGTATTTTCTCATAATAGTTTCTCTATTTAAGTCCTCAGATTTACTACTGGAATCACTATAATTTGTTAAACCAGTACCTTCTTTTTCCTTTTTTGAAGTTAAAGTTTTCTCTTTAGTAGAACTCTCATGATCTTTTAGATCATTTTTATATTTAATTTCTTTTACAACGACATTAGGATTATTTCTAATGAAATTATCTATATCCTCCTTGTAGGCATATATTTTTCCATTAAAATTAATTTTAGAAAGTGCAGAACTTCCAAAAAATACTTTACTCCCGTCTATTACTTTGGCACCCACTATTTTTCCACGTTTTACTACTAAAATTGCCTCCTTATTCTCACCTTTAGCTTTTATGATGCCTGTAAATAACTTAACGGTTGATATAAACTCCGATAAATTTACTTCTATTCCTGCAATAACTGGAGTAGATCCCTGTTGAGATATAGAATTAATTTTTTGAGTTTTAGAACTACTAGTCATACTTTTAGTCATACCTTCGTTATTGCTTAATATGGCGTCTTTATTCATTTTAATAGCTAATTCGATTTTGTCATCTGTAAGTTTGTATATTTCAACTGTAGCGTTTTGAACAGTGTTAATTAATTCCAAAGCTTTTTTACCTTTAATCTCTTTTTTAGATTTTACAAACTCAACACTCGCCAAAACTGGATTACCTCTGCGAATTAAAATACTACAAAGGTAAAGGTCTTTATCGTCTCTCCACGAAAATTGAATATACCCAGTTAAATTTATTTTAAAAATATTCTTGGGATTTACTCCTCTTTTTACTTCCACCAATTCTCCTTTAGGAAGTATCATAAGCTACAAGCTCGCCGCTATTCTTTCAGCTACTCTTTTCATTTCAATCCTTATCAAACCAAGGTTGACTTTAGATTCTGTGAACACTGTCAAAACTGCATTCTCTCCAGCATCGATGAGCAAAATTTTTCCTTTGTCTCCTTCTACCATTACTATATCTGTTTTTCCATCCATTATTCTGTCCATAACTGTAGTACCGGAACCGTAAACAGCCGCAACCATTGCAGCCGCAATATCTGGATCAATTGTCTTATCTGTTGTTTCAAAATCTATCACTAAACCGTCTTTTCCAACTACGGCAGCACCTTTAACACCGTCCAATCTCAGTAATTCGGCAAGAATATTTTCAAACAATGTAACACCTCCTCGTTCACTAAAGTTACACACATCTTTAAAAAATTTTTGCTACACGAAGAAAACCTAAAGTACAACCAAATCGCAGAAACTATGTTATGCAATTTATAAAGATTTTGTAACCTTTCAAGCATATTTTTTCAGCAATTCGAGAATTCCCTCAAACGTATATTTTTCAGGCATTAAACTTTCTACGCCTCTTTTATCCAACTCACTTTTGGTTGGAGGACCAATAGCTATAACTCTACATTTTGGTTTACCGAGCTTTTCTTTTTCGCACAACTCGAAAAAGCTTTTAACTATCATTCTACTCGAAAATACTGCGAAATCAACTCTTCCTTCGCACACCATCTTTACGACTTCCAACTGCTTTTTCCCGTGTTTTTTTAGAATTCTGTATATCTTAAATTCTTCACAATCTCCAACTTCTAAAAGAACTGGATCTCCCTTATCACTTCTTATCAAAGCGATTTTTCCTCTAAGTTTCCCTTTAAATTCTTTAACTACACTTTTTGAGTCAAATTTTTCGGGAAGTTTGCTCTTAAAACCCAATTCCTCAAGCTTTTCCGCCGTCTTTTCTCCTATTGCTATTAATTCCTTTCCTCTCAACTTATCTAAGAGCTTGTGCTTTCTTAAAATTTCCACAGCCGTAACGCTTGTTACTATAGCAACATCGAACTCGGCTTTGGCGAACCTATTTATCTCTTCAACATCTTCTACGATTTCTATGAGGGGTGCGTGAACGACTTCTATACCCTCTCTCTTAAAGCTTTCGAAAGATGCCCTATTTTCAGGTCTAAACATCGCCACTTTCATCTGTTCACCTGCAAAGTTTTTAACATCAAACTTTAAAGCAATGACATGATCCTCGAAGGACTAAAAGCAACTCTGAAAAATCCGGGTATAATATTATTTCCCATATTAGCAATGTTGGTACTGTACGTGTTAATGAGTGCTGCTGTAATGACGGCTATAACCCCATCTGAACTGCAAAACATAGCTAAAAACGAGTCGTTCAAAAACTTTACCCAACAAGCAAAAACAACTGAAAAAATAATTTATAAATATCTAAGAAAGAATTTAACAAAAACGATTATAGCTTTTCTAATGTTTGGCACATTAGCTTTTGTAATAGGAGAGTTCCTAAATGCATCAATGATAGTAGCAGCAAAAGAAATAGTTTTTAACAACACTTTTTCTTTCAAAAGTGCTTTCGACGGTGGTTTCGTTTACACGTTACCCTTGATAGGAGTTGACATCCTTTGTGGCTTGGGATTTTTAGCTTTTCTAATGCCGTTCTACATAGTTTACTATGTTACCGGGTTGAAAACAATTGTAGATGTAACACCAATAGCCTTACTATTCGTAGCCCCTCTCCTAATAATGCCAAGGTACGTTTTAATAGTAAAAGATGAGTCCGTAATAAACAGCATAGTTGAAGGATTTAGAGTTGCAATTAGAAACTACCCGCTATCTTTTACTGCAGTTGTATTCTGCTCTTTAATATCCATGGCTTCCTTAGCAGTGCCAATAGTATATCCGATAGCAAGTGCTTTTTCTGCATCGCTACTGAGCGTTTACATGTGTCACATTGCAGGAGGTGAATAAGACTTGAAAGCGTACGGACGTTTCTACTCTTGCGGAGAAGTTTACGAAGGGTGGTTCGAATTAGAAAGAAACGGAATAAACTTCGATGGTTTGTTTTTCGACGCAAAGTGCGTAAAATTTCTTCCACCAGTAAAACCGGAGAAAATAGTTTGCGTAGGTTTAAACTACATTGACCACGCAAAAGAACTTGGAATGGAAATACCAGACGAACCAGTTATATTTCTCAAACCACCGTCATCAATCATCGGCGATGGAGATGCCGTAATAATACCTACTTTGCCTGAAGGACTGAGTAGAGTTGATTACGAGGGAGAATTGGCAGTCGTAATATCTAAGAAATGCAAAAACGTTCTTAGAGATGATTTCGAAGATTTCGTTCTTGGATATTGCTGTTTCAACGACGTTACTGCGAGAGACGTTCAGAAAAAAGACGGTCAGTGGACGAGAGCTAAGAGTTTCGACACTTTTGCACCAATTGGGCCATACGTGGTTAAAGTGGATCCATCAGATTTAGAGATTAAAACAAGACTTAACGGCAGAGTTGTGCAGAAATCGAGAACTTCTAACCTGATATTTGGAGTTGGCGAACTCTTAGAGTTTATTTCTGGAATTATGACTTTGAAGAGAGGGGATGTAATAGCTACTGGAACTCCAGCCGGAGTAGGTGCCGTCAAAAGAGGAGATGTCGTAGAAGTAGAGATAAAAGGAATAGGTACGCTTAGAAATAAGTTCGTTTAAAATTTTAATTTTAAGTCTTTAAAGTTTTATTTCTTTTAACTTAAAAACGGGACAAAGTTTGCACACATCGCAACCCGGATACGGTTTACCTGTTCTCGGAAAACTAACACCTCCCCATTCCAACGTTCTTTCGAGCATTCTCCTAACTACTTTTTCTATCTGATTTCCGGGTATGAAAACGTTTATCTCTCCCTGCTCAGTTTTTCCCGACGTCTTACTCCCACTACACATCGGTGTAATGTTTATCGCGTTCTCGTTGTAACACCAAACAGCTCCAGCACAAACAGCAGAGTTTACAGTAAAGTTTGGCCTGATGGGGTTTACGTTAAAAGCTGAAGCGTAGTCATTGCATATATGATATGCTTGCAAGACATCGCATACGATGTAAACAATATCTGGCGAAAAATTTGCAGAGTGTAGGGGAGCTATAGCGAAGTAAGAAAGTTCCTTTTTTAATCTCGGTTTGGACTTTACAAAGAACTCCGCTTGAGTTTCATCTTTGGCATATTTCATGTGGGCTTTTATTTCTTCCTCGTCAAAGTCTTTCCACCTGAAAACGTAGTGTGCGTTTGTACATCCCATAGTATTCTTAAATCCCACGAGTTTTACTCCTTCCTGCCTCGACAAAGCCGTGTATTGGCAAAACGTGAAAAATTTGTTTGCAGTTTTGTAATCGCTATAGACATCTCTATCGAAATTCTCAAATGAGAATTTTATAGCTACTGGATAGTATTTTAATCGAAGTAAATTCATTAGAGAAATAGTTATTTTTTCCCTATCAAGCTCACCGGAAAGCATCAGTTCCGCAAATTTAAGGCCATCTAACAGTGATGATAGCATCAGAACTCCTCCTACATTTCATATCACGTACTTATCGAGTTTGTCAACTTTTCTTCCACAGTAGTGGCATACTACTTTAACTGTATTTCCTTCCTTTTTAACGTGAAATTTACTCTTTATAGGTTCTCTGCTGTTAGTTATGCAGTTTTTATTAGGGCAAGTTAAAATACCTTCAACTACCTCAGGCAGTTTTACCCTCCTCTTTTCGCTAACTTCGTAATCTTCTATTAAGTTAATAGTCGCATTTGGTGAAATCAGAGCAATTCTGTTTAACTCCTCCTCACCAATATACTTCCCTTCAACTTTGACTATGTCTTTCTTTCCCATTTTTTTGCTCGGCACGTTCATAGCTATAAGAACGCGTTCGCTACTTCCGGGTCTTATTCCAAGAATCCTAAGGACGAGTAAAGCCTTTCCAGCGTTTATGTGATCTATCACAGTTCCAAACTTTATCTTGCTAACTGCAAGCTCCAATAAAATCACCCCCTCAACAATTCATAAAGTATAGCCATTCTAACGGGAACGCCGTAGAAAGCTTGCTGAAAATACTTAGCATAAGGCGTTTTGTCAACTGAAACGTCTATTTCATCGACTCTTGGCAGAGGATGCATTACTACTAAGTTATCTTTCGCTTTCTTTAGGATTTCGCAGTCTATTTTGTAACTTCCGGCAACTTTTAAATATTCTTCTTCATCCGGAAACCTCTCCTTCTGAATTCTGGTGACGTAAAGTACGTCAATCTCGCCAATAACTTCATCTAAGCTTGTTATTTCAACGCATGTATCTAGATTTTCAAGAATTTCCTCTGGAAGAGCTAAGGATGGGGGGCTTATTAAGAATATCTTCGCTTTGAACAGAGCAAGAGCTTTTATTAAAGAGTGAACAGTTCTTGAATACTTCAAATCTCCCATAAGAGCTATTTTCAAATTTTCTAACTTAGACTCCTTTCTTATAGTATAGAGGTCGAGGAGAGTTTGAGTTGGGTGTTGTCCAGCTCCGTCACCAGCATTTATCAAAGGTACTTCTGAATGCTCCGAGGCAAAACGAGCGGCACCTTCGAGGGGGTGCCTTAGAACTATTACATCAGCGTACTTGGAAACTACTTTTATAGTATCTGCAAGCGTTTCACCCTTAGCAACGCTGCTCGCTTCCTGAGCTGTCATGTTTATAACTTCACCACCAAGCCTTTTCATCGCCACTTCAAAGCTCATTCTCGTCCTCGTAGATGGTTCAAAGAATAGGTTCGCTAAAAGCTTTCCTTCTAAATCTTTTCTAACAATCTTACCCTCCGCTACTGGAAGAAATTTTTCTGATAGGTCTAAAATATACTCTATGTCACTCTTTTTTAAATCCTCTATTGAGATTAGATGTCTCATCGCATTTGCTGAGCTTTACAGTCGTATAAAGATGTCGAGATTACCTTAGCATGTGATGTAGCATCATGTAATCCACTTCCTTTAGCAGTATATCTATTATTTCCTCTTTATCAAAAATTCTCTTCAACCTCAACAAAACACTTTTTGCTATCTCTATATCGCACGATTTAAGCAAATTGTAAAAGTATGGTATCCTAAATTCTCCGTTTCTTAGGTGAAACTCTCTTAGCTCTTCGTCACTTACTTCTCTAACTTCATCTCCAACTTTTGGACTCGTGTTTTCACCCATGCCCCTTAAAACAAAGCATTTAGAAATTACTGTTTTTTCCACGACATCTGGCATGTAAGCCTCTATTTCCTCTCTATTCAACTCTCCCGCATACTTCATGTATTCGGGCTCTTCTTCGCTAACGGAAACTACTACTGCAAAACATTCTCCCGCTTTAACTATTTCACCAACTTTCAAGTTTCCTTCAACTTCGAATACTTTATCCGTTACTCTGACAACTCTCATGAATTCACCTCCTCTTAGAAATCCACTTAAAGGATAGATTAGAGTGGCCTATGGACTCCACTATAGCTCTCCTCTCCCTCTCGCTAATAACTGCATACTTGTGAGCTCTTTCCAAGACAAAAGGATAAGCAAGAGTGCTTCCGAGTAAGCATTCAGCACAAACTACTTTTAGCATTGAATCGAAGTTCTTCTCCATCCAACAAGGAAATTCAATTCTTGAAGGTAGAGAAGGAGAGAATTTCGCATAACAGTAGCTGAGTTCTCCACTCCTCAAAGGCTCGGTATAACTCATGTACTCCATTCCAGAGAGTAAAAAGCTGTCGTAAACGTCTATGCCGCATTTTTTAGCTATGTCTTTGGCGTAACTTCTATCCGTATATCCAAAAAGCGGTGTTTTTGTTTCCTCACTTTTTTTTAGTGCTTTCCTCGCAGATTCCACGTACCTTCTACCTATTTCAGGCTTTAGTTCCTTAGCAAAACTCGGAGAAAAACTTCCATCGTAAAAAACGTAAGATTTGCTATCCATGTTTTTTACTATAGATTGCATTTCCATTGAATATCTAACAGCGTCTATGTTTTCTTCAAGCTTAACGAGCTTAGAAACGTAGCGTACTTCCCAACTACCAAGTCCATGTTCAACTACGTAAGATGCAACTTGAACGGCTCCGGCGGGAATGCCAAATTCTCTTAAAGGAGTTATCTGACTTCCGTCAACTCCGACCACTTTAACTCCTCTTAAAACTTTTAAAGCCCACCTTCTATTAGCTTTAAACTTTTTCACGTTTATTGTAGATAAGACGTCTTCGAAAACTTTTTTCTGCTCTTCTACTTTTTTGTAAACTTCTTCTACGAAGTTTTTAAAGAGTTCTATGCCTTCCGAAGAAACGAGCTTGCTTTCTAACATTAAAAATCCGTGTACCTTTCGGAATAAATTTATTTTCTAACTTAGCAATAAACGACAATGATAGTAAAAAATTTAGAAGAGCTCGTTTTGGACTACAATGGAGAAGAAAGAAAAGCCAGAGAATTGGCAATAAAAATAGCAGAATACGCAATAGAAAAAGCGAATCCCGAAAAACTCGTTTTAAATTTTTTGAGTGTTGATGGAAATAGAATTAAGCTGAAAACGGGTGAGAGTTTTTACTTCTCAAAAGTTTACGTCGTGGCTATAGGAAAAGCAGCTTATCCTATGACGAAAGCAGTAGTGAGCCTAATTAAAGACGTTGAAGGAATTGCAGTTACGAAGTACGGATATTCGAAGTCCAGTAAAATTGAAAAAGTAGAAGTTATAGAGGCAGGACATCCAATTCCAGACGAAAATTCAGTTAAAGCAGTTGAAAAAGCTTTAGAGGTACTGAAAAAAGCTAAAAAAGATGATTTATTAATTCTTTTAATATCTGGTGGGGGTTCATCACTATTCGCAATGCCCGAAAAAGGTATCTCTTTGAAAGATAAAATAAAAACTTACGAACTGCTTTTAAGTTGTGGAGCAAGAATACAGGAAATAAATACCGTTAGAAAACACATATCGGCTGTTAAAGGTGGTAAATTCGTAAAAAAGGCGAAGTGCAGAGTTTTAGCCCTCATAATATCAGATGTCGTTGGAGACGACTTGGAAACAATAGCCTCAGGAATAAGCGTTAAAGACCCGACGACTTTTGAAGATGCAGTAAAGATACTGAAAGATTACGGGATATGGGATGAAGTTCCGGAATCAGTTAGAAAATACTTGGAAAGAGGTTTGAAAGATGGGGAAGAAACGCTAAAAGAAGACTTAGATAACGTAACAAACAAATTGATATGCGGTTCTTCAAAGGTTTGCGAGTTTGCATTTGAAAAAGCAGAAGAATTGGGGCTGAAAGCAGTAATTCTAACATCTCTATTAGAGGGAGAGTCAAGAGAAGTAGGAATAACCTTAGCTTCAATAGCAGCTGAAGTTAAGAAGAACGGAAGACCTGTAAAGCCGCCTGTAGCAATGATTGCCGGAGGAGAAACAACTGTAACTCTAAGCAAAGAAAAAGCTAAGGGCGGCCCAAATCAGGAATTAGCACTTGGATTTGCTAAAAAACTCAGTTATTCAAATTGTAGCTGTGTCTGTTTAGTATCTCTCGACACAGATGGAACTGACGGACCAACGGATGCTGCAGGGGGAATAGTTTCTAACGACACCTGGGAGAAAATAAAGAAAGCTGGAATGGATCCACTGAAAGAGTTGATGAGGCACAACTCCTACGAAGCTTTAAAAGTTGCGAAATCTCTCGTTTTCACAGGTCCAACGGAAACGAACGTAAACTCAATTTCAGTTTTAGTAGTTTTGTAAGGGATTAAAAGTAAAGGGATTAAAGTTATATTTCTAACGGAGGGTGTAAAGCCAATGAATGAAAAGAAAGTCGTTTACGTTGTACCACACACGCACTACGACGCTGTCTGGGTATTTACTAAGGAAGACTATTTTTATATAAATATTGACTTCATTTTAAAAAAAGTTATAGACATCATGGAAAGAAGAGACGAGTACAAGTTCCTCATAGAACAGGTGTTTTTGCTTGAAGAAATAGAAAACAGGTATCCAGAGCTTTTTGAAAAGATAAAGAAGTACGTCAAAGAAGGCAGAATAGAAATCGCAGATGGGGAATACTTAATGCCAGATACAATGCTCCCACAAGAGGAGACGCTGATAAGAGAAATTCTCGTCGGAAAGAAGTATTTGAGAGAGAAATTTGGCTTCGAAGCAACTGTAATGTGGCAAGCCGACGGATTCGGGTTAAACGCACAGCTTCCTCAAATATACAGAAAAAGCGGTTACAAGTATCTCGCTTTCAGGAGAGGTTACTACGAAAGGGTTCCTTCTGAGTTTTTGTGGGAAGGTTTGGATGGGACAAAAATAATAGCGCACAGTTTCCCCTTAGGCTATAGAGCGGGGCTATACATAAGCAGGTTTGAGGAAAGTTACAGAGTGCTTAAAGAGTGTGCTTTTGGCAACCACATACTCATGCCTTCCGGGAGTGGTTCAACTCCCCCACAAGAAGAAGTAATAGATGCAGTTAAAAAGTGGAATGAAACTCACGAAGATTCTGAAATGAAAATTGCAACTCCAGTAGAGTTTTTTAAAGAAGTGGAAAAATACGCCGACAAACTTCCTGTTAGAAGAGGAGAAATGTACTGTGGTAAGTATTCTCCAGTTTTTCCCGACACGTCTTCAAGCAGGATATGGATAAAGCTCAACCAGAGAGATTTAGAGTGTAAACTCTTAACTCTTGAAAGGTTTGACGCTTTAACTCACATAATATGCGGGTTTAATCACGGAGAAGAGCTGGAAAACTGCTGGAAAAAAATTCTTTTCAACGCTTTCCATGACGTAATACCCGGCACGGGTGCAGACGATGGTTACACTGAAGTTAAGTACAACGTTGACTTTTTGAAAGTAAAGATACCTCACTTGTTGAGGGATACTATTGGAGAAATACTCTCATGTTTCAAAGGAGATTTCGAAGGTGACTTTGTCGTATTCAATCCGCTGTCGTGGGAAGTTGAAAACTGGGTAGAAGTTGACCTTTCCTTCGACAACGGAGAAATTAGAGAAATAAAGGGAGTTAAATGTGGAGAAGAGGAGAGAAAAGTAGAAGTCATAAAAGAGAGCAGGTATTACGACGGAAGTATAAGATTTGCGAGAATAGGTTTCTTTGCTAAGGTTCCACCTTTGGGATTTGCGACTTATAGAGTAATAGAACACGAACCGAAAGACTTTGACGCGATAAAAGTAGAAGGAAACGTCGTAACAAACAAGTTCTTCAACGTCCACTACTCACCTGAAAACGGTCTGATAATGGTATTTAGAGATGGAGAAGAGGTATTCGTAGAAGGAAATGAAATAGTGATAGATAGCGAGGCTGGGAATTTGTACCACCACATGGAAGACATAGATACGCCCGTCCACACAGAGAGTGGAGAAGGTATAAGGTTTGGGAGGTTTGACGTGGAAAACATAGATTTCGTGAAAACGCCCCTTAGGTTTATAATAAACGTGACTACCAGATACTATTCACTAATATGGCCTTACAGATTAACAGACAAGTGGAAGCCAGTTTTCTGGAGGCACAACTATATAACAATAGACAAAAAAATAATAATATATAGAGACTTACCGAGAATAGACTTTGTTACCGTAATAAACAACAGACATCCGAGAACGAGAATAAGAGCGAGGTTCAGAACTAACATATTTGAAGATACCTACGTGTGCGAAACGCAGTTTGGAGCTATAAGCAGAAGAACGAATATGTACTACTTCAATCCAGAAAACTGGGTAGAAAAACCATCGGGAGTTTACCCCTCTTTGAGGTGGATAGATTACAGCGATGGTAAAAAAGGATTAACTATAATTAACAGAGGTAATCCCGAAAACGAGGTTAGAGATGGTTGTGTCTATATAACTCTGCTAAGAAGTGTCGATTTACTTTCTCACGGAAAAGAGGGTCCGGTTATACCAGTTCCAGATGCAATGGAGCTGAAGAGGTACGAATTCCAATACTCAGCTTACCCACATGATGGAGATTGGAAAAATGCAAAGTCGTACAAAGTGGGTTACGAATTTAACTATCCTCTAATTCCAGTTCAGATAAAAAGAAGAGCGCTTCCAGAGCGCTTTAGCTTTATAAGAGTAGAACCCGAAAACGTAATCCTCTCTGCAGTAAAAGCGGGGGGAGAAAGGGAAATTGTAGCTAGAGTTTACGAGACTGAAGGTAAAAGTACAAGGGCAAGAATTGAGTTTTTCAGAGAAATAGAAGAGATAAAAGAAGTCAACCTTATAGAAGATGAAATAAACGGAAGAGAGCTTAACGTAGATGGAAACAGAGTAGAGTTTGACATAGGTAATTTCGAGATAGTAACGCTTAGAGTTAAGCTTTAGGGGGTGAACTTTGAAAGCGGCAGTCGTAGTTTACGGCAGTGATAGGAGGGGAATAATAAGCGAGATTTCAAAAGTTTTAGCTAAAAACGGACTGAACATAATAGACATAGAACAGAGAGTATTTCACGGATTTTTTGCAATGTTCTTGGTAGTAGAGGTATCGAGGAGTTGCGAGCTGAAGAGAGTTCTTGAAGAGTTAAAGTTAGCCGGGGAAAAACTGAAAGTCAAAGTCGATTTAGTAGTTCTTGAAGAGAGAAAAGAGGAAAAGAAAAACCTGTACGTGTTAACTGTAATAGGTGAGGATAGAGTTGGAATTGTGCATAGCATAACGTCCATTTTAAACGAGTTGGGCGTTAACGTAGAAAAAACAAGTTTGATAGCCAGAGATAAACTTATAACTATAGAATTTTTAATAGATGTTAAGTGCGATGAAGAAACTTTAAAGAAAAAACTGAGAGAAGTCGAAAACGAAGGATTGGATACGGTAATTCAGCCTTACGAACTGTTCAAAAGGAATAAGAGGTTAATAGTTTTCGACATGGATTCAACCTTGGTAGATGCAGAAGTAATAGATGAGCTCGCAAAAGCGGCAGGAGTTGAAGACGAAGTTAAAAAGCTGACTGAAAAAGCTATGAGCGGGGAAATTGATTTTAAAGAAGCTCTTAAAGAGAGAGTAAAACTTCTCGAAGGTTTACCCGTAGAAGTTCTGGAAAAAATATACGACCAAATAAAACTAACTGATGGAGCTAAGGAGTTAATAAAAAGTCTAAAAGAGTCGGGATACAAAGTCGCACTCGTTAGTGGAGGATTCACGTATTTCACGGAAAAACTGAAGGAAGAGCTTGGATTAGACTACGCTTTTGGAAACGAATTGGAGATAAGAGATGGTAAGCTTACTGGAAGAATAAAGGGAAGAATTATCGATGCTGAAGAGAAGGCGAGAATTATAGAAGAGTTAGCGAGAAAAGAAGGAATTAGCAAAGAAAACATCGTTGCAGTTGGAGATGGAGCAAACGATAGAATAATGATAAAAAATGCCGGCTTGGGAATTGCTTTCAACGCAAAAAAGGCTTTAAAAGAAGTGGCAGATGGTACTCTTTCAAAGAATCACTTAATAGGTCTTGCGAGTTTACTCGGACTGAAAAAACAGAATTAAAACAGAATTAAAAAGTTAAACGAATTAATCGCCTCTCAAGTCAATTACTCTTTTTGCCTTACCCTTAAACCTTTCCAGAGTGCCTCTCTCCACGAGTTCCACGTTGGTTCTCAAGTTTAGTTCTTTTTTCAACTCGTTTTGTATTTTCCTCTTCAGCTTTTCTAAGTCCGACAACTCGCCCGTGAAAACTTCATCGATTACTTCAACCCTAACCGTTATTTCGTCCAAAGCCCCTTTCTTTGTAATTACTACTTGAAAGTGGTCTCCCGCTTCAGGTATCTGCATTAAAACGTGTTCTATCTGACTTGGAAACACGTTTATACCTCTGACCACTATCATATCATCAGTTCTACCGAATATCCTGTGAATTCTCGGATGCGTTCTACCACAAGCACACTTGTCTTGCAAAATCATAGTTAAATCTCCCGTCCTGTACCTGAGTAAAGGTATAGCCTCTTTGCTTAAAGGAGTTAGTACTAATTCACCTTTTTCCCCCTCGTTAAGCTGTTCCCCGCTTTCCGGATCTACAACTTCAACGAAGTAGTGGTCAATCCATATGTGAAGCCCATCCTGCTCCGGACACTCAAAAGCTACTCCCGGTCCATTCATTTCGCTTAAACCGTACGAATCGTACGCTTTTAAGCCAAACGCATTTTCAAGTCTTTTCCTAGTGTTCTCACTCCAAGGCTCAGCACCAAAGCACCCTATTTTAAGACCTATTTCGTCAGGAGAAATGTCCATACTTTCTGCTACTTCTTTAATGTGCAAAGCGTAACTGGGAGTGCAGTGTATAGCTGTAGTTCCAAAGTCGAGCATGTACTTGATCTGCTTTTCCGTATTTCCCGTTCCAGAAGGCACAACCATCGCTCCAACTCTTTCAGCCCCGTAGTGCATGCCAAGACCGCCCGTAAAAAAAGTGTAGCTTACCATGTTCTGAAACACGTCTTTCTCCCTTAATCCAACCATGTAAAGGCATCTCGCTACCATTTCTATCCAGTTTTCTAAATCATTTTTAGTGTAACCGACGACTTTTGGTTTTCCCGAAGTCCCGCTGGAAGTGTGAATTCTTACGAGCTTTTCCTTAGGTACTGCAAACAGACCAAACGGATAGTTTTCTCTAAGGTCTTCCTTAGTCGTAAAAGGGAGTTTTGAAACGTCATCTATACTTTTAATGTCGTCTGGCGTAACTTTTGCTTCTTTCATTTTTTTTCTGTAAAAAGGCACGTTCTCGTAAGCATGTCTAACTACCCACCTCAACTTCTTCAACTGCAATTCCTTTAACTCTTTTTCAGGCATTACTTCTTCTTTACACCAGTAATTGTCAGAGTATGGCATAGAAAAAGCCGAAGGTTTTTGTTTAAATACTTTTAATTTGCGGTTATCGCATTCACGGAAATATTACTATAACTAAACGTGCAAAAAACTACTATGGAAGTCGTAATAATTATGGGATCTAAAGCGGACGTCGAATTTTCCAGAAAAATTGCAAAATTTTTGGACGAGTTTGGAATAAGCTACACTATGAGAGTGGCTTCAGCACACAAAACTCCGGAAAAAGTTCTAAAAATACTGAAAGAGTATAAAGACGCATTATTCATAACTGTTGCAGGTAGAAGTAACGCTTTAAGTGGTTTCGTTGACGCAAACACAACGAGTCCAGTAATAGCCTGCCCACCGTACAGTGATAAGTTTTCAGGGTTAGATGTGCTTTCGTCACTCAGAATGCCATCTGGTGTAGCACCAATGGTAGTCTTAGAGCCGGAAAACGCCGCTCTCGCTGCGGCAAAAATACTCGCTTTAAAAAACGAAAAACTTAGAAAAAAAGTAGAGGAATACCAGAAAAAGAAGAAGGAAGAGGTAGAAAGTGCAGATAGAGAAGTTCAAACTTGAGTTTCAAACTTTTATATCTCCATAATTTTTAACATAGTTAACAAGTCCTCCAGCCTCGAGTATTCTAAGCATAACTTCCGGCATGGGT
>Ga0256833_1000700_pt1 | contig 25612 bp, 32 predicted proteins | sample 356284metaG_FD_190535 | JGI IMG/M metagenome (GOLD analysis project Ga0256833, IMG submission 190535) | Hydrothermal vent microbial communities from Mid Atlantic Ridge, Atlantic Ocean - 356-284 | ecosystem: Environmental > Aquatic > Marine > Hydrothermal vents | place: Atlantic Ocean: Mid... | reverse complement strand
CCTAAAATAGAACATGTTAAGTTTTTTTCTAAGCCTGGTAGAAGGTGGTATGTTCGTGTGTCAGATTTAAAGCCTGTCAGAAGCGGTTACGGAATACAGATAATAACTACACCCAAAGGGGTGATGACTACTCAAGAAGCCAAAAAACAAAATGTTGGTGGTGAGCTTATATGTGAGATTTGGTAAATATGTCTAGAATTGGAAAACAGCCTATTAAAATACCGGATGGTGTAAAAGTTAATATTGATTCTGGTGTTATTACTGTTAGTGGGCCAAAGGGTGAATTAAAATTTAATATTCCTGCTGGAATTAATATCGTTGTAGATACCAACAACAGTCTTATTAGAATAGAGCGGGAATCTGATAAAGTGAGACATAAAATGTTGCACGGTACTATTAGATCTATTATTAATAATATGGTTATAGGTGTTACTACTGGTTTTGTTAAAGAATTAGAATTACAGGGGGTTGGTTATAAGGTAGAATTACAAGGAAATAAGCTAGCTCTTTTTATTGGCTATAACCATCCTATTATGGTTGATATTCCTGATTATGTAAAGGTAGAGGTGCCATCACAAACTCAGATAATTATAAGTGGAATAGATAAACAAAAAGTAGGGCAATATGCAGCTTATATAAGACAGCTTAAAAAACCTGATGTTTATAAGGGCAAAGGTATTAGATATAAGGGGGAGCAGATTAGGAAGAAAGAGGTAAAAACTTCTGCATAATTAAGATAATAAATGTTGAATTGTGGTGAGAATGGATTTAAAACAACGAAGAAAGAGGTTAAGATACAAATTAAAATATTTAACCAATAGGCCTAGATTGTCGATTCACAAAACAAATAATTACATTTATGCACAATTGATTGATCAAAAAACAGGCAACGTTCTTGCTAGCTATGATACTAAAAGACTTGTCAAACAGTTTCCAGACGCAGAACAATTAAATGGTATGGAGAAGGCACTTAAAATGGGGGAAATCCTTGGAAAGCAAATATTAGATAAAAAAATTAAAGAAATTGTGTTTGATAGATCAGGATATAAATATCATGGTAAAATTAAAGCAGTTGCAGAAGGTCTAAGAAAAGCAGGTTTAAAATTTTAATAATTGATAATGCCAGAAGTTAATGTAAACGGACAAACTTTAAGTTACTTTCTAGTAACCTTTAAAAGAGTTGCTAAGGTAACCGCTGGGTCTAAAAGGCTTAGAATGAGTGTTGTTGTGGTTGTTGGTGATAAAAATGGCCACGTAGGTGTGGCTTTAGCTCGAGGCCGCGATTTTCCAGAGGCAGTTAATAAGGCTATAAACAAAGCAGCACGTAAAATGATAGAAGTGCCTATTGTCCGCAACTCTAAAACCATCCCATTTAGAATAGAAGGTAAATTTGAAGCTGCTAAAGTTATGTTAAAACCTGCCCCCGAAGGTGTAGGTCTTGTTGCAGGCGGAGCTGTCCGTAAAGTATTAGAGGTTGCTGGTTATGAAAATGTTGTAGCTAAAAGAATGGGGGCACCTAATGCAACAGCAAATGCGTATTGTACCGTTAGTTTATTGCATAAATTAAGTAAAAAAACTCATGATCACAAAATTAATTAAAATTGTTAAAAAATTTAAAAGGCGTGGAAGAGGTTATTCGTCTGGCAAAGGTGGACATACTGTAGGTAGAGGCCAAAAAGGGCAAAAATCTAGAGGTAAAGGTAAACCAGGTGTTTTGCATGAAGGTGGAAGAGTTCCTATTCATAGAAAAATTCCTAAAACAAGAGGTCGTGGTTTTAAGCCTGTAAAGGAATATACATCAGTTAGTATTGAAGCATTGTTGCAGGCATTAAATAAAGCCAATAAGAGATATAAAGTTATAACTCCGAAGGTATTACAAAAGTTAGGGTTTAAGAAATCTAAAGATGGGTATAAGATTTTTGGTGAAACGCGCCAGAAGTTAAGTTTAATGTTTAGAGGCGTTAAAATTTCTAAAAGTTTAGCAGACAAACAAGGTTCTTAGTTGCATTTTAAACATTTTTTAGATATATAATTAGTTATGTTACAAAAAATTTTAAAAGTTTTTAAGATAGAAAGTGTTTGGAAAAAGTTATTATTTTCTGTTGTGGCCTTATTTATATTTAGATTGTTTGCAGCTGTTCCAATTCCAGGTGTAGATGTGCATTTGTTTCGAACTATTTTAAACAATAGTGAAATTTTGCAGGTTGTTAATTTGTTAACAGGAGGTTTTCTATATAGTATTAGTATGCTAACTGTTGGGTTGGGGCCCTATATTACGGCTAGTTATATTTTGCAAATATTAAGCATGGGGTTTCCCAGCTTGAAAGAACTATATAATGGTGGTGTTTTAGAAAGACAGCAGTTAAATTGGTATACTAGAATTTTGACCTTACCTTTGGCTATAGGGCAAGCTTTTGTTGTTTATTTTAGTTTAGCAAAGTTAACTACACGTTTTGGGTTAGCTCCTTTAATTCACGTGACAAGTACGCTACAGCTTTTAGCTATTATAAGTATTTTAGTTTTTGGCGCTTTTGTTACAATGTGGTTAGGAGAACTTATCTCTATGTATGGAGTTGGCGGGGGGTCTTCTCTTATCATTATGGCGGGTATATTAATTAGTTTTCCGCTAAATTTTCGCAATGCACTAGCCTTTATTCCTTTTATATGGCAAAAGGTTTTGATAGTACTCGTTATTTTAGTAACTTTGGTTTTATCCGTTATTTTAAGTTTGGCGGTGTATAAAATTAAGGTAGTTTATGCTCAAAGAGTTAAGGCAACAGGGCAAACACAAGAAAATTATTTGCCAATTTCTATTAATCCTGCAGGAGTAATGCCAATAATATTTGGGGTAGCTTTGGTTAGTATTTTATCAGCCGGGGCTACATTTGCTTCTAAATTTCCTGAATGGGGTATTTTATATAAAATAGGTTTAAGTTTATCTAGCTTTTTTAGTAACCAGATTCTTTATAATACAATTTTGGTCGTCGTTACTTTAGGTTTTACAATTTTCTCAGCTCTTTTGGTTTTAAGACCCGATGATATGGCAGAGAATCTTGCTAAACAAGGTGCATTTATTTTAGGTATAAGGCCTGGTAAATCTACAGAAAATTATTTGCGGGATATTATATTAAAGGTCGTTGCTATTGGTGGTATTTTATTAGGTATATTAGTTGTTTTGCCATCTATGTTTAGATTTGTTCTTAATATACCTATTTTAGCAATTACAGGTTCTGGAATATTAATTGTTGCTTCTGTAATTATAGACATTATTAGGCAGTTGCAAGCTGTATATGCAAATTTGGTTGATACTAAACGTTATTTTTAGTATAATTATTTTTAATGTTTATTGACATTTTTCACGGTCCCCAAGGTGCAGGTAAAGATACACAGGCTAATTTGTTAATTAAACAAGGAGTTATTAGTGCTTTTTCTGTTGGTGCAATTTTGCGTGAAGTCGCTAAAAAACGTAAAGAAATAAACGAATATTTACTTCAAGGTACATTAGTGCCACCAGACGAATTAGTTAAAATTCTAATTGAATATTTGTCTTCATTTTTAAATAGGAACAAGTGTGAACATATAATTCTTACAGGGTTTCCGCGTTCATTACCTCAGATAAAAGTTTTAGACAACTTATTAAAAGGGTTAAATGCATCTTTGGGTTGTGTTTTTTATTTTAAGTTGAGTAGAGAACAGGCAGTAAAGCGTATTACAAATAGATATACTTGTCCCAAATGCGGACGTATTTATAATTTAATAACTAATCCACCTAAGTATGACACTACATGTGATTTTGATGGTTCAAAATTAGTGCAACGTGCTGATGATGCAAGTGTTAAGACCATAGAGACACGATTGCAAATTTTTGAACAAGATACTCTCCCTGTGATTGAATATTTCAGAAAGTTTAATTGTGTCTTTGAGGTAGATGCAAGCAAAAGTATTAGAACTATCTATAAAAATTTAGTTCGTGTCTATCAGAATTTTGTTTTATGTAATAAATGTAGTTATAAGTAGATTATCTACCTTTATTTAATTTTTTATTTTTATCAACTCCTTTTTTAGAATAGTATCATTATAGTTAAATTAGAGTATTATGTGATAAAATAGTTAAGGGTTTGTAATACCTTAAATTAAAGTAACTTAATTAAATAAAAAAGTTATGTTAAATAAGATAATGGAATTTTACTATGTTGTTATTTTTAATTATTCTTGTTATAGTAGTAATTGCTACCGTTTATTGGAGTAAGAAATTTTTAGTAGATAAACTAGGGCAGGAGCGCAACAAACTACAAAAGACTTTCGACGATGTTTATAAGCATTGGCAACAAGAAAAGGCTCATTATTTAAAGCAAATAGAACAAGCCAAGCAACAATTAGAACAGGAGAAACAGAGACTTTCCTTAAAAGAGCAGAGCTTACAAAAAGAAGAGTTGCGAATTGTTAATTTACGAAAAGATTTAGAGGAAAAACTAGCTAATATATCAAAAATGTCTAAAGAGGAAATAATTTCAGAACTTAAGGACAATTTCAAACAAGAACTTACAGAATATTTTGCAGAAAAGTTACGAAACTTTGAAAAGCAATTTGAGGTGTCAAAAGAAGATATTGCAAGGCAGAAATTGCTTGAAGCTATGCAATCTGTTGCTGTAGATGTTGTAAGTGAATATGTCATTTCTAGAATTAAAATTCCTAACCCAGAGTTTAAAGGTAAAATAATAGGTAAGGATGGTCGCAATATTCGCACATTTGAGCGACTAGCTAAGGTGGATCTAATAATAGATGAATCAGGTGATACAATTGCAATTTCTTCTTATGATCCAATAAGACGGGAAATTGCTAGAATAGCATTACAATATTTAATTAAGGACGGACGTGTGCATCCTGGAACTATAGAGGAATACGTGAAAAAGGCTCAGAAACAATTAAGTGCTCAGATTTTAAAATATGGTAAGGAACTTGCAGATTTAGCTGGTTGGTACCAAGCTCCAAAGGAGGCATTGGGCTTGATTGGCCGCATGCGATTTAGAGTAAGTATGGGGCAAAATTTATATCAACATACTGCTGAGGTTATAAAATTAAGTGAGGAGATAGGAAAATTATTAGATTTAGATGTTCGTTCTTTAAAAATCGCTGCTTTGTTACATGACGTAGGTAAAGTATTGACTTCTCAAGTTAATAAACCACATCACCATATTAGTGCTGATCTAGCTAAAAAGTGGGGTTTAAGTGATAAGATTGTTAATATTATTGAAGCACATCATGGTGATATTCCTGCTAAATATGTTGAATGTGCTGTATTACAAATAGCAGATGCTATTTCGGGTTCAAGGCCAGGTGCTCGTAAAGAAGATGTTGAGGGATTTGTTGAGCGTGTTGGTGCATTAGAAGAAAAAGCACTTGAAGTAGCTAAAGGAAAAGCAGAAGAGATATTTGCTTTAAAGGCTGGTCGCCAGTTGTGGGTTGTAGTAAAACCGAATAAGGTTAGTGATGATCAAGCTGCTTTATTGGCTCACAAGATTGCAAAAGAGGTAGAGAAATCTGGGGTCTTTCCAGGAGAAGTAGAGGTGGTTGTTGTTAGAGAAATAAAAGCATTTGCTAAGGCTCATAAGGCAAAGAGAGTGAAATAATCAAAATAAAGCTTAATTTAACTTGACAGACTACGTTATTTTGTAGTAAAATATAAAAAAATAAAGGAGGTAATCTGCCATGACAAAGGTAGAACTCATTAATAAACTAGCTGCTGAAACTGGTTTAACAAAAAAACAGGTATCAGCAGTATTAGATGCTTTTATGGATAGCCTTGCTGAGTCCTTAGCTAAAGACGGTGAATTCCGTCTTGGTGGGCTAGGGCGTTTTGTCGGCAAGGTCCAAAAACCTCGTAAGGTTAACTTGTTCGGTACAGGCCAAGTTAAAACTACTAGCAAGAAGCCAGCTGTAAGGTTTAGACCTTCTAAGGCTGTTCTTGCTGCTGTAGCAAAACACTTTGGCCTATAATAATATAATGGGTGGAGGGCGCTTTTTTTGGTGGGAAAGATGATTTTTAAAACTGAATTTTGAATTTAAGTTTAAAATTTTAGTAATTTTTTGTCCTTTAATTATTTACACTTAAGATCTGTATTACTATTTGACTACCATTTGGTGTAGTTAAAGAAACGCTGTCGCCTTCTTTTTTTCCTAACAATTGTTTGGCGATTGGACTGTTGATAGAAAATTTATTATTAATTAAATCAGCCTCAAAATCACTAACTATTTCTATTATTTTTTCTTGTCCTTGCATGTTTATTTTTACTTTAGAACCTAACTTTACTGTATTTTGTCTTTTGTTGGAATTATTCTTAATAATCTTTGAGTTTTTTAACATTTGTTGTAGTTCATGTAGTTTATTCTTGGCTTCCACAAATTTCTGTTTGGCAATATCAAAAGGAGCATTTTCTCGTAGGTCACCATCTGCGATTGCTTGTTTTAGCTCTTTGTTTATCTGAGGTATAATTTTTGTCTTTAATTCGTGTATTTGTTGTTTTATTTTTTCTATATCTTTTTGAGTTAAAATTATTTCTTTCATGTTAAAATGGCTAAATTAAGTTACAAAGCTTATTATATCATATGATATAATTTTCTAAAATTTATTTATGCCCCTGTGGTGTAATGGTTAGCACAATAGGTTCTCAACCTATTGGCCGGGGTTCGATTCCCCGCAGGGGCATATTTATGATAGTGTTTGTTATGCATTTGGACAATTTAAATCTACATGAAATAGTTGGTGCAAATTCTTTGGCTAAGAAGTACGTTAAATATGATTTTCAAGAATTAGGTTTAATGATAGCTAAAAAATTGAATGATGAAAATCGCAAATCCTTTTATATTAAGTTGGCTAAATATGAGAATAGAGAATTATTAATGAATGCTTTTACATATGCATTATACAATAATGACAAGAGTTCTTTGGGCAAACTATTTTTGTGGAAATTAAAGAAATTAAGGCAGGAACAAACTTTTAGGGCATTTGTTGCCATATTCCCTATTAAATGGAAATCTAATATTAAAAATATTTTAATTCGCGTGAAGGAAAAAATGAACTTTACTCCCTTTCCTTTCAAATTAATACCATTAGAAAAATTGCATATAACTTTTCAGTTTTTTGATGCTTTACCTGCTTCACTATTTTTCCCTTTATCCATGTTAATAGAAGCTTTTTACAAACAAAGAGAAGATTATTTTGAAACAAGTTTAATTGCTAATCGTGTCCGACTTTGGTTTGTTAATAGCAGATATTATCTAATCATAGACGATTTTGACTCCAATACTTACAGAATTTATTATTCATTTATAAAGTTTATTAAGAATTCCAAGTTAAAATATGCTGACCGTCTGGTAAAAATTTTTAATAAGAGCAAAAATAAGTTCTTTCCGCATATAACATTAGCAAGATTGAATCGTTTTAATAGAAATAATTTGCTTGCATTAAAGCAAAGTGGGTTAGACATTATTAGAAACATAGAAATTAAATTTGACCCCTGTATCACTTTAGCAACTTCCAATTTTATGGACAAGAAGTACAACAGAATTTATTATTCCTTAAATTATGGAATAGGAGGTTGTTGGCACAGAAAAAATTTATGATATAATTAACCCAGTCAATGTTACGATTAGAAGGAGTAGTAAAAGCAAGAAGGCCTGATGGCTTATATGATGTTGAATTACAGTTTAATAGTAAAAGAGCAACTATAATTAGTTATGTTTCCGGAAAATGGAAACATAGATATAAAAATGGAAAAATTATAGTAGGGGATAAGGTCCTAGTGGAAATTAGCCCCTATGATAAGAACAAAGGTAAGATTATAAGAAAAGTAAGATGAAAGTAAGAGCATCAGTAAAAAGAAGGTGTCCACATTGTTATATTGTTGTTAGGACCAAAAAAGGTAGTTTAAAGGGTTCAAAGAAAAAAGCAAGGAAAAAAGTAGTTTATGTTTATTGTAAAGTTAATCCTAGACATAAACAGCGTCAAGGATAATTTATAGTATAATACACTTTATGGCAAGATTATATGGAGTAGACCTACCACGAGAGAAGAAGATTTTATTTGCTTTAACATATATTTATGGAATTGGGTTAACGAGGGCAAAAAAAATATTAAAATCTACAGGTATTAGCCCAGATATTAGGGTTAAGGAATTAACTCAAGAAGATATAGCAAAGATAAAAGCATTCATAGATGCTAATTACAAAGTAGAAGGAGATTTAAGACAGGTTGTAAAGGAGAATATCAAAAGATTAAAGGACATTAAAAGTTGGCGGGGAATAAGGCACATGATTGGCTTACCTGTTAGGGGGCAAAGAACTAGGCATAATGCAAGAAGCTGGAAGGGTAAGGCACGACCAGTTGGTGGGTTAAACATTAAATTAACTAAGAAATAGCCAATGGCCAAAAACAAAAGTAAGTTTACGAAGAAGAAAAAGAAAATTGTCGTAAAGGAAGGTGTTGTTAATATATTGGCAACATATAATAACACTTTTATTACTATTTCTGATAAAGATGGTAATGTGCTTGTTCAGTATACACCTGCAAAGTTAGGTTTTAAAAATACTAAAAAAAGGACTGCTTATGCTGCGACTCAAGCTGCTATAGCAGCTGGACAACTTGCAGTTGATAAATTTGGTATGGAATCTGTTAAGGTTTATGTTAAAGGCGTTGGAATGGGGCGCAATCCGGCTATTAAAGGAATAGCATCTTCAGGGCTAAGGGTTAAAATGATTGTTGATACGTCTAGCCCACCGTTTAACGGACCTAGACCTAGGAAAAAGCCAAGGAAGTAGTTTGTAAAATGTGATTTATAAAATATTGAGAAAGAGATATGGTAGTATATAAAAAGGAGAAATTGAGCAGAAGGGCTGGTAAAAACTTGCTTTTAAAAGGGTCGCGTAGTTTTTCTGATAAGAGTGGTGTTAAGCGGAGAACTTCTAGGCCTGGACAGCATGGAAATCGGCCAGCTCGTTTAACAGAATACGGGAAGCAGCTAAGAGAAAAGCAAGCAGTTAAGGCAATGTATTTGCTACGTGAGGCTAGATTTAAAAATTTATTTAATAAAGCATTAGAGATCGCAGAACGGACTAAAGGGAATAAAGGTCATGTCTTTTTGCAATTGTTAGAAAGCATGTTATTTATAGTTTTATATAGAGCTGGGTTGGCAAAATCAAAATCAGCAGCAAGACAACTAGTTGTACATGGTCATGTAAAAGTTAATGGTGTTAGAGTTAGATCTCCAACATATATCTTAAAACCGGGCGATCAAATAGAAGTGTCTGACAAAGTATTTGATAAATATAAGCCTGATTATGATTTATCTTATAATGCTTCATGGATTGAAGTTAGTAAAAATACGTGTAAGTTTATTCGTCCTCCTGAAAGGGATGAGATTAGAAAAGATATAGATGAATCTTTAGTGATAGCATGGTATACTAGATAGATTAATGAATAAGATATTATAGAAGTTTTATTAATGATAAGTTTTGATGAAGCTATAATAAAAATAATTGAAGAAAAAGATTTAGAAGATGGTGCTCTTGAGGCATCTTTTGAAGTAAGTCCACTTCCTAAGGGGTATGGACACACCTTAGGGAATAGCCTAAGAAGGGTTTTATTGTCTTATATTCCTGGTTATGCTATAACATCTGTTAGAATTAATGATTTAGATCATGAGTTTAGTACTATTCCTGGCGTCCTTGAAAATGTATTAGATATTGTATTAAGGTTACAAAGAATTAGATTCCTTGTTAATGGTAATTTAGATGAATATACTATAAGATTAACAGCAAGTGGTGTAAAAGAAGTAAAGGCAAAAGATTTTGATTTACCAAGTGAAATAAAAATTGTTAATGGAGAGCATGTTATTGCAAATTTAACCGATAAGTCGGCTGAACTAACTATTGAAGCTACTTTAACTAAGGGAGTTGGTTTTGTTATTGCTAAGGATGAAAGACGTAATGAAGAACCTGGGTTAATTCCTATTGATGCCGTATTTAGCCCTGTTAAATTAGTTAATTATAAGGTTTTGTCTACTCACAAAGGCGAAATTACGAATTTAGATAAGCTTGTAATTTCAGTTGTAACAGATGGGAGTATAACACCTTATGAAGCATTAAAGAATGCATTAGAAATCTTGAATAAATTTTTTTCTACAATGGCAGATAAAGTTGCAAAAGAGCAAGGGGAGAACAAGGCAAAAAGCTCTGCTGGAAAGAAAATAGGCACTGCAGATAAAAGTAGTGAAAAATCTTTAGATAATTTACCACTAAGTGATAAATTAAGATCTACATTAGAAGAAGCTGGCTATACTACTATTGAAGAATTGGTTAAAGCCGGGAAAAAAGGGATTGAGGACATAAAAGGTATTGGGCCGAAAACAGTAGAAAAGATTATAAAAGTAATTAAACAAGCTGGTTATTCATTAGAATAAGATTAAAAAAGGATTAAATGTATAAAAGGGTAAAAAAATTAAATTTGAACACATCAGATAAAGCTCATGGAAAGTTATTGATTAAGAATTTGTTTACAAGCTTGTTAATAAATGGTAAAGTTAAAACTACAGAAAAAAAGGCTAAAGAATTAAAAAGGTACGCGCAAGCGAAAATATCAAAATTCCTTAATAAAATTGCCAAAGGGGAACCTATATACAGGAAAACGTGGTTGCAACAGAATATATTAGGGAGCAATGCAGGATATAAAAAAGCTATCAATAATCTTAAAGCTCTGAATAAAGAATTTAAAATTACTATTCACCGTATTGGGTTTAGAGCCGGTGATGGTGCTACTCTATATGAAGTGGAGCTTATAAATTCTGATACAAAAGAAAATGAATAAAACGACATGGGTTAAAAGTAGTGAAGTTAAAAGGGAGTGGTATGTTATTGATGCCACTAATCTACCATTGGGGAGGCTCGCAAGTATTATTGCCATATACTTAACAGGAAAGCATAAGCCAAATTATGTTCCTAATATTGATATGGGGGATTTTGTTATTGTAATAAATGCTAGCAAGATTAAATTAACTGGGAATAAAAGTTTATACAAGCGGTATACTAGATATTCGGGTTACCCCGGTGGTCTTAAAATTTCTACAACAAAGGACTTATTAAAGAGAAATGACTATAAGTTTATTATCTTACATGCGGTTAAAGGTATGTTGCCTAAAAATAGTTTTAGAAGTAACTATATGCATAGATTAAGAGTTTTTAATAATGATAAACATATGCATGAGGCTCAAAAACCAAAGTTAATCAGTGTTAAATTATAATTAATCGTTGTATGAATAATAATGGTAGCAATAAGTATTGGGAAGGTGTAGGTAGAAGGAAATCTACTACAGCGAGAGTTAGAATTTATAAGGCTACCGATAAAGGTAGTAAATTAGTAAATGACAAGCCTATTGATTCCTATTTCTCTAATTTAGAAATTGATTATATTGAGTATCCTTTACATGTTGTTGGCATGAACAATGACTTTGTATACTCAGTTAAGGTTCGTGGTGGCGGAACAACAGGGTGGAAGGATGCTATTAGATTAGGACTTGCAAGGGCTTTAATAAAATTTAATCCTGATTATAAATCTATTTTACGTAAGAATGGATTGGTTACTAGAGATCCGCGAGTAGTAGAACGTAAGAAGGTTGGTCTTAAAAAGGCTAGAAAGGCTCCAAGATTTTCTAAGCGTTAAATTTTAATTATAATATACTCCGGTATTGATTGTGAATATAATTAATTGAGGTTTTATGAATTTTATTTAATGTAGGATTGTATATATAAATTTTTTGAATATAGTTTGCTAAGGCCAAAATATTTTTTAAGTGGTTGTATATTTGAGTTCTAGTACAATTACAAGCTAATGTTGAAAATAATTTGCCACAGTTACACGTTGGTACAATTATAAAATTTTTGGTGTTTTTCAACATTAATAATTGTATTCTTTTGGTTAATTCATTAGTTTTTATATTGTAAATTATTCTATTCCTAGGTATTGAAAGGTTGAGTGTGTCTTTAATTAGTTCAATTTTATTATGTATAGTGACACTATGTTTTAATTTTAATAACAACTTTATCTGATTTATACTTATTTCTGGCAGTGGAGTTAAAATTATTGTATTTATTGCTGGGCTATATTTGCTAATAAACTGGAGTTTTGTCGTTATATCATGTTGTTCAGGAAGTAGTTTATAGAGTGTTCCTTTGTATACATAAAGTTGCATACCAGATATTGAATGTTCTAATATCAGTTTTTTATCGATATAAACAACATCATCTTGCTTTTTAGAACCAATGTTTTTAATGGAACGTTTTTGAATATAGGTATTTAAGTTAATAAAATTTTGCTTGTTCGTGTTTTTCTTAGTTAGGAGTGATTTTATAATTTCAACTAAAATACTTGCATAATACCTTAAATTTATTAATCCGTCAGGGAATTCTGGAAATTCAATTAATATTTGCTTGAATTTTAATATTCCATATAATTTTAATAAACTTTTTATTTTATTGGATATTTCATTTTTATATTTGTATGAGTTTATTATTTGTACCTTTGGAATTCCTTTATTAATAATTATATTAACTGGGATTAATACTTTATAATGAATATTTTCTAATAAAGGTATTAAGATCGTATACATGTTTGGTGTTTTTCTTTTTAGGTAAATAAGCAATTGTATGATTAAATTTTCTTAACATGTGATAAAATTTAGTACCTCTAGGTTAGGGGAATAGATCGTATGCTTTATGCACACGAGGAAAGTCCAGGCCTTAGGTTAGAAAGTAGGGAGACCTGCTCGGATTTAAATTCGAGGTTAGGGCCACAGAAACAAGACGGCTTTGCCGGTGAAATGCTAAGAGCTATAGGCAACCCCTTTCTAAGGAAAGGGTATCCGCTAAGATAAATATTACAGAACCTGGCTTATCCCCTAGCCTAGAAGTTAAGATGTTTCAGTACTTAACAAATCATACAATGAGCCTAAGACAAATACAAATCTTTTATTAAATATGCTCCATACAAAATTGTCCATTATCTGTAGCCGTTGCTTAAATTCTCTTATAGTTAAGATACTAAATACTAAACTTTCATTTAGTTTTAATTCTATTTCTTTTACTTTATTCATTATTTTTTCTAAATTTGGTTTTTCATTTGTTATAAAAAGGATATCATAGTCATATTTTGTCTTTGGTAATTTTTCTAGATAGAATTTAGTAACAATTATACTTTTTATGTTTTTGTTGCTACTAAAATTATTAATTAATAATTTCCCTAATCCATACGACTTGAAAAAACAACTATAAAGCGGTTGGAAAAATGGATGCTCATTATTTATTTTGGCATATTTATATGTTCCTTGTTTTTTAAAATTAACTAAACTTATATTTGCGAGCTCATTTAGCTCTTTAACTGTAGAGTTAATATTAACACCACTCTCACGACTTATAGTTCTGATCGTTTTTGCTTGATTATAGTTTTGTAACAAGTAATAAATAAGCTGACGCCGTGTTTTGCTAGTAATTAATTTTTGCAGATTTGTAATAATCATTGTTAGCATAATTATATCATATCTGTTTCATTTTAACAGCTTTTGTTCCTTGAAACTGAAATATTTTTGTTCAGAGCAAAGTATTATATGATCTAATAAGCTAAGTCCTAATTGTTTTGCTAGTTTATATATTTTTTGAGTTGTTATAATATCCATATCACTTGGCAAGGGGTTACCAGATGGATGATTGTGAAGCATTATAAAATATGGTACACCTTTTGTTAGGATGTAGGAGAATATTTCCGATATATTTATATTTATTAAATTATAACTACCTTTGTACATAAGTTTATGTTCTTGATATAAAAATTGTGTATTAAGTAATATGATGTAGAGATGTTCTTGCTTAGCTTTTTGAAGAAATAAAAACATTTTTATAACATCTGTTGGTTTCTCTAATTGATTACTGTTATTAAATTTATATCGCTGGCTAAATTCAATTAAAGCTAATATCTTAGATAGTTGAGTATCTCCAATACCTTTGATATTTTTTAGTTTAAATATTAAAGTTGGTATATCATTTTGGTATTCAATAATGATTTTCTCTACTTGTTTTGCAATTTTAAAAACAGATCTGCCTCGTGTTCCTACATTTAGTAACAATGCTAACAATTCATGATTCTCTAGCATTTTAGGTCCTATAGTTAAAATTTTTTCTCGTGGCAGCATTAACAAAACGTGCCTATGTTATGCTTATAAAGAAAATTTGCTCCACTGTTGTTATGTAAACTTTTTATAAAATATATAGGTTTGTTTGCAATTAAGGCATATAATAATGTATAAGAAGTACCACTATATTTAGGTGTAGATAAAGAAATTATAAAATCTGCTAATTCACTTAGGGTTTTATTTCTATGTAGTAGAGCATATTTTATCTGTTTGCCTTTTATTTTAAGCTTTGGAGAGCAGATTAGATTCTTGTGTTTATATTTTTCTATAAAGTTAGGTCTTTTGTCAATATATAATGCTGGTAAAATTTTGATAAAAAAAATATTATGTTTATAAGCGAAATGTTCTGCTAATGTATCTGCTCCCTTGGCACCCCCTGAGATAATAACTTTTTTGTTAATCTTTAATAAAAACCGTAATTTAACCTTGGTTCTTAAGATTTGCGGTAATATAATTCTTCTTGACCCAATTATAGTAAAAAATTTTAATTTACTATTATTTTGTAGCCTTGCTATGTTTCTAGACTTAATACAATATAACCAGGTTCTTTTAATTCTAATTTTTATTATGGATTTATTATATAGGCTAAATTTTTTATTTTGCACATTTAATTTTTATAATAAAATTTACTAATATAAGTAGAATATTTATTTGTTGAGGAAATCTTCTAAAGTAGTCTTTGTTGAATCGGAAGAGTAGGCAACAATTTTTTAATAACACCTATTTTTTTAAGTATTTTTCCTTTATTTGGTAATTGATTCAGTGTTTTTAAGTTTGTAATAATTATTAATTGCTTTAAATGGCGTGTTAGTGCTACAAATAGTAAATTCCTGTCATATGTTTTTGTAAAATCATAAATATTATTATAGAAATCAGTTAATATAACAGTTTCGAATTCTAGCCCTTTTGCTTTATGTATAGTAGATAAATTTATGGCTGTTGTATCTTCAGTGTTTTCGAGAAATTTTCTGGCTGTGTATAATAGTTCTATGTTTTTGGAAATGCTAGTTGTTTTTAGGAAATCGTTAATGAAGGTTTTAGGTAATCTTGTAGCTTGTAATAATAATTTTAAATTATGAGGTATTGATTCAATATTAATATAGTTTTGGTTCAAAGCTTGATATAAGAATTGTTGATATGAATTAATAAATTCTTGTTCTGTTTTTAATAATGTTCCAATTTTGTGAACAGGAAAATTCTTTTTCAAAAAATAGTCGAGTAACTTGTCGATAGTCTTGTTATGCCTAGCGAGTATTGCAACCGATTTGTTTTCTGCTTTTATATTAATTTCTAACAGTTTTTCGGTTCGTGATAAATATTCCTCGGCAAGCTGTGTAGTGGTTTTAAGCCATTTAGAAAGTAATATAGATAACATTTTAGGTACTTTAGAATTCTGGTTTATATTTAAGAAATTTAACAATTCTGTTTGCCCCTTCTTTGAGGTTAATTTAATATTGAAAAGTAAATTAATAAGATTACATGTTTTTTGGCCTAACCTAAATGAATGGTGAAGATATAGCTTATGAATATACTTGTTGTCTTCTATTAGTGATATGATTTTTATATCACTAGTATTCTTTTGATATATTGTTTGGTTGGTATCACCTAGCAGATATAAAGAATATGGAGTGTCTGGTTCTGCAAGGGAAGATACTAACCTTGCAATATTTTCGTTGATGTCTTGCACTTCATCAATAAAAATATAACGATATGTTTTTTTAATCCACTCTTTAAAACGTGTTATATTTTTAAGTGTTATTTTTTCTATATCAGTAAAGGTTAACTGATTGACTTTTGTTAGTTGTAGGTTTCTACGTTCTACTATAATAAAATTTAAGTTTAATTGTTTTTTTAAGAATTTTGTTAAGAGGCTATGTATTGTTCCAACATGAATATTTCTAAGGAATTGAGCATTAAGATCATGTTTAACTTTATATGCTAATTTTACACTAAAAGTAATATAAAGTATCTTAGCTTTCTGATTTCTTGACAAGATTCTTTTAATTTTTTCTTTTATTAGTGTAGTTTTGCCAGTACCCGGGCCTGCATTAATAAATATATGCTTATAATTGTTGTTAGTTAAGAATAATTTTTGTTGATTAGAATATCTCATGAAAGGGATCTTTTTATATGATGGTAAGTTGTTTTTCTTGACAGTTGTTAGAGTTTATTTTTACTTTTCCATATAAGCCATCGTAACCCGGCTTAATATTTAGTTTCCCTTCTCGCATATTTTTTATTAAGCATGCGAGTTTAGGGTTATACTTTTGTATTGTACTTATATCTAGTTCATGTAGTACTTTTAGTTCTTGTCCTAGATGTTTTATAACTTCAAAATATTCTCTTTTTACATAAACACTGTTTTCCTTTTTGCCTAGCAATTGACCTATAATAGCAATTAAAGGAACTGAATATATACTTTTATATTTTTGTAACAATGATTGATTAGGGCTAGACCTTGAGTTAGATAAATCGTGTACTCTATGCAGTACTCCAAGTGTTAATGGTTTTCCACATTTGGGACATAAATTATTGTGGTTTTTGCTTTGTTCAGGGGTGTAATATATATTGCATTTTCTATGCCCATCGCCAAAATATCTACCTTCTTGAGGGTAAAATTCTATTGTTCCGTATAGATTTTTTCCAGTCGTTAGGGTTTCAAACAAAGTGTTGACATTTTTTAATTCTTGATGAATATTAGCTTCACGGCCCAGTTTTTGAGGGGAATGGGCATCTGAATTAGAAACAAGCAAGAAGTTATCTATTTCGGGGATCAGTCTATTCATTTTGGGATCAGACGATAGGCCTGTTTCTAGACTTTTAACATAACTTGTCAAATCTTTAAATGCTTCTTGAATACTATTGTATCCTGATTTCGAACCTAATAATGCAAACCATGGTGTCCAAATATGTGCTGGTATTAGTATGAAATTTTCTGGTTTTATTATATTTAAAAGAAGCTGTAAATAATTATAGACAGAAAGTCCCATTATTGGACGGCCATCGCTTGTAAGATTATAACCTTCATTACTCAAAAAAGTGCTTATTTTCTTAGCATTCTCAAAATTTTTGAAAATAGTAACAAGATGTATTCTCCTTACTTTTTCCCCATCTTTATATATATGAGATGTTTCCACTGTAGGAATAAAATATGTATTATTATCGTAGTATTTTGTGAATAAGGATTGGTTTAGGATGTCCATTTGTGATAGATATGTGGTCTTAATTCTATAGAATCCAGTGTTTTCATCAAATGATAGGAATTTTTGAAATTCTTCTTGCCATTTAGGGTGTAAAATGTCACCGGTTCCAAGTAATGTAATTCCTTTTAATGTTGCCCAATATAATAAATAAGAGAAAGTTAAGTTGGAACTAGTAGCTCTTGAATATTTTGAATGAATATGTAGGTCAGAATAAAACATTGCTATTCTTGTAATTTTATTTGCGGGGCCTGGATTCGAACCAGGATCGGCGGTTCCAGAGACCGCTGTCCTACCTTTAGACGACCCCGCACTATAAAGTTAGGTATTAGTTTATTATATAATAGTTTATGCGATTAGTAGAGGCTGTATTTTGGGGCAAGATTTCCATGCGCTTTATTGTTTTAGTTTTTTTCTTATTAATTGTCGTTGGATTTGTTATGTCTCAATTTAAACAAGAGGTACCATTAACTACTGTGTTTATTGCAGATAAGAAGTGTGGTACGTTGCCTACTTTGGATTTACCAAAGTTAAATATTGATTATTCGTCTGCTGATATAAATTTAGTGGTTCAAGAAGAACTGTATAAGGATATTCCACCTATAGCTTATGTATATAAGGTTAATTTACAGGGCGAGACATTTACAACTAAGCAAAAAGCTTTTAACATTGCAGAGAAATTCAAATTTATTCCTAACAGGTATACTAAACCAAAAAGTACTATTTATAAGTGGCAAGATACTAGGCGCACTTTAATCTTTAATACTAGTAATTTAAATTTCTATTACACTTTATTGCCTCAAGCTTTACCTCCAATTCCTAATCCAGATATACCACCTTTAGTAACTGCTAAACAGCTTGCTATTCAGGCTTATAATAGTATTGATAATGCTGGTAAAACTAAAATTTATACGTTTATGGTAGATTTATTACCTGATGGTAAAGATTTGGAGGTTGATTCTTTAGAGCTCGCTAGAGCTATTAGAGTTGATTTTCAACGAAATGTTGTTGTCCTACGTTATCCTACACTTTTATTGGATTCTAAATATCGTGAGAAACATAAAGGGGAAATTGTTGATTTTTTGCAATATTATAATTTATCTAAAATTGATGGAGTTGCATCCTATGATGCAAATACTGTTGCAGAAGCTCCTTTCTTGGGGGGAAGCCAGGTTTACGTAGTATCCCAATATGGAAATGGTTTAGAGAATGTTGGGAGATTTAGATTTTCTAACTGGAAATTAGAAGATAAACCATGTGGTACATATAATATTATTACAGCAAGGGATGCATTTGCTCTTGTCCAAGATAAAAAAGTTCCGGTTAGTTATATGTATTTGTGGGGGGGAGATAGGCTAAAGCCTATCACTACAGGTGTTATTAAAAAGTTAACCATTACTAATATATATTTAGCATATTATCAGCCTCAAAAGCAATTACCATTTTTACAACCTATCTATGTTGTAGAGGGAGATGGTTATTTAAATTCTGGAGAACGAGTTGGTGTGTTTTTTTATATAAATGCTATAAAGAAATAATTGTGATATAATAACAACGAGCAATGTGGGCCGTTAGCTCAGCTGGTAGAGCAACGGGCTTTTAACCCGGTGGTCGGGGGTTCGATTCCCTCACGGCCCATGGGGATTTGTTCCCCGGTAGCTCAGCTGGTAGAGCAAGCGGCTGTTAACCGCTGGGTCGCAGGTTCGAGTCCTGCCCGGGGAGCCAATTTTCGTTTTTTAGGTCTAATAATTCAAAAATTTATATAAATTTTTTGTATATCCAAGTTTCCAATGATCGTAGCCCTCTAAATATTTCGTTGTTTTATCTATGTCATAACCTTTATTTTTACAAAAGTTCATTAATACATTGGTACTTAATTTAATAGGAACATTTATGTCTAGGTTTCCGTGATAAATTTTTATTTTATCAGGGTATTCTCGTATATTTATGCACGTAGTTGATGTCAAAATATTATAAGGCAATACTCCAGCGAGTACGATGATCTTATCAAATTGTTTTATCAGTTCTTTATCTGCTATGATTTTGTATGCGATTATGCCTCCTCGCGAGAATGCTAATAAATAGATTTTCATATTAGGAAACATGACTCTTAATTTTTGAATTGTTAGATTTATTTCCTCAAATGATAGGGGACTATCTATGTTATTTGCAAATAAATTTGGAGCTACTAAAATATTACCATTTTTATTTAATATTCCTGACCATATTTTTAGTTTACTCATATACTTCTTATTACTAAATAATTCATTCTGTCCGTGTATATATAGTACTAGGAAATTTTGTCCTGGAGTATATAGAAAAGGATATCCTACAAAATAATTGTCGTAAACATTAGCTTTTATTTTAATTTTTTTAAAGGAATAACATACATCTTTTTTACAATTTGTTTTATATTTGAATTTAGGCCCTTGTGTTATGAATTGAAATTTACCTTTAAAATTGCAGTTTTGTATTGTTTGGTAAATTCCTTGTTGTATGTAAGTTATTAATTGATAACTGATTATTATCATTGTGATAACATAACTAAATATGATACAAATCTTGATTATGGTCTTTTTAATTCCTTTGATGTTCATGCCAATTTTTAGTGATTTCCCAAGTTTTCATCCCATGAGATCCAATGGCCCAAACAAGGACTTTAGGATATTTCTCTACGATGGTATTTAATTTCTTATGAAGTTTATAAGAATCTTTACTGTGAAATGTATGCAAATTTGGGGCTAACTCTTTTAGTTTTTTATATGTTATCTCCATTAGTTCGCCTTGGAAAAAAATAGCTTGCACGTGATTTTTTAACCGCTTAAGTTGATATGCAAATTGTTCATGTTGTTGTTTTTCTAATTTTCCTAATTCTAATACATCAGCTATGTATAATATTTTAGGGAGATTAGTTTGTATACTTTCTAGAGTATCTACTGTATTTCTAATTGAAACCTCGTTAGCATTATAAGTGTAATCTGCAAATGTTATTTTGGTTCTTTTATAAGTATAGTATCTAATTACACCTCTTTGATTTGGAGGATTAAAGGTTTTTAGATACATTAGAGTTTTTTTTATATTTTTTTCGTTTACAATATTATTAATAATTAATGCTCCAAGTGCTGCACTTATATTCTCAAGTATATGTGCATGATATAAAGGTATATAAACAGAATACTTCTTGCCTTTATAGTATATTGTTCCTAATGTCCCTTTTGATGTTATTTTTATATCACTGATTTTTATATCAGCATGATTTGTATAACCAAAGGTCATGTTTTTTTTAGGGAGTATCTTTTTATATTCTTTATTTAATATGTCTGGTAGAATAGCTTTTTTGGCTTTTGTAAATATTTCTCCCTTTGCTTTTTTGACACCATGTATGTCTTTTAAAAATTGCGTGTGAGCGTGGCCAACTGTTATTAGAATAGCTGTATCTGGTCTAGCTACACGAGCTTGTGATAGAATTTCACCAAACTTAGCTGTTGCAAATTCCAAGACTGCAAATTCAAAATATTTATTCAGGTTAGCTAGAGCTAATGGAGTACCGATCTCGCCATTCAATCCTTTCTGGGGTACAAATACAGTATGATTTAATTTTCTTAACATAAAAGCAAGGACCTCTTTGGTTGTTGTTTTACCACTTGTTCCAGTGATTGCAAAATTATAACGAGTGATATACTTTCGTACATTCTCTTTCGCTATTTTTCTTATAGCATTAAGACCACTGGTTTTTATGATGATCAGTTTTTTTTGGTATTCCTGTGGTAGTTCTTTTATAAAACTAAATTTATAGGATGCTAGAGCGCAGACTGCTCCTCTTTTGATAGCATCTTTGATATAATAATGGCCATCTGTTTTTTCGCCCTTAAGAGGAATAAAGCAGTCATTTTTAGCCACTATTCTAGAATCTATAACAAAGTTATTTATTTCAAGTGATTCTGTATTAGGGGCAAGATTCCTTTTGATAATGATAGGTTCTAAAATTCGTATAAGTTTTGCTATTTGCATTAATAATTATAACATTTTAACAATTTCTCCTGCTAGTCCACGTGTTCCACCTTTTGTAATCTTGATCTGCGTTAATCTTCCTGTCTGTAGCTGGTTACTCGTGGATTCAACTTCTACATACTGATTAGTTTCCGTTAATACGAATTTTGAATTTAAGACTACGGCTTTATAAACATTACCAACACGTTTCTGATTATTTTGACTAAAGATAAGATTTGATATTTGATTTATTTTATTAAAACGCTGGGTTAGTATTTTTTGATATTTTATATTATTAACTATTTTCTTGTGATATTCATTTAATCGAGGGGAATATTTGGCAAAAAATATTTTGTCGAATTTAAGTTCCTTTATTATATTAATAGTTTGATTAAAATCTTCTGCTGTTTCTCCTGGAAATCCTACTATAATATCAGTAGTTAAATATAAATGTGGTATCTTGTTTTTGGCGTATAAAGCAATTCTTTTATATTTTTCAATCGTATATTTTCGATTCATAAGTTTAAGTATTTTGTTTGAGCCAGATTGTAGGGGTAGTCCTAAATGTTTTAACATTTTAGGCTCATTAGCAATGAAATCTATGATATCATTTGTTATATAGTTAGGGTGTGGGCTTGTAAAGCCTAAGTAAAACTCTTCCTTAATTTTAATTATAGCTTGAAGTAGGGATAGAAAATCCTTATCTTTATATTTCCATTTATCAACAATTTGGCCTAATAGATATATAATCTTTTTGCCAGAGGACAGGGCTGTATATACATCTCGTAATATGCTATCGAAGCTTCTGTAGTATTCCTGGCCCCTAGAGTATGGGACTATGCAATAAGAGCACATTTCATTACAACCACTCATAATAGGAATAGCAGCAATAGGGGAGTCATTCCCATAAGTGGGGACTATAGTATCATAATAATTTGATTTTCGTTTTAATGTATACCTTGCATCTATTACTTGTTTGGGTACTTTATTCCTGATATCATTGACCATTTTAGGTAATAATTCGATGTTTGTAATATCGATAAAAAATGTTCTAGGTAATATTTTATTTAGATATCTGATTCTCTTTTTAGTGTTTAGAGTTATATTGTTAGAGAAATCACGCCTTATCATACAACCTGTTAATATTGTAATTTTGTTTTTAGAAAATTTATTTATAAAATCAATTGCTTTATGCTCTGCTTTCTCTCTTACACTACAGCTTATAATAACAACTATATCAGCATTTTCAGGTTGTTGAACCTCCTTTAAACCTGATTGTAGTAAAATGGTTTTTATACGCTGAGCATCGGCATGATTAAATAAACATCCATATATTTTTATATAAAAATTTTGCATGCTTTAATTTTATCTTATTTTTGGTATAATAAAAAGTAATTAAAAAACAAGCTCCTTTGTCCTTCTTGCCTAAGAGGTTAAGGAGCCTTAGATAATAAAAAGGAGGTAATAATTATGAAAAAGCAAAATTTATTAGACATATTAGATTACAAAAGTGACAAAGAAGTCGCGGGTATTCCTGTTCCTTCAGTTGATGCAATCCTAGCCTCAGGCGGGCATTTCGGACATTCTGTTAGGAAGTGGCACCCAGCATATAAGCCTTTTTTGTACACAAAACGTAAAGGAATTTATATCATAAATGTTCAGGCAACAGTGCAATCATTTGAAAATTTTATTAATACAGTAGTGGGCTTTTTAAAGGATAATAAAAAGATTCTATTAGTAGGGACTAAGAAGCAAGCATCTCCTTTTGTAGAGGAGTTTGGGAAACGTTATGGTCTCTTTTATATAGCTAAAAAATGGCCTGCTGGTTTTTTTACTAACTTCGAGCAGGTAAAGTTATCTATTAATAGGCTTATAAATTATAAAGAGCAATATATTAAATTTAAATATAGTTATACTAAAAAAGAATTACTAGATTTGGAGCGTAAAATTAAAAAATTAGAAAGCAAATATGGTGGTGTTACCTTCATGGACACATTGCCTGATTTGGTTATTATTATTGATACTGCTTTTGAGAAAGTAGCTCTTAAGGAGTCTAGGCTTCTTAAAATCCCTGTTGCTGGTATAGTTGACAGTAATGCTGACCCAAGATTAGTAGATTATCCTTTATTTATGAATGATGATGCAATCAAGACTTTGAAATTATTTTTTAGTGTGTTAGCAAAAATTTTTGATAAGTATGGCAATAAAGAATTGCTAAGAATTAGAAGCAATTTTGAGGAGCATCTTAAAAGCTTAGAAAAAGAGGTTGACGAAGCTCATGGCAAACTAGTGACTGCACAAGAACAAAGTGAACAGAAGGCAGAACACGACAGTGCTGTAGTAGTAAGGGTAAAGGCATTTACACCAATAGAGGATGTAAATTACTTGTCTGATAAATTAAAGAGTGCGTTAAAGTCCGCTGGAATACAAAGTAAAGAAGCTCTTGAGCGGCTATCATATGAGGAGTTAGTTAATATAAAAGGGATTGGTCCACGAACTGCAAGATCAATAATTAAAAAAATAGAAAATAATAAGAATTTGTAGCTAATATAAAAAAATATAAAAATGGCTAAGTTATTAGAATTAATAAGCAAACTGCGAAAAGAAACACAAGCAAGTTTTCTTATATGTAAACAAGCAGCGGAAAAATTCCCAAATGATTATGAGAAGGCAAAGGCATTTGTAGAAGCGAAAATGCAAGAAAAGGGGGCTAGTAAAAATATAAAGCCTACTAATAATGGTATTGTGGAAGTATATAGTCATGAACCCAATAAAAATCTTGGGGTAATGGTAGAAGTGCGTTGCCAAACTGATTTCGTTGCAAGGAATGAAGACTTTCGTAAATTTGCGCATGAAGTAGCTTTGCAAATTGCATCGATGGGAGCAGAGTATATATCTGAGGAAGATATTCCTGTTGAAAAAAGGAAACAAATAATGGAACATTTTAAGAGTGATTTGCCTGAGAATTTAAAAACTAAACCGGAACAGGTTCTTGATAAAATTATTCAAGGCAAGTATCAAAAATGGTTACAACAAGTTTGTTTATTAGAACAAGAATATTTCAGAGAGTCAGGTAAAAAAATTAAGGATTTGTTAAACGAATATTCTGGTAAATTGGGAGAGACTATTAAAATAGTTAGGTTTCAAAGATGGAAAGTTGGGGAAGTTTAGTTAATGAATTTCAAGAAAAGGTAAATAATTTGGTTGCTAGATTTGAGGAGGAATTGCTTAAAGTAAGGCAATCAGGTGTAGATTTAGATCAACTTAAAAATATTCAAGTAGAAGCATACTCATCCAGTGAAATGCCTTTATATCAATTAGCGACTCTTACAGTAAAGGATGCATTAACGGTAGTTGTTTCCCCTTGGGATAAATCTATAATTGAGCAGGTTGAAAAAGCAATTAAAAATAGCTTACCAGAAGTCAGATTAGCTATTAAGGATGAAGGTATAATTGTAGGGTTCCCCCCCCTTACAGAAGAAAGTTTAAAAATTATAATTAAGAAGTTGCATAATTTAACAGAAGATTTTAGGCAACAATTACGAAGGATTAGGAATCATTATAAAAGTAGGATGGATGAAGCTAAGAATAATAATGAAATTTCTGATGATTCTTATTATAAGTTCCTAGGCAAAATAGATGATATTACTAAAAAGGGGAGAGAAATGTTAGAAAAATTATCTAAAGAAAAGGAAAATAAAATTCTTGTTAAATAAATATAATGGTTATTAGCATTTTAGTTGTATTAGTTTTATTAAATGTTTTAATTTTAGTGCACGAGTTTGGTCATTTTATATTTGCAAAATGGAGTAAAGCTCATGTTCAAGAATTTTCCATAGGAATTGGTCCCAAAATTTTTAGATTTAAGCTTTTAAATACTCCGAGCTTTATTAGAGTATTTCCTATAGGCGGTTATGTTAGTTTAGTTGGAGAAGTAGAAGATGAGGGGCCTGGGAGTTTTATACGACTTTCCGCCTTTAGACAATTATTGATTGTTTTGGGAGGGGTTATTTTTAACGCAATTTTTGCATATTTTGTATTTTTGACTTTAATGATAATAAGGCCAAAATTATATTTCCCTGATATTGGTATATCTCCGCATTTTGCTAGTGTTACAAAAACTCCCCCTTTATTAATAATTACTAAGATTCAGAATAATAGCGATTTAAAGAAATATCTTAAAGACTC
>Ga0256833_1000698_pt1 | contig 25676 bp, 24 predicted proteins | sample 356284metaG_FD_190535 | JGI IMG/M metagenome (GOLD analysis project Ga0256833, IMG submission 190535) | Hydrothermal vent microbial communities from Mid Atlantic Ridge, Atlantic Ocean - 356-284 | ecosystem: Environmental > Aquatic > Marine > Hydrothermal vents | place: Atlantic Ocean: Mid... | reverse complement strand
GCCACTTAGCTGACACTCACTTCACCCCGAAGGGATCTGTGAGCCGTTCTCGTTCGACTTGCATGTGTTAAGCACGCCGCCAGCGTTCACTCTGAGCCAGGATCAAACTCTCCATAAATGAATTGTTTGTCCTAATTTAGACTTAAATCTCGACTTTTCTAAAAAAAATCGCAAAAATTTAGACTCAAAGGTTGTTACTTATCTCTTGCTCGGTTGTCAAAGATCTCTTCTGACGTCTATATATTTATAGAAGCGTCTCACAAACACTTTTCTGCTCTCAACTCGAGGGCTCGTCGTTTGTGGACGGGAATTATAGCAGAGTGGCACTCAGTTGTCAAGAGGCGGGAAGGGGTTTTTCGAGAAAAATGTAAAAAATCTTTCAAATTGGAAAAATTCGCTCAAGCAAAGCAAGATTCACTGTTTCGTAATAAAGGCAAATTCAACTATCGCCAATTATCAAATTTAAGAGAGTACTACTATGTTTTATGAGATTCTTTGGAGTATCAATCAGAGTTATATGTAGAAGTTTGGGAGCAAACTCTTCAAGCCTTTAGATGTAAAGATTTTTGCTATTTGACAGTGTTTGGCTCCCCTGCAAACGGAAGAAGTGCGCTTCCCCATGTAAGACCGCCGCCGAATGCATCAAGAAGCATCGTATCACCATATTGGAGCCTTCCGCTCTCCCATATTTCATTCATCGCCATAGGTATGGAGGCAGAAGAGGTATTTCCATATTTTCCAACCGTTAGCACAACCTGCTCTTCGGTCAGCTTCAATGCATCTCCAACCGCTTTGATGATTCTGTAGTTGGCCTGATGGGGTATAAAGTGCTTTATCTCTTCAGCACTCATTTCATTATCGTTCAGTATATTTACAACATCGCTGGTCAATGTTCTTACGGCTATTTTGAAGGTTTCGTTACCTTTCATCTTCATCGTACACAGTTTCTCTTCGATGACTTTCTGAGAGCATGGATTTTTAACGCCACAACCCGGAGTCATAAGAAGATCCCCATAGTTGCCGTCGGCTGAAACATGAATATCGGTAATCGCTTCCGACTTTTTCCTGGTTGCACTCACAACAGCCGCACCTGCACCGTCGCCAAAAAGTACGCATGTAGTTCTGTCTGTATAATCTACTATAGCACTAAGCTTTTCGGCACCTATTATCAAAACGTTGTTTTTCATTCCCGACTCTATAAACGCTTTCGCCACGGCCAAAGCGTATATAAAACCGGTACATGCAGCCGAAATATCGAAGGCGGTAACATTTGTCCTGCCAAGCTTGGATGCGATAACACAGGCAGTCGAAGGCATACATAAATAGTCGGGTGATATTGTGGCGCATACGATCATATCGATATCGTTTATCTTCAAACCAGCTCTATGGATTGCCACTTTAGCCGCTTCTACGCCCATGTCGCTGGTCATTTCATCTTCGGCTGCTATACGCCTCTCTTTTATACCTGTCCGCTTTGAAATCCACTCATCCGTCGTATCCACCATAGACTCGAAGTCTTTGTTTGTCATAACCTTTTGGGGAACATAAGCTCCTATAGATTTCAAAGCGGCTCTCATCAATACTTCCCTTTATCCGTTCATAGCCTCGAGACGTTCTCTAATAGCTTTGTTGACATCAGCCTCGACAAATCTTATAGCCTGAAACATAGCGTTCTTTATCGCCTTTGGGTTGCTCTTTCCATGGCTTATGATAGTACACCCTTTTACTCCCAAAAGAGGTGCACCGCCATACTCTGCATAGTCCGTCTGCTTTTTCAGCTTTCTAAAGACTCTTTTCATAAGCAGGGCACCGGCTATTGCGACCGGTGAGTGCTTTATCTCCGATTTGAGATAGTGGCTGATGGTATCGGCGACTCCTTCGCTCGCTTTAAGAAGCACGTTTCCTACGAAGCCGTCGCACACTACGACATCTACCGATCCATTGAAGATATCCCCGCCTTCGACATTTCCCACAAAACTGTCCAGTTGGCTTATCAGTGGATATGCGGCTTTTGTGACCTCATTGCCTTTGGAAGGCTCTTCACCGTTTGAGAGAAGTCCAACTTTCGCTTTGGTGCACCCTAGCACTTTGTTGGCGTAAGCGTCACCCATGACTGCAAATTGAAAAAGATTCTCGGCATCGCAGTCAACATTGGCTCCAACATCCAAAACCACGGTCATTTTGCCCGTTGTAGAGGTTGGCATAAAGGTTGCTATTGCAGGTCTGGATATGCCTTTTATTCGACCAATTCTAAGTGTCGCAAGACTCATGGTGGCGCCGCTGTGCCCGGCGGATACGACTGCGTCTGCTTTACCGTTTCTAACCAGATCGACCGCTACATATATCGACGAGTTTCTTCGCTTCAGGGCATCTGTAGCGTGTTCGTGCATAGATATGACATCGTCACAATGAACTATCTCTACACGATTTTTATATTTTTGGGGTATAAGAGGTGCTATTTTACTCTCATCTCCAACGAATATAGGAAGATAATCCCTCTTTTTCAGGGCAAATATAGCTCCTTCAACAATCGGGTAGTGACCGAAGTCTCCACCCATTGCATCAATGGCGACTCTGACCATTTAGGCTTTATATTCACCTGTAAATTTGTTCATACGATGAGGCATTCTCCATGTACCGTCTTTATCTTTTACCGGTCTGGCAAGAGTCAATTTGTAGTGTGTTCTTCTTTTTGCCGCACGAGTTTTACTGTTTCTTCTTTTTGGTACTGCCATTACCTTGCTCCTTTTATATTTATAGTTCTATTTCAAAATCTTCTTTGTCTGCACATTCGGGACAAAGGTGGTATTCACTCTGAATCGATGCCGTTTCACTTCTGCATATAGAGTCGAAATCGACGATTCCATCGAGGCATTCTACCATATCCAATGAATCTTCCACCTTAACCGGCCGATCTACCGCTTCAAGAGAGAAAGATTCCTCTATAGGTGCTCCATACGATTTTCCGCATCTGTCGCAGATAAATTCGGTTTCCCCTTCAAGCTTGCCCTCTATGGTAATTTTATGTTTTCCGCTACGCCAAAAAGTACCGGAACACTCTACCCTACCATCTTTTATATGGAATGGTTTGGGTGATTCATGGATCTTGCGAAAGGGTATCTGCATACAGTTTTAGTGAATCTCTCTTTGTGCAAAAAAGAAAGCTATCTCGATCTTGGCATTCTCAAGACTGTCGCTGCCGTGAACGGCATTGGCATCAATGCTTTCTGCAAAATCGGCACGAATCGTACCCGGTGCTGCCTCTTTAGGGTTTGTAGCTCCCATCAATTCACGGTTTTTCGCTACGGCATTCTCTCCTTCAAGCACCATTACGACTACAGGACCGCTAGTCATGAACTCAACAAGCTCGCCAAAGAATGGTCGCTCTTTGTGAACGGCATAGAACTCTCCGGCATCCTCTTTTGTGAGCTGAAGTTTTTTCATCGCCGCCACTCGAAGGCCGTTACTCTCGAATCTGTCGACTATCTTTCCGATGACGTTTTTAGCAACTGCATCGGGCTTAATTATAGAAAGCGTTCGCTCCATGTTGATTCCTCAATTATTAAAATGGGTGGAATTATACAGAAAGTTAGTTTAAGATTCTTTAAAAGATTTGAGTAGGGAGTTCCGGCAGACTCTGCTGCCGGAATAGAGGTTGAAAAGTTATTCTACGACAGGCTGATGCTCTGTACGCGCCTCTTCGGAGATATCGTCACGGCATGTCGCACCTTCTGCACAAGCATCCCAGACTATACACCCTTCGGTAGGACATGCAGTAGCACATGCAGGTTCGTCATGGTATCCTACACACTCGACACACTTGTCAGGGTAAACATAGTATATCTCTTCTCCAGTTGGGTTATCCTCGTCATCAACGATTGCTTCTACCGGACACTCATCTATACAAGCACCGCAGTTTATACAAGTATCTGTAATCAATACAGCCATTTCAGCTCCTTTTTTTCAAATTTAATCATCCGTACTATAACACAACAATTTTAAAAGACATTTAAATGATCTCTCTATAGTCCAAGCCTATCTTTTATAGCTTCGACCCTGTCCGTTTTCTCCCATGTAAACTCCGGAAGCTCCCGTCCAAAGTGTCCATACGCAGCTGTCTTTCTATATATAGGACGCAGCAGATCGAGTGAGTCGATAATACCTTTTGGAGTCAGGTCGAAGAGCTCCATGATCGACTCCTCTATCTCTTTTTCATCCACTTTTCCGGTTCCGTGCGTATCTACCATAATGGAAACAGGCTCGACGACTCCTATCGCATAGGCTATCTGTATGGTTATCTTTTCGCAGGCACCGGCGGCGACGTAGTTTTTCGCAACATATCTTGCGGCATAGGCTCCGCTTCTATCTACCTTTGTCGGATCTTTTCCGCTGAATGCACCGCCGCCATGAGGACAGCTTCCGCCGTATGTATCGACTATGATCTTTCTGCCCGTAAGTCCTGCATCTCCCTGAGGTCCGCCGATCACGAAGCGTCCAGTCGGGTTGATGTGGTATGTTACATCCTCGCCGATCAAATCTTCCGGGATAATTTTATATATCAACTCTTCGATTATTGCATTTTTGAGCCTCTCCTGCGAAACATCCGGATCGTGTTGAGTGGAGACGACAATCGTCTTGACTTTTGCAGGCTTTCCATCTACATATTCTACCGTCACCTGAGCTTTTCCGTCAGGACGAAGAAAGGGGAGCGTTCCATCTTTTCTGGCTTTCGCCAAACCTTCCGTTAACTGGTGAGCAAGATAGATCGGAAGAGGCATCAACGTGGGGGTCTCTTTGCAAGCGTATCCAAACATCAAGCCCTGATCGCCCGCACCTATGGCTCCTCCACTCTGGTCGACCCCTTGATTGATATCGGGAGACTGTTCGCCTACACCGTTCAACACTCCGGCAGACCTGTAATCGAAGCCGTACAGAGCGTCGGTATACCCGATTTGCCGGATCACCTCTCTTGCAATATCCTGCATCGGAGCGTATGTTTTGGTTTTCAACTCTCCGGCGATAACGCAAAAGCCGTTGGAGAGCATAGTTTCACATGCGACTCTGGCGCTTGGATCGCGCTCTATTATATAGTCGAGTATCGCATCGCTTATCTGGTCGGCCATTTTGTCCGGGTGGCCTTCCGTAACGGACTCGGAAGTGAAGAGATAACTTCTAGACACACATATCCTTTTTTATGATTTTGGAGAGATTATATCCAATTATTTGTAAAATATTAATGCCTGTAAATTATCTATTTTTCTATTTCATTGTGATATAATTTTTCCTCAAAAAATCTTATCAAGGGAGAATCCATCATGTTAGTAACAAAGAAAGCACCTGACTTTACCGCAAATGCGGTTCTTGGAAACAATGAGATTGTCGACAATTTCAATCTATACGAAAACTTCGGAGAAAAGGGAACGGTCCTCTTCTTCTATCCGTTGGACTTCACATTCGTCTGTCCTTCCGAAATAATCGCATTCGATCACAGACTCGACGAGTTCACAAGCCGCGGAATAAATGTTATAGGCTGCTCGGTCGACTCTCACTTCACGCACCTAGCGTGGAAAAACACGCCGGTAGACAAAGGCGGTATAGGCCAAGTAAGATACCCTCTTGTAGCAGACCTTACAAAAGATATAGCTCGTGACTACGACGTCCTTCTTGACGGTGGTGTAGCACTTCGCGGCTCTTTCCTGATAGATACCGACGGGACTATCAGACACGCCGTCATAAACGACCTTCCGCTTGGACGAAACATAGACGAAATGCTTAGAATGGTAGATGCGATGCACTTTACCAACGAGCATGGCGAAGTCTGCCCTGCAGGATGGCATAAAGGTGAAGAGGGAATGAAGGCTGATCCCAACGGAGTTGCCGAGTACCTCGAAAAACACGCTGACGAGCTTTAATTTCCAAAATCACGGAAGGCGTAAGCTTTCCGTGACATCTCTGCAAAACTCTTTACCTCTTCTCCAAAATTTTCAAAATTTTCTCTGAAATCTGCTCCGGCAGAAGGCCTAGAGACTCTTCCACTCTTTTTGTGTTTCCATGGGGAATGAACTTGTCTTCATACTCGAATGAGTAAATTTCGACACTCTTTAGAGCTTCCGGCATAAGCGCTTCCTCTATAGCCGACGCGACACCCCCCATCTTGGCGCCATCACTGAAAACGAACCACTTCTTAAACCTTTTAGTAGCATCTTGCAAAGCCTTAATGTCCAGAGGTTTAACGAAACGCAGATCCAAAACCGCCGCCTCGACTTCCCTCTCTTTCAACAAATCTGCAACCGCCACGGCACGTCCTACACCGTTACCGTAACCTATGAGGAGTATATCCCCATCCTCCTCCAGATACTCGGCTCTGCCGAGTTCGAACATAGTCGCTTCATATCTACCGTTTTCAAGAAGCATGGAACCTCTGGGATACCTGAAAGCGCACGGCGTAGGAAAGGAGGCGGCATACTCTACCGCAAGCTCCAGTGTACCATTGTCACGAGGTGCAAAAAGGGTCATATTTGGTATTATACGCAAATAGCCTATGTCGAAAGCCCCCTGATGGGTCTCTCCATCTTCACCGACGATACCCGCACGGTCAATCGCAAAAGCGACCGGCAGATTCATAAGCGCAATGTCATGTACGACCTGATCGAAACCCCTTTGAAGAAATGTGGAGTAGATTGCGACAAACGGTTTGAACCCCTCTTTGGCCAAAGGCCCCATCGAGGTAACGGCATGCTGTTCGGCAATTCCTACGTCCCAGAAGCGCTCGGGGAACTTCTCCATAAGAAGCTTCATACCGGTACCACTCGGCATAGCGGCAGTTACACCCACAATCTTTTCATCGGCAGCGGCCAGCTTATATAGCTTTTCACTGAAAATCTGTGTAGCGCTTCTGCCGTTACTCTTTTTAAGACTCTCTCCGCTCTCTTTGTCGAAGGGTCCGACGCCGTGCCAATGCTCATAATACCCTTCCGCTATCTTGTACCCTTTACCTTTTATCGTCTGCGCATGGACTATGACAGGTTTGCCCATCTCTTTTGCAGTCTCGAAGGTCTCTATCAGCTGCTCCAGGTCATGGCCGTCGACAGGTCCTATATACTCGAGCCCCATCTCTTCGAAGAGAATTCCGGGAGTTATCATGCGAATTCCCTCTTCCATTCTTTTCGCCATATAAGCTGCAGAATCGGGAAAGTGCTCGAGCATCTTCTCCGTTCGCTCTTTGAATTTCTGGTAGAAGGGGCTGGCCATAGCATGAGAGAGAATGCGGCTTATAGCACCGATGGGCTTGGCAATGCTCATCTCGTTGTCGTTCAAAATTATGACGGCGGGGTATTTTCTGTCGCCAAGCTCGTTCAAAGCTTCATAGACCATTCCGGCACTCATAGCACCGTCACCTATCATAACCACGGGAATCCTCTCTCCCTCTTCACCTCTTAGCCTGATCGACTTCGCCGCGCCTACCGCCAAAGAGACCGATGTGGAGCTGTGGCCGGCCACATAATAGTCGTATGGCGACTCCGAAGGCTTGGTATAGCCGCTTATACCGCCAAACTGTCTTAGAGTCTCAAAAGAGTCCCACCTGCCGGTAAGGAGTTTATGGGCATATGCCTGGTGACTCACATCGAAAATAAAAGGATCTTTTTCAACATCGAAAACATAGTGCATAGCGACTATAAGATCCGTCGCACCTAGCGTACTGCTTAGATGCCCTCCATGACGACTTACGACATCGAGTATTCGCTTTCTGATCTTTTCTGCAAGCTCTTCAAGCTGCGGTAACGTCATCTCTTTGATATTGTCCATCAACTTCCTTGTGTAACGGTACCGAAAACCGCCTCTTTGATTCTCTCAAATCTGTTCATTATCTCACCGTCTATATTTCCTATATCACTCTGGATGATCACTCCTCCGACACCTACCGCAGGGTCCGAAACTATCTCAAATCCATCTTTTTCCATACCTATATGCTCTTTTAAATACTCATAATCGTTAGGGTTTACTTTAAGGGTCACGTTGGAGGCATCTTTCACCTCGGCAAGCAGAAGTTTCGCCAACCTCAAGGCCACCTCTTTGGAGTCGTTTTGAACCTCTTTTGCCACAACCTGCTTGGCAAGGTCGAGTGCCGTCTCTATAAGCTCCTCTTCTATCGTGTCGATCTTGCGTAAAAAGATCTCTCTGCTTTTTTGTAAAGCTTCTACCGAAGCGCTCATACGCTCCACTTGATCTTCGATACGCGCCTGCATCTGCTCTCTGCACGCTTTTTCTCCCGCCGCTCGTCCCTCTTCGAATGCGCTCTCTTTCGCTTCCTGAAGCAGCTTTTCGAACTCCTCTTGCTGCTTTTCCAGCTGCATCTGCATCTTTACAAGATTGGTAGAGAGCTCGTCAGCCTTTTTGAGCATCTGCTCCATCGCTTCATCCTTGACCTCGTTGGCTGCAGGAGGCGGAGTTTCGGTCTGCTCGGTCTCTTCTGTTTCAAGAGTAGCTTTTCGCTCATCTTCCAAACTGCATTTAGGCCCTTCGGCCACACTACCGGAGAGAACTTTGAAGTGGTACTTCTGAATCACATGACCACTCTTTTTGTCAGGCGGGATAACGGTTTCCATACTACTCTATCATCTCCTCTGCTTCTCCGATACTGACGACCCCCTCTTCGGCCAGTTTCTGAACCACTTCGACTATCTTCCTCTGGGCACCTTCGACCTCTTTTACCTTCACGGCGCCCATAAACTGCATCTCCTCTTCGAAAGTCTCCCTCGCACGTTGGGACATATTGGACAAGAATCGCTCTTTCAACTCTTCGGGGGCACTTTTAAGAGCAAGCATCAGATCCTTTTTATCGACAGCTTTGAGTATTTCACGAATAGCGTTGTTGTCGAGATTTACTATATCTTCGAAAGTGAACATCATCTCTTTGATAGCACTTGCAAGCTGCTCGTCAAGCTGCTCTATCTGTACCAGAGTAGACTTTGCCGCCTTTTGACCGAGACGGTTGAAAATATCTGCCACGGCTCTCGGTCCGCCCACTTCAACCTTGTAACTCGCAAGAGACTCGAGTTTGTTCTCCAAAACGGTAGATACCCGCTTGATAATCTGTGGAGAGATATCTCCGAGATTTGCCATTCTCATCGCTATCTCGGCACGCAGGTCATCTTCAAAAAAGCTTAGAACATTCGCGGCATCACTTGGATCCATATGGGCCAAAATAAGCGCTATGGTCTGTGGATGCTCGTTGACGATGAAATCGGCAAGCTGCTGAGGCTTTATCTTGGAGAGGAAGCTGAAGTTCTGACTGCTCTGCATAGATTTTGAGAGTCTCTCTATGATCTTTTTCGCCTCTTCCGGTCCAAGAGCTTTGTAGAGTATCTCTTTTGCATACTCGAGCCCACCTGTGCTCAGGTACTGGTTTGACTGCATTATCGCATGAAACTCTTCCAAAATGGCCATGGCGACAGGTTTATCTATGGTTTTGGCCATAGCGATATATTTAGATATTTCCGTGATTGCCTCAACATCCAAATGGGCAAAGATATTGGTAGTCACATCTTCACCAAGCTGTATCAACAAAATGGCAATCTTTTCCGCCATCGACAACTCTTCAAGCTGTGCCTGCTGCTGAGGCGTCAACTGCACACTCACGAGATCTCCTTTTTCATCTTTGTAGCAGCATTTTGCTCCATGTCGCTCTCATCACGAATAAGCGCGTTTATCAAAGCGGCAAACTCTTCAGTCTTCTCTTCAGCCATCTCTTTTACTTTTTCAAGCAATATATCGTATTTTAGTTCTTCTTCACTGAACTCTTCGGAGAGCCCAAGCTGCTCCTCAACCTTTTTGCGCATTTCGGTAAACTTCTCGGTCAAAGATTCATGCTCCTCCTCATCGAGCCTGAGAACAGGCTCACCTTCAGGCGTCTCCTGAACGGGAATCTCCAGCATTCTTTCACTAAAAGGTACGATGACCTTCTTGTAGAAGAAGAAGAGTACGAGAGCAAGAAGAAGATATTTCAGAACCGGAACGATCGGCTCGATATAGGAGTAGAAAGTGGAGACGGCAGATTTGTAGGCATTCGGCTCCATCTGTTCGGCGACAGATTCGAATTTGAAGTTGGAGACACTCACCTCATCACCCCGTCTTGCATCGAACCCTATAGCCTGTTTGACAAGTTTCGCGATATCTTCAAGCTCTTCGGGGCTTCTGGGGAGATACTCCATTTTTCCATCTTCGGAGGGTGCGTACTTCCCATCTACGACTACAGCCGCCGTAACTCGTCTTATGGAGGCGAAGGGCCCTTTTACATTCGAAACGGTTTTGGAGATCTCGTAGTTTGTAGTCGTGGTCGATTTTTGATACTTCTGCTTGGCAGGCGCAGACTCTATGCCCTGTACCGGACCTATGTTGCTGACGGCCCCCGGTACTCCGCCTACCTGCTCCTGGGATGCACCCTCTTTCTTTTCCTCCAGACTCTGTTCGCTTCTTACTACGTTTTCGGGATCGTACCTCTCCTCGACGCTGCTTCTTTGAGCGAAGTCGAAATCTATGCTCACTTTGGCAACAACACGATCTTTTGAGCCGATTATGGGAGCAAGTATGTTGACTATCTTTTTTTCGTATGCGCTCTCGTAACGGTTTTTATAGTCGATCTGAAGTTTGGCGAGCTCACCGCCGATTTCATCCGATCCCCCTTCGCTGAGAGGCTCTCCATACTCGTTTACGACTTTGACATTTTCAGGGGTCAGATTGGCCACGGCTGCTGCGACGATATTTTTTATCCCGGTTATCTGCTTTCTTGTAAGGCGCATCCCCTCAACCGTCTTTATAACCACAGAGGCACTCGGCGGGGTGGTTTTCGATACGAAAACACTCTCTTTCGGCAATGCGATATGCACTGAAGCACTCTCTATAGGCTGCAGACTCTGCACGGTCCTGGAAAGCTCCCCCTCAAGAGCTCTTAAGAACTTCACCTTCTGATCGAAATCTGTCGAACCGAACTGCTGCGTATCGAAAAGTTCGAAACCTACGTGACTCTCCTTCGGAATACCTTGGGAAGCCACGTTGATTCTCACTTTATAGACCATATCTTTGGGAACTTCTACGACCCCGTCTCTGGGTATTTTGTAAGGGACACCCTCTTTCTCGAGCTCCTGTATGACCAGTGCGGCATCCTTACTGCTAAGATGGTCGAACAAAACGGCATAGTTGCTGTTTCTTGAAGAGGAGGTGTATAGCACTAAAAAGACTATAAAGCCTATGACCGCCAACAGCGTACCTACTATAACAAGCTTTTGGGCACGATTTAGCCGCTCGTACAGTTTTGTAAGCTGAGTGGCGAGATCTTTGAAATTCATTTCACTCCACTTTCAAGAAGCTGTTGCATCGTTTCGAAGAAGCGAATGTTCTCTTCAGGCTTTCCTATCGTGATCCTCATGGCGTTTATACCGTATCCTTTCAAATCTCTGACGATTATTCCGCGCCTAAGAAGAGCATCGCACAAACTACCGGAGTCGGCTACTCCATCCAGCATGAAAGTGATGAAGTTCGTATAGCTCTTTATAACTTCGATACCGAATTTTCTTGCAAAAGCCTCATAAGCCTCCATCTCTTCAAAGCAGCTTTTTAGACTCATCTGCACAAACTCTTCATCTTTAAGTGCCTCGACCGCCGCGACTAGGCTCAGAGTGGTTACGTTGAAAGGCGGTCGCAGCTTGTACAACCCTTTTATGATAGACTCATCCGCTATGCCGTAACCTATGCGCATACCGCCGAGTCCATAGGCTTTAGAGAATGTGCCAAGATAGAGAAGGTGAGGATATTTGGAGACAAGCGCAAAAGGGTCAAGCGCTTTGCGAGGATCTTTGTAGGCTGCATACTCCTGGTAAGCTCCGTCAAGCACTACAAGAGTATCTCTGTCGATCGTATCGACAAAATTCTCTATATCGACCGCATCGAGACAATCTCCGGTCGGGTTGTTGGGTGCGCATACGAAAACGATTTCGGGCTTATGCTCTCTATAAAGAGCGAACATCGCATCCAGATCGTGAGCAACTCCCGGCGATTTTATAACACTTGCTCCGCACTGGGCCGCATAGATCTGATACATTGCAAAAGTTATCTCGCTCTGAAGAGTCTTCGCTCCACCGTAAAGTTTCGCACGACATGCAAGCTCTATAACCTGATCGCTACCCGCACCTATTATCAGATTCGACTTCTCTACCCCAAAACGGTCTGCCAGTGCAGATTTTAGCTCATCCATCGTATCGTCCGGGTAACGATACATAAGATGGGCAGATTCTCTTACCGCTTTTGAAGCTCTCGGACTGCAACCGTAGGGGTTCTCGTTGGAGGCGAGTTTCACTATCTCTTCAGGCTCTATGCCGAACTCCCGTACAACCAGCTCTATAGGTTTACCTGGTTCGTACGTTTTAAGATGTTCTATAACCGGGTTGAATTTCATACTTTCACCTATCCGTTCTGTACATAACTTCCAAGATATTTTATCTCATCTTTATGTTTTTGAAGCACTTCTTGGATATTCTGCTGATCTTTATGCCCCTCAAAATCTATATAGAACCAATAATCGAACCCCGACTCTTCAGTAGCAGGTCTGCTCTCTATCTTTTTCAGGTTTATCCCGGCGTCGTGAAAACTTCTTAGAAACTCGTAAAGGCTTCCCGGTTTGTCCGAGAGCTTGGCCAGTATCGATGTCTTGTCGTTTCCACTCGGTCCGTTTTCGAAATCGCTCAATATTATAAATCTAGTTCTGTTTTTATGGTTATCCTCTATATTTTCGAACATTACGGGAACTTTGTAGAGCTTGGCGGCTATATGTGAACATATGGCTGCACTCTCAAGGTCGCTTGCAGCCAGCCTCGCCGCTTTTGCCGTCGACTCCACCGGAACATACTCTATAGCGTCAAGCTCATGTTCAAGCAGAAAATTTCTACACTGGTTAAAGGCTATATCTTTTGAGTATATCCTCTTTATTTGATGAATATGTTGCGCTTTCGTGACGAATGAGTGGTGTATGGGCAGGTATAGTTCGGCCACGATTTTGAGATCGCTCTTTGCAAGCTCATCGAGCGTTTCACCGACAAAACCGTTCGTATTGTTCTCTATGGGCACTACGGCAAAACGGGCTCTCTCCGCATGTACGGCCTTGAAGACGGCCGGAATGGAGTGAAGAGGTATATACTCGCTCATGGCACCGAACCGGTTCTCGGCAGCCTGATGGGTAAAGCTCCCTTCCGGCCCCAGATAGGCTACACGCTGAGGCTGCTCGAAGTTTCTGGCAACCGCGAATATCTCAAGAAAGATCGCCTCTATGGCAGGTTCGGTAAGGGGGCCTTCATTTTTTTCAACAAGCCTTTGAATTATAGCCTTCTCCCTCTCCGGTCTGTATATGGAGCTTCCCGTTTTGTGCTTGAGCGCTCCCACCTCTTGCACTATCTTTATCCGCTCATTCAAAAGCTCGAGCAGCTTGTCGTCTATTTTATCTATCTTTTTACGAAGCTCTTCGAGACTCATGCCGCTCCCTTCTCGTAAGATTTGAACCACTCGCCGACTCTTTTAGAAACCCAATCGGGCTTCCATCCGCCGAGATCTCCACCCTCTTTCAAAGATGAGATCTTTCCGCTCAGAACCAGTACGGTACGCATTTGAAGCTCATGGGCTCCTCTCAAGTCTCCCGCCAAATCGTCGCTTATCATCACTATATCTTCAAAGGTTATGGAGCCGTTTTGCATCTGAAGCTTTTTCAACGCCTCTTCATAAAATCTTACGCTCGGCTTGCCGACTACAAAATAGTCACGGCCGGTAGCGAAAGAGAGCATCTTCAAGATTGCGCCGACACCCGGGTAGCGCCTGCCACTTTTTGCGTAGAGCGAGGTTTCGTGCATACCGACAAGCTTCGCTCCTGCCAAAAGCGCCTCTATCATTTCGGAAAACTCCAAATTTGTAAAATCCTCTTTGATACTCACCAAAACCGCTTCCGGAACTTCATATTCGAGAGTGTATCCGCGATTTTCAAGGGTTTTCAAAAAAGTGGATGTGCCGTATGCTGCAACTTTGCAAGGTGCAAGAGAGCTATCGAGCACCATAAGCGGATCAAGATATTGAGTCTCCGAAAATTCAAAACCAAGGCCCCTAAGGTAAGCTTTGAAATCGGAACTCTCCCGCTTAGTGTTGTTGGTGACAAGCACAAACGGCATCCCGATCCTGTTAAGGTGCGACAGTGCCTCAATGGAGCCCTCTATAGGCTTTTTCTCTATATCGTCTATCAGAGTGCCCTGCACGTCTATCATGAAACCCTTTACAGACACATCTTCTCCAGCTTTACAAGATCTTCGAAACTCTCTCTGACCCTTATACACTTCTCTCTGCCCTCTATGATGGCCACCTCTGCCGGGCGTGGGCGGGTGTTGTAGTTGCTCGCCATTACAAATCCGTAAGCTCCTGCACTGTGGACGACGACAAGATCTCCCGGCTCCGTAGGCGGAAGCGGGCGGTTCTTGGCGAAAAAGTCTCCGCTCTCACAAACAGGTCCTACAAGATCCGCTTCGCTCTCCTCTCCCTCTTTTCCTACAACCTCCACTCTATGGTAGGCGTTGTACAGACTCGGCCTCAAAAGGTCGTTCATAGCTCCGTCGACTATAACAAAACGCCTCCCTTCGTTTACCTTTTCATAAAGTACTTTCGTCAGGAAGTAGCCGCTGTTACCGACCATGAAGCGTCCCGGCTCGCAAATTACGGTCATATCAAGGCCATGGAGGGTGGAAAAGATCGCCTGTGCATAGTCGTAAGGGGCTATCGTCTCTTCATTCTCATAGACGATACCAAGCCCACCTCCCACGTCGAAAAAGCGAATATCTATCTTTATAGCCCGCAAACTCCTGACCAGATCGGCCACTATCGAAGCCGCCTCTTTGATGGGCTCGAGTTCCGTAAGCTGCGAGCCTATATGGAAGTGTATCCCGACCGGGTCGAGGCTTTGGGAGTTGTTCGCCTTTATATACATACGTTTTGCGGTCTCTATATCTACACCGAACTTGTTCTCATGAAGACCCGTCGAGATGTATGGGTGGGTTTTCGGGTCGATATTCGGGTTGACGCGGATACTTATACGCGCTTGAATCCCGAGCCCTTTCGCTATCTCCTCCACCCGCTCCATCTCCGCTTCACTCTCCAGATTAAGGAGAAGAATATCCTCTTTGAGCGCCTCCTCTATCTCGTCATCTCTTTTTCCTACACCGCTGAATATAATCTTGTATTTAGGGATACCGGACATCAGCGCCCTTTTTACCTCTCCTATAGAGACGCAATCTGCACCAGAACCCATTGCCGCCAGATGTTTCAGAACCGATAGATTCGAGTTCGCTTTGACCGCATAGCTTATAAGAGACTTTCTTCCGGAAAAGGCCTTTTTCAACTCTTCGTAACGTTCGGAGATATGGCCAAAATCGTAAACGTACAGAGGTGTGTCATATTTGTCTGCCAACTGTTTGAAATCGATCAACAAGATACCTTTGATATTGATTTACAACCGGCATACGCCGGTCCATGGATATTTACGTAAATGTGACTATTCTATCAAAAAATCGTTGAAGTATAGATTGAGCGCGAAGCTGGCATTGACTAAAAGATCAGTTTTTATTTTTTTATAGTGGCGGCAGAGAGAGTCAAAAGTTTAGGCAAGAATTACCTGGCGGTTCTGAAGAGATAGCTGTAAAGAGCTCCCATTCCAAGCAGAGTTACCGCCGCGACGGTACCGAGCTCAGGCATTATAACTCCGCTTAGGCTTATACGGTAGAGAAGATATATCACACCCCATACAAAGAGTGTAGTACCGGTAAGAACGAAAGAGACCCAAAGAAGGTTCGCGCTTCTTGCATGAGGCGGTATGGAGAGAAAAAATATGACGACAAGAGATATGGCAAAAAATGGTGAGACGACCATATAGTAGATAATGGAGCGGACTTTGGATGTCTGAAGTTTTTGTTCCGCTAAAAGATTTAAGGCATCAATGGCGTCCTGAATGGTGTAGTACTTTTTCCCCTCGAAAACGGAGGTGAGAATCTTGGGCTTGAACCCGACAAGCGTCTCGACATCTTTACGCTCGATTCTCAGCCCCTCTTTGGAGAGCCCTTTTACATGCGGCTTCGTCACGATAGTAGCATCTTCAATAAGCCACTTGCTGCCGTCGAACTTCGCACTTTTGCCGTATATTATCTGAGAGAGGTCCCCTTCGCTCATCTTGTAGATTCTAATATCTTTCGCCTCCTTCACGGCAGGAACAAGTTGGGAAATATATATGAAACTATCGTTGTATTTAACGAAAAGATTGCGTGTCACGCTGAAACTCTTCTTTTTATCGAGAAGAGATTTTGCATACTGCTCCGAGTTTACGAATGTGGTAAAGTGAAGAGAGATATAAATAGCGGTCAATATAAACGATACGAAGATAAAGGGGCGAAGAACCTCTTTTTTCGAATATCCCAGAGCATAGAAGCTCACCAGTGCGTTGGAGCGTATCAGAGCCATTTTCGCTACGATCATCGATAGAACGAGTGTTATGGGGAAAAGAAGATCAAGAGCGTAGGAGCCTTTGTAGAAGAGGTAGAGAATCTTGATGTTGAAGCCGCTCAACTTGGAGACATTTTGCATATAGTCAAGGCCTGCGAAAAAAAAGGCCAAGGCGAAGGCTATCAAAAAAAAGTGGCGTATATAGAGCCATGAGACGTAACGAAACATTCTCATTTAACTCAAAGCTCCACTCTTTTGACCGTAAAACGGGAAGCTACATGATCAAGCGTGTGACGAGTCAGCTCAAGAGCCGCTTCCGACGCGCGATCTATCCAGTCCGGCAAAAACTCCATCTCCTCTTTCGAAAAAGGGCTCAATACGTAATTTGCGGTTTGGGACTTGTAAAGCGGCTTATCTATACCCATACGGACTCTGATGTAGCCGTTGCCTACAGTTGCATCTATGGACTTCAACCCGTTATGGCCTCCGCTTCCGCCGCCCTTTTTGAATCTGAGTGCTCCGAATGGAAGATCAAGATCGTCATGTATGACGACTATGTTTTCAATCTCCACTTTATAGAACTGTTTGACGGCCTGTACCGAGAGACCGGAACGGTTCATATAGGTGGTAGGTTTAAGAAACAGGAGTTTTTCTGTTTTGTAGAGCTCTCCGTGGAATAAGGAGGAGGAAGTCGAAACGGCTCCTGTCTTCTCGACCAGACGGTCAAGAGTCAGGAAACCGATATTGTGGCGTGTCTTCTCATATTCCGCTCCGGGATTACCCAGACCGACGACAAGCCACATGAGCACTGCTTACTTGGCTTTTATAACCCCGACGACAGGCACACGTCCGGCAACCATGATCTTGTATTTGTCGGACTCGGGAATATCTCGAACCAAAATAGCGTCTCCGACATCGAGGTCGCTGACATCGAGAGTGAAAGATTCGGGAATATTCTCTATCGTACCTTTTACCTTTATTCTCTTTTTCGAGATCGCAAGCACACCTTTGTTTTTGAGCCCCTTTGGAGTTCCGACAGTCTTTACGGGAACCATGTAGTGAGTCTCTACACCCGGTTGAGCCACCATCAAATCTACATGAAGAATCTGATCCGTAACAGGGTGGAGTTGATACTCCTGAATTACTACATCGAACTCTTTATCTCCCACTTTTACGGGGAATGCGAGCTTCTCTTTGTGCCTTACGGTTCTAATGAATTCACCCATCTTGAATGCGGCGTGAGTGTTCTCAAGCCCTTTTCCGTAGATGTTGGCGATTAGATAACCATCTCGGCGAAGTTTTTTCGAAGAGCTTTTGCCGATACTCTCTCTAACGATTCCTTCCAACATTTTTATGTCCTTACTAGTTTTTTACACCTTCCGGTGCTTTAAGAGGCGAATTCTACCAAATTTGTGTTTAATCTTCTTTTAAAGCAAATATATCGGAGTCGCCCTCAAAGCTAAGCGGCGCTCCCGTCGAATCTTTTGCCGTAATGCTAGCATCCATTCCTTCCATTCTCAATTTCAGATCGTTAGGGCTTGAAGCGTGTATGAGCGCCTCTTTCATAGAGATCTTCCCTTTCTGATAGAGCTTGAGCAGCGCCGTATCGAAGCTTTGTGTTCCATAAATCTGCGTTCCCTCGTCAAGGGCATCTTTTATCTCCATATCTCTGCCCTCGATTATAAGTTTCTGGATATAGGATGTGTTGAAGAGAACTTCCACGGCAGCCGTCTTTTTTCCATCCACAGTCTTGACCAACCGCTGCGACAAAACTCCCTCCAGAACCGAAGCGAGCGTATTTCTGACTCTATGCTGATCTGCCGCAGGAAAAACGCTTATGATACGGTTTATAGTCTCTTTCGCATCGAGGGTATGGAGCGTGGAGAATACGAGGTGGCCCGTCTCTGCCGCATGCAGCGCCGTATCTATAGTCTCGACGTCACGCATCTCACCCACAAGGATAATATCCGGGTCTTCCCTCAATGCCGCTCTTAACGCACTTTTGAAGTCTATCGAGTCTTGACCGATGCTTCGTTGATTTATCAGACACTTCCTATCTTTATGGACAAACTCTATCGGATCTTCTATCGTTATGATGTGCTTTTTATGCTTTCTGTTTATCTCATCTATCAATGCTGCCAGCGTAGTCGATTTACCGGATCCCGTAACTCCCGTGACAAGAACAAGACCGCGTGATATGTCGGTAAGCTTATGCAGCGATTCCGGTAACTCAAGTTCATCTATCCCCTTTATCTCTACAGGAATCACCCTGAATACCGCCGATACACCGTCCATCTGAAAAAACATGTTTCCCCTGAAACGTATCTTTTCGTCGTAGACATATAGAAAGTCGATCTCCTTCTTCTCAACGAACTCGCTAAATCGGCGGCGAAGCATCTCTTTCGCAAGCAGAAGAGACTCCTCTTTGGTTATCTTCTCTTTGGTTACGGTAACTATATCGCCGTTTATCCTGGCTCTTACCTGGGCGTTCGCTTTTATATGAAGGTCGCTTCCTCCATGCTCTATGAGGCCTTTCATATACTGTCTTACCTTCTTCGTCATCTCGAAGGTAAGCTCTTCAACATTTACCTCTTTCTCGATTTTTTCCATCATAACTTTCTACTCCAAATGGGATAAAAGGCCGCTAAAGGCCTCTTTGAAAGCTTCAAGCCCCTCTCTCATAAGAGTCTCGTAAACCTCTTGCATATCTACCCCCGCCCTCTCTACCGAAGAGAAAAAGTTAGCTATAGCCTCTTCATCCATCGGTAGTTTGGGTGCATGCAGCGGATGCTCCAAAAAGGCCTCTATAGTTGTAAGCGGCGCGGTGTTGACAGAGTGTGGTGCCATAAGCTCCTTTATATAATAATCGGCCTCATATGCGTCACCTTTAACCCCAGTGCTTGCAAAAAGGGTTCTCAGTGAACTATCCCTACGCGATTCGACCATATTGTAGATTCTTGCAGCGTTGACGACTCCAAGCCTTCCAGGCTGCACTCCCGCGCGCTCCAGTTTAGCATCCAACATCCTGTCAAAGCGGCTCACAAAAACGCTCAAAACCCCTTTGGGAGATCTGCCTTCGTTGGTCGCACGCCAAATTTCAAGCCCCTCTTGCATAGCATCAAGAGTTTTAAGCGCCTGCATAGGAGAGAAGATCAGAGTGGCATTTACGTTTATACCATCTCTCATAAGCTCTCTCATAGCGCCATATCCAGCCTCCGTTGCCGGAACTTTCACCATAACGTTCGGCATGCCTATCTCGCGGTAGAGCCTGCGCCCCTCCTCTACGGTGCCCTCTTTGTCGTCACACAAAAACGGATCGACTTCGATGCTCACAAAACCGTCTCTATTCTCCTCGTAAAGAGGGTAGAGAGCCTCTGCCGCAAGCCTTATGTCCTCTTTCGCCAAAGCTTCGTACTTCGCTTTTGCGGAGTGATTTTTAAGTTCATCGAGCTGAGCCGTATAGGCTGCCGACTTTTCGATGGATGAGGCGAATATCGCCGGGTTACTGGTGGCTCCGTTTATCACGCCATCGGCTATAAGCTCCCTGAAGCCGTTTTTCAGATAGTCGCGCTCGATAAAATCGAGCCAGAGAGAAAAACCTATACGTTCGTTGACCATTTAGACTCCTGTTGTAATTTGCAGATTTTGCGTTACCAGCTCATAGCTTCCAAAAGGTGCTCATGTTCGCTCCAATTCCCGTGGACTCCAAGCGTAGCCTGAGTCTCCTCAAGCTCGTCCAGAAATCTCTCCCTCTCCACTCTTACGGCACCGAGGCTTATGAGGTGCTCCGAGGGGATCTGGCAATCTATAAAAGCGAAGTCCCAAATTTTCGCCAGTTCAACCATATAGGCAAGGGCCACTTTGGAAGCGTCCGGAACCAGTGTGAACATCGACTCGCCAAAAAATGCGGCTCCAGTACTTATGCCGTAAAGCCCCCCTGCAAGCTCTCCATCTTCATCGTAAACTTCGACCGAGTGGGCAAAGCCCCTATCATGCAAAGCGGAGTAACTCTCAACCACTTCCGGCAGTATCCAGCTACCTTTCTGTCCACCTCTTGGAACTTTCGCACACTGCTGCATAACCGAACGGAAGTTTCGATCCAATTTTACCGAAAAGCGTTTTTGACGAAGCTTTTTTCTGAGCGATCTGGAGATTTTGAAGTCGTTTGGATATAGTAGAAGCCTGGGGTCGGGCGACCACCACAAGATAGGATCGCCCTCGTTATACCAAGGAAAAATTCCCTTTCTATAGGCCATGAGAACCCTGTCCGGGTTCAGGTCTCCGCCATAGGCCAAAAGACCTTCCTTCATGGCGTATCTGGGATTCGGAAATATATAGTCGTACCCCAGCCGCGGTATGGCGGGGCCGTTATACACGCTCAGCCACCTTGAAAGTGACCTTTTTACCTTTCATTGTAAAGTGAACCTCGCCGCCCTCTCTGAGCGAACCGAAGAGTATCTCTTCCGTGAGAGGAGCCTTGATCTTTTCGGCTATGACACGCCCGAGAGGTCTTGCACCCATAGCTTCATCGTACCCCTCTTTGGCAAGGTACTCTTTGACGCCGTCGGTGAGTTTTATCGTAATCCTCTTTTCAACCATCTGCTCGTTGAGTTCATCTATGAACTTCTCTACGATCCTCTTGACATCCTCTATCCCAAGATGGCTGAAGCGTACGACCGCATCGAGGCGGTTTCTGAACTCCGGCGAAAATGCACTCTTTATGGCGCTCTCATGCTTCGCTTCGCTTCTGGCACCGAACCCCATGACATTCGCCTCCGTAGCACCGACATTTGAAGTCATGATGATAATGACATTTTTGAAGTCGGCACGATTTCCCGTATTGTCGGTAAGCATGGCGTTGTCCATAACCTGCAGCAAAACCTGAATAAGGTCGGGATGAGCCTTCTCTATCTCATCGAGCAGAAGCACGGTATGGGGATGTTTTCTTATCGCTTCGGTTAGCTGTCCCCCCTGCTCGTACCCGACATAACCCGGAGGCGCCCCTATGAGGCGGCTGACCGCATGCTTCTCCATATATTCGCTCATATCGAAACGCTCGAAATGTACACCCAGAGCTTCCGCAAGCTCCAGAGCGAGAGCGGTCTTACCTACTCCCGTAGGACCTGCGAAGAGGAAAGATCCGACAGGCTTGTTGGGGGCTCCCAGACCCGCCCTTGAGCGTTTGATGGCCGCTGCCACCTCTTCAACGGCACGATCCTGACCTATTATGCGACTTTTAAGAACGCTCTCCAGATTCTGCAGAGTAGCCAGATCGTCGCTGTTTATACGAGCCGAAGGAAGTCCCAGCATTCGGCTTACCGCATCCTCGATATCACGCTCGTTCACTCGTCTTCTCTTTCTCGCCTTGAGCCTGAAAGAGGCTCCTACCTCGTCTATGATGTCGATGGCTTTGTCCGGTAGAAACCTCTCGTGCATATACTTTACCGAGAGGTCTATCGCCGTTTTTAGAGCCTTCTCGCTGAAGTGGACATCGTGATGCGACTCATACTTGTATTTGAGACCTTTAAGTATTTTAAGAGTGTCATCGAAGCTCGGCTCAACTACATCGACCTTGGCGAATCTTCTGCTAAGAGCTCTATCTTTTTCGAAAAAGTTTCTATACTCTTCGAACGTCGTAGCCCCTATACACTTCAAATCACCGCTTGCAAGGGCCGGTTTCAAGAGGTTTGAAGCGTCCATACTGCCGCCGTTTGTCGCACCGGCACCCACAAGATTGTGTATCTCATCTATGAAAAGTACCGCACTCTTTCGCTTCTGAAGCTCGCTCAATACACCTTTTAGCCTCTTTTCGAAGTCTCCTCTGTACTTCGTACCGGCTATCAGCGTGCCGATATCGAGAGCGAAAACTTCAGTATTTTCGAGCATTTCAGGCACGTTGCCGTTGGCTATTTCAAGAGCGAGCCCTTCGGCGATAGCGGTCTTGCCGACGCCCGGTTCGCCTACAAGGACGGGATTGTTCTTTTTGCGCCGACACAAAATCTGCATAACCCTTTCGATCTCCCTTTCACGTCCGATCACAGGGTCTATCTTGCCCTCTTTGGCCCGTTTTACGAGATTTACCGTAAACTGGCCAAGATACTCGCTATCTTCCTCCTTCTGCTCCTCTTCCTTCTCTCTTTGTGAGTCCGATATGACCTCCAGTATGCTCAACCGGTCAATCCCGTAGGAGTTCATCAATGCGACTGCAAAAGAGTGCTCTTCGTTAAATATAGAGGCCAGAAGATCTCCGACGCTCGCCTCCTTCTTTTCCGCACTCTGGGCGTGTCTTATCATATGCTCTATGACTCTTGAGAGCGCTACCGTCTCGAAGGGCTCTCTGGTAACACCCTCCGGCAGAGGCCTAAGCGAAGTTACAAGGTGCTGGTTTATCCTGCTTTTGAGTTTCTCGACATCGGCTCCCGCCGCTTCGAGGATATTCGCTCCCTGCGGACTCAGAAGCACCGCAAGAAAAATGTGTTCGACAGTCAAGTATTCATGACGGTGCATTTTGGCAAATTTGACAGCCTCTTTAAAAATATCGTTAAGATCTTTGCTAATCATCTAAATTCTCCTCCAATCAATACTACTATCGGCCGTTTGACCGTTAGCATAAAAAAATTCTTCAATCTCTCTCCATCGTCAGACGCAGAGGAAACTGGTTCTCCCTGGCACGCTTGGTGGCCTGGTGGATCTTCGTCTCCGCGATCTCGTAAGTGTATCGACCGCAAACTCCCTTGCCCTTTTCGTGTATCGCAAGCATGATCTCGACAGCTTCGTCGTAACTCCTATGAAATATATCGGCCAAAATCTCCACAACGAAATCCATAGTCGTATAATCGTCGTTCCACATGATCACTTTATATAGCTTCGGCTCTTCGAGATCTACCTCGTTTACACTCTCGGTCCACTCTTTTTGTGCCAACGTTTTTCCTCGCATCCAAGATTTTCCGCCTCCCCTTCAGGGGATGCGCTTTAGATTATTTTAAGTATAGCATAATTTTCGATTTTTTCAAGTCTGTAGGGCTCCAGCTCCCAAACGAAGGGGAGTGGAGCAAGTTTCAAAAGAGAGATTCGTCAGCTTATATGCAGCTTTTGTTCCAGGCACCGACCAGATCTTCGGCAACGACAAGAGGGGTTTGCAGCCCCATCGAAAACCTGATAAGGCCCGGTGTCACACCCATCATTTTTTGGCTCTCTTCGTCGAAGTCTCTGTAGATGGTACTTGCCATATGCAGGCCCAGGGTTCTGTTGTCTCCGATGTTTGCAGTCTGAATAACTAGCTTCGTCTCGTTCAAAAATGCAAACGCGCGCTCTTTGGTTTGGCACTCTACCGTAAAAAGCGGTCCGCACCCATCGGCAAAAAGGGCTTCGTAGCGTAGATGGTGCTCATGGTCTGCCAGACTCGGGTGTCGCACTCTCACCCCTTCATCATGCAGCAAAGAGACAACCTTTTCAACCGACTCGTTGACTCTCTTTACCCTCAATGCCAAAGTCTCCAGCCCCAACATAGTCAAAAACGAGGCAAATGCGTTGGCACTCATGCCAAAATCACGCATCGAGCGCTTTTTCAAAACCATCATCAAAGCCCCTTTACCCTTTTGCAATATCTGATGCAAGGAGCCGAACTTCTCATCGTGAAGCTTCTCGTTTTCGCCTTTGAGTGCTCTGAATATCGCAGCTCCGCCCAAAGCTGCCGAGTGGCCGCTTATAATTTTTGTAGTGGAGTAGACGACTATATCGGCCCCCATTTTAAGGGGTTGAACTATAAGTGGCGTCAAAGTGTTGTCCACAACAAAAAGTGCTCTGTATCTGTCGCACAAAAGGGCTATACGGCGCAGGTCCGGCAGCCTCATGTTCGGGTTGCCTACACTCTCGACAAGTACCATTTTAACACCGCTCTCAAGCGCTTTTTCCATATAGTCGAAATCATCCACATCGCAAAAGAGGGGCTCTATGCCGAAGCGGGGCATCGTCTCTCTCATCATAGCGTAGGTTCCGCCGAAAAAGCCTCCTGCGCACAGAACTTTGTCGCCGCTTTGCAAAAAGGCGGTCAACACCATTGCGATCGCACCCATCCCGGAAGATGTAACGACCGCTCCCGCGCCTCCTTCCATTCCGGCAAGGGCATTTTCAAGCTTTCCTCCTGTCGGATTTCCCATCCTTGCGTATACAGGTTTTGCGGCCTCTCCGGCAAAGATAGCCTCGGCCTCTTGAGCGGATGCGTACCCGAAAGCAGCCGAAGGGGTTATGGAGGAGGCTATGGGACCCTCTCTGTTTGCCGTAAGCTCCGGGAGGAGTGTGTTAAAATATTCGTAGTGTTTCATTTTAATCCTTTACGTCGTCGGAGCGAAGCCCCGCCGCCTACGCTAACGCTGTGTTCGCTTCAGCAGCGGGCTCACGCGCAGCCAAGCCGCGCTTTTTTTATATTTGATTTTGATACGCTTTACGAGCAGAGCCCGAAAAGCTACGCTAACGCGACGAATAATTGAAAATTATAGCAAAAGAGTTATAGATGGCCAAAAAGATTTTCGTAACCGCTACAAACACTTCCGTAGGAAAGACCTACACAACTTTGTTGCTAATGAAAGAGGCTTCAAAATTGGGACTCAAGCCTGCGGCATTCAAGCCTATAGAAACCGGCGTTACAAACGGCATACCTTCAGACGGCACCCTGCTCTTTGAAGCTACACGCAACCTCAACACGTCATCCTCATGTCTGGAAGTAGAAGATGTGGTTCCTGTAACATACGGCCTTCCTGCCGCCCCATATGTAGCAAAAGGTGACAAGCACGTAGATATCTCCTTTATAGAAAAAAGCATGAGAAGAGTTGAAGAGGTTTGCGACATACTATTCATTGAAGGGGCGGGTGGAGTGATGGTTCCCGTAGAAGAGGGGTTGTTTATGATAGATTTTCCAAAGATTTTCGATGCCCATACCCTGCTTGTTTCACCATCCAAACTCGGCTCCATAAACGATACGCTTTTGAGCATAGAGGCGCTCAAAAACAGAGGTTTGCACTTTAGCCTTGCAATCAACCTTTTCGAAGAGGCAGAGAGTTTTGAAATTGTAACCAGACCCTACTATCTTGAAACAGGCATCGAACACTTCCTCCTTCCGACAGAGAGCCAGGAACTTCTTAAGAGCCTGCTAAAGACCGTAT
>Ga0256833_1000697_pt1 | contig 25700 bp, 27 predicted proteins | sample 356284metaG_FD_190535 | JGI IMG/M metagenome (GOLD analysis project Ga0256833, IMG submission 190535) | Hydrothermal vent microbial communities from Mid Atlantic Ridge, Atlantic Ocean - 356-284 | ecosystem: Environmental > Aquatic > Marine > Hydrothermal vents | place: Atlantic Ocean: Mid... | reverse complement strand
TTTATTAAGGGTATTGCAACATTAATACTTACTGTTAAAATGGTTGTTATGAAATTTTCCAAAGGAATTAATGAACCTGGTAGGGGTGCTATTAATCTCGGCATTGCTTTTATTATTTTTGCGTTTTTACAGCCTTTTGTAAAAGGATAATTTAAACCAGATGTTGCTCTTGTTTCTGGATTTGTATCTGCTATATTGTTTGTCATAGGGTTTTTATTTTCTTCTGTAGGTGATGAAAATGAGTAATGAAGCGTTATATATTCTCTTTGTTGGTTTTTTGGCAATATCAGGACTCTTAATAGCTGGGGCTTTGGGTTTTTTTCTACAGCGAAAATGTAAGCACTCATAATTTCTGATTCTTGTGTAATTTTTTTAGTCGCACTAACCCGATTTATTGAGGGTATTCAGATTCTATCTAACTTATCCAAAACAAATCTCTGTGCCATTATCAAGCTATTTCAATCAGTATATAGCTCTACAGTAATTGATTTTGAAAAAATTATCAGTTATTCTTATAAAACGGTGTTTGAAAACTGTCTGAGGTGGAGAGATGACTGGATATTTTGCTCTGCTGATATTTGGAATAACAGCATTTGTTGTTGGCGCAGCACTTCTTATAATTAACAGACTTGTAGCACCTAAAATTCCAGACCCAATGGAAGGATATACATACGAGTGTGGTGTTCCCCTTTATGACAAAACTTCACATCTGTCTTTAGAACAAAAATACTATCTCCTTGGACTGCTTCTTGTTCTGTTTGACCTTGAGGCAGCATTTGTTCTTCCGTGGGGAGCAATATTCAAAGAGGTTGCCCAGATTAATGCAGGGTTTATCTTTACTGAGATGTTTATATTCCTGTTTATTCTTATACTTGGATACATATATGCATGGAAAAAAGGAGCGTTAAAATGGCAATAAAACATAACAACGGAATAATACTGACAACAGTTGAAGAAGTTCTCAGCTGGGGAAGACGGAATTCCCTCTGGCCTGCTTCTGTTGGACTTGCATGCTGTGCTATTGAGATGATGCATACTGCTGCTTCAAGATTTGATACAGACAGGCTTGGAATAATATTCAGAGGTTCACCAAGACAGTCTGACGTTCTTATCGTTGCTGGAACAGTTGTTAACAAAGTTGCTCCTATGCTGAAACTAATTTATGACCAGATGCCAGACCCAAAATGGGTTATATCTATGGGAGGATGTTCGTCTGCAGGTGGGCCGTTCCCTACATATGCTACACTTCAGGGAGTGGATAGAATAATACCTGTTGATGTTTACGTTCCGGGATGTCCTCCAACTCCTCAGGCACTGCTGTGGGGAATAATGGAGCTGCAGAAGAAGATAAAAGCTAAAAAAGAAGGAAAACTCTGGGAAGAGATTCCAGTAAAGGAAGTTCCAACAGCATCAAAACCACTGAGAGAAAAGTCACCTCTTGGATTTTAATAGAGGCTCCCTGTGGAGCCATTTATCCCCTTGAACATTATAAAAATTAAGGGGCAGTATTTTGCATTTATGGATTGAAGAAAAAGAACTTAAAGAGATAAAGGATAAATTTCCTTCTATTGCCATAAATAAGGAGGAAAACTTCACCTATATACAGGTAAAAAAAAGCCAGCTGTTAGAAATTCTCAGATTTTTAAAAGACAGATTAAACTACAAAATGTTTATTGATTTTTTCTGCATTGATTTTCCTCTCCATAATCCCAGATTTCAAGGAGTTTATATTCTTTTTAGTCCAGAGAAGAAAAAGAGAGTTGCTGTAAAAGTATGGGCTGAAGATAACTCCCTTCCGTCTGTTATCTCTCTGTGGAAAGGTGCAAAATGGGCAGAGAGGGAAGCATGGGATATGTTTGGTGTTAAGTTTGAAGGACACGAAAACCTTGTGAGGATGTTTTTGTGGGAAGGGTATAAATACCATCCTTTAAGAAAAGATTTTCCCCTGAAAGGTTATGAAGAGGTTTACCTGCCTTCTCTCAATCTAAGACCTGGTGAGATTCCAGCCCATAACTACAGTCCATATCATACAGAAATCCCTACAATGGAAGACCTTGAAAGAACACAGAAAAAAAGGATGGAGAAGAGAAATCAGATTGTTCTTAACTGGGGACCTCTCCATCCGGGAACTCACGGAACTATATGGTTTTTGTTTGATATGGAAGGGGAATACATAAAAAACTGCGATATCATTTTGGGACAGCTCCACAGGGGAGTGGAAAAGATAGCAGAAAATCTGACTTACACCCAGTTTATACCTTATACAGATAGAATGGATTACATATCGGCTCTCTGTTCACAGGTGGCCTACGTTAATGCTGTAGAAAAACTGCTGGGAATTGAACCTCCGGAAAAGGCAAAATTTATCAGAACGATGATGTGTGAACTCCAGAGGATAAACTCCCATTTACTGTGGCTTGGAACATATGCCCTTGACCTTGGAGCTTTGACAATATTTTTGTATGCTTTCAGGGAAAGGGAAAAAATAATGGACATAATAGAAGGAATAGCAGGTATAAGGCTAAACTCATCATATATCAGGATTGGAGGTGTGGCAAAAGACCTGCCTGAAGGAGCTTTAGATGTTATAAAGCATTTCTGTGAAGATTTTAGTGAGAAAATAAAAGAGTATGAAACAATACTGACAAAAAACAGAATATGGCTAAAAAGAAATGTAAATGTAGGAATAATAACTGAGGAAGATGTTTACAGTTATGGTCTTACAGGTGTAGTTGCAAGGTCAGCAGGTGTTCCTTATGACATCAGGATGATACAGCCCACAGATGCTTATGATAAAGTAGATTTTGAACTGCCATTAGGGACTGTTGGTGATTGTTATGACAGGTATCTTCTTAGAATGGAAGAGATGAGGCAGTCTGTAAACATTGTAAGACAGTGTGTGAAAAAGTTAGAGAAGATGAAAGATGAAAATTATATAGCTTCAGATAATCCATATGTCCTTCCTACATTAGAAGAAGTTTTTAACTCTATTGAATCTATGGTTAAAGACTTTAATCTCAGAATTTACGGTGAACAGGTTCCTGAAGGGGAGATTTACCTTTCTGGAGAAAATCCACGGGGAGAATTAGGTTTTTATATAAACAGCAAAGGTGAAGGAAGACCTTACAGACTGAGAATAAGGTCAGGAGCATTTTATAACTTACAGATATTTACAAAACTTATTATTGGGAGAACAGTTGCTGATGCTGTTGCACTTTTAGGAAGTCTTGACCCTGTTGTTGGTGAAACAGACAGATAATTTAACAAACAGTGTTTGATTTTTGTCTTTATTATGTTAAGATTTTTTAACCTGAATCAAACAACAATATGACGAGGTTAGGATGGAATTAGTGGGAACTGTTGTTGTTTTGGTGATAAAATCAGTGATATTCATATTGGGAATGTTTCTGGGAGCTGCTTATCTCACCCTATTAGAAAGAAAATTTGCAGGCCATGTCCAGCAAAGACCAGGTCCTCTACATGTTGGACCCCACGGGTTTTTGCAGCCTATTGCTGATGCTCTAAAAGTTCTTACAAAAGAAGACCTTGTTCCAGACAATGTAGACAAGGTTCTGTTTTATCTTGCTTCTTTAATGGCATTTGTTCCTGCAATAATGATACTTGCTGTTGTTCCATTTGGAGACCCATTTACAATTTTTGGAGTTGAAATTAAGCCGTATATAACAGACATAAATGTAGGTCTGCTCCTTGCCCTTGCCTTTGGTAGTATTTCCATATATGGAGTCATATTTGCAGGTTGGGCATCAAATTCTAAATATCCAATGATTGGAGGTCTTAGAAAAGCTGCTGTTCTCATAGGTTATGAAGTTGCCCTTGGTTTTGCTCTTGTTGGTCCAATAATGATGGCTGGTTCTTTTTCACTGAGAGAAATTGTTGAAGCACAGCAAAACATCTGGTTTATTATCCCAAATATTTTAGCTTTTGTAGTGGTTATATTTTGCGTGTTAGCTGAAACAGGTAGAACTCCTTTTGATGTTCAGGAAGCTGAAGCTGAGCTGGTTGGTGGATATGTTACTGAATATACAGGTATGAAATTTGGTCTTTTCCCCCTCGCTGAGTGGTATATAGCAACATTTGTTCTCAGTGCTATAACAGTTATCCTGTTTTTTGGTGGATGGAATCCAATTCCATTTTTAGGATGGTTGCCAATTCCTGCTTTTGTGTGGTTTTTCCTGAAAGTATTTTTGCTGTTTATGTTTTTCCTGTGGGTTCACTGGACTCTTCCAAGATATAGGGTAGACCAGATAACAGAGCTTGCATGGAAGGTTATGCTTCCACTTGCTCTTGCAAACATATTTATAGTAGCAATCTGGATAATAATATTTGGATAAAGATGGTGAAAATAAAATATGTAAAAAGACCAGAACTTGAGAATAGGGAGAGGATATTTTTTATAGATTTTATTAAGGGTATGAAAGTTACTTTAAAGAATCTGTTTAGAAAAACAGTTACAACTTATTATCCTTTTGAGAAACTAACTCCTCCAAAAAGATTTAGAGGAACACATGCACACAGAGTGAAAGATGGAACAGAACCTCCCTCATTCAAGGTTATTGAGAAGTTTATGGACATAAAAGATGGTGAAAGTAGATGTGTTGCCTGTTATATGTGTCAGCAGGCATGTCCAGTTCCTGAGCTATTTAAAATAGAAGCAATTCAAACAGAGGATGGAAGGAAAAGGGTTGTCAGATTTGATATGAATCTTTTAAACTGTATGTATTGTGGTTTGTGCACAGAAGCATGTCCCGTTGACTGCCTTATCATGACCGATATATACGAAACGGCAGCGTATCACAGGGGAAGCTGTGTTACACACATGGAAGATATGGCCGAAAGGGCTGTAGATTTTGACAGGCGAAGAAAAGATGAGCCTGATAGAATATGGATTGACGATAAAGAGAGAAGTAAGTTATGGGGGCAGATTAAATGGAGTTAAGCACTACTGGATTCTGGGTTTTTTCTACACTTGCAGTTCTTTCTGCGTTTGGTGTTGTGTTTTTTAGGAATATCATATATGCAGTTTTATCTTTGATATCTACACTTATCATGGTTTCTGGTTTATTTTTTACGATGGGTGCTGAGCTGATTGGAGCTCTGCAAATACTTATTTATGCTGTTGCTATAGTTGTATTTTATGTCTTGGTTATATCTACTGTCCCTGAATTTAAAGGTAAAGCTTTTGAACCTAAGTATATGATTGTGTCTCTTCCTGTAGGTTTTCTTATATTTATCGAATTGGCATTTGTTTCTCTTTACGGTGCCTGGAAGTCAAATACAGGAATATTTACTTCAGAAGTTATTCAGGAAGTAGGAAACGTAAAAGCTGTTGCAACTATGCTGTTTACCAAGTATCTATTCCCATTTGAAGTGGCTTCGTTAATACTTCTTGTGGCTATGATAGGAGCAATAATATTAGGAAAGAAAGAACATGTAATAGATGAGGAGGCTGAAAACTGATGGTTCCTTATGAGTATTATGTTGCTCTCAGTGGTTTATTAATGGTATTAGGTTTGATAGGTATCGCTGTAAGGAGAAACATTATCGCCCTTCTCATATCAACAGAGCTGATGCTTAATGCAGTTAACATAGCTTTTGTTGCCTTTGATATGAAACTTGGTGATGTTGGTGGACAGGTATTTGTGTTTTTTATCCTTACTATAGCTGCTGCTGAGGCAGCTGTGGGACTTGGTCTTATTATGGCAATTTATAGACTTCGCAGAGATGTAGACACAGAAACCCTGACAGAGCTAAAGCATTAAGAGGAGAGGAAGATGGAGTATTTATGGATTATTCCCTTTTCACCACTGATAGCATTTATAATCATAGGTCTTTTTGGATATAAGTTTTTAAAGGAGCCTCTCTCTGGAATAGTAGCTGTTGTTGCTGTTGCCATTTCTGCTGTTGCTTCTGTTATTGGTTTTATCCAGATTGCAACAGAAGGGGGATATTATAATCTAAAACTGTATACCTGGATGCCCCTTGGTGATTATGAAATATCTGTAAGTATTCTGTGGGACCCTCTTTCTGCTCTTATGACCTGCGTTGTTACTGTTATATCAACATTTATCTTCATATTTGCAACTGGATATATGAAAGGTGAGCCTTCTTATCCAAGATTTTTTGCATATCTATCTTTGTTTGTTTTTATGATGCTTATGCTAACTCTCTCTGACAACCTTATTCAGCTGTTTTTCGGATGGGAAGGTGTTGGTCTGGCTTCTTACCTGCTTATTGGTTTTTATCATCATAAGAATTCAGCAGCTGATGCTGCTTTTGAGTCTTTCATAACAAACAGGGTTGGAGACTGGCTGTTCCTTACAGGGGCTATTCTTGCATTTGTTACATTTGGAACAATGGATTATTTAGATATATTCAATAAACTTCCTGAAGCAAGCTACTGGGTGATTACGGCGATTGCACTGCTACTGTTTGGTGGTGCAGTAGGAAAGTCAGCTCAGATAGGGCTTCATATATGGCTTCCAAATGCTATGGAAGGTCCAACACCTGTTTCTGCATTAATTCACGCTGCGACAATGGTTGCAGCAGGTGTTTATATGGTGGCCAGACTTATGCCTATATTTGCAGCTTCTGACATTGCCCTTGATGTGGTTCTTTTTGTTGGTGTTGCTTCTGCATTTATCGCTGCAACAATGGGACTTGTCCAGAATGACATAAAGAGAATTATCGCTTATTCTACAATGTCTCAGCTTGGATATATGTTTGCTGCAGAGGGATTAGGTCTTTTTGGCGAAGGTATGTTCCACCTTGCTTCCCATGCTGTTTTTAAAGCTCTCCTTTTCCTTGCAGCAGGTTCTGTTCTTATTGGAATTCATCACATCCTTAACGTTCAAAAGATGGGACAGCTCAGAAAATATATGCCTATAACTGCAGCAACATTCCTGATTGGAGCTTTAGCTCTTGCTGGTATACCGCCATTTGCAGGATTTTTCTCTAAAGATCCGATAATTGAGGGGGCTTATGAGATATCAAAACTTGCATGGTTTTTCCTCTGGGCTGGTGCATTACTTACCGCATTTTACATATTCAGGCTTTACTTCCTTGCTTTTGAAAATGGAGATAGACTTGACCCTCATGTAAAAGAGCATGTCCATGAATCCCCTCCTTCTATGACAGTTCCCCTCGTTGTTCTTGCTTCTGGAGCTGTTGTTTTAGGATTTTTCAAAGAATTCTTTGGTAACTTTCTTAAACCTTCCCTTAATCCTGAATACATGTCCTTTTTATCAGAGGAAACAAAAAGATTGGTTGAGGATGGGCTTAGCAGAGCTCATCATGTTCACATGGCGGAAGATGCCTGGCATTTTCTGTTACATTCGCTAACCTCTCCTTTAGGTATCTTGTCTTTAATTACTGCCCTTTTAGGTATATTTGTAGCATGGGTTATTTATCAGCTGAAAAAGGTGGATGCGAAAGAGATTGCAAAAACATTCAGACCTTTATATCTGCTTTTATATAATAGATGGTATTTTGATTTTGTTTACTATGCAATATTTGTCTATGGTTATTATAGATTCTCTAAAATCCTATGGTTTATCGGGGACAAAATTATAATTGATGGAATTGTTGACGGTTCTGCAAAAGTATCTCTCTTAACTGGAAGTGGTTTAAGATTATTCCAGTCTGGAAGAATTGGTGGTTATGTAGCTCAGATGGCTTTAGGAATTCTGATATTTCTTGGAATATTCTTACTTTTTATGTAGGGGGCTGAAAGAATGACAGTAGAGTTTGTGAATGCTACTTTTCCTGTGATTACAGTTTCTATAATCATTCCTTTGCTGTTTGCTGGAGTGCTGTTTTTCCTGCCAGAGAGACATGCAAAACCTTTAAGTATAATAGCTTCTGTTATTGTGTTTGTGATTTCTACATACATGCTTTTTGCTTATGATTATTCTACCTATGCGATACAATTTTATGAAAAATACAACTGGATACCCTATCTTGGAGTGAGTTATGAAGTAGGTGTTGATGCTCTCAGTCTTACAATGGTATGGCTTACTGCACTCTGTTTTGTAGTGGCTTTTGTATGGAGCACTAACATTCAAAAAAGAATAAAAGAATATTTTATCGCCTTTCTTGTCCTTGAAGCTGCATGTATTGGGGTTTTTGTTTCCTGGGATTTGGTATGGTTCTACATATTCTGGGAAGCAATGCTGATTCCAATGTTTTTGATTATTGGTATATGGGGATACGCTGAAAGAATCTATGCTGCGACAAAATTCTTTATTTATACATTCTTTGGTTCTCTTTTTCTTCTCATTGGTGTTGTTGGTATGTATATATACCAGTTTATGGAAAAAGGAGTGCTTTCAACAAGCTACTTTGACCTTTTAAATCTTGGTCTTCCATTTAAGCTAGAGGTTATATTCTTTTTGCTTTTAGCTTTAGGATTTGCCATTAAAGTTCCTATGTGGCCTTTCCATACATGGCTTCCAGCTGCTCACGTTCAGGCTCCGACAGCTGGTTCTGTGATACTTGCTGCTGTTCTCTTGAAGATGGGAACTTATGGTTTTGTCAGATTTTCCCTTCCATGGTTCCCAGAAGCTTCAAAATATTTTGTTCCTGTAATGTTTACCCTTGGTGTTATAGCAATAATATATACAGCGATGATGGCTATTGCTCAGACCCACATCAAAAGACTTATAGCATACTCTTCTGTATCCCACATGGGGTTTGTAACGATTGGAACTTTTGCCCTAAACATGAATGGTATGAATGGTGCTATTATAACAATGATTTCCCACGGCTTAACTTCAGCAGCCCTTTTCCTTGCTGCAGGATACATATATGAAAGGGTTCATTCATACGAAATAAAAGACCTTGGGGGTCTTGCTAAATTTATGCCGGTTTTTGCAACTCTGTTTATGATTTCTGCAATGGCTTCTGCAGGACTGCCAGGTTTGTCAGGATTTGTTGGTGAGTTTCTTTCTCTTCTTGGAACATTTGAAGTGAGTAAAACAACTGCAGTGCTTGCAGGCCTTAGCTTAATAGTAGGGGCAGGTTATACCCTCTGGCTTTACCACAAGGCTATGTTTAAAGAAGGAGAGCTTCCTAAATCTAAAATTGAGAGATGGGAGAAACTGAGGGATATGAATACAGCTGAACTGCTTTCATTCCTGCCACTGGTTATTCTTATGTTTGTAATAGGACTGTATCCTACATGGTGGGTTAGACTTATAGAAACAACTTCAGCAGCTATTCTTTCTAAGTTTATAGGAGGCTAAGGGATGTCTGTATTACAGGAGATTGTAGCAGGTTTAGGAGTTCCTAACTTTAAAGTTCTTATTCCAGAAATTATTATTTTGATTACTGCTTTTATTGTTTTTGTAATAGAGTTGCTAACTAAAGCAAGACTTCTTATAACTGTAGTAACAGCTATAGGATTGTTTTTGGCAGCAATTCCAACATTGAATATGGAATATGGAGACCTGACGTTTTATGGTCTGTATATTGTTGACTCTTTTTCTTTAACATTTAAGTTTTTCCTGATACTTTCAACATTTTTTGTTGTTATTGTTCTCCGTCCCTATTTAGAAGCAAAAAATACATATTATGGAGAGTATTACTATCTTATTCTTTTCTCTCTTCTTGGTATGATGATGATGGTTTCTGCTCCTAATCTGATAACATTCTATATGGGAATAGAGCTTGCCTCTATATCCATATACATACTTGCTGGAATGTTTAAAAAGGACTATCTCTCAAAGGAAGGGGCATTTAAGTATCTGATACTTGGAGGAACAGGAACAGCTGTAATAAGTTATGGTATAGCTCTTATTTATGGTAGAACAGGTTCTTTTGATTTTGTAACTATAGCAAACACAATAACTTCTGACAATCTTGATGTTGGAGCTGTGGCAGGAATTGCAATTTTAATAATAGGCCTGGCATTAAAAGCATCATCTGTTCCATTTCATTTCTGGACACCTGATGCGTATCAGGGAGCTCCGACTCCTATAACTGCTTTTATGGCTGTTGCTGCTAAGATATCTGTATTTGCAGTAATATTGAGGATAATGGTAGAAGCATTTCCTTTTGCGTATGAAGTCTGGAATACAGGATGGGCACTTCTTGCAGCTGCATCTATGATATTTGGTAATTTTGTTGCTCTGAGGCAGGATAATGTTAAAAGGATGCTTGCTTACTCTTCCATTGCCCATTCTGGTTACATATTAGCTGCTCTTGCAGCTCCATCTGGTGCAGCGTTTACAGCTCTGATTTTCTACTCTCTCGTTTATATATTTATGGGCTTGGGAGGATTTATATTCCTGTCAGCAATGGAAAGACAGTATAACTGGAGCAATAACATAAATGATTTTAGAGGACTTGCAAAGAGAAGTCCTATTCTTGCGCTTTTTATGTTGATATTTATGTTCTCTATGCTCGGTATTCCACCAACAGTTGGTTTTTTTGGTAAACTTGGTGTGTTTATTGCCCTTATTAATTCTGATATATGGTGGCTTGCAGTTGTCCTCGTAGTTATGAGTATAGTGTCCGCAGGTTATTATTTAAGAGTTGTAATATACATGTATATGCACGAGCCCCAAAGCAAAGCGAAAGTTAACCTATCTGTGGGAGAAGCTTTTACCCTTGCATTTATGGCTGTTTTTGTTCTGATACTTGGTATATATCCAACTGTTTTCTGGGACATATCCCAAATTCTAAGTTCTCTTTTAGTTGCAGGTATTGGAAGATAAATGAAAGGGGAGCTTTTTATCCTGTCCTCTCCTGCTGGAGGGGGCAAAACTACTATTGCAAACATACTTATAAAGGAAGTTCCAAACCTTAAAAGAGTGATTACTTGCACAACACGAAAACCAAGGAATGGTGAAAGAGAAGGGGTTGATTACTACTTTTTAACAGAGGAAGAGTTTGAAAGAAGAATAAAAGAAGGAAAATTCTTAGAATACGCTGTTGTTCATGGAAATTATTACGGAACACCAAAAGAAGAGGTAGAAAAGGAACTGTCAAAAGGTTTTGACCTTTTGTTAGTCATAGATGTTCAAGGTATGCTTCAAATAAAGTCAAAAAAAAGTGATGTGGTTTCTATTTTTCTTCTTCCTCCATCTCTGGATGAACTGATAAACAGGATGAAAAAAAGGGGGGATTCTCCTGAAGAAATAAAAAGAAGACTGGAAACAGCAAAAAAAGAAATTCCCCAGTATAAAAAATATGATTATGTGGTGATTAATGATGTTTTAGAAAAAGCAAAAGACGAGGTTAAATGCATTATTAACTCCCATAGGTGCAAAGTAAGTAGATTTTCACCGAAGGTAATAAAAGACGATGAATTGAGGAAATTGATGGAAAATGAGAAATATTCTTAAGGCAGTTTTTTGGATTTATCTGATACTGATACTTTTCCTTTCTTTTGTTCCTATAAGTGTGGAAACTCCAACTTCTGACAAAATTAATCATTTTGTAGAGTTTTTTATATTTTCTATTTTGCTTAAGGAGGCTTACAAGACCTCTTACTGGGGAAACTTTTTTTATTCTGCCTTTTTAGGCGTGTTTATAGAAGCTGTTCAATATTTTCTTCCTTATAGGTCTGCCGAATATGGAGATGTTACTGCTGATTTATTAGGGGTAGTTTCTGGTTTGTTTATGTATTTTGTTATTAAGCTGACATATATGGAACTAAAAAACAAAGAATGATATATTAATAGATTACTGAAACCAACAGGGAGGATAAAAAAGTGAGCAGAAGACCTCTTATAGAACAGGCTATGAAAAGGGTTAATAATAGATACGAACTTGTTCATGCAGCTGCAAAATTAGCTAAGGAACTTTATGAAACTGGTGCAGAGAGCTATGTAACGGAAGAGGGAATTCCTCTAAAGAAGACAGTTATAGCTATAGACGAAATTGCAAAGGGTAGAGCTATAATACTGAGGAAATCAGAGTAACAGGTATATTATGTGCAGTTAGAACATACATTTTCTAACTATAAAATATTTAGATTTTTATTCTCTTTTGCTTTACTTGTAGCTTTTAGTTTATTTGCAGGAACGGAGGGAATAAAAAGCTCTTCTCAGATTGTATCTGCTTTTATCTTGTTTATATACACAGGAGTTAGCTTTTTTACGATATTTATAAGCAGAGTAACTATTTTTGATATACTTCTTGACATTACTTTTATATCTGGATTTATATTTACAGACTTTAATCGGTTAAAATATTTTTCAATACTTTATCTGTTTCCATTATTTTTCAGTGGATTTAATTTTAAACCAACCTTTGCATACACTGTATCTTTGATTACTATAATTGAGTATATGCTTGTGTTTCTTCTTTATGAAGAGTATAAAAATACTGGATATCTCAACTTTTTTCTCAATAGTTTTGCGTTTATTATTATTACGACAGCAGGAATAAAATTAAAAGAAGAAATAGAAAAACAGCAAAAATACATAAAAAGATTAGAAGAAGAAAGAAGGGAAACCCAGCTTTACAAAAAGTTATACAGAATAAGTGCAGAGCTTGCTCACGAAATAAGGAATCCGCTATCTTCTATCAAAGCCGCTGCAGAGCTTTTATCAGAAGGTAAAGTCAATCCTAAACTGCTTAACATGATAAAAGAGGAAGCAATAAGACTGAACAAGCTTCTGTCAGATTTTCTTTTGTTATCTAAACCACGGGGAAGTGAAAAAGTAAAAATTAATGTCAAAGAGATGTTAAATAGGATAATTAGTCTGTATGATGAAAAAGGAATTGTGGAACTTAACATATTAGGAAATCCGTATATATTCATGGATGAAAAGGGTTTTGAGTCTGCTGTTTCTAATGTTTTGAAGAATGCTGTTGAATGGGCAAGAAGCTCTGTTGTTGTTAACGTCTACAGCACCAGTGAGAAATTATTTATTGAGATAGAGGATGATGGTCCAGGGATAAAAGAAGAGGATAAAGAAAAGATTTTTGACCCTTTCTTTACAAGAACAGAGGGAGGGACAGGACTTGGGCTTGCGATAGCAAAAAAAGTTGTTATAGAAAATGGTGGGAATATATTTGTTGAAAAAAGCAAGCTTGGAGGTGCGAAATTTGTTCTTATTTTTTCTATAGGGAGGGAAAATGAAAGCAATAGTGGTAGATGATGAAAAAAATATTCAAGACATAATAGAGATACTCCTTGAAGAGTTTGATTTCTCTGTAGAAAAAGCATCAGATTTATCTTCAGCTTTTAATCTTATTGAACAAAGCTATTATGACCTTGCATTCGTTGATTTGAGGCTTCCTGACGGTTCAGGCATAGAAGTTTTAAAAAAACTTAAGGAAAAAAACAAAAAAACAGAAGTCGTTATAATCACAGCTTTTGCTTCTTCTGAAACTGCTGTTGAAGCAATAAAGTTGGGAGCATATGACTATATATCAAAACCCTTTGAACTAAATGAACTGAGACTTTTAATCAGAAATGTAAAAAATAAATTAGAGTTAGAGAAAAAACTTTCAGAACAAAAAGATGAAAAATTTGAAGAACTAACAGGTAAATCTCCTGCAATACAGATAGTAAAAGAGACTATTGAGAAAATAGCTCCCTATGACATAAATGTGCTGATTGTTGGAGAGAGTGGAACAGGTAAAGAAGTTGTAGCAAGAACAATACATAGATTAAGCAATAGAGCCGATAAACCTTTTGTAGCTATAAACTGTGCTTCTTTACCAGAAGAGCTCCTTGAATCTGAGCTTTTTGGTTACAAAAAAGGAGCTTTTACAGGTGCAACATCAGACAAAAAGGGACTTATAGAGGAAGCTAATAAAGGAACCCTTTTTCTTGATGAGATTGGCGAAATGCCCCTTTCACTTCAGGCAAAACTACTGCGATTTATAGAAACAAAAAAAATAAGACCCCTTGGAAGTGTTAAAGAGATAGATGTAGATGTAAGGATAATTTCTGCAACCAATAGAAATTTAGAAGATGAAATAAAAAAAGGAAATTTTAGGGAAGACCTTTACTATAGATTATCTACAATAACAATAAAAATGCCTTCTTTAAAAGAGAGAAAAGAAGACATACCTCTCCTTGTAGAAAACATTTTAAAACAGCTAAAAGATAAATATAAAAAGGATATAAAAACTATTTCTCCAGAATTTTTAAATTACCTTATGCATTATGACTTTAAAGGTAATATTAGAGAACTAAGGAACATTCTTGAAAAGGCAGTTATACTCTCTGAGAGTGATGAACTGAATATTCCTGTTTTAAGCGTGCAGAATAAGAATTCTATATACATAGATAATCCTGAAGAGAGTTTCACAGTAAAGATATTTCCACCTGAAGGAATAAACTTAAAAAGGGTGTTGTCAAACATAGAAAAAGCTTTGATAGATACAGCTTTGGAAATTTCAGGGGGAAATAAGACCAAAGCTGCAGATGTTTTAGGATTAACGTTTAGGGAATTTAGGTATAGATACGATAAACATTTCAACAAAGGAGATTAATCGTATTATAATTATACTTTCTAATCATTATTGGAGGTAATAAATGCCTGAAAAAATTATTGAAAGTAGGAAAGAATTGATAGAAAAACTAAAAAAAGAAGGAAAAAATCCCTATCCTCACAAATTTAGAATAACAACAGACCTTGTTGCAATAAGGAAAAAGTATGAGAAACCTGTTCCCAATGAAAAGTTCAAAATAAAAGGAAAAATAAAAAGGGTTTCAAAAAGAGAAGATAAATATGTAATAAGACTTTCCGACCTATCTGAACCTGTTGAGATACAGGTTCTCATCCCTCAATCTGTAGGAAAATTTTCCCCAAATATGGAAGTAAGTTTTGAAGGGATTTTAAAGAGATTAGACGGTAAACTTACTCTTATTGCAGAAAAGGTAACTGAAGATGGAAAATCTGTTCACGAAATAAAAAATAAATTTGATATAGACCCGGAAAGAGAAAATGTTTCTGTAGCAGGAAGATTGGTTTCTCTCAGGGACCAGGGGAAAGCAGCTTTTGGACACTTGCAAGATGCAGACGGAAAAATCCAGATTTATCTTAGAAAAGATACATTAGGAGACGAAAAATACAATCAGGCAATGGAAGTATTAGATATTGGAGATATAGTTGGTGTAGAAGGTGAACTGTTCAGGACAATGACTGGGGAACTCACTGTAGAAGTAAAAGATTTTCAACTTCTTGCAAAATCCCTCAGGGCTTTACCAGAGAAATGGCACGGACTAAAAGATGTGGAACAAAGATACAGACACAGATACATAGACCTGATAGCAAACCCTAAAGCCAGAGAAATATTCAAAATTCGCTCTAAAGCTATAAAAAGTCTGAGGGAATTTTTAGAATCAAAAGGATTTATGGAGGTAGAGACTCCAATCCTCCAGCCTGTTGCATCAGGAGCAATGGCAAAACCTTTTATTACCCATCATAATGCTTTAGACATGGATATGTATCTTAGAATAGCACCTGAGCTTTATCTAAAGATGCTTGTTGTTGGAGGATTTAACAGAGTTTACGAAATAGGTAGAAATTTTAGAAATGAAGGGATAGATACCACGCATAACCCAGAATTCACAATGGTTGAGTTTTATGCTGCATATATGGACTACTATGACCTTATGGAGCTTACAGAAGAGCTTATGAGAAAAATACTCCTTGATACTGTAGGAACTTTAAAGATAACATGGGAAGGAGTAGAGCTTGACTTTTCAAAACCATTCAGAAGACTACCATTTTTTGATGCACTGAAAGAAAAAACAGGGAAGGACAAACAGTTTTTCCTTAATGAAAAAAATGCAAGGGAATTTGCAAAAGAAGTAGGAATACCAAAAGCTGAAACCCTGACACATCTAAAACTCCTTGACAAACTGTTTGAACACTTTATAGAAGAAGACCTTGTTCAGCCAACATTTGTTATTGATTTTCCAAAGATACTTTCCCCTTTAGCAAAAACCCACAGGGAAGACCCAGACCTTGTGGAGAGATTTGAGCTTATTGTTAACAAACAAGAAATTGCTAACGCATATACAGAATTAAACGACCCGGAAGACCAGAGAGAAAGATTTTTGCAACAGCTAAAAGAGAAGGCAGCAGGAGATGAAGAAGCAATGGACATAGATGAAAACTTTCTTATGGCTCTTGAGTATGGCCTTCCACCAACAGGTGGAGAAGGTATAGGTATTGATAGACTTGTTATGATGCTTACAGACAGCTCATCTATAAGAGAGGTTATACTGTTCCCAACACTAAGACCAGAAGGAGAATAGGTCTTATGAAAAACAGGTTTAGAGGGGTTCTCGTTGGAGCTGCTGTTGGAGATGCAATGGGTATGTGCGTGGAAGAAATTCCAATGGATGAAGTTATCCTTCACTATGGAGATAAAATAACAGAAATGTGTGAACCTCATCCTTCTTCCCCTGCTTCATTTCTAAAAAAAGGAGAAAATTCCAGCGAGTTTGAGATTGTAGAGATGATAGCTCAATCTATAGCAGAAAAAAAGAGATTAGACATAAAAGATATCATAGAAAGGTACGTATACTGGTATGAAAAAGAAGAAACCCACAGTTATGTTGACCCATCGTTTTTAGTGGGGATAGAAGCATTAATAGAAGGTAAAGATATAAGCAGAGGTGGTTCATCTGTTGAAGGAGTTTTACCAGCAATACCTGTGGGAATGTATCATTATACAAACCCTATTTTGGCAGTTGAGGGAACAAAAGCTGTAGTTATGTTAACCCATAGAAATGAGATTGCATTAGATGCTGCTTCTATACTTGCTGTTGCTATTGGAGAACTATTACAGGGAAGGTTTTATTTGGAAGAAGAGTATAAATATTTTATTGAGCTACTCAAAACATTTGTCAAGAAAGATGAAACAAAATTTTACTTAGATAGAGTAAAGACGCTTATTGAAAAAGATGCCTCTTATGAAGATGCCATTGATGAGATAGGAAACGGTTCTTATGCATTAGAAGCAGTGTCTCAAGCTCTATTTATTTTTTTAAAAACGCCAGAAGATACGGAAACAGCAATAATTTATGCTGTTAATTCTTATGGAAATTACGGTGGTGACACAGATGCAATAGGACTTATAACAGGAGCCTTTGCTGGAGCCTATAACGGTGAGGAAAGTATCCCTGCAAGATGGAAAACAAAATTAGTAAAATATAAAGATATAATAAAGTTAGCAGACAGACTTTATAAAGTAGCAATTCATTAAAAGAGGTGAGAAGATGGCAAAGAAAAAAGGAAGACTGCAGGAACAGTTCCTAAATGCAATCAGAAAAGCAAAGGTAAGGGTAAACATCTACCTTGTTAACGGAGTAAAATTAGAAGGAAAAATCAGATACTTTGACCCATTTACTATTCTTTTGAAAGAAGGACCAAGACAGGTTCTTGTGTATAAGCATGCTATAACCACTGTTATACCTAAACAGGAAATAGAGTTTGAGTACGAGCAAGAAGATTAATAAGGTGATGATAATAATCATATTGACATATCTTTTTTTTACACCTATAATTATTAGTAATAATTATCATTAAGGAGGAGAGACAATGAAAATTCTAAAGACAGCAATAGTATCCTTCATGGCAGTGTCAGTGTCAGCGTTAGCTTCAGATGCAGATTTACTAAATAAAGCAAAAAACTACTTTAAACCCCTTCCCAAAGAAATACCAGCTCCTAAAGACAATCCTACTACACCAGAAAAAGTTGAGTTAGGTAAAAAACTGTATTACGACCCAAGGCTTTCTCTTAGTGGAGTTATCAGCTGTAATACATGTCACAATCTTGCTACCTTTGGGGTTGACGGTGTTGAAACAGCATTAGGTCATGAGTTTAAAACAGGTGGAAGAAATTCTCCTACAGTGCTGAATGCTGGATTTCATATAGCTCAGTTCTGGGATGGAAGAGCCAAAACCCTTGAAGACCAGGCAAAAGGTCCAATACTTGCCCATGTTGAAATGGCAATGCCTAATCCTGAATTTGTAGTTTTAAAGCTAAAAACTATACCTGGATACGTTAAAGAATTTAAGAAAGTGTTTGGTGGAAATGACCCTATTACATATGACAACATTGCCAAAGCTATAGCTGCATTTGAAAGAACGCTGGTTACACCTTCCAGATTTGACAAATTCCTCAAAGGCGATACAAATGCCCTCACAAAGAAAGAGAAAGAAGGGTTGAGACTGTTTATAGACAAAGGATGTGCAAGCTGTCATAACGGTGTTGCTGTTGGTGGACAGATGTTTGCAAAGTTTGGCATAGTAAAACCATATCCAACACCAGATATGGGTAAATACAAAGTAACCAAAAAAGAAGAGGACAAGTATGTATTTAAGGTTCCATCTCTCAGAAACATTGCTATGACATATCCTTACTTCCATGACGGTTCAGTATGGGATTTAAAGGAAGCAGTAAGGATAATGGGAGAAACACAGCTTGGTATAAAACTGTCACACGATGAAATAGACAAGATTGTTGCATTTCTCAAATCCTTAACAGGAGAAGTTCCAGAATCAGCAAGAACAATGCCTGTTTTACCTGCATCTTCACAGGACACACCTAAACCAAGATTAAAAATCCACGACTAAGATAAAGCCCCCCTCTGGGGGGTTTTATTGTAAAATAACATCTATGTTCAAGAAAAAAGTAAAGGTTAGTTCTGTTGATGAGCTGAAAAGTTTTGCTGAAAAGCTCTCCCCATGTCTAAAGGGAAATGAACTTATCCTTCTGATAGGTGATTTAGGTTCTGGAAAGACTACATTTACTAAGTTTTTAATTTCTGCTATAGACCTAAAAGCAGGAGAAGAGGTTAGCTCTCCTACATTTTCTGTTATGAACATATATGAAACAGAAAAGTTTACTGTCTATCATGTAGACCTCTACAGAGTAAAAGAGTTTGACATGTCTGACATAATAGGTAAAGGAATCGTTATCGTTGAGTGGCCTGATGAGGAAATGAATAAATTTGAAGAAGTTCCGACTATTATTTTAAAATTTGACATCCACGATGAAGATAAACGAATAATTGAGCTTGATTTAATTAAGGCAGATTATGTAAAGCAATGTATTTAAACAATAAAGGGGGATATAACCCCCATTTTATTTATTCTAATATTTCTAATACTGCTCTTTTGTTCTGTTTTCTTGCAACAGCTGCTAAAAGAGTTCTTATTGCTCTTGCTGTTCTTCCCTGTCTTCCAATCACCTTTCCAAGGTCTTCAGGAGCTACTTTTAATTCAATAACAGTTGTCTTTTCCCCTTCAATCTCTTTTACTTCCACTTTTTCAGGGTGGTCAACAAGTGATTTTGCCACGAACTCAACCAGTTCCTGTAATTTACTCATCTGACTTTCCCTCCGTTTTTGGTTTTCAGTTTCAGCTTATTCTGCTTTTGATGTTTGTTCTTCCAATCCAAACTGTTTTAAAATCTTGAGAGCCCTTTCTGTAGGTTGTGCTCCTTTTGCAAGCCATTCTTTAGCTTTTTCTACATTAATGTTTCCTGTTTTTAAAATAGGGTCATATGTTCCTATGTAATCAATGTATTTAGATTCCCTTGGAGCTCTGCTGTCCATAACAACCATTCTGTAAACAGGATGCTTCTTCCTTCCTGCTCTTGAAAGTCTAATTCTTACCAAGTTTCTATTACCTCCTCATTTTCAAAATGGTAAATTTGGCATATTAAAGGGAAGTTTCATTTTACCAGATTTTTTCATTTTTTTCATCATTTTTTTCATCTCTTTATACTGTTTTAAAAGTCTGTTAACATCAACTATTGTTGTCCCACTACCTCTGGCTATTCTTCTTTTTCTACTTCCGTTTATTATGTGCGGGTTAGCTCTCTCTTCAGGTGTCATAGAGTTTATTATGGCTTCTATTTTTATAAACTGTTTTTCATCAACTTTTAAATCTTTTATCTTTGAGCCCACTCCCGGTATCATCTTTAAAATATTCTCTAAGGGGCCCAGGTTTCTTATCATCTGGAGCTGCTCTTTAAGGTCGTCAAGGGTAAACTCTGCATTCATAACCCTTTTTGCCATTTCCTGGGCTTTTTCTTCATCAATAGCAGCCTGCATCTTTTCCATTAATGTCTGGATATCTCCAAGGCCGAGGATTCTCTGGGCTATTCTGTCTGGATGAAACTGCTCAAAATCCTCTATCTTCTCACCAACACCTATAAACTTTATTGGAACTCCTATTACTTTTCTTACAGAAAGTGCTATACCACCTTTTGCATCACCGTCTAACTTTGTAAGAATAACTCCTGTCAGCCCAACTCTTTTGTGGAACTCTTCTGCTGTATTTATGGCATCCTGTCCCTGCATTGCATCTGCAACATATAACACTTCTGCAGGGTTCACTTTTTCTTTTATTTTTACCAGCTCTTCCATAAGCTCTTCATCAATGTGGAGCCTACCAGCTGTGTCTAATATGATATGGGAGAGACCTGCATCCCTTGCTTTCTGGATAACCTTTTCTGTCAGCTTAACTGCATCTTTTTCTTCCTCATCAATGAAGCATGGAACATCTATTGTCTGTGCAAGGGTGCACAGCTGTTTCCCTGCGGCAGGTCTTCTTACGTCTGTTGAAACTACACCTACAGCATAACCTTTTGATTTTAGCCATTTTGCAAGTTTACCTGCTGTTGTTGTTTTACCTGTTCCCTGAAGTCCAACAAGCATAATTACTGTTGGAGGTTTTTCAGAACGACTTAGAGGAGATTCTTCACCTAATATATTCAGAAGCTCATCGTATATCAGTTTTATTACTGTCTCTCCTGCTGAGAGACCTTTTATAAGTTCCTGACCAACTAATTTCTGTCTAATATCATTTAAAAACTGTTTTACTACTTCAATGTTTACATCTGCTTCTAACAGAGCCCTTCTTATATCTTTTAGCGCTTCTTCTACTGTTTTCTCATCAAGTTTTTTTGCCCTTTTTAATTTTTCAACGACACTGCTGAATTTTTCTGTTAATAGTTCAAACAACTTCAGCACCTCTTTTTATTTTTTTTGATTTAAAATAAATATTATCACAAATGTTGAAGGTTTTATGGTGAATAGAAATTATTTTAAAATGCTAACTTTTCAAGCTATATGTTTGTCTTTTCTTATTTTTGTTCATTTTTCCTTAGGGGGAGACACGGTGATTAAAAATGTTTTAGGTAATGGTGTAACAATTATATTTAAAGAAACAGAAGGTGAAGGTATTATTGCCGGTTCTGTGTTTATAAAAGGAGGCTCCTCTGAAGACCCTGAGGGTAAAAAGGGATTAACTAATTTAACCCTTTCACTTTTACTGAAAGGTTCAAAAAATTTTTCTGCATATGAGATTAATAAAGTATTTGAAGATAGTGGAGGTTATATATCTACCTCTGTAGGAGAAGAATACTCAACCATTGAGTTTGCCCTCAGGACAGAAGACTTTAAAAAGGGATTGGAAGTTATAAAAGATATAATGTTTAATCCTCTGTTCCCTAAAGATAAATTAGATATGGAAAAGAAAAATGTGATTGCCCAGATAAGAGCGAAAAAAGAAGAAGGATTTTCTTATGCCTTTGACCAATTGAGGAAAGAGATGTATAAAGGCACTCCCTACCAGTTCTCTCCTCTTGGAACAGAGGACGACGTGTTGTCAGTAAAAGTAGCAGATATAAAGAGAAGATGGGAGGAGCTACTAAGAGGAGGAAGGTTTGTTGTTGCGTTAGTTGGAGATATGCCTTATAAAGATGCTGAGGATGATGTAAAGAGTGTTTTCGGAAACATAAAAAGAGGTGATTACAGGTTTCCCATTTATAAACAGGAGATAAGAGGTAAAAAGTGTAAAACTGTAAAAAGAGAAGGTGCCCAGTCAACGATACTTGTTGCATATGATGCTCCAGAGGCAGGTTCAAAAGATTACTTCAGTATGAAGGTTCTTAATGGAATTTTAGGCAGTGGATTTACATCAAGACTGTTTCAAGAGCTCAGGGAAAAAAGGGGACTTGCCTATGCAGTAGGCTCATTTTTTCCCACACGGATAAACATGGGAAGATTTATAGCCTACATAGGAACAGCTCCAGAAAAAACAGAAGAGTCTGTAAAAGGTATAGTAAAGGTTGTGAGAAGTATTGAAAAAGGAATAACTGACGAAGAACTGAAAACGGCAAAAGAAAAGATAATAGGACATTTTCTTCTTGAACATCAAACGAGAGCTAAACAGGCATGGTATTTAGGCTGGTTTGAGACGATAGGTTTAGGATACCGGATGGATAGCCAATATCCAGAATACATAAACAGGGTATCAAAACAGGACATATACCATACGTGGAAAAAATATATGACAAAAGGTTATAGATGCATAATCGTAAGACCTTAGGAGGAAATGAATGATTTGGTTCACAGAATATTGGACAGAAAATGTTGGACTTACAGTAAGGGCAACAGAAGTAAAAAGGATTAAGTCAAAATATCAGGAAATCTTAGTCTTAGACACTCCAGAATTTGGAAAAATGCTTGTTCTTGATGGATTAATACAAACAACAGAAAAAGATGAATTTATATATCATGAAATGCTTTCCCATCCTGCTATGCTTATCCACAAAAAACCTGAAAGAGTTCTGGTCATAGGTGGTGGAGATGGGGGAACAGTAAGAGAAGTTTTAAAACACGAAACAGTCAAAGAAGTTCACTTATGTGAGATTGATGAAGAAGTTATCCTTGTTTCTGAGAAATATTTTCCATCTATCGCAGGGAAGCTAAAAGACCCTAAAGTTAAAATATTTATAGAAGATGGCAACAGATTTTTAGAAGAGAAAAAAGAATATTATGACGTGATAATTATGGACTCTTCAGACCCTGTGGGAGCTTCTGAGGTTTTGTTCAGTGAAGATTTCTACAAAAAGGTAAAACAGTCATTAAAAAAAGATGGAATAATGGTAGCCCAGACAGAATCACCTGTTCTTCAGGAAAATTATTTTAAAAAGGCCTACTCGCAGATAACAAAGGTTTTTAAACACGTTAAGGTTTATCTTGCTTATGTTCCTACATATCCTTCAGGTATGTGGAGTTTTACAATAGCATCAGATTATGTAGATTTAGACTCAGTTTCTATAAGCAAAGATCGTATAAATAGTTTGGATACTAAATATTTCTGTGATAAAATACTTGATTGTCTTTTTGCACTTCCAAAGTTTGTTCAGGATATGCTAAAAAAACCTTAAAAGGAGGTAAACAATTGGCAGAAGTTTTAGAAAAAGTTGCTAAAGAGGCGACAGAAAAAACAAATATAAGATTAATTCCAAGGAATGTTGAGAGGATACTGGCAGCTCTGCAGGTAACCTCAGATTTTTGGAAAATTGTTGATTTTTCAGACTTACCTGTTCCTGCTGCATCAGAAATAGTAAAAGGCTTAATATCGGAAGGTTTTGTAAAAGTAGAAAACGATGAGATTTTCCTGACTGAAAAAGGGGTTAACCTTGTCAAAGAACTAAGTATTCCCCCTTACGTGGATTACACCTGTCAGGCATGTGAAGGAAGGGGAATACCGTTTTATGCAAACAAAGACTGGTACAGAACATTTGTTGAACTGGCAAAAGACAGACCAAAAGCTATTCAGGAATACGACCAGGGTTCTGTAACCCCTGAAACTACTATTTCAAGAGTTCTTTTCCTTGATTCAAGGGAAGACCTTAGAAATAGGGATATTTTAGTTATGGGAGCAGAAGATGACCTTACAGGTCTTGCTGTAGCCCTTACAGGTCTTCCAAGGAGAGTTTTGATATTAGACATAGACGAAAGGGCAATAGATTTTGACAACAGAATATTCAAAGAGCTTGGAATAGATAACGCTGAAGCTATAAGATTTGACCTGAGAAATCCATTCCCAGAAGAGTGGATAGGAGCATTTGATGTGTTTATCACAGACCCACCAGAAACGGTAAAGGCATTTAAAGCATTTATTGCAAGAGGTATCGCCTCACTCAAAGGAGAAGGCTCTGCAGGATACTTTGGTTTGACTCTCAGAGACTCATCTCTCAACAGATGGCAAAAATTCCAGAAAGCACTTATAAATGACTACGGAATGGTAATAACAGACATTGTTCAGGACTTTAACGCATACATGAACTGGGAGTATCATGAAGAAACAAGAGCTCAAAAAGTTGCTCCAGTAAATAAAGGACCTTCAGACATATGGTATAGGTCTGCATGGTACAGAATTGAGGCAATGCCTGGATTTAAAGGTGAAAACATACAGATAAAAGATGAAGTATTCAGAGAGCTCTATTTAGACGAAGAAGGTTCAACAACTTAAATACAGGGGGGCGTTAACGCCCCTTTTTTTAATGGCTGTGGTCGTGTTTGTGATTGTGCTCTTTACCAAAATATAACCTTTCAAACTCTTCCAAAAGTTTTCTTAACTTGGCAGTGTATTTTGTATCAGTGTTTTGTTTTACTTTCATAGCGTAAAAAGATAACTTATGAAGAAGCTCAATCTTTTTTAGATATCTGTGGTATTCGTCGTGATTCTCTGGACTTACTGGTTTAACTCTCTGAGTTAAAAAATACTGCCATACTGTATACTGGAACTTTTTAGCGTGGTCTTCCTTAGTTATAATCCATCTAACAAGCTGATTTTTTGATTGGGGGTCGTTTTTTGTAGATAGTTCTTTAATCTTTACTATGGCTTTTTCCATAGTATCAATATCTTCCTGCATCATTTCTATTCTGTTTTTGTCGTGATAAATACCACAGGGAACTTCACAGTGGGAAAAAGCTGTATTGTAGTAAGTGATAGATAGTAGTAATGCAAAACCTCCCATAAATAAGTTTTTCATTTTGATACCTCCCACTTATATTTAGTATGTGTTAATTAAAAAGCAAACAACATTAAATAAATATAATCTTAATCATACAAATTTATCAAACAGTGTTTGATTTTTTTAATAAATAAATTATAATTATCTGTCTAAAAATAAATGTTAGGAGAGGTGAAAGATGGGTTTTATAGAAGAATACAGAAAGCATGCAGAAGAAAGGGAAAAATTAGGTATTCCACCGCTTCCTTTAAACGCGAAACAGGTTGAGCAGCTCGTTGAGCTGCTGCAGCAGGTTCCTATCGTTGAGGAAGAGTTTTTGATGGATTTATTTCTGAACAGAGTTCCACCAGGTGTTGATGATGCTGCATTTGTAAAGGCAAAGTTTTTAGCTGACATTATAGAAGGAAAGAAAAAGTCTTTAGCTATAACCCCTGTCCATGCTGTTGAGATTTTAGGAACAATGCTTGGAGGCTACAATGTAGAACCTCTGATAAAAGCACTTTCCCACAAGGACGAGGAGATAGCAAAAGCAGCAGCAAAAGCTCTGAAAAATATTCTTCTTGTTTACGACTACTTTAACGATGTGGTAGAGCTGGCAAAATCTGGGAATAAATACGCACAGGAAGTTTTAGAAAGCTGGGCAAATGCAGAGTGGTTCTTATCAAAAGAGCCTCTTCCAGAGAAGATAACTGTTACAGTGTTTAAAGTTCCCGGAGAGACAAACACTGATGACCTTTCTCCTGCAAGGGAAGCATCAACAAGAAGTGATATACCGCTTCATGCACTTTCTATGCTTCAGGCTAAAATGCCTGATGCGATACAGAAAATTCAGGAGCTTAAGAAAAAAGGGCATCCTGTTGCGTTTGTTGGTGATGTTGTTGGAACAGGTTCTTCAAGAAAGTCTGCAACAAACTCCCTTATGT
>Ga0256833_1000696_pt1 | contig 25708 bp, 27 predicted proteins | sample 356284metaG_FD_190535 | JGI IMG/M metagenome (GOLD analysis project Ga0256833, IMG submission 190535) | Hydrothermal vent microbial communities from Mid Atlantic Ridge, Atlantic Ocean - 356-284 | ecosystem: Environmental > Aquatic > Marine > Hydrothermal vents | place: Atlantic Ocean: Mid... | reverse complement strand
TCCACCGCTCAATGCGGTAAGGCAGGGCGCGCCGGCGCGGGCGCAGGTCTTTTTTCTTGTCGTCGTCGGGAGCGCCCTTAGAAGTCATTAACGTCACCACCTGCTTCTTGGTATTCCACTATACCCGCCGTCTTGGTCGTAGAAGTAGTTGCGGGGGGTGCGGGTGTCCTTTCACATAACCCCCTCTTGCGTCGGTAGCCTTGCGTACCCAAATACGCTCCCCCGTAGTTATGCGGATCCAGCGTTCCTGGACGGAAACCCCGCCGTAGTTGCCTTTTTCAACGTGGGCAGCGACCAGTTTCCACTCTCCTGGGCTTTCGCTATAACTTCTCCAAGAGCTGCCGAGTGAAGATTCGCCACCGCTGCCGTACCCCCCGCCAACCATCATATCGCCCAAATCTTTATGGATGCCGTCGTAATCAGCAAATTCAGTAAGATTAGCACTTGAGCCTACTAATAGGTCTATCTCGGCGTTTGAAAGAGCAGGCAGACTGGCTATTTGCCCAAAAGAAAGAAGTGCGTGTTGCGAGTTATCGCTGATCGGAAAGTTAAGGATATTGCCAGTAACTCCTGAATGCGCTAAGCCCTCGTAAACACGTATTACTGGAGAACTAACCTTGGCGAGCGACAAGCTCAAAATGACTAAGGTTGATATTGCTATTAGCTTTTTCATACTACCACTCTCCTTTCTGCTTTAGAAGGGTTTGTGGTTGCTGGAATGCTGGTTGTCCCTTCAGTTGGAAGAGTAGCAGGGTGCCCCCTGGTAGGGGAATTTGTCCCGTACATCGCTAAAAACACGCCTTATCAAATGAACACTAGGCTGCTTGCGCCAAAGCAATCGCCAATCAACACGGTGCAAAGCACTCAAGCTGCCGCTACGAAGGGATGCGCGGTATCGTGAGCATATGAGCGAAGTACGTGAAACGGTCTTGGAGCTGGCGCGCTCGGCCCGCCAGGCGGCGCGGCAGATGGCGGCGACCGACGGAGCGGCCAAGCAACGAGCGCTGCTGCGCATGGTCGAGCTTCTGGACGAAAAAGAGAACGAGGTACTAAAAGCCAACGCCGCCGACCTCCAGGCCGCCAAGGAGGCGGGGCTGGCCGGACCCAAGCTGGGGCGGCTGGGGCTCGACGGGCGCACCCTGGCCGACCTGAAAGCGGGCCTGCGGCAGGTGGCGGCCATGCCCGACCCGGTGGGCGAAATCAGTCAGATGCAAACGCTGGCCAACGGCCTGCAGGTGGGGCGGATGCGGATCCCGCTAGGGGTGATCGGCTTCATCTACGAGTCGCGCCCCGGGGCCACGGTGGAGGCGGCGGCCCTGAGCCTCAAAGCGGGCAACGCCATCGTTCTGCGCGGCGGCAAGGAAGCTCTGCGTTCCAACACCCTGCTGGTCGAGCTCTTTCAGCAAGCGCTGGCGGAGGCGGGCCTGCCGGCCGCTGCGGTCCAGCTGGTGCCGCTCAGCGACCGCGCGGCGGTGCTGGAGATGCTCAAATTGGACGAATACCTGGACGTTATCATTCCCCGCGGCGGCGAAGGGCTGATCCGGTTGGTGGCCGAGAACGCGCGCATGCCCGTGCTCTACCACGCCAAGGGGGTGAACCACCTCTACGTGGACGAGGACGCCGACCTGGAGATGGCGCTGAAGATCGCCCACAACGGCAAGGTGCAGCGGCCGGGGGTGTGCAACGCGCTTGAGGCCGTGCTGGTGCACCAGGACGCGGCCGCAGAGCTGCTGCCGCGTCTGGAGGCCGAGCTGACGGCGGCCGGTGTGGAGCTGCGGGCCCACGAGAACGCGTTGCCTTACCTGAAGCAGGCCAGGAGAGCGAGCGCAGACGACTGGGGCAGAGAGTTTTTAGACCTGATTCTGGCGGTCAAGGTGGTCGCAGCAATGGACGAGGCGCTCAACCACATCGCCCGCTACGGTTCCCACCACACCGAGGTGATCGTCACTGAGGACTACGCGCGGGCGCTGCGCTTTTTACGCGAGGTGGACGCCAGTCTGGTGCTGGTGAACGCCAGCCCCCGCTTCAACGACGGCTTTCAGCTGGGGCTGGGGGCCGAAATCGGCATCTCGACCAGCAAGCTGCACGCCTACGGACCCATGGGCGTGCGCGAGCTAACCACCACTAAGTTTGTCGGGCTGGGCCAGGGGCAGGTGCGCGGCTAGTGAAAAAAGAGGCGGTGAAGGCCTACCTAAAGCGCCTGGCTGGAGTTTATACGCGCGCGCACGTGCCTTTCTTTTCCGCCTCGCTGGCCTATTACGCTCTCTTCAGCCTGCTGCCGCTTTTGCTGATGGTGGTGGGCGTCTTCGGCTTGATGCTGCAAAGCCGCCCCGACCTGGAGCACGCTTTCATGGCGCAGGTGCAAAACCTGACTCAGAACCTCTTCCCCACTTCGCACGATATTGGCAGCACGGTAGCGGCTGCGCTGCGCCAGGGCGCGGCGGGAGCCACGCTCACCTCGGTGCTAATCCTCAGCTGGACCGCCAGCAATTTTTTCGCCGCGCTCTCTTACGCTCTGTCGATGATCTTCGGCGGCCGCGGACCAGGCTGGCGCGGCCGCCTGCTAGGGCTTTTGGCGCCGCTGATGATCGGCCTCTTGCTGCTGCTGTTCAGCCTGGGCAGCCTGGCTCTTAGTATGGTGCTGCCCTACCTGCCCAGCGGCCCCTGGCGCGGGATGATGGCCGGTAGTCTGCCCTGGCTGGCCACTTTGCTGGCCTTCTTCGTGATTTACCGGTTTTTACCGCAACCGCCTCCCTCCACCCTGCACAGCCTGGCCGCCGCCTTTCTAGCCTCGAGCGTCTGGACAGCGCTCTCGCGCCTGCTGCCCCACCTGGTATCAAAAACCCGCTACGAGACCATCTACGGACCGCTGGCGGGATTTTTGCTGGCGCTCTTCGGCTTTTACCTGGCTATGTGGATACTGTTGGGCGGCGCGGCAGTGCTACGCGCTTTTCTCCCAGATGAGGCGCAGACCTTTTAGCGTCAGGTCGGGGTCTACTACCTCCAAGTAGCGGCAAACCGGTTCTATGACCCGTGAAAAACCGCCTGTGGCTATCACCAGCGCGTCCCCGCTGGCGTCCAAAAAGCGTTTGACCATACCGTCCACCAGCGAAGCGTAGCCCAAAACCAGCCCGGCCTGCAGCGCCTGGGTTGTGGAGCGCCCCAGGGGAGACTCTGGAGCGCGGGAAAGGTCCACCCGCGGCAGCTTGGCGGTCTTGGAGGAAAGGGCTTCGGCGGCGGTGCGCGGGCCGGGGGCAATGGCCCCACCGCGGTATATGCCTGGTTCTTCTACCAGGTCGAAGGTGGCGGCGGTGCCAAAGTCCACCACCACGTAGCGCCCGCGCCGGTCGTGGTACTGCAAAGCGGCCACGGCGTTGACCAAGCGATCTGCGCCTACCTCGCGGGGGTTGTCTATGTCTACTTGCAGACCGGAATTGGCGGCGCTGACCACCACCGGCGCGACGCCGAAAAGCGTTTGCAAAGCGGCGCTCAACTCGAGCTCCACCGGCGGAACTACGCTGGAAACTATGGCGGCGTCGGGAGAAGCAAGCCCGGCGAAAGCGAAGAGTTGGTGCAACAGCGCCACGTACTCGCTCTCCATGCGCATGGCGTCGGTGGCGATGCGCCAGCGCTGCAGTAGTTCTTCCTCGTTCCACAGACCGATGATGGTAGCGGTATTGCCAACGTCTATCGCGAGTAACATACCCTACGATACCGTCAAAAAACGTACTCCCAGCCCAGATAGAAGTTGGGAACGAACAAAAAGAGGAGGCCAAAATTCATAGATCCCCCTGGGGTCCTGTCATAGAGCAGGTGGTAGAGAATGACCGGATGGAAGTTGAGCTGCACCCCGAAATAGAAGGGTGTGCCGGTGCGGTACTCATAACCCACGTCCAGGAAGGAAAACTCCAAGATGGGGTACCAGGGTATGGCTACTCCGGCGCCGTAGTAGGCCGCGCCCGAGTCGTGCTGCGCCAGCGGCCAGAAATAACGGCGGAAGTCTAGCTGAATAGTGGCGCCCAGACCGCCGCGCAGGCTCTGAGTTATCTGCTTTTGCTCGTTGTAGAAGTCGTAATCCAGGCCCACCACGCCGTAGCCGCCGGTGAAGATGGAAAACTTTTTGCCGCCTGCGGCCGCGACGGAAAGGCTGCAAACCACCATTAGTATCAGTATCGCCTTTAGTGTAGTTGCTTTCACATTATCTCCCCTCCCAGCAGTATAGCAAAGGCCCACTAGCGCGGCGTTATCCTGGGGCATGGACTGGAAAGCTCTGCTGCACGAAGAAGCGCCCTCCCCCTACGGAGAAGTAGCGCCGCCGGTGTTCCAAAGCTCTCTCTTCGCTTTCGCCAGCAGCGCCGAGTTCGAAGCGGCGATGAACGAAGGCAATAGACCCGTCTACACCCGCATCGGCAACCCTACCACCCGTGTTTTCGAGAGAAAGCTGGCCGCCCTGGAGGGGGCCGAAGACGCCCTGGCGTTTTCCAGCGGCAACGCCGCCATGGCGGCGACGCTGTTTTCGCTGCTGTCGGCGGGCGATAGGGTGGTGCTCGCCACCCCCGTCTACGCGGGAACCTACGGCCTGGTAAACAAGATGCTGGCGCGCTTCGGCGTCGAGGCGGATCTGGTGGACGGGAAAGACAGCAAAACCATTATCGAAAAGCTGCCCGGGGCGCGGCTCTTGCTGCTGGAGTCGCCCACCTCTTACACCTTCGAGATGCAAGACCTGAGCGCCCTCAGCCGCGCCGCCCGCGAGGCGGGGGTTCTAACGGTGATAGACAACACCTACGGCGCCGCGGTCTACCTGCGCCCCCTAGACTTTGGCGTTGACCTGGTGGTGCACTCCGCCACCAAGTACATCTCGGGGCACTCCGACGTGGTGGCCGGCGCGGTCGCCGGGCCGGCGCGGCTCATTCACGAGATCCGCGCCAAGGGTCTGGTTTTTCTGGGAGCAAAGCTAGCCCCTTGGGAATCCTGGCTGCTGGTGCGGGGGTTGCGCACCCTGCCGCTGCGCCTGCAACGCCACCAGCAGTCGGCGCTGCAGGCGGCCGAGTTCTTAGAAGAGCACCCCAAGGTCAGGCGGGTGTATCACCCCGGACTCGCCAGCTATCCGCAAAAAGACCTGGCGCAAAAGTACCTGCGCGGCAGCGGCGGCATCTTTTCCATCGAGCTGGCAGACGGCGCCGCCGCCCGCGAGTTTGCAGATTCACTCGAGCTGTTTCAGATAGGCGTCAGCTGGGGCGGCCACGAGTCGCTGGTGCTGCCGCTGGCTTCGCAGCCACGGGTCGCGGCCTCCTACGCCTTCCCCGAGGGCTTGGTGCGCCTCTTCGTTGGCCTGGAGCCCGCCGCCGAGCTGATAGCCGACCTGGAGCAGGCGCTGGCGGCAATATAAAACCCGGCCGCAGCCGGGCGTTTGGTGGGCGGTAGAGGACTTGAACCTCCGACCTCTCGCGTGTGAAGCGAGCGCTCTAGCCATCTGAGCTAACCGCCCGCGCAAGCTCTAAACTAGCACGCCTGGAGGCGGACTGTCAACCAAATTCGGCTCGTTGGGAACGACATTTATCGCTAATCTACGGTAGCATGGTGACGTGGCTTTGGACTTCGTGGCCGAGGTTTCTGAAAGGCCGCCGCTGGTGCTGGGGGTAGACCCGCGCCCCCAGCTACACCCCGGCGGCGAGCCCTTGCGAAGCATCGCCCGTTACGCCGCCGGGCTCATGGAAGAGCTGGCTTCGGAACTGGCGGCGGTCAAGTTCCAGTACGCCTTTTTCGAAGCGCTGGGGATCCCCGGCTGGCGCTTGCTGCAAGAGCTGATAGCCGCCGCGCGGGTGCTGGGGCTGCCCGTTATTCACGACGCCAAGAGGGGCGACATCGGCTCGACCGCCGAAGCCTACGCCCGGGCGACGTTGGCGCGCTGGCCGGGCAGCGCCCTCACCGTCAACCCCTACCTGGGGAAAGACGCTCTCCAGCCCTTCTTCGAGAGCGCCGCCGCCAGCGGGGGGGCGGTGTTCGTGCTGGTCAAGACTTCAAACCCCGGCTCGGGCGACTTTCAAGACCTGCAGGCGCAAGGCCGGCCGTTATACCGCCACGTAGCCGAACGCCTGGCGGCCTGGTGCGACGAATATCCGGCCGCTAAGCGCTGGAGCCGCGTCGCCGCGGTAGTCGGGGGAACCTACCCGCAGGTCCTGCAAGAGTTGCGGCCGCTCATGCCCAAGAGCCTCTTCCTGGCGCCGGGGCTGGGGGCTCAGGGCGCCCAGGCGCAGCCGCTCGAGGGCGTGCTCTGGTCGGCGTCGCGCGCCATCTTTTACCCGAATGGCAAACCGCAAATAGAAGAAGGCGCGGCGCGGGCCCGCAGCTACCTGCGGCAACTGCGGGTAGGATGAAATCGTGAACGTCCTGGACCTTTACCGTCAGAGCGGAGCGCTGCTGCAGGGGCACTTCCTGCTGCGCAGCGGCAAGCACTCGGCCGTATTCCTGCAAAGCGCCGCCCTCTTACAACACCCGCTCTACGCCGAAGCCGTCGGCGAGGCCATCGCCGCCCGCTACGAAAACGAGCCGCTAGACTTCGTCATCGGCCCCGCCATCGGCGGGGTGGTGCTCAGCTTCGTAGTCGCCAAAGCGCTGGGAGTGCGCGCTCTCTTTGCCGAAAAAGACCATTACGGGGGAATGTTCATCCGTCCGGGCCTGACCGTAAAACCCGGAGAGCGCTTTCTGGCGGTTGAAGACGTGGTGACCACCGGCGCCTCACTCAAGAAAACGATTGGCGCCGCCGAAAAGGCCGGCGCGGTAGCGGCGGCGGCGGCGGCGATCATAGACCGCAGCGGCGGCGCGGCCAGCTTTGGCTTGCCCTTCGCCGCTCTTGCCGCCCTCGAGGCCGAAGCCTACCCCGCAGACTCCTGCCCGCTCTGCGCGCAAAACGTTCCGCTCGAGGAGGTTTGACCTTGCGACGCTTTTTGCTGGCGCTTCTAGCGCTTTCCGCCGCGCCCCTGCTGGCGCAACAAGCACCCCAAGAAATCGCCAAAGCCGCGGTGCAACAGTGGCTCTCGGGCAAACTGAGCCCCAAGCTGGACCTGCAAGAAATAAAGGGCCTTGGCCCCGAAGAAGCAAAGGAATGGCTGCACCGCTATTTAGCCTTCCCCCCTCCGCCGCCGTCGCTACAGGTCAACCTGGACGACCCCAAGATAGAACGGCTGGGCGCGGCGCTACAGGTGTCTTTTCCGGCGACGGTGGATAACCAAGGAGGCGAGATAGTGGTGCTGATCGAAGGGAACTCCGCCAAGCAGGTGGCTTGGCGTCCCAGCGGCGGCATGATACCGCCCTGGGTAAAGAGCAGCTACGCCAGGCTTCTCTACGCCGCGGCCACGCTGTTGCTTTTGATCGCCCTCTTACAAGGCGGCTGGCGGCGTCTTTGGGAAAGGACTGCGACCCTGTTGGGGCGTTACAGAAAGCTCTACCTTTTCTGCAACGCGCTGTTCTACGGACTCTTCGTCTTAGGGGCGCTTTGGGCCTACCTCGCCCCGGACCTCGCCAAGACCATGCAAGAAGTGATTGGCATGGCCGTACAGACCATCGGTCTCGACAAGGCCGCACAGATGAGCTTGGGGCAGCTAGCCTGGATAATCTTCTACTGGAATTTCTCGCACGGTCTACTGCTGACGACCTTCGTTCCGGCGTTCTTCCTGGGAATACCGGCGCTGCTGATAAACTCATTCCGCTACCTGGCCTTTGGATTCGCCCTCAGCCCGGCGACTTTCCCCCTCGAAACGTACCTGCTGCACGTTCCCACACTGGTCGTCGAGCTGCAGGCTTACATCCTCGTTACCTTTGGCGGACTGGTGCTGCTGTGGGAAACCCTGCGCGGCGGAGGCTTTAGAAAAGGCCTCGACCTCTTGGGGTACACCTTAATGCTGGGAACGCTGATGCTAATCGCGGGCGCCTGGTACGAGGCCTTCGAGCTGTTATACCTGATTCACTGAGATGAAAGTGGCCGTAATAGGAGCGGGAGGCTGGGGCACGGCGCTGGCTCTGCTGCTGGCGGGTAACCGTCAGCAAGTAGCGCTCTGGACGCGGCGTTGCGACTTAGCCGCAGCCATGGTCGCCAGCCGCAAAAACCCGGACTACCTGCCCGGCGCCGTCCTGCCGCCCCAAGTCGTACCGGTTTGCGACGGCGAACAGGCTCTCCATGACGCGGCAATGGCGGTCGTGGCGACGCCGGTACGCTACGTTAAGACGGTACTAACCGCGCTGCCTGCCGCAAAAGCCTACGTTTCCGCGGCCAAGGGCGTACGGTTCACGGAGGGGCGGCTTCTGCGCGTCTCCGAGGTAATCGCCGAGGTAAACCCCGGCTCGCGCGTGGCGGTGCTCAGCGGCCCCAACCTGGCTGCCGAGGTAGCCAGCGGGAAACCGGCGGCGGCGGTAGCCGCCAGCTCTCAAGACGACCTGGCGCGGCTGGTGCAAAAAGCCTTTAGCGGCCCAACTTTCCGCGTCTATACCTCAAGCGACGTGGCGGGAGTAGAGCTGGGCGGAGCGCTCAAAAACGTTATGGCCCTTGCCGCGGGAATGGCCGACGGCCTGGACCTGGGGGACAACGCCAAGGCGGCGCTGCTAACCCGCGGGTTGCGCGAGATAGTTCGCTTCGGCACGGCGCACGGCGGTAAACGCGAGACTTTTTACGGGCTCTCCGGCCTGGGGGACCTGCTAGCCACCGCCGCCAGCCCGCTGTCGCGCAACCGCAGCGCCGGCGAGCGCTTCGCGCGCGGGGCCACGCTGGCCGATCTAAAAGCGGGGCGGCAGGTCGTCGAGGGAGTGCACACCGCCGCAGCGCTGCACGAGTGGGCGACCGCCAAAGGTGTAGACCTGCCGGTCAGCGAAGCGGTCTGGCGGGTCGTCTACCGCGGGGACGACCCGCAGCGGGTGCTCGAGGAGCTGATGCGGCGCGCGCCCAGGCCCGAGTGACTAGCGCTCGTCGTACTCGTTTGGCGGATAATCCCCCTGGATATTGTTGACCTTGAGCGTAGCCCCGACCCACTCGCGTATCAGCTCGTCATAGAGCTCGGGGGAAACGTCGGGTTTGAGAACCTCTATCGTTTCGCGGGCCTGATCCAGAATACTCTCGGCCTCTTCGAAGTCGCGGTCTTTGACCGCCTTTTCCTCGGCGTGAATCAGCATGCTGCGAAAGAGGACCAAGTTGTCGTGAACGCTCAGCGAGTCGCGTCCCGGCATCATCAGACTCCGTAAATCTTTTCGAGGAAACCGCCCAGCGCGGTGTTGAAGGCCGCTGGGTTCTCGACGTTCGACATGTGGCCGGCGGCGGGGACTATGAGCATCTCCGCATCGGGAATGGCGGCCGCCATGGCTCTGGCGTCGCTGGGCGGCGTCAGGGCGTCTTCTTCGCCCACCAGGACCAGTGTCGGCGCCTCTATCTCCGCCAGCAGCGGCCGCGAGTCGGGACGCGCCGCCATGGCCTCGAGCGCCCGCGCTACCCCTTCGCTATCGGCCTCTGCTATCCACTGTTTGACCCAGTCCGCCACCGCCCTCTTCTCCTCGTCTTCGGACTCCTGAGTGCTCGGCCCCAGCAAAGACGGTAAAAAGCCTTCGAAAAGCACCTCGGGGCCGTTACGCCGCACCGCCGCCGCCAGCTCGGCGCGCTTCGCCTTACCCGCGGCGTCGTCGCCCTGGGCGCGGGTGTCGGCCAGCACCAAACCGGCAAAGCGGTCGGGGAACAGGTCCCACATGCGCAACGCCAGGTAACCGCCCATAGAAAGACCTACGAATACCGCCTCTTCAAAGCCGACCTCGTCGAGCCGCCGGTCCAGCTCGGCGGCCCACTCGTCGAGGCTGGCGGGGCCCGCCTCTCGTCCGCCGAAACCTGGCATAGCCGGCGCGAAGACGCTGTAGCGCCCCTCGAACTCGGCTACTTGCGGCGACCACATCGCCGGCGAAAACGGGAACGCGTGTAAGAATACTATTGGTTTAGAAGCTATCAGCCACTCCATGCCTCTCCTTTCAGGCCCCGCGCCTCCAGCAGGGCCAGTAACGCGGCGTCCTTGACGCCCACCCAGTTTTCCCCGTCTTTTTGGAAAGCGACTATCTCGTCTCTGGCCGCCGCCTCCTTCCACAGCTTCATCAGCTGCGCGTCTTCCACTAACAGGGGCGTAACACGCCTGGCTCGGTAAGCCTTCATTTGTTCTGCGCCTCCACCAAGGCCTGTTCCAGGGCGTTCCAGGCGAGAGTGGCGCACTTGACGCGCGAGTGCAACTTGGACACGCCCGCGAGCGCCCGTAGGTCTCCCAGCTCGGGCGCCGCCTCTTTGCCTTCGACGACCATCTCCTTAAACTTTTTGATGAGTTCGCGTGCCTCGCTGAAGCTGCGCCCCTTTACCAGGTCGGTCATCATGCTGGCCGAACTCTGGCTAATAGCGCAGCCCTGCCCCTGAAAGCTGACGTCGGCGATGCGCTCGCCGTCGCTCTGCAGGTAGATGGTTATCATGTCGCCGCAGCTGGTGTTGTGACCGCGGCTCTCGACAGTGGGGTTCGCCAGCGCGCCGAAGTTGTGGGGCTTTTGAGCGTGTATCATTATCGTTTCACGATAGAGTTCTTCGAGTAGGCTCATGGCACGTCCATTCTAGTGTGATGCGGGACCCTGGGTGGACTATAGGCTTCGATACGGACCCGGCGCCGCTACATCCAGCTCGCAAAAAACCGCCGCGCCTCCTTTAGCGCCTGCAGCAAGCGCTCGACGTCCTCGCGGGTGTTATAGACGTAAAAACTGGCGCGCGCGCTGGCGGCCACGCCCAGGCGGCGGTGCAGCGGCTGGGCGCAGTGGTGGCCGCTGCGCACCGCCACGCCGGCCTGGTCGAGGGCGCTGGCCAGGTCGTGGGGGTGAAGACTACCCAGGTTGAAGGCGACCACGCCGCCGCGATCTTCGCCGCGAGGTCCGTAGAGGTGCAGGTCGGGCACTTCGGCCAGCCGCTCGAGAGCGTACTCGAGCAGCGCGCGGTCGTGCTCCCAGACGTTTTCCATGCCTAGCGCCATCAGGTAATCGGCCGCCGCACCCAGGCCGATAGCCTCGGCGATGGCGGGGGTGCCGGCTTCGAAGCGCTGCGGCGGCGGGGCGTAACTGGAGCGCTCGATCGTGACCTCCTCGATCATGTTGCCGCCGCCCAGGAAGGGGGGCAGGTCGGCGAGCGCCTCGCGCCGCCCCCAGAGGACGCCGGCGCCCGTGGGCCCCAGCATCTTGTGGCCCGAAAGGGCGTAAAAATCGGCGTTCAGCTCGCTCACGCGTACGGGCAGATGGGGCGCCCCCTGGGCGCCGTCGACCACCACCAGCGCCCCGCGCTCGCGGGCGGCCGCGGCCAGTTCGGCCACCGGGTTGACGGTTCCCAAGACGTTGGACATCTGGGTGAGGCCGAATACGCGGGTTCTATCTGTGAGCATGGCCGCGAAGGCGTCTAGGTCGAGGCGTCCCTCTTTCGTAAAGGGCACCGCGCGGATGCGCGCGCCGCTGCGCCGCGCCAGCAACTGCCAGGGCACCAGGTTGGCGTGGTGCTCCATCTCGGTCAGTAAAATTTCGTCGCCGGAACGCAGGTGCTCGAGCCCCCAGGCGTAAGCCGTCAGGTTTAGCGCTTCGGTGGCGTTGCGCACGAAGACGATTTCGTCGGGCTGGGCGCCCAGGAAACGCGCCATTTGCCGGCGCGCGGTCTCGTAGGCCTCGGTAGCCCGCTCGGAGAGGGCGTAGGCGCCGCGGTGAACGTTGGCGTGATCGTGCTCGTAGTAGCGTGAGATCGCCTCGATTACCGCGCGCGGTTTCTGGCTGCTGGCGGCGGAGTCTAAGAAAACCAGACCGGGGTTGTTGGCGAATATGGGAAAGTCGCCTTTGAGCGCTTGAGCGTCTAACATGGCTGTCGCCTCCAAGAGCAGTCTACGCCCGCTAAGCGCGCGGGCGTAGCGACGAGTAAGAGGGCCGCACCCTAAGCCAGCCTGGAATCTATGATGGCGGCGATGTGCGCCCGCAGCTTCTCTAAAGGCACCCTGCCCAGCACCTCTTCGAGGAAAGCGGCCACCAGCAGCTGCTGCGCCGCGGGGCGGGAAATGCCGCGCGTCTGCAGGTAGAAAATCTGCTCCTCGCTGACCGGCGAGGTAGAAGAACCGTGGCTGCAGCGAACGTCGTTGGCGGAAATCTCCAACTGCGGCACGCTCTCGGCGCGCGCCTGACGGCTGAGCAGCAGGTTGCGGTTGGTCTGGTAGGCGTCGGTCTTCTGGGCGCTGGGCTCGAGCCTGATCAAACCCTGATAAACTATGCGGCCGTTGTCCGCAGCCGCGCCCTTGTAGTAGACGTCGGAACGCGCCTGCGCGCTGACGTGGTGCTGGGTGGTGTAGTGATCCAGGTGCTGGCCCCGACCGGCGAAGTAGACCCCCAGCATCTCGGAGTCGGCCCCCGGCCCCACCAGCTCGCTGGCCACCTCGGTGCGCGCCAGTTTGGAGCCGAGGTTGACGGCCAGGTCGAGCAGTTTGGCCTCGCGCTCGATGAGGGCGTGCTGGCGGTGAAAGTGGCGCGCGCCGGCGCCCCAGGTCTGCACCGCGGCGTGCCGCAGGCGCGAACTCGGCCGCAAGAGGACCTCGCTTTGCGCCAGGTGCAGGTAACCCGCGCCCTCGTCGGAAACGAACTCCTCCAGCAGCGTGGCCGCGGCGCCGTCTTCGAGCAAGACCAGAGTACGCGAAATACTGACGGCGTCGGCGGCTTCGGCGTAGTGAAAAACGCCCAGCGGGGCCTCCAGCTGCACGCCCGCCGGCAAGTAGAGGAACACCCCGTAGTTCCAAAGAGCGGCGTTGAGAGCGGCCAGCTTGTCTTCGGGGCCCTGCATGGCGGCCAGGTCGTCGGCCTGGTAAAGGGCGCCTTCGATGTGCTCGCCGTGCTCGCGCAGCGCGCCGTGCAAGTCGCTCAGCACCACCCCTTTCTGCCGCAGTTCGGGCGGCAGGCTCTGGTAGACCAGGCGGCCGTCGGCAAAAACCAGCGCGGCCTCGGCGTCGCTCTCCGCCAGCCGCTTCTGCACCTTCAAAGGCAGCTCGTGCAGGCTCTTCAAGGCTGCCTCTTTGGGGGTTTCGGGCTCGAGCTCGAACCAGGCCGGCTCCAGTTTGGTGTAGCGCCAGGCCTCGTTCTTGCGGCTGGGCCAGTCGAGGCGCTCGAATACTTCCCAGGCCCGCAGGCGCGAGAGGCGCAGCCACTCGGGCTCGCCCAGCCTGCGGCTCAGGTCACCGACCGCGGATCGGGAGAATACGGCTGTCTTCGTCTTCATCTAACCCACCGACCCTTCCATCTCCAGCTCGATGAGGCGGTTGAGCTCGACGGCGAACTCCAGCGGCAGCTCTTTGGCGACCGGCTCGATGAAGCCGCGCACGATTAGCGCCGCCGCTTCGTCTTCGGGGATGCCGCGCGTGGTCAGGTAGAAGATCTGGTCGTCGGCCAAGCGGCTGACTGTGGCCTCGTGCCCCACGCTGGCGGTCTCGTTGGCTATCTCCATGTAGGGGTAGGTATCGGTCTTGGAGTTTTCGTTGACCAGCAGGGCGTCGCACTCGACGTTTACCTTGGCGCGCTCGGCGGCCGGCGCCACCTTGACGAGGCCGCGGTAACTGCTGCGCCCCTCGCCTTTGGAGATGGACTTGGAAATTATCGAGCCGGAGGCGTCCGGATTCATGAAGATGAGCTTGCCGCCGGTATCCAGGTGCTGACCGTCGCCGGCGAAAGCTATCGAGAGGATCTCGCTTTTGGCGCCGCGGCCTTTTAGCACCGAGGAGGGGTATTTCATCGTTACCTTGGAGCCAAGGTTGCCGTCCAGCCACATGTGGTAGGCGTTCTCGTGCACCAAGGCGCGCTGGGTGACCAGGTTGTACATGTTCACCGGCCAGTTCTGGATGGTGGTGTAGCGACTCTCGGCACCGTCCATGACGATGATTTCGATTACGCCGGTGTGCAGCGCCTCGGAGGTGTAGATGGGGGCGGTGCAACCCTCGATGTAGTGCGCCTTGGCGCCCTTGTCGAGGATTATCAAGGTGCGCTCGAACTGGCCGAAGCCCTCGGTGTTGACGCGAAAGTAGGCCTGCAGCGGCACCTCTACCTCGACGCCCGGCGGCACGTAGACGAAGGATCCGCCGGAAAAGAGCGCCGAGTTGAGGGCGGCGAACTTGTTGTCGGTAGGGGGCACCACCTTGGAGAAGTAGCGGCGAAAGAGCTCTTCGTGCTCCTTGACGCCGTCTTCTATTGATTTGAAGATGACCCCTTGTTTGCCCAGTTCTTCTTTGATGGAGTGGTAGACCATCTCCGAGTCGTACTGGGCGCCCACGCCAGCGAGAACCTTCTGCTCGGCCTCGGGAATGCCCAGCTTCTCGTAGGTGCGACGGATTTCCTCGGGCACGTCGTCCCAGCTGCGGGCGTCTTGCTGCGTCGGCGGCTTGACGTAGTAGTAAAAGTCGTCCATCTGCCGCCGCAGTTCGCTGAGGTCGGGCCCCCAGGTGGGCCAGGGTTTTTCGAAGTATATTTCCAGTGACTTCAAGCGAAAATCGAGCAGCCACTGGGGCTCGCCCTTGAGGCGCGAGATGGCGCGCACCACCTCGGCGTTCAAACCTTTTAGCTTGACGTCCGGCTCGACGTCGTCGGCAAAGCCCCAGCGGTAGTCCTCGGAGATGTGTTTTAACTCGGCGTCGCTCACGATTCCTCCCTGCCGCGGGCGCGTAGCTGATTCACGCGCCGACCTCGGCCTTCAGCCAGTCGTAGCCGCGCTCTTCCAGCTCGAGCGCCAGGTCTTTGCCGCCCGTCTTGACCACGCGGCCGTCCACCATCACGTGCACCACGTCGGGCACAATGTAGTTGAGCAACCGCTGGTAGTGGGTGATCACCAAGGCGGCGAACTCGGGGCCGCGCATGGCGTTCACTCCCTTGGAAACTACCTTGAGGGCGTCGATGTCGAGGCCCGAGTCGGTCTCGTCGAGAATGGCGTACTTGGGCTCGAGCACCATCAGCTGCAATACCTCGTTGCGCTTCTTTTCGCCGCCGGAAAAGCCCTCGTTGAGGTAGCGCGTCACGTAGGACTCGTCCCACTCCAGCACCTCTATGGCCTTTTGCAGTTTGTTGTAGAACTCGCTCAGCGGCACCTCGCGCCCAAAACGCTGCTGCAAAGCCAGGCGCAAAAAGTTGGCAATGGTGACCCCGGGCACCTCCAGCGGGTACTGGAAGGCCAAAAACAGCCCCTTACGAGCGCGCTCGTCGGGCTTTAGCTGCAAGATGTTTTCTCCATCCAGCAGCACCTCGCCCTCGGTCACCTGATAGCTGGGGTCGCCGGCGATGACTCTGCCGAGGGTGCTCTTTCCGGCTCCGTTGGGGCCCATCAGAGCGTGTACTTCTCCTTGCGGCACCACCAGGTCAACGCCCTTGAGAATGGGCGAACCGTCTATTTCGGCCCATAGATCGCGTATTTCAAGTTTATTAGCCATGCTCTCTCCTCCTCGGCCGGATTATTCCGACCGACTTACTCAGGATTATATTCACCCGCGTCCAGATATACAAGAGGGGCAAGCGCCCCGCTTAGGCGAACTCACTCTTTGACTAGCGAGTAGCCCTTCTTTTTCATGCAGGCTCGCACGAGTTCGCTTTCGAACTCGCTGCGATAGCTTTCGTATTCGCTTTCCACGGCGTTTTCGGCGGCGCGCCGCAGGCGTTCTTGCAGCAGGTAGGGAGTGCCTATGGGGAAATCGAGATAGACGTGGAACTCCTGCAAGGCAGGCGTTGACTCCACAAAGCGCGCCCGCGCCTGGTAGCGGCACGACTCCAAGTCGCGGTCGCGCTGACTGCTGGTAGCGCCGGGGCGGTACCACACCCGCGGAGCGCAAGAGGCCAGCAAGGCCGCCAGTAGAAACACCGCCAAAGTGAGTCTTTTCATCTGCTACCTCCGTACCGCCATCTTAATTCAGGCTCGAATAGTAAAGCGCGGCGTAGCGCAACAAGCAGCTAGCCCCCGGCAGGGCCAGCTTGAGCAACAACTGGCGGCGGTAGCTGTAGACGGTCTTGAGGCGGATGCCCAGCCGCTCGGCCACCTCGCTGTTTGCCAGCCCCTGGCCCAGTAAGAGCAGCACTTCGCGCTCCGCCTCCGAGAGGGGCTCGAGGCCCGACCAGTCAGCAGCCTCACCGCAGCCCTGCGGGTGCAGCAAAGCCGCCAGAACCTCCGCGAAGGGCTGGCGCTTACATATGAAAGCCGCCGCGCCCAGCTCGGCGGCCCGCCTCCTAAAGGCCTTTTCGTCAAACGCGGTCAGCACTATCACCGGCAACTCAGGGTAGTCGGGGCGAATCTCCCGCAAAAAGCGCAGACCGTGCTGGTCGGGCAGCGAAAGGCCCAAGGTCACCCTCTCCGCCCAGCCCAGACGCCGCCTGGCCTCGGTGGCCGTCCCCGCGTGGCGCAGCTCTACTTCCGCCAGCTCGCGGGAAAGAAGAGCCGCCAGCCCCTGGCGAAACATAAGGTGCTCATCAACGATCAGTATTTTCATCTTCGCTCACTTACCAGTTCATTAGAGCCGCCGCTAACAAACAATACCGCCCAATACCACTACGATGCTACAACACTAGCGCCTCATTCCCATTCGCCTAATGCCAAAGCGGGTAAACTGGCGTTGTGTACGCCCTCTCACAGGCCCTACGCGCATTCCGTAATCACCCTACCAGCGCCCTGGCGACGCTGACCACCGCAACGGTTTCTTTCACGCTGCTATTCCTAGTAGGCCTTTTGCTGTGGAACCTGGACCGCGTAGTCAGCTCGCTGGAGAGCGAAGTAGAAATAGTAGCATACCTGCAAAACGGCGCCAAGCCCCAACCGCTGATCTCCCAGATAAAGAGCTGGCCCGAGGTGGAGTCTGTCAAGCTGATAAGCAAAGACGAGGCGCTGGCCCTGTTGCAGCTAGACTACCCCTACCTGGCCGAGGCGGCCGACCTGATAGAAAACCCACTGCACGACACCCTGCGTATTCGTCTAATAGACCCGCGTCTGGCCCGCCAGGTAGCGCGCAAGCTGGCCAACCTGAGCGCCATCGGCCCCGGCAACGTGGACTACGGCGGCGAGGTCACCGAAAAACTGGTGCGCTTCCTGGGAGGGCTGCGCCTGGGCGCCAACGTGCTGATAATGCTGCTGATAATAAACACCTTCTTCAGCGTCATGGGCACCATCCGCCTCTCCATAGAAAACCGCCGCGAGAAACTGCACGTAATGCTCCTGGTGGGGGCGGCGCGCAGCTTCGTGCAACTGCCCTTCCTGCTGGAGGGCTCTTTGCTAACCCTTACCGCGGCCCTGGTGGCGCTGGCGCTCGGCGCAGCGGCCTACCGCTTCGTAGCGGCGGCTCTGCAAAACCTCATGCCCTTCCTGCCCGTCCTTTCCCCAGGCGACCTGCTAAACGCCTCCTTGGGCCTGCTGGCGCTGGCCCTCTTCTTGGGCTTCTTTGGCGCTTGGCTTTCGGTGCGGGCGCACCTTCGGGAAACCGACCTATGAAGCGCTGGCTGCTGCTGCTACTGCTGCTCTGTGCTCCGGCGGCGCCGGCGCAGACCTCGCTCAGCGATATCAACGCCGCCATACAGAAGGCCCAGCAGCTGCGTCAACAGAGACTAGAAGCCGCCAAAGTAGCCGCGGCCAAGATAAAAAAGCTGGGCGCGGCGGTACAGCAAAAACTAAGTCAGTTGCGCAACGTCAGCAACGACATAAACCGCCTCGAGCGCGAGAAGCGCGACCTGGAAAAATCCATCGCCGGGCTAAAAGTTCAGGTAGAAGACAGCAAAAAAGAGGTAGCCGGCCTCAACGCCAAGCTAGCCCGCCTCAAAGGGCGCATGTCCAAGCTGGTTCTCAAGCTCTACCGCGAGCGCGCCAGCCGCTACCTGCCGCTACTGGGGACCAGCTCGCTGGCGGACCTGCTCATGCGCGCCCGCTGGGTGCAGTACCTGGGAGCCAGCGACGTAGAGCTGGTAAAGACCCTGACCGCGCTGGTGCACGAGTTGCAGGCCGCGCGCCAGCGCCTGGAAGGGCTGGTAAAAGACCTGCTGCGCAAGAAAAGCGAGCGGGAAGAACGCATAAAAGCCCTGGAGGCCAAGAGAAAGCAGTATCAGGCCATTTTAGCGAGCCTGAAAAAGCAAAAAGCCAGCGAGGAGGTGCGGGTAGTAGAGCTGAACAAGGCCGCCGAGCAGCTGAACCAGCAGTTGCAAAGCCTGTCGCAAAAACTGGCCGCCGAGAAAAAACGGCTGGCAGAAGAGCGTAAGAAGCGCGAGGCCGCCGCCCGCGCCGCTGGTCGCGTTACGCCCACCTTCAACGTTCCCAGAGAACTGCTGGGGCAGCTGATGTTCCCCGTTCCCGGCGGCAAGATAACCCTTCCCTTCGGCGCCAAAGACAACACCTGGGAGGTAATACAGGCCGATCAGAACTACGCCCCGGTGCGCGCCGCCGCCGACGGCCAGGTTTTCGCCACCGCCTTCTACTCCAACTACGGCTGGAACGTGCTCATTCTGCACTCCGACAACCTGCTGACCCGCTACACCAACCTGCAAGAACCGCTCGTCAACAGCGGCGAGACGGTTAAACAGGGGCAGATAATCGGTTACCTGGGCGGCTCCGCCATCATCCCTCCCAACGAGATGTGGTTCAGCGTCATTCTCAGCAAAGGCAAGCGCCTCGTCTCGGTAGACCCAGCCAAGTTTTACTAGCGGCGCGCCAAAGGGGCGGCGCTGTCCGCCGCCCCTTTTCTAAAGTCCATCGGTCGCTCTATGCTCCCGGTTCAATCAGGCCGTAATTACCGTCGTGACGGCGGTAAATAACGCTTATCTCGCCGCTCTCGGCGTTGCGGAAGACAAAAAAGGTGTGGCCCAAGGCCTCCATCTGCAAAGCCGCGTCCTCGGGCATCATCGGCTTCATCTCGAAGCGCTTGACGCGCACTATCTCCGGTTCGTACTCCTCTTCTTCGCTAAATTCGGCGGGCGCCGCAGGGGCTGCGGGGGCGGCGTGACCGCTGTGCCTCTTACCCACCAAGCGGCCCTTGAAGCGTTTGAGCTGCTTTTCTAAAACCTCGACCGCCCTGTCAATGGCGGCGTACATGTCGGGGTCGCTCTCCTCTACGCGGATCAGACCGCCCGGCACGTTGAGCTGAATCTCCGCCTTGGCGCGCCGCTCAACGTGGGGGCTGCCCGCCAGAGACAGCACCACCTTGGCGTCGACGATGTTGTCGAAGTAGCGGTCCAGGCGCTCCGTCTTGCGCTTTATGTAGTCTTTGAGGGCATCGGTTACGTCTACGTTCCTGCCGACGAGCTTGTAGATATTCATAGAGCCTCCTTTCGACTAGCACACGCTTTTTACCCTCAACCCAAGTTTACCACCAGTCAAAGGGCGTAGTGTCCGGCCTTCTCGTCGCGCACTACCTGACCCGAGCGCAACACCACCACCCGCTGCGGATGCGCCTCCACCAGCTCGCGCGAGTGGGTGGCTATCACCACCGTCGCGCCGGAAGCGTGAATGGCCTTGAAAATCTCCAAAACCTGCACGGCGTTTTCCGGATCCAGGTTGCCGGTGGGCTCGTCGGCCAAGATAATAGGGGGGCGCCCGATAATGGCCCTGGCGATGGCCACCCGCTGCGCCTCTCCTACCGATAACTGATAGGGATAAGCGCGGCGCTTGTGCACTATCCCCACGGTGCGCAAGACGCGCACGACGCGCTTTTTCCACTCAGACGGGGATACCCCCAAAACCCGCAAGATAAAGGCCAGGTTCTCCTCGACGGTCATGTCGTTCAAGAGGCGGTGGTCCTGAAAGACCATACCGACGTTGCGCCGGTGCAAGGCCACCTTGTTGCCGTGCAGTTTAGCCAAGTTCTGACCGGCGACGTAAACGCGCCCCGAGGTTGGCTCTATGCGCTTTAGCGCCAGCGAGAGCATAGTGCTCTTACCGGCTCCCGAATGACCCACCAAAAAGACGAACTCCCCTCTCTTTATCTCCAGGTTGACGCCGTAGAGCGCCATAGTTCTGGTGCGTGGGTATTCTACGGAGACCCGGTGATAGTGAATCATCTTGTAAACACGATACCGCAAGGCGGTGAGCGAATAGTAACGGGAATGTTCTCATAAGCCGCGGTTACAATGCGGCTCATGAATAAGCGCATCCTCGCCCTAGGCGGGCTGACCCTCTTACTGCTGGCCGTCGTCATGGCCCAGTTTGGCGGAATTAGCTTCCAGAAAGACCCAAACGGTAAGGCGGCTATCGAGGCCTTTCAGATAATCCAGGAACAGTACCTGAAACCGGTGGACAAAAAGACCGGCGAAAAGCTGCTGGAAGGAGCCACCAAGGGAATCGTGCGCGCCCTCGACGACCCCTTTACCTCATACAGCCCGCCGCTGGACGTCCACATCCGCAACGAAGACGTTAACGGCGAGTTCTTCGGTATCGGCGTGCAAATTTCTCCCGCCAACCCCGACGGCAGCGGCGCCAAGATAGTCAACGTCTTTCGCGGCGGCCCCGCCTTCGAAGCGGGCCTGCGCATCGGCGACGAGATAATAGAGGTCAACGGTAAGGACGTCAGCGAGGAGCCGCTTTACGATATAGTATCCAAGATACGCGGTCCCAAAGGCACCAAAGTGACTCTAGGGGTGCGGCGTTCCGGCAGCAATGCGCTGCTGAAGTTCGAGATTATCCGGCGCAAGATCGAGATAGTCTCGGTGAGCAGCGCCATGCTTCCCGATAACGTCGGCTACGTGGCCATCGAAACATTCCTCAACGTCAAGGTGGACAGTCAGCTGCAGAAGGCGATAGACGAGCTGAAGAGGCAAGGCGCTAAAAAGCTGATACTCGACCTGCGCGACAACGGCGGCGGCCTGCTGGACCAGGGCTGCCAGGTGGCCGACTCGTTCATCAAGCACGGCGTTATCGTTTACACCCGCGACCGTCGCTCCACGCGCGCCTATTGCGAGGCCAACCCGGCCACTCTCTGGAACGGCGAGATGGTGGTGCTGGTCAACGGCGGCTCGGCCTCGGCTTCGGAGATAGTCTCGGGGGCGCTGCAAGACAGCGGCCGCGCCAAAATCATCGGCGAGCAAACCTTCGGCAAGGGTGTGGGCCAGAACGTCTTTACGCTGACCAACGGCGGCGAGCTTACCCTGGTTACCTTCGAGTGGCTGACGCCCAAAAAGCGCTCCATCCACAAGAAAGGCATAACCCCCGACGTGGTTGTGCGCGACAACCGCTACCCCACCCCCATCGCCTTCGACGGCATAGGCGCCAAGCCCGGCCAGAAGGTGACGCTGCAGGTGGGCGACAAGTCCTTCACCGCCGTGGCCGACAAAGACGGTAAGTTCAACTTTAGCGAAGAGCTACCGCCGCGCAATCTTTCAGACGTTCAGGGCAAGGCCAAGCTCGACGTAGACCACGACGCCATTCTCAAGAAAGCCTTGCAGGTGCTGGGGGCCGGCGGCGTCAGCGGAGTTTTCGATACTATGCCGGTCTTATCGTTCCAAAGCGGCGATGTTCCTTCGTTACGGGCGCTCGAGGCGGCGGGAATTCTCTTTTTCACCGTCTAAGCCAGAACTTCCCGACCCCCGCTTGCAAAGCGCAAGCGGGGGTCGTCTGTTGCAGGACTAGGGTCACTAGCGCCGCCACGCGCTCTTGCCGCAAAATGAAAGGTATGGAAACCCTAGGCTTTAAGGGCATGCCCGAACAAACGCTGGCGCAAATCAAGCCGAAGCTGAAGAAGTTGCACTTTCCGACCATGACGGTCATCCTGGTGACGGACAGACAGGGCGACCGCGCACGCTCGCGCTACCGCGTGCTCCTCGAGGCCGGAAAGCACGTTTTCTTCAGCGAAGAGGCCTTTGGCCCCGGTTTCGGCGAGGCGGGGGCCAAAGCCCTGTCCGAGCTAATCGCCACGCTCAAAGGCTCCGGGGTGCGCCGCTTCAAGGAGGCCGTTCTGCCGCCCGACGTCTACGCGGCTCTCGACGACATGCCGCACCAGCAGGCGCTCGAGCGCGTACTGGCCAGCGCGGCGCAGGCGGACCCCAAAATTTACGCCGCCTAAAAACCGTTCAGCCCTCCGGCTTCGGCTGATTTTGCTATACTTTGCCCCTAAGGCCGGAGGGGCTCATTCTATGGCGCACGACCACGAACACGCACCGCAGGGGACGGGCTGGGGCGAGCTGCCCCTGCCCCGGCTGCGCTACGACCTGAAGCAGCGAGCGCAAAAGCACGCCTACCTGGCGGCTCTGGCCGAGCGGGTGCTCGTCTTCGACGGCGCCATGGGCACCGAGCTGCAGAAGCGCGACCTTAAGGCCGCGGACTACGGCGGCGCCGAGTACGAGGGCTGCCCCGAGATTCTGAACGTCACCCGCCCCGACGTGATCCGGGCGATTCACGAAAGCTACCTTGAAGCCGGGGCCGACGTGATCGAGACCAACACCTTCGGGGTCATGCCCCACGTCATCGGCGAGTACGGCCTGGCCGCGCGCGCCCGCGAGCTGGCCGAGGCCGGCGCGCGGCTGGCCCGTGCTGCGGCCGACGCTTACAGCAGCCCCGAAAAGCCGCGCTTCGTCGCCGGCTCCCTGGGTCCGGGCACCAAGCTGATCAGCCTGGGCCAGATCGGCTGGGACGAGCTCTACGAGAGCTACCGCAGCGCCGCCCGCGGCCTGATCGCCGGCGGGGTGGACGTGATCGTCATCGAAACCGCCCAGGACATCCTGCAGGTACGCTGCGCGGTCCAGGCGGCGCGTCAAGCGATGCGCGACGAAGGCCGCGAGGTGCCGCTGCAAACCCAGGTGACGATCGAGACCACCGGCCAGATGCTGGTGGGCAGCGACGCCGAGGCGGCGCTGGTGGCGCTGGAATCGCTGCCGGTGGACGTGGTGGGGATGAACTGCGCCACCGGCCCCGACCTGATGGACCCGCACATCCGCGTCTTCGCCGAGCGCTCAAGCCGGCCGACCGTCTGCATGCCCAACGCCGGCCTGCCCAGGAGCGAAGGCGGGCGGGTGGTCTACGACCTGACCCCCGAGGAGCTGGTCCGCTGGCAGACCAAGTTCGTGAGCGAGTACGGCCTGAACGTGGTGGGCGGCTGCTGCGGCACCGGGCCCGAGCACATCCGCGCCCTCAGCCGGGCGCTGGCGAACGCGCCGCAGCGCGGGCCGCGGCCGCCCCGGCTCGAGCCCCCGGCGGTGGCCAGCCTCTACCAGGCGGTCGAGCTCGAGCCCCAGGCCGGGGTGCTGATGATCGGCGAGCGCACCAACGCCACCGGCTCCAAGAAGTTCCGCGAGCTGCTGTTCGCCGGCGACCTCGACGGCATCGTCGAGCTGGCCCAGGACCAGGTGGCCGGCGGCGCTCAGATGCTCGACGTCAGCGTGGCCTGGACCGGCCGCGACGAAAAGAGCGACATGGTCAAGGTCGTCGAGCGGCTGGCCCGCGAGGTGGACGCGGCCCTCATGATCGACAGCACCCAGCCCGAGGTGATCGCAGCGGCGCTCGCGCACGTGCCCGGCCGCCCGGTGATCAACTCGGTCAACTTCGAAGACGGCGAAGACCGCTTCGACCGCATCGCCGAGCTGGCCCGCGCCCACGGCGCGGCGGTGGTCGCCCTGACGATCGACGAGGAGGGCATGGCCAAGACGGTCGAGCGCAAGCTCGAGGTGGCCCGGCGCATCTACCGGCGGCTGGTGGAGAAGCACGGCTTTCTGCCCGAAGACGTCCTCTTCGACCTGCTCACCTTCCCCATCACCCAGGGCGACGAGGACACCCGGCGGCTGGCGCTGGCGACGCTGGAGGCGATGCGCTACCTGAAGGACGCGCTGCCCGGCGTCGGCTTCGTGCTGGGGGTCTCCAACGTCTCCTTCGGCCTCAAGCCCGCCGCCCGCAAGGTGCTGAATGCGGTCTTCCTGCACGAGGCCCAGCAGGCGGGCCTGACCGCCGCCATCGTCCACCCCGGCAGGATCGTGCCGGTCAACCGGATCCCCGAGGAGGCGGTGCGGCTGGCCCGCGATTTGATCTACGACCGCCGCGAAGAAGGCTACGACCCGCTCTTTGCCTTCATCGACTACTTCGAAGGCCACACCCTGGACGAGGCGCGGGAGGAAGAGGCTCAGCTGCCGGTCGAAGCGCGCCTGCACCGCCGCATCGTCGAGGGGCGCAAGAAGGGGCTCGAGGAGGACCTGGCCGAGGCGCTAAAGCAGCACCGCGCCGAAGAGATCATCAACCGGATCCTGCTCGGCGGCATGCAGGAGGTGGGCGACCTCTTCGGCTCCGGCCAGATGCAGCTCCCCTTCGTCCTCAAGTCGGCCGAGGTGATGAAGGCCGCGGTCGCCTGGCTCGAGCCCTACATGGAGCGGCAGGAAGGCGCCCACAAGGGCACCCTGGTGCTGGCGACGGTCAAGGGCGACGTCCACGACATCGGCAAGAACCTGGTGGACATTATCCTCTCCAACAACGGCTACCGGGTCGTCAACCTGGGCATCAAGCAGCCGATCGACTCGATTCTGGAAGCGGTCGAGCGCTACCGGCCCGACGCCGTGGGGATGAGCGGCCTCTTGGTCAAGAGCACCGCGGTCATGAAGGAGAACCTGGAGCACATGGCCGCCCTGGGCCACCGCATCCCGGTGATTCTCGGCGGCGCGGCGCTCAACCGCGGCTACGTCGAGCGCGAGCTGCGGGCCGTCTACCCCGGCACCGTCCACTACGCCCCCGACGCCTTCGCCGGCCTGAAGCTGATGGAAGAGATCGTCGGCGCGCGCGGCCGGTCCGAGCCCGCAGGGCCCGCCGCCGCGGCCAAGCCCCGGCCCGGGGCCGCCCCCGCCCGCGCCCAACCGGTCGGCCCGCCGCCGGCGGTTCCCCGCCCCCCCTTCTACGGCCGCCGCATCGTTAAACCCGACGAGCTCGACCTCTTCACCGTCGCCCGCTACCTCAACGAAAACGCCCTCTTCCGCGGGCAGTGGGGCTACAAGCGCGGCCGGCTGAGCCCCAAAGAACACCGCGCGCTCATCGAACGCGAAGCCCGGCCGCGGCTGCGCCGCTGGCTCGAGCGCGCCGCAGCCGAGAACCTGCTCGAGCCCCGGGTCGTCTACGGCTTCTGGCCCGCGGCGCGCGAGGGGGACGAGGTGGCACTCTTCGATCCGGAAACGGGGGCCGAGCTCGAGCGCTTCGCCTTCCCCCGCCAGGCCGGCGGCGGCTTGGCCCTCGCCGACTACCTTCGCCCCCGCGGCGCCGAGCCGCTGGGCGATGAAGAAGAGTGGCTGCCCCCGGCCGCCTACGCCGCCGGCGCCCGCGACGTGATGGCGCTGATGGCCGTGACCATGGGCCCCCGCGCCAGCGCCTTCAGCCAGCAGCTCTTCGACGCCGGCGAGTACGAGGACTACCTGCTCTTCCACGGCCTCTCGGTGGAGATGGCCGAGGCCCTGGCCGAGTTCTGGCACAAACGCCTGCGCCAGCAGTGGGGCATCGCCGGTGCCGACGCCACCAACCTGCAAAAGCTCTTCGCCCAGGGCTACCAGGGGGCGCGCTACGCCCCCGGCTACCCCGCCTGCCCCGACCTGGAAGACCAGGCCAGGCTGGAACGCCTGCTCGGCTGGCGCGAGATCGGCCTGAGCCTGACCGAAGACTTCCAGCTCGTCCCCGAACAGTCCACCAGCGCCTTCGTGGTGCACCACCCCGAGGCGCGCTACTTTAGCGTCTAGCTGCAAA
>Ga0256833_1000695_pt1 | contig 25743 bp, 23 predicted proteins | sample 356284metaG_FD_190535 | JGI IMG/M metagenome (GOLD analysis project Ga0256833, IMG submission 190535) | Hydrothermal vent microbial communities from Mid Atlantic Ridge, Atlantic Ocean - 356-284 | ecosystem: Environmental > Aquatic > Marine > Hydrothermal vents | place: Atlantic Ocean: Mid... | reverse complement strand
GGTGCTTGCGGAGGGCGAAGAGGGGGAAGGGGAGGTTGCGCGGGCGCTGGCGCTGCTGGGCAAGTCGGCGTGGCGCCACAAGGGCGAGCACGCGCGTATGGTGCGCTTCTTGCAGGCGCGCGGCTTCGCGCTGGCCGTAGCCGTGGAGGCGGCGCAGCGTTTCGAAAAGTTGCGGGAAGACGGCGAAACGAAGTAAAACGGGCCTATGCCAACCGTCGAAGCCGAGATCGTGATTCCGCGCCCGGCCGCCGAGGTCTACGCCGCGGCCAAGGACCTGGAGGGGCTCGCGCCCTACCTCAAGGACGTCAAGGAACTGAAGGTGCTCGAGCAGACCCCCGAACGCTCGGTGTCCCGCTACCTGGCCGTGGCCATGGGCAAGAAGGTGCAGTGGACCGAGGTGGAGGAGTGGGACGACGCCAACCTGCGCAACCGCTTCTACAGCGAGGAGGGCGACTTCGACAAGTACGAGGGCACCTGGGTCTTCACCCCCGAAGGCGAAGCGCAGACGCGCGTCAAACTCACCCTCGACTACGAGCTCAACCTGCCGATGTTCGGCGCGCTCCTGCAAAAGCTCGTTAAGAAGCTGATGCAAGAGAACATCGAGGGCTTCCTGCAGGGGCTGAAGGACCGTTGCTTGGCCGGCGCGTGATAGAATTCGGGCATGAGGCCCGCGCGCCGATGTCGGCGGTAGCCCCCCGCTCCTGGATTCCCCCAAAGTCCAGCCCTCGAACCGTGCCTTAGGAGGTTCCATGCCGTTTTACTTGTACGACACCATGCAGCGCAAGAAAGTGAAGTTCGAACCGGCCACCCCGGGGTACGTGGGCATCTACGTCTGCGGGCCTACGGTCTACTCCGACGCCCACCTGGGCCACGGCCGGGCGGCGGTGGTCTACGACGTGCTGCGGCGCTGGCTGATGCACGAGGGGTACCGGGTGCGCTTCGTCTCCAACGTGACCGACGTGGGCCACCTCACCGACGACGCCGACGAGGGCGAGGACAAGGTTCAGAAGCGGGCCAAGTTGGAGCGGCTCGAGCCCATGGAGGTAGCCGACAAGTACTTCTGGCGCTACTTCGAGGACACCGACGCGCTCAACGTGGCCAAACCCAGCATCACCCCCCGCGCCAGCGGCCACATCATCGAGCAGATCGAACTGACCAAAGAGCTTCTGGAGCGCGGTTACGCCTACGAGGTGAACGGCTCGGTCTACTTCCGCGCCGCCAAGTGGCCCGACTACGGCAAGCTGTCGGGCCGCAGGCTCGAGGACCAGCAGGCGGGTGCGCGCGTCGAGGTGCGCGGCGAGAAAGAAGATCCGCGCGACTGGGCGCTGTGGAAGCGGGCCGAACCGGAGCACCTGATGCGCTGGCCCAGCCCCTGGGGCGAAGGTTACCCCGGCTGGCACATCGAGTGCTCGGCGATGAGCCTCAAGTACCTGGGCGAGGGTTTCGACATCCACGCCGGCGGCATCGACCTGCAGTTCCCCCACCATGAGTGCGAGATCGCCCAGGCGGAAGCGGCCGGCCACGAGTTCGCCCGCTACTGGATGCACCACAACCACGTGCTTTTGAACGGTGAGAAGATGGCCAAGAGCACCGGCAACTTCATCACCCTGCGCGAGCTGCTGGAAAAGCACGAGTCGATGGTGGTGCGCTTCTACCTGCTGCAAAGCCACTACCGTAGCGTCCTCGACCTCACCGACGCCGGGCTCGAGGCGGCGGGCAAGGCCTACTTCCGCCTGCTCGAGGCCTACCGTACGCTGCGCGCTGAGGCGGAGCGGGCGCGCGAGGGCCGGTTGCCCGTGTTGGACGAGGCGCTGGGCAAGCTGGAGCGGGACTTTGCCGCGGCCATGGACGACGACCTGGGCACGCCCGAGGCGATCGCGGCGCTCTTTTCGTTCCTGCCTGAACTCAACAAGGCGCTGGCCGCGGGCGAGGGGCGAGAGAGCCTGGTGTGCGCGCGCGAGACGCTCGAGCGCCTGGGCGAAGGTGTGCTGGGCCTCTTCCCAGAGCGGGTGCTCGCGGCACGGCTCGAGGGGCCGCTGCTTGAAGGGCTGATCGAGCTGCTGCTTGAGCAGCGCGAGGCCGCCCGCCAGCGGCGTGACTTCGCCACCGCCGACGCCATCCGTGCCCGGCTGGCCGACCTGGGCGTGATCGTGGAGGACACCCCCCAGGGGGCCAAGTGGCGGCTCACTCCCCGGTGAGGGTTGTCCCTAGGAAAAACCGCGAAGATCTTCTAGATTGAGGGTATGAAAAAGTTCTTCACCTACTACGTGGCTTTCTTCCTCGCCCTGCTCGTGGGGGTCTTGATCCTCAACAAGCTCTTCCTAGGCAGCTGGATGCCCAGCATCTACGGCTGGATCCTGATCGTGCTCTTCCCCTTCTTCGGCGGGTATTGGATGGCCTTCGCCGACCGCCTCTTCAGCGAGGACGAAGCGCCACAGCACTAGCCGTCCGCCCTGCGTAGCCGGGCGTAATAAAAGCCGTCGAGCCCCTCCGTGGGGCGCACGTAGGCCCCGTGGCCGGTGGACCACACCGGTAGCGGGGCCTCGAAACGCTCGGCGGTGAACTCGGGGTGGGTCTCCACGAAGCGGGCGATCTGCTTCTCCCCTTCGGCCTGGGTGAGCGAGCAGACCGCATAGACCAGCACCCCACCCTCCTCGACCGCCAGGGCTGCGTTTTCGAGCAAGCGCCGCTGTCGCGCGGCGGAGGCGGGCAGGTCTTCGGGGCGCAGGCGCATGCGCAGCTCGGGATGGCCGCGCAGCGTGCCCGTGCCGAGGCAGGGGGCGTCGAGGAGTACGTAAGGCGCGCGCAGTCCCAGGGGTTCGGTCAGGTCGTGGTGCAGGAACGTCACCTCCAGCCCCAGCCGGCGCAGGTTTTTCCACCCTTCCTCCTGTCGGCGCGCGTTCGCGTCTACGCTGGTCACCACCGCGCCCCGCGCCGCCAGCCAGGCCGCCTTGAGTCCGGCGCCGCCGGCCAGGTCGAGCACCCGCGCAGCCGCGGGCGGATCGAGCAGCTGGGCGGCGAAGAGCGAGGCGGGGTTCTGCGGCTGGGCCTGACCCCGCACGAAGGCCTCGATCTCCCGCAGGGCATGTCCCTCGACCCGAACCGAGTCGGGGACTGGCCCGGGCGTGTAGGCGATTCCCTGGGCCTCCAGCAGCTCACGCCCTCCGGGGTAGAGGGTCAGCCACAGCGGTGCGGGCTCGTTGAGGGCTTCGACCCAGTCGAGAGGGGCGAAGTGCGCCCGCCATTCCTCCCAGAGGAAGTCGGGCACGCCCAGCCTCACCGGTTCGGGGGCCTCGACCAGCTCCACCCGGCGCAGAACTGCGTTGGCCAGCCCCGCGAGCCTCCCGGAGCGCTTCTTGGCCGTCTCGACCCAGGCGTGCACCACCGCGTGGCGCGGGCGCGGGGTGAAGAGCGCTTCGTAGCTCCCCGCGCGCAGGAGCCAGCGGAGCCAGGGCGGCAGTCTTTCGGGTCGGCGCAGCAGCGGCGCGAGTGAGGCGTCGAGCCAGCGCAGCCGGCGCAGCGTGCCGTAGACTAGGTCGGTGGTGAGGCCGCGTTCCTGGCGCTCGAGCGGGTCGCGCTCCAGCGCCAGATCGAGCGCGGGCGCGGCGAACTTGCCGCGCCCCACCTTTTCGAGAACCGAGAGCGCCAGCGCCCGGGCGTCGTGAGCCATGGGAGCCGCGTTCAGTCGTCGCGCCCCATGCCCAGGATGGCGGCGTACTGGAGCAGGTAGGCCACGCTCATGGCCAGAGCCGCCACGTAGGTCATGGCCGCCGCAGTGAGCACCTTCTTGGCCGCGGGCAGCTCGTTGGGGGTGAGCAGCTCGAACTTCTTCAGGTTGTTGAGCGCGCGGTTGCTGGCGTTGAACTCCACCGGGAGCGTGACCAGCTGGAAGAGCGCGGCCGCGGCGAAGAGGTAGAGCCCGATCTGGGCGAGAGCGGTGAGCTGGAGCATGAGCCCGATGATGAAGAGCCAGGGACCCAGGTTGCTGCCGATCTGCGCGGCCGGCACCAGCTGCGCCCGCACCCGCATGGGCACGTAGTCGTCGGCGTCTTGGAGCGCGTGCCCCACCTCGTGGGCGGCCACCGCCAGCGCCGCCAGCGAGGGCGAGGCGTAGTTGCCCTCGGAGAGGCGCACGGTCTTGGTGCGCGGGTCATAGTGGTCGGTGAGCTGGCCGCGGATCGGCTCCACCTTCACCTGGGTGAGGCCGTAGCGGTCGAGGATGAGGCGGGCCGTCTCCGCGCCGGTGAGGCCGCGGGCGTTGGGAACCTTGCTATAGGTCGCGTACGTGCGCTGCAGCCACCCCTGTATGAGGAAGGTGGCCAGCAGCACCAGCAGGATCAGCCACGTAAAAGGTCCAAAGAGCATCATGCCCAGAGTGTAGCAAACCCAGGGTGAAGTTCATGATTCCCACGCGGTCGCGAGGGCGCGCGGGGAGGTCATCACGTCAGGAGTTCAGCGGCTGCGACTTGACCGTAAAGCGCAGCGCGGTGCGCTCCTCGTTCTCAAGCTCGAGTTTGACGAAAGCGGGTTTTACGAACAGATCGAGGTTGTCGGGGGTAATGTAGCCACGTGCAATGGCAATGGCCTTGACCGCCTGGTTGACGGCCGCGGGCCCGATGGCCTGCACCTCCACTTCCCCCTGCGAGCGCAACAGCGCGGCAATGGCTCCAGCTACGGAGTTAGGACGAGACTTACCAGATACGCGCAACGTTTCCACGGACGACCTCCGAATAGGGTTGTATCTAGTTTGTATCGTATCTATACGTTTCTCTCGTGTCAAGTTAAAGTGACCCAATTTCGCTCTGCTGCGGCCGTGTATTGACGAATTGAAAACCTGAAGATACAATTAGGCTCCATAGGAGCGTATTAATATACGCACCGCCCCGATTAGAAAGAATGAATATGAGCACGCCCGGCGTGCGCGAAGGAGAGGCATGAACGCCCGTCTTGGCTCAACTCACGGACTCGAACACGACGCTTGCGGCATCGGCTTTATTGCGGATTCCTCTGGCCGGCGCAGCCACCGCGTCTTGCAGCTTGGTATCGAGGCGCTCGCGCGCATGGCGCACCGCGGCGCCGTGGCCGCGGACGGCCTGACCAGCGACGGCGTGGGGCTGCTCACGCAGATCCCCTACCCGCTCTTCAAGCGGGTGCTCGTGCGCGAGGGCATCGCGCCCGAGAACCCGCGCGACATCGCGGTGGGCATGTTCTTCCTGCCGCGTGAGGAAGAGGCCGCCGAGCGGGCGCGGGCGGTGGTGGCCGAGGAGCTCGAGCGCCTGGGGGTGCCGCTCGCCACCTGGCGCAAGGTGTCCACCAACCCCGAGGTCCTGGGCGAGCGGGCGCGGGCGGTGGAGCCCGCCATCTGGCAGGCGGTGCTGCTCCGCCCGCCGGGCCTGCGTCCCCCCGAGTACGAGCGCACCCTCTACCGGGCGCGGCGCCGCATCGAGAAGGCCTGGCGCGCGGCCGGGCTGGACGCTTACGCCGTCTCGCTCTCTTCGCGCCGGCTCGTCTACAAGGGGTTGATGCTCGCCCGCGACCTGGCCGCCTACTACCCCGACCTGGCCGACCCTTACTACCAGACGGCGCTGACCCTCTTCCACCAGCGCTACTCCACCAACACCTTCCCCGCCTGGCCGCTGGCCCAGCCGTTCCGCTACCTGGCCCAGAACGGCGAGATCAACACCCTGCAGGGCAACGTCAACTGGATGAAGGCGCGCGAGCCCGAGCTTATCAGCCAGCACTGGGGCGAGGCGCTGGAGGACCTCAAGCCGGTGGTGGACGAAACCGGCAGCGACTCGGCCACCCTCGACAACGTCTTCGAGCTGCTGGTCCAGAGCGGGCGCGACCCGCTGCACGCGATGATGATGCTCGTGCCCGAGGCCTACGAGAACGTGGCCGATGTGGACCCGCAGGTGCGGGCCTTCTTCGAGTACCACGCCTCGCTCACCGAGCCCTGGGACGGCCCGGCTGCGCTCGTCTACTCCGACGGCCGCTACGCCGCCGCCTCGCTTGACCGCAACGGCTTGCGGCCGCTGCGCTACTGGATGCTGGCCGACGGGCTCGTGGTCCTCGGCTCCGAAACGGGCATCGTGGACGCTGAGGCCGAGGAGGTGGCGGTGAAGGGGCGCCTGGGGCCGGGGCAGATCTTCGCCGTGGACACCGAAAAGGGGAGGGTATACCGCAACGAGGCGATCAAGCTGCGCTATGCCACCCGCCGGCCCTACGCCGTCTGGGTGCGCCGCCACCGCACCTACCCTCCCAAGACCAAGAACCTGCTCTACGAAGGGCGCGACCTGCCGGCGGCCGAGGACTTCGTGCGGCTGCAGAAGGCCTTCGGCTACAGCCGCGAGGACCAGACCCACCTGCTCGCGCCCATGAGCCGCCTGGGCGGCGAGCCCATCGGCTCGATGGGCGACGACACCCCGCCTCCCTTCCTCTCGGCGCAGCCGCAGTGGCTCTACCGCTACTTCCGCCAACGCTTCGCGCAGGTGACCAACCCTCCCATTGATCCGCTGCGCGAGGAGATGGTGATGTCGCTGCGCAGTTTGGTGGGGCCGCGCATGAGCTTTTTGGAGGAGCAGGAGGGCGCAGCGCACCAGATGGAGTTCGACTCCCCGCTCATCCACGGCGACCAGCTCGAGTGGATCTTCAACCACGACGACACCTGGTACCGTCCCTACCGCCTGCGCACGCGCTTCCCCGCCTACGGCGGACCCGAGGCGATGCGCCGCGCGCTCGACGCGGTGCTGCAGGAGGCCCAGGCGGCGGTGGAGCAGGGCTACAACGTGCTCGTGCTCTCGGACCGGGGCGTGGGGCCGGAGTGGGCCCCCATTCCCATGCCGCTGGTCGTGGGCGGGGTGCACCACCACCTCATCAGACTGGGGCGGCGCATGCGTGTTTCGCTGATCGTCGAGACCGGCGAGGCGCGGGTGGACCACCACTTCGCGGTGCTCCTGGGCTATGGCGCTGACCTCGTCTACCCCTACCTGGCGCTCGCCTCGGTGCGCGACCTGGTGGAGCGCGACCCGCGCGGCCGCGCGCCCATCTCGCTCGAGCAGGCGCTCCTCAACTACCAGCGCGGCGTCGAGAAGGGCCTGCGCAAGATCCTGGCCAAGATGGGCATCTCCACCTTGGCCAGCTACCGGGGAGCGCAGATCTTCGAGATCCTGGGGCTGAAAGACGAGGTGGTGGAGGCATACTTCAAGGGCACGCCCGCGCGCTTCGGGGCGATTGGGCTCGAGCGTATCGCCCGGGACGTGCTCGCCTTCCACGAGGAGGCCTACGCCGACCCGCCGGAACTCCCTGACCGGGGCGAGTTCCGCTTCCGCAAGAAAGGCGAGTACCACGCCTTCAACCCCACTGTCTTCAAGTCGCTGCACAAGGCGGTGCGCGAGGAACGGCGGGAGAGTTACGAGGCCTACGCCCGCGCGGTCAACGAGCGCCCGCCGGCGGCGGTGCGCGACCTGCTCGCCTGGAAGAAGGCCGAGCGACCCGTGCCGCTCGAGGAGGTTGAGCCCATCGAGGCGATCGTCGAGCGGTTTCGCACCCAGGCGATGAGCTTCGGTGCGCTCTCACGCGAGGCCCACGAGGTGCTGGCCGTAGCCATGAACCGCATCGGCGCCATGAGCAACTCGGGCGAGGGCGGGGAGGATCCGGTGCGCTATCACCCCTACCGCGCCGACCGGCCCGACCTCACCCGGTCGAAGTGGCACCCGCACGCCGGCGACCTGGGCAACAGCCGCGTCAAGCAGGTGGCCTCGGGCCGCTTCGGGGTGACGCCCGCCTACCTGGTGAGCGCCGACGAGCTCGAGATCAAGATGGCCCAGGGCTCCAAGCCCGGCGAGGGCGGTCAGATCCCCGGCTTCAAGGTGAACCACGAGATCGCGCGGGTGCGCGGGGCCACCCCGGGCGTCACCCTGATCTCACCCCCGCCGCACCACGACATCTACTCGATCGAGGACCTGGCCCAGCTCATCTACGACCTCAAGCGGGTGAACCGCCACGCGCGCGTGGGCGTCAAGCTGGTGAGCGAGGTGGGGGTGGGCACGATCGCCGCCGGCGTGGTCAAGGGCTACGCCGACCGGGTGCTCATCTCGGGTGCCGACGGCGGCACCGGAGCCTCGCCGCTGAGTTCGATCAAGTACGCCGGCAGCCCCTGGGAGCTCGGTCTCGCCGAGGCCCACCGGGTGCTGCTCGAAAACGGCCTGCGCGACCGGGTGCGCTTGCAGGTGGACGGCGGTCTCAAGACCGGCCGCGACGTGGTGCTGGCGGCGCTGCTGGGCGCCGAGGAGTTCGGCTTTGGCACCGCGGCGCTAGTAGCGGTGGGCTGCGTGATGGCGCGCCAGTGCCACCTGAACACCTGCCCGGTGGGCGTGGCCACCCAGAACGAGACCCTGCGCAAGCGCTTCCCGGGCGCGCCCGAGCACGCGGTGCGTTTCTTCGCCTACGTGGCCCAGGAGGTGCGTGAGATCCTGGCCGAGATGGGTTTCCGCAGCCTCGACGAGATCGTGGGGCGGGTGGACCTGCTCGAGCGCCGCGAGGTGCGGCTGGCGCGGGCGGGGGAGCTGCGGCTCGACGAGCTTCTGGCCCCGCTGCCCGCTTGGCGGCCGCGTCCGCCCGAGGGCCGGGCCGAACGCCCCGAGGACGGGCCCCTGCTCGACGACCAGGTTCACGCCACCTTCGCGCCCGCGCTCAAGGACCGCAAGGCGCGCTTTGCCCGCTTCGCGATCAGCAACCGCGAGCGGGCGGTGGGCGCCCGCATCAGCGGCGAGATCGCGCGCTTCCACGGCCACGAGGGCCTGCCCGCGGGTACGGTCCACGCCCGCTTCGACGGGGTGGCGGGCCAGAGCTTCGGCGCCTTCCTGAGCCCCGGGGTCTTCTTCGAGCTCGTGGGCGAGGCGCAGGACTACCTGGGCAAGGGCATGGCCGGTGGCGTGCTGTCCGTGCGTCCGCCGCTGTGGCGCGAGGTTCCCGAGGTGCTGGCGGGCAACACCGTGCTCTATGGCGCCACCGGTGGCAGCCTCTACGTGGCCGGGCGCGTGGGCGAGCGCTTCGCGGTGCGCAACTCGGGGGCGCGTGCGGTGGTGGAGGGCGTGGGCGAGCACGCCTGCGAGTACATGACGGGCGGCCTGGTGGTCGTGTTGGGGGAGACTGGCCGCAACTTCGCCGCCGGCATGACGGGCGGTGTGGCCTACGTTTACGACCCCGAAAGCCGCTTTCCCGAGCGCTACAACCCCACGCTCGTGGCCATCGCCCGCGTGCCCGCGGGTGGGGTGGACGAAGAGCTCCTGCGCCGCATGATCGAGCGCCACCACCGCCTCACCGTCAGCCCCCGCGCGGCGGCGATCCTGGAGGCGTGGGAAGAGCGGCGGGGTGACTTCTGGAAGGTGGCGCCGCGCGAGCTGCCCGAGGGGTTCGAGCCGGGCGACACCGAGGCCTTCCTGCTTGACGCGGTCCGCGCCGAAGCGGTGCTCGAGCCGGGCGAGGCCGGGGTCCTTGCCGACGAGCCCGCGGATGGATAGGATGGGGCGGTAATGGAACACGACCCCGTGGATGCGCTGCTTGCTCGCGTCGGTTTTCGCCCCGAGCACGCCGAGCAGCTCGTGCGTCTGCGCCCCCTCATGCATCCGCTGGCCCATGAGATGGCCCTCGCCTTTTACGATCACCTGGGCCAGGATCCGAGCACGCGGGCCTTGCTATGGAAGGAGCCGGGGCGCGTGGAGCGGCTCTACGGCAACTTCGAGCAGTGGTACCGCCAGCTTTTCGACGGCGTCTACGACGAGGCCTACGCGGAGACGCGCTGGCGCATCGGCGTCGTTCACGCCCGCCACGGGGTGCGCATCTCGGCGCTGATTCCGGCCGTGGGCCAGGTTTACGCGCTCGCGCTCGAGCACCTGCTCTTTGCACTGCGCCCCCTCGACCTTCCCCCGGCGCTCGAGGCCCTCAACAAGGTGCTCACCCTCGACACCACGCTCATGGCTGAAAGCTACGAGCTCGCCACCGCTGCGGGGCTCGAACACGGCGCCGACTGGGAAACCGCGCCCCAGCAGGGCGCGGAGTGGTTGCTCGGTCAGGCGAAGCGGCGTTCAGCCTTCGTTCGCGGCGGCTAGCGTTACCTGCCCCACCACGAGGTCGATGCGGTCGTCGAGAAAGCTGAATACGTAGACCAGCGCGGGCGCGTCCTGCTTTTCCCACACCTGCACCAGCCTCCCCGCCGCGTCGCTTTGCTCGAAGGTGAGCGTGTAGCCCGCGCCTTGGCGGGTGTAGCCGGCGATGAAGTTGATCGTGGTGGCCTGCTTGTCGGGCCCGGCTACCATGAGGCGGTAGCAGGCGTACCGCTCGACCTCGGCGGGCACGCGCGGGTCGAGGCGGTTAGCTAGCGCGAAGGACGCCTGCGCCGTCGTCTCGCACTCCGGCCCGAAGATCTGCAGCGTGGGGGTGGGCCAGACCACGTTGAGGTCGAAGCCCAGCACCGTCACCGGAACTGCGCGCGTGCCGGCGTCCTGGGCGAAAGCCAGCGAAAAGGTAAGCAGGAGGGCGAACCAGGCTGTCCGTTTCATGCCCTTACCCTACCGCAGCCCTTTGAGCGATGGCTGAGGCTAGCGGCCCTCGAAGTTGGCGCGGCGTTTTTCCAGAAAGGCCGCCACGCCTTCGCGGTGGTCACTGCTGGAGCCGGCCACCTTCTGCAGTTGCGCCTCAAGCTCGAGCGTCTCCTCGAGCCCAAGCCTAGCGCTGGCGTTCAGCCCCTCCTTGATGAGGGCGTAGGTCCGCGTTGGCCCCCCGGCCAGCTCGCGTGCGAGCGTCAGGGCGTCGTCCCGCGCGCGGCCGGGCTCGCTCAGGCGGTTGACGAGCCCCAACTCCAGGGCGCGCTCGGCGGGGATCTCGGGCGAGAGGGCCAGCAGCTCGAAGGCCCGGCCCCAGCCCACGGTGCGGGGTAGGGTAAAGGTCATGCCGGAGTCGGGCACGAGGCCGATGCGGGCGAAGGCCGTTACGAAGACCGCGTCCCGTCCAGCGACGCGCATGTCGGCGGCCAGGGTGAGCGCCATGCCTGCGCCCGCGGCCACCCCCTCGATGGCCGCTACGACAGGCTTGGGCAGCCGGCGCATCTGCAGCACAATCCGGTTGTAGCGCTCAAGGTGCTCCTGGTAGTCAAGCCCGCCCACGCCGGCTTCCTGTAGGTCCTGCCCGGCAGAGAAAGCCCCGCCGCGGCCGGTCAGCAGCACCGCACGAACGGCCGGGTCCTCTGCTGCCGACAGGGCTTCGGAAAGCTCTTCGAGCAGAGTAGCGTTGAGCGCATTGAGCCTGGTGGGGCGGTTCAGCTCGATCGTCAGGACGGAGCCGGAAACGTGCGTTTCGATCGTCGCCATACCCGTATCCTACCCGGCGCGCACGGTTGGGTTAGCGCCACGAGCCGTCTTCGATCATCCCCGGCAGGGCCGTAAACAGCAGCTTTTGCAGATGCATCCTGCCGCTTTCGTAAGCGTCCTGGACCAATCGCTGGATAAATGTGCTGGGCTCGAGGCGTGCATCTTCCAGGTACTCCCCCATCTCTTGGCTCCACGGGTCGGTTCCCTCGGGAGGCGGGGTGCGGTCCTCGTCAAAATGCCACACAAAATCGTGATGCACTCCGGTATGCAGCAGCAGATCGCGCATGCCGTACCATCTAAATTCGCCGTAGAAAATATCCGCGGGCTCTTCGTCGATGAGCAACGAGGTACCGAGGCTGTCATAATCGCAGTCCAGCCGTCCGTGGTTGTAGTATTTCAGAACGAGCACGTGAGCGAAGACCTTCTTGTCGACGCGGACTTCGCTGCCTCCCACCACGAGAAAGTCGGTCAGAAGATTGCCCATGACGTGGAGGCCCGCCCCGTAGTCGCCTTCGGGATTGTAAACACCTCCGTTGACGATCAGGTCGCCGCGGACGACCAAGGCATCGGCGTTGTCGTACAAGGTCAAGAGGTTCAAATCGCCCTCGATGCGCAGATCGCCATCGAAAAGCAGCACCTTCTCATAGTGGTCCCCCTCGAGTCCGAAGTCGAGATCCGCCGCCGGAACGGTTTCCCGGGCGATGAGCCCCTCCTGGGTCAGCGCCTGCGGCAGGGTGTACCCTGCACCGCGCGCTTTCAGAACCTCTTGGAACAGCAGCGTGCGCAGCTCTTCGTGGCAGAAGGCGCGGGTTTCCGTAAGCTTCGCCTCGCCCCCGGGGCGGGCAACCTCGATTTCGAAACGCCGATCACGGGCGTGGAGGCTCCAGCGGCTCCCGTCCTTGCGGTGCAACGTATATTTAAAGTCGAACGGCTTATAGGAAAAGATAATACTGGACTGGTTAACGAACATTGAAAAGGTATACCCAGCGCCGCTCTGAAAAGCGTGAGAACAAAAGGGGCGGCCGGTCCCTGGACCGGCCGCCCCAAGGCTCGGGGCTAGTGCAGGATCCCGAGCTCGTTGACCTTGTTCACCAGCGCCTGGACGTGGTCGGCGCTGTTCTTGAGCGCGGCCAGCTCCTCGTCGGAAAGCGGCAGCTGCCAGATCTTTTCGACGCCGCCCTTGCCCAGCACTGCGGGCACGCCCACGAAGAGGCCCGAGATGCCGTACTCGCCGTTCAGGTAGGCCGCCACCGGCAGGATGCGCTTTTCATCCTTGATGATGGCCTTGGCCATCTCGAAGGCGCCCGCCGAGGGGGCGTAGTAGGCCGAGCCGGTCTTGAGCAGGCCCACGATCTCGGCGCCGCCGTTACGGGTGCGCTCGACGATGGCCTCGATCTGATCGGCCGGCATCACGTCGGGCAGGGGTGCGCCGCCCACCCAGGTGAAGCGCGGCAGTGGCACCATGGTGTCGCCGTGGCCGCCGAGGACGATGCCCTGAACGTCCTTGACGCTCACGCCCAGCGCCTCGGCGATGAAGTAGCGGTAGCGGGCAGAGTCGAGTACGCCGGCCATGCCCATAATCTTGTGCTTGGGCGTTTGCGCGACCTCGCTGATCACGTAGGTGATGGCGTCGAGCGGGTTGGCGACCTGGATGATGTACGCGTCGGGGGCGTACTTCTTGATATTTTCGCCCATCGTCACGGCGATCTTGCCGTTGATCTCGATCAGGTCGTCGCGGCTCATCCCGGGTTTGCGCGGCACGCCGGCAGTGGTGATGACGATGTCGGAACCGGCGATGTCGGCGTAGTCGTTGGTGCCCACGATGTTCACGTCGTTGAGCACGACGGGTCTGGATTCGGAGAGGTCGAGCGCTTTGCCCTGGGGCATGCCCTCGACGATGTCCACGAGCACCACGTCGGCCAGCGCGGCCTCGGCGATGCGCATGGCCAGCGTCGCGCCTACGTGCCCGGCACCGATTACGCTAACTTTGGGGCGTCCAGTGATTGCCATAGTCTACCTCCACCGTTAATTTTACTCGCGGTTCAAGGGTAAGCGTTAGGACATCTGCATGAAGGCAAAGTCCTATGATAGGATCATGGCCAAGGTCAGCAGGTATTACGACGTTAAGCGGGACAAGAACGGCCACCGGTACCTCGAGGTGTACGTCACGGGCTTCTTGCTGCAGCGCATCCCGCTGCTAAACAAGAGCACCGCCTTCACCCGTGAGGAGCGTGAGCTGCTGGAGCTCGAGGGGCTGCTCCCGGCGCACATCACCAGCATCGAGGAGCAAAAGGAGCGGGTCTACCGAAGGTACCGCCTTCAAGACAACGACCTGGAAAAACACATCTACCTGCGCAACCTCCAGGATCGCAACGAGGTCCTCTTCTACGCCCTGCTTGTGGACCACCTGGAGGAGATGCTTCCCATCATCTACACCCCCACGGTAGGGGAGGCGGTACGGGAATTTTCGCACATATACCGGCTTCCGCGCGGTCTCGCGCTCTCGACCGAGAACATCCACAACGCCGACCAGGCCTTCGCCAACGTGCCCCTCGAGGATGTGCGTCTGGTGGTGGCCACCGACTCTTCGGCGATCCTCGGGATCGGGGACCAGGGCTTCGGCGGCATGGCGATCTCAATCGGTAAGCTTGCGCTTTACACCGGCGCCGGTGGAGTTGCCCCCGACAAGACCCTGCCCATCGAGCTCGACGTCGGCACCGACCGTGAGGACCTGCTGCAAGACCCGCTCTACCTGGGTGTGCGGCACCACCGCCTCAAGGGCGAGGCTTACTACCAGTTCATGGACCGCTTCGTGCAAGCCTTCAAGAAGCGCTACCCCAAGGCCATCCTCCAGTGGGAAGACTTCTCCAAGGAAGCGGCCTTCACGCTGCTCGAGCGCTACCGTAAGGAGCTGCCCTCGTTCAACGACGACATCCAGGGGACCGGCGCGGTGGCCTGGGCGGGCATCCTCGGGGCCATGCGGGTCAAGAAGGCCTCGGCCACCGACCAGGTCTACGTGGTCTACGGCGCCGGGGCCGGCGGCGTGGGCGTGGCCTGGGCCATCGTCCAGGGGCTCATGCGTGAGGGATTGAGCGAGGAGGAGGCCAAGGCGCGCGTCTTCGTGCTCGACTCCAAGGGCTTGCTCCTTACCGATCGGGCGATGGAGAGCTACAAGCGCCCCTACGCCCACGACCCCGCCACCGTGACCTCGTGGGACTACAGTGGCAAGGCCCCAGGTCTGCTGGAGGTCATCCAGAACGCCGGCGCCACTGTGCTACTCGGCCTCTCCGGTCGCCCCGGCGCCTTCAGCGAGCCGGTGGTGCGGGCGATGCTCGAGCACACCGATCGCCCTGTCATCTTCCCGCTTTCCAACCCCACGAGCGCTTCCGAAGCGCTACCGGAGGACATCCTGCGCTGGACCGAAGGCCAGGCCATTGTGGCCACCGGCAGCCCCTTCGACCCGGTGGAGTACAAGGGCAAGACCTACCCCATCGGTCAGGGCAACAACGCCTTCATCTTCCCGGGTCTCGGTTTCGGCGCGATCCTGGCGCACGCGCGTGAGATCACCGACGGCATGGTGCTCGCGGCCTCCTACGCCCTGGCCGACTTCGTGGACGAAGGGCACATCGAGCAGGGTATGGTCTACCCCTTCGTGCGTGAGATGCGCGAGGCCAGCGTGTACGTGGCCGCGCGCGTGATCCTGCAGGCCGTGTCCGATGGCGTGGCCGACACACCGCGCTTCGACGGCCTGGCCGAACACGACGTTCTCGACTACGTGCGCCGTCACTTCTGGCAGCCGCACTACCTGCCCTACGTCAAGGGCAACCCGGACGCCTAGCCCGGTCCTCCTGCAGGAACCGCCCGGCGCTCGAGCGCCGGGCTGTTCTTCAACCCACTAGGCCTAGATGGCTTTCGTCATGGGCCGCAGGAAGTTTATAATGAAGATGTCAAGGCGTTCTTCCTGGAGGCCACACCGTGAGCAAGGACCGTCCGGTTTACATAATCTCCGTCGCCGCCGAGCTGGTAGACATGCATCCGCAGACCCTGCGCCTCTACGAACGCAAGGGCCTCATCCGCCCCAAACGCAGTTCGGGCAAGACCCGCCTCTACTCGGAGCGCGACATCGAGCACTTGCGCGAGATCCGTCGCCTCACCCAGGAGCTGGGCGTCAACCTGGCCGGCGTCGAGGAGATCATGCGTCTGCGCCAGGAGCTCGAGGCCTTGCAGGAGCGCTTCGAGGCGGAGATTGGCCGCCTGCGGCTCGAACTCATCGCCAAGGTGGGCGAGGCCCGCGAGGCCGAAGGTGAGGCGGCGCAGGAGGCGGGCGGCGAGGGCGCGTAAACTAGGGGTATGACCGATCCCCTGAATCAACTCCTCGAGTTCCTGGCCATCCCTTCGGTATCGGCGGATCCCAGCCACAAGCAGGACGTCGAACGCGCCGCGCGCTGGGTGACGGACCACCTGGCTAGCGTGGGGTTCGCAGTCGAGGTCGTGCCCACCGCGGGTCACCCCATTGTCTACGCCGAGAAGCTGGTGGACGCCTCGGCGCCGACGGTGCTCGTCTACGGTCACTACGACGTACAGCCGCCCGACCCGCTCGAGCTCTGGGAGACCCCTCCCTTCGAGCCGACGATCAAGGACGGCAAGATCTACGCCCGCGGCGCCTCCGACGACAAGGGGCAGGTCTTCGCCCACGTGGCGGCGGCCATGCAGCTCGCCGGCGACCTGCCCGTAAACCTCAAGTTCCTGATTGAGGGCGAGGAAGAGGTGGGCAGCCCCAACCTGGTGCCCTTCGTGAAGGCCCATCGCGAGCGCCTGGCCGCCGACGCCGTGCTCATCTCCGACTCGCCCATGTTCGCTCCGGGCCTGCCCACGCTCACCTACGGCCTCCGGGGCCTCGCCTACCTGGAGGTGCGCCTGCGGGGCCTCGCGCGCGACGTCCACTCCGGCGCCTACGGCGGCGCGGTTCCCAACGCTGCGCACGCCGCCGCCTGGATGATTACTCAGCTCAAGGACCCGATGGGCTGGATCCGCATCCCCGGGTTCTACGACGACGCTGTGCCCGTCTCGCCCGAAGAGCGGGCGATGTGGGCCCGGCTCCCCTTCGACGAGGAGGCCTTCAAGGCCGAGGTGGGGGCCGAGGCCACTCCCGGCGAGCCTGGCTACGGCATCCTGGAGCGCCGCTGGGCCCGGCCTACGCTGGACGTGAACGGCATGGGCTCGGGCTACCAGGGCGAGGGTTCCAAGACGGTCATCCCCGCGGAGGCCTTCTTCAAGTTCTCGATGCGGCTCGTGCCCGACCAGGATCCGGAAAAGATCGCCGACCTGACCGAGGCCTATCTGCGCGAGATCCTGCCCGAGGGCTACGCCATGGAGGTCATCCGCTACCACGGCGGCGACCCGGTGGTTGTCCCCACGAACTCGCCGCCCATGCAGGCCGCGTCCCAGGCGCTAGAGGAGGCCTGGGGGCGCGAGACCGTCTTCACCCGCGAGGGCGGCTCGATCCCCATCGTGGCCGACTTCATGCGCGAGCTTGAGGCCCCGGTGGTGCTCATGGGGTTCGGGCTCGAGAGCGACAACCTGCACGCCCCCAACGAGAAGTTCGATATCGTCAACTTTGAAAAGGGCATCGAGGCCAGCAAGAACTTCATGCGCCTCCTGCCCATGTACATGGAAAGGAGCCGAGCATGATCCTTACCACGACCCCATCGGTAGAGAACCGCCCCGTGCGCGAGTACCGGGGCATCGTCCACGGCGAGGCCATCGTGGGCGCGAACATCCTGCGCGACCTCATGGCCTCGGTGCGCGACGTCTTTGGCGGCCGCTCCGGCGCTTACGAGGCCGAGCTCAAGAAGGCGCGCGAGATCGCGCTCGCCGAGCTGGCCGAGGAGGCGAAGAAGCTCGGCGCCAACGCAGTGGTGGGGATCGACCTCGACTACGAGGTCATCGGCCAGAGCATGCTCATGGTCACGGCCACGGGTACGGCCGTGCGCGTGGACTAGGAGGAACGCGATGAAAGTAGAAAAAGGAAAACTGGGCAACGTGTTCTATGGCGGTCACCTCATCGGTGGCGAGGAGGTCGTGGAGGGGTCGCTCTTCGAGAGCCGCAACATGGCCGACCGCGACGACCTGGTGGGCGTCTTCCCGGAGGGCTCGCCCGAGCTGGTGCGGCGTGCGGCCGAAGCGGCGCAAAAAGCCTACGCTGAGTGGTCGCGTACGCCCGCGCCCATCCGTGGCCAGGTGCTCTTTTCGCTGGCCAAGATCCTCGAGCGCGAAAAGGAGACCTTGAGCCGGCTGATGGTGCGCGAGGTGGGGAAGACGCTCAAGGAGGCGCGCGGCGACGTGCAGGAGGCCATCGACACCGCGGTATTCTTCGCCAGCGAGGGTCGCCGCCTCTACGGCCAGACCGTGCCCAGCGAGCTGCGCAACAAGGACCTCTCCACCTACCGCCGCCCCCTGGGCGTGGTGGGGATGATTACCGCGGGCAACTTTCCCATCGCCGTGCCCAGCTGGAAGCTGATCCCCGCGGTGCTCACCGGCAACACCGTGGTCTGGAAGCCCTCGGACGACTCGCCCGTGCTCTCCTACGTCTTCGTCAAGCTCTTCGAGGAGGCCGGTCTGCCGCCGGGCGTGATCAACGTGGTCTTTGGCGGCGGTGCGGGCAGCACCGGCGAGTGGGTGGTCAACGGCATCGACGAAGGCCTCTTCGACAAGTTCGCCTTCACCGGCAGCACCAAGGTAGGACGCATTATCGGCGAGAAGGCGGGGCGGGCGCTCATCAAAGCGACGCTCGAGCTCGGGGGCAAGAACCCGCTCGTGGTCATGCGCGACGCCGACCTCGACAACGCCGTCACCGGCGCGTGGTGGAGTGCCTTTGCCACCGGCGGCCAGCGCTGCACCAGCGCGGGCAACATCATCGTGGACGCGCCCATCTACGACGAGTTCAAGGAGCGCTTCCTGGCCAAGGTGAAGAGCACCGTCATCGGTGATCCCGTAGCCTACGAGGACGTTCACTACGGACCCTTCTTCAACGACCGCCTTTTCAAGCGTTGGATGGAGCACTACGACTGGGGCGAGGCCGACGGCGCCAAGCTGCTGCTTGGCAAGGGGCGCATCACCGAGGACAACTCCTACCCCAACTTCAAGGGTGACCCCGAGAAGGGCCTCTTCGGCCACCCCACGGTTTGGGAGGCCGAGCGCGGCATGAAGCAGACGCGCGAGGAGATCTTTGGCCCCACGATTAACCTCATCAAGGTGGACGGTATCGACGAGGCCATCGAGACTGCCAACGATCACCCCTACGGCCTCTCCAGCGCCATCTACACCAACCACCGCCTCTGGGCCTACCGCTTCAAGAACGAAATCCGCGCCGGCATGGTCAACATCAACAACACCACCGTGGGCGCCGAGGCGCACATGCCCTTCGGCGGGACCCGCGCCAGCGGCAACGGCGCGCGCGAAAGCGGCATCTGGGTCATCGAAGAGTACACCGAGTGGCAGGCGGTCAACGACGAGTTCTCGGGCAAGCTGCAGCTCGCTCAGATGGACACCGAGTACACCGCACCCAAGCAGCCCGAAGACTGGAAGGCGATTCTCGGTCTATAATCCGCGCACACTGTTTTCATGCCAGCGCTCGAGTGTGCGCGAGCGAAACGAGAAGGGCAGCTACAAAACCGCCCTTCTCGTTTGATTGACGGGATGTCAATCACTCGATATCCATACAATCCCTCGGCACCCCCAGGTCGCACCACTCTTCCCAATCGAAAATGCTGGGCGCGGGCGTGACCACTTCCGAGTACCCGGCATAGGCCGAGGTGTCGGGGTCGGCACTCATGTCGCGTACAACAAACATGCCAGCCAGAACCTGCGCTGAACCCCATTCATAGTCGTTCAGACCAAACCCTCGCACGCTCTTCCCCGGCGCCTGCCCGCCCTTGCGCATGCACCAGGCGCTAACCGTCATGGGTCCCCCTGGAAGAATCCGGTCGTAGGGGTCGTCGTACCAGCCCATCCAAGCTCTCTTGCCGGGTTTGACCCAGATCCAGTTCGATCCACCGCCGTAGATGTCGTCGTCCTCGGGCATACTGGCCGGCGGCCCCTGGGTGAGCCCCGCATCGTCGAAGACGGCCTCCACCTTGATCCCGTCGCCGCAGCGGTCGGTGTTGGTGGCGTGAATTACTATTCTGAGGTGGCCGGGTGCTTTGCTCGGGCAGCCCGCCAGCAGGCCCGCCAACCCCAGCAGCGCGAGCCAAACAGCATGCGCAGAACCGCCAGCACCCCACCCCGCCTACCTGAGCGCATACACCCCTCCGGCCATGCCCTTGGTGCGCCAGCTGCAAACCCGCACTTTCATGAAGAGCTTACCAACATCCTTCGTTTACGTTCCGCTCTCCCTTCGCTTCCGAAGTTCCGGCTGGGGGCGACGCCACCTGCCCCCAGCCGTAAAGGCCCGCCTATTGCTGGTCCGTAATGGTCAGCCCCGGGGGTGCCACCGTGTAGTCGGGTCGCTACCGCCGTCGCGCACATAAAGAACCATACTTAGCAAGTTGTACGCCGGCAGGCCGATCCGCTTGATGTGGTCGCTAAGGGGGAAGTCCCGCCGGCTCAGCCCCGGCTCGCCGCTGGTGCGCATGCAGTAGGCCTTGACGGTGATCTGCTTGCCCTCGGGCTGGGTGGTGGAAGGGGAGGATACGGGCACGTCCCACGACATAGAGCTCCACTTACCCGGCTCCACCCAGACCCAGTTGGACCCGTGGTCGCGCAGGTTGCTGCCGGGGACCATCTCTCCGAACGCCCACTCCTCCTGGATGCCCTCCACGACGACCTTGACCCCGTCGTCGCAGCGGTCGCTGCGGGCGTCGATATCAATGCCAACGACACCGTACGCCACCGAGTTGAGCCCCGGGCATCCCGAAAGTCCGGCAACAAGAAATACGCCTATCAGCATTCCCGCCCACTGTTTAGTAGAGCGCATAGTACCCGCCCGCCCGCGTCGTTGGCAGAATGCCGGTGATGTTCAGGAACTTACCGTTGTACCTGCCCTCGTAGGTTTCACCCCACGCTATCCTCACCAGCACCTCCGCCGTCGTCCACCTCGCGCTACCCTTCCCTTCAACCCTTGTGCGGGCGTGTGACGGTAGCACGTTACGACCCCATGAACTTCGGCGAACACAACACAACCCTCAGCCGCTCGTAAAGTGCGCAACGTTTACTTTACGACCCCGGGGCGGCCATCCGCCCCGCGGTCTTCGCGGTTCAAGGGTGAGGGTAGTCGATCGTGAGCCCGGGCGAGGTTACCGTATAATCCGGGTCCGTGCCGGTGTCGCTCACCTTTATCTCGGTGGCGACCACCCCTGCTTCGATCAGGAACATGCCTGCGTCGAAGGTGCGCTCGCTCAGGCCCGGGTCCGCGTTCTTACGCATGCAGTAGGCTTTGACCGTGAAGGTTTCGTTGCGAGCGTTTTGGTCGAAGGCGCGGGTTGTTTGAAAGGAGATGTCGTAGTACTTTCCGGGTTTGACCCAGACCCAGTAGTTACCAGCTCCGTAGATGAGGTCCGTTTCGGGGACAGTGTGATCGATGTCTGCGAGTGCCCCTTCCTTGATCTCCAGCACCGCCTTGATGCCATCATCGCACCGATCGGTACGGGTTGCATCCACGGCCAGCTGTATTGAACCCACCACCACCTGCGGGCAGGCCGTGAGCAAGCCGGCCAGCATCGACACCAGGGTAACCATCAACAAGCCTTTGCCCAACTTTCTACTTAAGCGCATAGTACCCTCCCGCCCGTGGAGTGGGCAAGATGCCCGTGATGTTCAAGAACTTACCGTCGTTCGGTCCGCCCGTTTCGTACCAGGGGATTCTTACGAGTACCTCGGCTGTCGTTCGCCAGTTGTACAGCCGTCCTTCAAGAGTGGGAGCATAATGTTCGCCTATGGCCGTAGGGTCGACGTGGTAGAGGGCGATGCCCGGCACTCCCCTGACGCCGATGCTGTCCATGGCCAGGTTGTACATCCGCCAGCGTACCGAGGTGGTGGGGGATCCGTAGTACCAAGCACCGAGGAGGTTGAGCCAGGAACCGCGTTCGTTTAGCCAGGCGTTGGCCCCATTGAAAAAGCCGCGGGGCGTCGTCATGCCCTGACCCGACAGCGCCTTCGTTCCCATCTTGATGATTAAATCAGGATAGTAAATCTTGCTGCCCCCGTAGTTCTGCTTGTGGAAGATCAGCATGCGGCCCCCGAGCCAGCTGTTCTTGCGATGCATGTAGTTCCAGCTAGAAATTGGTGCATAGTAAAGATTAGGCGTGGAGCTCCCGTACCAATTGATGTTGGCCCAGCCCCGGTACTGATTGCGCTCGAACTGGTACCACGCTGCTAGGCGGATAAATGCAGCAGGTCCACATCCTATAGGTAAGGTCTGATGCGGGCCTGTGGTATCCGTAACATGCCAGTAGGTAAAGTTCTTCCAGTTCGAGTCTTTGAATTGCCGAGGGAAATGGTTGTAACCCTCGTAATACCCATTGTTTGGCGGGTATTGGTCGTTATGTCCTGTGTCAAAGTAGTCTTTCCACCGGTAACCGTAGTCCGAGTACAGCTGCCAGTTCCCCCCTACCGTATGCCACTCGTAATCCTTCCTCACCTTGTTCGTGTCTTTGTCCCTGGCCTCCAGCACCCAGTACTCCCCGTAGCAGAACCAGCCCGCGCAGTACTTCTTCCGCCACTGCGGCGCCACCTCCTCAAAGTTGCTGAAGTTACCCGCACCTCCTTCGTCAATCACCTCCTGTGCCTTGGCGAAGTCCAGCTCCCCGTCCGCCCCCGTCATCGCCGCCAGACCCATCCCCGCCGCCTGCGGCTTTACCCGCGCGGCCTGCAGGCTCACCGGGTCGTAGCCCAGCTTGCCTAGCAGCTCGGCTTCAACCGCCCTTGCTTCCAGCGCCTCCGCCGAGGCGTCTTCGGCTGAACACGCCTCCTCGCCCGCCTCGCCCAGCAGGCAGGCCCAGACGTGGGCCATCTCGGCGCGGTAGTCGTCCTCTTCGGCCAGCCGCTCCACGGTGCCGTGGAAGCCTTCCGCGAGCCGGGCCACCTCGTCTTCGCTCACCGCCTCGCCGCTGTAAGCGTCCCAGTACCTGCCCTCCCGGTCCACCAGGTAGTAGTGCCCCGGGTCGCCGAACCCCACCGCCCGCGCCACCGCCTCCGGCCCGCCCAGCGCGTCGGCCGCCGCCAGCAGGTGTTCGAGGGTGTCAACGCCGGTATCGGCAAAGAGAGTAGGGGAGTAGAGGGTGCTCGCCCCCGTGGCCACCAGGTAGTGCCCTTCGCCCGCGGCCACCGCCCTCCGCGCCGCCTCCCAGAACCCGCCCCGGGCCTCCGGCCCCAGCACCGTCAGGTAGACCAGCGGGTAGCCGTCCACGTCTTCGACCAGAAGCGACGCCGCCTCCTGACTCCCCACCTCCTGCAGGCCCACCTCGCGGCCCAGCCCGAAGCGCAGCGAGAGCGCCTGCGCCGCCACCACCGGCACCGGTTCCGCTACCGCCCGCGGGTCAGCCCGCCCGGCCGGCTCACCGCCCGTGTTGCAGCCTGCGAAGAGGGCCAGAAGAACCGAGAGAGAGAGTACCCAATAGACTTTCTTCATCGTCTCCTTCAATCCCTAAGCTGGCGTTATGACGAGGAAGCGGCGGTAGCGGAAGATGCAATCAGTATAGCATACGAATGCAGCCGTGCAGGGTTATTGGCCGCACCTCTTTTCAGTCAAACGGCATGCAGCGCCAGGGGTGCGTGTGGTTTCACGTATATGGGGGCGTCAGGCCCGCTGGTAGCACAAGTTGCCAGCTAAGGGTTCAGGGCTCCCGCGGGTCGCGCTTGGCGTCGTAGTAGAGGTACTCGGCGTAGACGGGCACCTCGAAGTAGGCCTTGCCGGGGGCCGCTTCGTCGGGGTCGAGCACCCCGTTCAGGTTGACGTCGCGGTAGCCGTAGCCGAAGCGGTAGGGGCGGGTCTGGTTTTCGTAGGTGCCGCTTGCGGTGGTCAGCTTCTCCACGTTGAAAAAGCGCGCCACCAGCCGGCCCATGCTGTAGTACTCGACCACGCCGTAGTCGAAGCCGAAGGTCGTGCCCACGGTGCGGCCGATCTGGTTGAGCCGCTCGGGCGAGAAAAAGTAGCGAAAGGCCAGAAAACCGCCGAGCAGCAGAACGACGACGAGCGCTAGAACGAGACCGAAGCGACGCAACATGTTTTGAGTATAGTCGTCTTAAGATGAAGGCAAGTTACGACGCACTGATCGTGGGAGCCGGGATCGTCGGGGCCGCGGTGGCCTACCGGCTTGCGGAACGGGGCCTCTCGGTGGCCGTGCTCGAAGCAGAGGCGGTTCCGGCGGCCCAGGCGACGGCGAAGAGCGCCGCCGGGGTAAGGGTGCAGTTCAGCGAACCGGTCAACGTTCGGCTCAGCTGGTCGAGCATCCAGGAGTACCGCGATTTTGAGGAGCTCTTCGGCGTTTCCAGCGGCTACCGCCCGATCGGCTACCTGTTCCTCGTCCCTCGGGAACTCGAACGAGCCTACGAGGATGCGCTGGCGTTGCAGCGCAGCCTGGGCGTCCCGGTGGAACGTCTGGAGCTGGTGGAGGCGCGGGCCAAGGTCGACTTTGATCCCGCAGGGCTCGCCTTCGCCACCTGGGGCCCCGCCGACGGCGTGATCGATCCGCACCTCGTGGCGCACGCTTACCTGAAGGCGGCGCGGGAGCGGGGCGCGGAACTCCTTACCGAAACCCCGCTCGTCTCGGCCGAACGCCAGCAGGGCGGCTGGCGGGTCCGGACGCCCCGGGGGGACTATGCCGCGGGCGTGGTCGTGAACGCCGCCGGCGCTTGGGCGGGCGAGGTGGCTCGTAGGGCGGGTTTCGAGCTGCCCGTCGTTCCGGTCCGGCGCATGGTCTTCATGACCGGGGCCATGCCCGAGGCCCAAGGGCTCCCGCTCACCGTGGACGTGGCCACGGGGTTCTACCTGCGGGGCGAGCACGAGCGGCTGCTTTTCGGTCGTTCGAACCCGGACGAGCCGCCCGGCTTTCGCGAGGGGATGGACTGGAGCTGGCTCGAGCCCACGCTGGAGGCGGGTTTGGGCCGTTTTCCCTGGCTCGAGCGCGCGGGGCTCGACCAGCGCGCCAGCTGGTGGGGCTACTACGCCATCACCCCCGACCACAACGCCATCCTGGGGCGCATGCCGGGGGTGGAGGGGTGGTACAACGCCGCGGGCTTCAGCGGCCACGGCGTCCAACACGCCGCGGCGACGGGGCGGGCGATCGCCGAGGAGATCGCCGACGGTCGCGCCCACAGCATCGACATCGAGCCGCTGCGCTACGAGCGTTTCTTGGAAGGGCGAGCGCTGCGCGAACAGCGCATCGTTTAGCGCATGTAGGGCCGGAGCACCTCGGGCAGCTCGAAGCCGCCGGAGGCGGTCTGGTTGTTTTCGATGAGCGCCGCCATCACCCGCGGGAAGGCTAGGCCGGAGCCGTTGAGGGTGTGGACGAAGCGGGGCTTGCCCCCCGGATCGCGGAAGCGGGTCTTCATGCGGCGGGCCTGGTAGTCCTCCATGTTGGAGATGCTGCTCACCTCGAGCCACTTCTGCTGGCCCGCGCTCCAGACCTCCAGGTCGAACTTCTTGGCCTGGGTGAAGCCCATGTCGGCGGTGCACATGAGGAGCCGCCGGTAGGGGAGGCCCAGCGCCTCCAGCAATTCCTCGGCCTGTCGGGTGAGCCGCTCCAGCCAGTCGTAGCTCTCGTCGGGGTGGCTGAAGACGACCATCTCCACCTTGTCGAACTGGTGCAGACGGTTGAGCCCGCGCACGTCCTTGCCGTAGCTGCCGGCTTCGACACGGAAGTTGGGGGTGTAGGCGGTGTACTTGAGGGGCAGCCGGTCGGCCTCGAGGATCTCGCCGGCGTGCAGGTTGGTGACCGGCACCTCGGAGGTGGGGATCAGGTAGTAGCCGCCCGTGACCTGGTACATCATCCCTTCCTTGTCGGGGATCTGGCCGGTGCCGAAGGCGGCCGGCTCGCGCACCAAGAGCGGCGGGCGCACCTCCACGAAGCCGCGGGCGGTGTGGTAGTCCAGGAAGAAGTTCTCGAGCGCCCGCACCAGCCGCGCCCCGCGGCCGAGGAAGAAGGGGAAGCCCGAGCCCGAAACCTTGGCGCCGCGCTCGAAGTCGACGACGCCCAGGCGTTCGGCCAGCTCCCAGTGGGGCTTGGGCTCGAAGTCGAAGCTCGGCTTCTCGCCCCATTCCCCCACCACCACGTTGTCGGCCTCGCTCTCGCCGACCGGAACCGAGGGGTGGGGCAGGTTGGGGATCTGCGGCAGGATGGCCTCGATGCGGGCGGCCAGCTGCTTTTCTTCGGATTCCAGG
>Ga0256833_1000694_pt1 | contig 25750 bp, 24 predicted proteins | sample 356284metaG_FD_190535 | JGI IMG/M metagenome (GOLD analysis project Ga0256833, IMG submission 190535) | Hydrothermal vent microbial communities from Mid Atlantic Ridge, Atlantic Ocean - 356-284 | ecosystem: Environmental > Aquatic > Marine > Hydrothermal vents | place: Atlantic Ocean: Mid... | reverse complement strand
AAATACCGGAAAGTCGCTGGTACAATACAGTCAAAATATCAGGATGAAATCATGACCATCAAGTTACGTTACAAACCTTTGCACAGTGAGCAATCCATTCTTATCAACCGGGTAATCAAGGATAACCAGGCAACGCTTGCGCAAACAAGTGATGATTTTCGTTTTGCCGCTGCTGTTGCCGGATTCGGTATGCTGCTCGAAAAATCGCAATTTACAGGCACCCTTGATTATGACCGGATACTCAGCCTTACCAAACAGGCACGTGGTAAAGATGAGCATGGTTATCGGGCGGAATTTATTCGGCTGGTTGAAACCGCCCAACTGCTCGACAGATAATTACCTGCCCTGGCTGTTTCTTTTTCTTGAATTGAGTTTTTTCCAAGTCCGATGATTTCATCCCGGGCAGGTCGCTGTCCGGGATATTTTTGCCACCTGAATTCAGTAATCAGCAACTGACGACTGCTGTAGCCGGTCTTACTTTCCTGCAGGATACAGACATACCCTCTGGAATAAATTCATCCCCGGCCCATAACCAGATGGGCAGGTTTTTCTGATCGGGAAGACAGCCGAAAAAACGGGCAGCCTTGATAACAAAACGAAACTGTTCCCTGGATAACCGGGCAATCGGAGTTTTTCCCGAGACAAAACATTCCAGTCTGCCGCCATTGCTGACCAGAAGATGTTCTCCTTTTTTCTGCATAACACTTTCACGTAGAAACCTGACGGAACGAAGTTTTAACTTACCGTTTTTTCGCTGACTGAAACCAAACAATGTCTGCCGGATAATCATCTTGTATTCCATGGGACCTCCTCGGGTTGTAGAGAACAAAGCCGATTCTGATAAACCAGGCTCTTTTCATTATTTTCCTTGACTCTACCAGAGGTGGTCTGTCATATAGTGACAGTGCTTGCATTTTTTTGGTTTTTTTCAACTTTTTTTCATGAAAAAATCGAAAATTGGTGCATACGGATACGCAAAAATACACAAACTCAACCAGGTAAGCAAATGTCTGTCCTTGAACGTATCTATTATTTCCATACTCAAATAAAAACATCCAGATTTCCCAACACCAGCCACCTGATCCGTGAATTTGAAATCTCCCAGGCCACCGCCCACCGGGATATCGCCTACCTGCGTGATCGTCTGCTTGCGCCGCTGAAATTTGATACCAAAAAAAACGGCTTTTACTATACACGTAACGACTTCAACCTCCCCTTTGAGAACAGCCCGGCCATAACCCTGATCCTGGGACTGCTTGGTAATATGGCTGAGGAATCAGGCCTGGCTGAGCTGCCCGAACTTGCTGCAATAAAAAAGCACCTGCAGGAGGTACTCTTTCCCGGCAGGCGGGATATGGCTGATCTGGTATACTGTGAATGGGTGGAAAAGGAGCTGATCGATAAAGAAATATTCAAAACAGTACTTGCCGCTCTCAGGGAACTCCGGCAACTGCAGATCACCTATCGATCGGCAACCGGCAACAAAAGCAAACGCACGATTGATCCCCTTAAGCTGGTCAATTATCAGGGTCGCTGGTATTTGCTGGCCTGGTGCACAACAAAAAAAGATCGACGAATGTTCCATCTGGCCCGTATTCAGGAAATACAACTGCTTGAAACAGCAGTTGGTCACAGTTTGGACAAAGACGACAGCTGGCTGCAGGCGAGTTTTGGAATTTTCAAGGGACCCGCCACCTCCAGGGCAACCATCAGATTTACCGGAACTGCGGCTGAAATAGTTCGGCATCAGATATGGCACGCCCAGCAGGAAATAATGAAGGAAAAAAACTCCATTCAGCTTACCCTGCCCATTGCCGATGACCGGGAACTTATAATGAAGGTGTTGCAATTCGGATCCCAGGCTGAAATTATCCGCCCGAAACAACTTCGCCTGCGGCTCGCCGAAGAAATTGAAAAAATGACTGAAAATTACCGCAGATGAACACCTTGCCCTCCCAGTCCTGATTCGCTACAATGGATAATTCTTCATATTCTCTCATCTGACCAAGGGAACTGCCATGCACCATAATACCATCGCCGTTATCCTTGCCGCCGGCAAGGGAACCCGCATGAAATCAAATCGCGCCAAGGTCCTGCATGAGGTTTTCTTTAAACCCATGCTCCATCATGTCCTTGATGCCGTTATCGGAGCAAAAATTGAACAAATTGCCGTCATTGTCGGCCACCAACGGAAAAAAGTCCTGGCATCCATTGATCAATATGCCCATTCCCCTGTAATCCAGGAAGAGCAACTGGGCACCGGCCATGCCGTACTCTGCGCAAAAACAGTCTGTGAAGAGAGCAGGCATGTCATGATTCTTTGCGGAGACACTCCACTTATCCGATCGGAAACCTTACAGGAAATGGTTAAGGTTCATCAACAGACCAATGGTGTTGTCACCCTTATGACGACAATACTTGATGATCCTTTTGGTTACGGCCGGGTTATCTGTGATGACGAGGGAAATATCACCAAAATTGTCGAACAGAAGGACGCAAACGACAAGCAACGTGCAATCCGGGAAATAAACACCGGCATCTACCTTGTAGAGCGCGAATTTCTCTTTAACGCCCTGCAGCAGGTGGGCACCGACAACAGCCAGGGCGAAGTTTATCTTACCGACATCATAGCGATTGCAGGTAAATGCGGTCACAAAGTCCACAAATTCCTCCATACCCGTTCCATCGATGTTTTAGGGGTCAATTCCAGAGTTGAACTGGCCCAGGCCCATGCAGAGCTGCAAATGCGTCATAATCGCACCGTCATGCTGAGCGGAGTGACCATGTATTCACCGGCAACCATTCTTCTTGATCCGGCAAGCAATATCGGCAGGGATACCATCATCAATGCCGGCGTGCAGGTGACCGGCAGCTCGATCATTGGACAACACACGCTGCTTGAAACAGGTGTGGTTCTACAGAAATGTACAGTGGGTAAAGAAGCCGTTATCGGTGCGAACAGTGTTTTGAGAAACTGCACAGTGGAGGAGGAAGAACACATCCCTCCTCTGACCTATAAAGTGGGCTGAACTCATGCTGAGAGTCAATGAGCGCTCTTATCCCTTTGACGAGGGAATGCGGTTGGGGGAGCTTGCCGACCGGCTGAAACCGGGCGCCGATATCCTGGTACTAAACGGTGTGCCTGCGTCCAGAGACTCCCTGTTGCAGGACGGAGATACCTGCTCCCTGATCAAGACAGGTGAAGTCCCCTCGGCCCTTGATATGCAGTATACCCTCGAGGCCAGACACGGCCGGGAAGTACAACGGCTGTTCAAACAGGCTACCGTCGGCATCATGGGGATCGGCGGCCTGGGATCAGCCGTGGCAATCAGTCTTGCAAAAATCGGCATCGGCAGATTGATCCTTGCCGACCATGACGTGGTGGTGCTCAGCAATATTCACCGACAACAGTACTTCATCGACCAGATCGGCATGAAAAAAACCGCTGCCTTGAAAAAAACAATGGTCCGGGTCAATCCATTTGTCAGTATCACGGTCCTGGACGGCAAACTCACTGAAAGAAATATCCCCAAACTGTTTGGCGGTGTTGATGTACTTGTAGAATGTTTCGATGACCCGACGATGAAGGCCCAGGCCCTGCGGGCAGCTCTGCAATACCTGCCGGAAACCGGATATGTCGGCGCTTCCGGTGTGGCCGGGTATGATGACGGCAACTCCATTGCCTGCAAAAAAATAAAGAGTAGGGTCTATATTGTCGGCGACGGCAGATCGGATGAAACAAACAGTTCAGGTCTTTTTGCGCCAAGAGTCGGCATTGCAGCCAACCACCAGGCTAACCAGGTGGTTCGTCTGATTTTAGGCCTTGATGAAGAGGAGTGATTGTACAGCATATTTACTTTTTTCATTGTTGGCAACCCGCCGGGTTCCGATTATGATCAGGGCCATGGAAAAAAATAAATCGCATGCATCCAGAGGATGAATAAATAGAGTGCAAATAATATGTAATGGCCGACAACAGGTTATTGATCAGGGTACAACCCTTGCCGATTTACTGGCAGATCTACAACTGCCGGCAGACTCTGTTGTTGCTGAAATTAATAAAAAAATAATTGATCGTGATCAGTACGAGACCCTCAAGCTTTCTCAAGGCGACCAGGTGGAGCTGATTCGTTTTGTTGGAGGGGGGTAACATGCTGACCATAGCAGGAACAAAATTTTCATCACGTCTCTTTGTCGGTACCGGTAAATTTTCTTCGGCAAGTGTCATGGAGCGCGCCATTGCCGCCTCGGAAGCGCAAATGGTGACAGTGGCCCTGCGACGTGTTGACCTGGAAAATCCGGATGACGACATAATGACGCATCTGGACAGGGATACAATTCACTTTCTTCCCAATACCTCAGGTGCAAGAAACGCTGAAGAAGCTGTTCGCCTGGCCCACCTGGCCCGGGCAGCGTCCGGGACCAGGTGGCTGAAACTTGAAGTCACTCCGGACCCCCGTACCCTGCTGCCCGATCCGGTGGACACCCTGAAAGCTGTCGAACAACTTGTCAAAGACGATTTCATTGTTCTCCCCTATATGAATGCCGATCCAATTCTCGCCCTGCGATTGCAGGACGCGGGAGCCGCTGCCGTCATGCCCCTGGGATCTCCCATCGGTACAAACCAGGGAATCCAAACCGCCCTGCAGGTGGCCATCATCATTGAGCAGGCCCGGGTGCCGGTGGTGGTTGATGCCGGGATCGGCGCACCTTCTCATGCATCCCAGGCCATGGAAATGGGGGCGGATGCCGTGCTGGTCAATACGGCCATTGCCATTGCCGGGGACCCAACAGGCATGGCAAAAGCCTTCAAGCAGGCGGTGCAGGCTGGTCGGAAAGCCTTTAAGGCAGGACTTGGCACAAGTTCCACTGTTGCGCGGGCATCATCACCCACACAGGGACAAATCGGAGAACCCCTGGATTTTATTGAAGGTTGAGCCATGCAATCACGCTTTCACATTCAGGATTTTTCTACGCTTGCAAGGCAAATATCTGCTGCCACAACGGCCCAGGTACAAACTGCCCTGCGCAATCAATCCCCCTCACTTGAGGATCTTGCCGCCCTGCTCTCTCCGGCTGCCGAAAAATTTCTCCCTCTGATGGCTGCCCGTTCCCGGGATCTGACAGCGCTGCGCTTTGGCAAAACCACCCAGATATTCGCGCCGCTCTATCTCTCCAACTTCTGCATAAATCGCTGCGCCTATTGCGGATTTGCTGCTGACAACACTATTCCCAGAAAACAATTATCGGTAGACGAAGCGATGCGGGAAGCCGACATCTTGAAGCAGCGCGGATTTAATCATGTTCTTCTGGTTACCGGAGAAGCTCCGGCCAAGGCAGGGGTAGACTATCTTGAAGAGATCGTTCTTTGCTTAAAAGACCAATTTGCCGCCCTGTCCATAGAAGTGCAGCCGCTGGAAGAAAACGAATACGCGCGACTCTTCCGGGCCGGAGTTACAGCGGTTGCCGTCTATCAGGAGACCTATGACCGTGAAATTTACGAACAGGTCCATCTGGCCGGTAAAAAATGCGACTATAACTACCGCCTCGCTACTCCTGCACGGGCTGCCGCTGCCGGCATGCGGGAAATCGGTATAGGCGCGCTGCTTGGTCTGTCAGACTGGCGTGCCGAGGGAATGTCGCTTGGCATGCATCTGCGCTGGCTGAGAAAACATTTCTGGCAGACCAACTTCACCGTCAGCTTCCCGCGGCTGCGGCCTGCAGCCGGAGCATTTGAGCCGCTGGTCAATGTAACGGAGAAAAACTTAAGTCAGCTCATGTTTGCCCTGCGTATCTTTGACCCTGATGTCGGCCTGATTCTCTCCACCCGGGAGGAGGCCAGATTTCGAGACGGCATGCTTGGCCTTGGTCCCACCCGGTACTCAGCCGGTTCCTGTACTGCTCCCGGCGGCTATTCATCAGGCGAGCACGATGGCGAGCAGTTTTCCGTTGGTGATCACCGGAGTATTGATGAAGTGTGTAATATTATAGAAAACAAAGGTTTTGACCCGGTCTGCAAGGACTGGGACAGGGAATTTCAAATTTTGTAAACGGGTTGGCCTGAACCAATCCAATCATAATCACGAAAGGAGGTTAAAATGGGAAAAAAGACGATTCAACGTAAATTACTTGTTACGGCCGCTGTTTCAGCTCTGTTGCTGGGAACCGCATTCTGCATGACCACAAATGTCATGGCTGATGAAGGGTGTGCAAAACGAATAAGTGATATTGAAACCCAGCTGCAATTTGCAGAAGGGGCCGGTAACACTGCCAAGGTTATCGGTCTGCAAAAATCCCTTGCCAATGTGAAGCAAAATTGTACTGAGCAATCCATGACCGCCAAATCAGAAAAAAAGGTACAAAAACTTAACAAAAAAATAAACGAGACAAAAGAAGATATCGCCGAACATCAGGAAGAAATGAAGGAAGCCATGAGTAAGGGCAAGATGGATAAAGTCCATAAACAACAAAGAAAAATCGAGGAAAAACAGCTCAAACTCAAGCATCTGCAGGGAGAATTATCCGGGAAGCAATAACCCTTCTGTGCTGATCGGGCAAATATTAACCCAAACTTTTCTCAAGCGGTCTGCTGCAGATAAATGCAGACTTCGACGCATAAAAGCGCCGAATCCACGGCGATGCTCTTGAAAATTGTTTTCGGCATATCGAAATTATGCCTGTAAACAATTTTCTACGGGAATCGCCATATCTCCGGCACTTTTATGCGTTTTGCCTTCGACCTTTGTGAACTATCCGGGTTAACAGGTATCCTGTCGAATCAACACCTGCTTACCAGTTGTTAATATTTTTGAGCCTACCTGCAAAAACTGCAACCATGTATTGAAGTCGGAGTGAGTTATGAGTGACATAAAAAAAATGTATACCACCATATTAGGCGATTCTTTCCCCATGGAGATGACCATCTCCTTTGGTGACCAGACACTGGTTTACCGCAAACGGACATGGTCCATTCCTTCGTCCGACGGAACCGTTGAAGAACGAGGCCTGCGCTATGGTGAAAATCCTGACCAGGAAGCTGCCCTCTATGAGCTGGTCAATGGTAATCTGGTCCTCGGGGACTGCAAGTTCATTGATCCCGGCAACTCGCTGGTTTCCGGCATCACGGTCGATGATATGCTGCAGGTGGGCAAGCATCCCGGCAAGATCAATCTGACCGATGTTGATAATGGACTCAATATAATTAAGTATCTGGTCGACAAACCGGCCGCCGTCATCCTCAAGCATAACAATCCCTGCGGCGCTGCGGTAAGCGATACCCTGGCCGATGCCTATAACAAGGCCAACCGTACCGATCGGATTGCCGCCTTCGGTGGAGCAGTCATCATGAGCAGGCCGGTGGACAGGGACACGGCCGAACTGATGAGCAAAAATTACCTGGAAGTTGTCTGCGCCCCGGAATTTGAAGAAGGAACCCTTGCGATACTCTCCAGGGCGAAAAATCTACGGGTTATCCGTATGGACGGAATCAACCGGCTGGCAGACTTTGAAAAGTATCGTTTTGTTGATTTTAAATCACTCATAGACGGAGGGCTTATTGTCCAGCAATCCGCCGTCAATTCCATTCGCTCCCCTGCAGACCTGAAACCGGCGACAGCCACCTGGAAAGGCAAGGAATATGCATGCAAGCGGCAGCCGACCCAACGCGAACTGGACGATATGATTTTTGGCTGGGCGGTCGAACACGGCGTAACATCAAACTCCGTACTTTATGTCAAGGACGGCTGCACCACAGGTATCGGCACCGGAGAACAGGATCGGGTCGGCGTAGCTGAAATCGCTATTCACAAGGCCTATATAAAATATGCCGATATCACCTGCTTTGACACATTCGGTATTCCCTATGCCGACCTTGCCCTGGAAGTGGAACAAGGGAAGAGGGATGCTGCCGATAAAGAGGAGATAGACGCCAAGGTAAAAGAGGATCGGGCCGGACTACCGGGTTCGGTTATGATTTCCGACGCCTTCTTCCCGTTCAGAGACGCCGCCGATGTTGCGATCAAGGAGGGTATCTCCGCCATCCTTCAGGCCGGCGGCTCCATGCGTGATTATGCCTCCATCGAGGCCTGTAACGAGGCCGATCCCCAAGTTGCCATGATGTTCACCGGTCAGCGTTCATTCAAACATTGATTGTTCTTTGTCGTTTTTTTTTCTCAGATGGATTACGCCGCTGCCCGAAACCGGGGCGGCGGCGTTTTTCCTTTACTCTGCAGAATTTAACCTATAAACCTCAACCCATCTCTTCTCTCGTGCCGAGCACCGGCAGGCATCGCAGACGGCTACAGCCTTGAACCCATCATAGCCGGATATGGGATTTGGCCCGAGATTCAGCAAGAAATCACGCCAATCATGCAGCAGAGGAATTATTGTGCCAACCGGTTTTCCCGGATCCAGAGGCGTACGGCTGGTGTGACGGATGCGCTCGCAGATGTTGTAAATCTGGTCTCCAACAAGCTGCCCTTCCCGACCGACAAACTCAAAACGGCCTGATCGTGCCTGACCTACCTTTGAGCAGTCGATCACCCCCTGCACTCCGTTTTCCATCTCGATCAGGGCCTGCAGCGAATCCTCGAGTGTTTTATTGTGCCGATTACCCGTCATGGCCATAACCCGCCTGATCTCCAGGCCGGTAATAAAGCGCAGGGCATCAAAGATATGAACTGCGGTGTGGTAACTGACCCCTGCTCCGGCCAAGGCAGGTTCTTCATGCCAGGCCAGGGTTGAAGGTTCAATGCGCTGGTTGACGGAAACAGTATAGAGGGTACCAAGTTCGGTGAGATGCCGTCGAAACAACCTGATCACCCTATTATAGCGAAGTGTCTGCCCCACGGTCAGCCTCAACCCGTCTTCTTCAGTAAGACGGACAATGGCCCGGGCCTCATCAAGATTTGCCGCCAGCGGTTTTTCCAGGAGAAGCGGTTTGTCCGCAGCCGCACATGCTCTGGCTATGGTCAGATTCAGGGAGGGCGGCACCACGGAGATCACGGCCTCCACGGCTGGATCAACCACCAGATCTTCAATTTTATTATGCAGGACACACTGCCACCGGGCCGCCTGGGAGACACCCTTTGGTGAACGCCTGCAGATGGCAACCAATTCCAGACCGGGCACATCCGTGCAAACATGGTTTGCGTAGCGACTGCCATGTTTGCCCGTACCGATAATGCCTACCTTCACGGCTCTTCCTCCAGACAAAGAGCCTGCCAACCTTCGGGCAGCTCGTCAGTGGTCACTCCCAGCTCTGCGGCAAAGCCGGCCAGCTCCTTTGCCGTGCAGTTGACCGATGATGCACGACGACCGGAAGTGACATCCAACCATTCCCTCTCAAGAAAAATTCGAAGAGCCTGGAGCACCTTCTCCCGAAAATCTTTTTCAGAGCGGTTAAGGCGCTCTGCAAAAGCAAGCAATCGCTGCCAGTTATAAATGGTTCGTTTCAGGCCACGATAGATGGAGAGATCACGGTTATCGGGATCAAGATCACGCAGGACAATCTCACGCGCCCTTGCAAGAGCTGCATCCTGCAAAATAAGAAGCTCTTCCTTTGCCAGCGTCATCCCCGGACCTGACGGATCAGAACATAAATAGTGAACGGTGGCATGATAGGTAATCTCGGGTATCTCACCGGAATGACGGACAATAAGCACCTCATCTTCCAGGATCCGGGCACGAACTTCCCTGTTCACTCCTGATCCCTCCTGTCCCGATCAAGGTTAAACAGGGTGCGTACCACTTCCACCCGCTTTTGCTGATCAACACAGGGGTGATCCGTCTTCAGATAGCGGATGGGATAATGGAGCATCTTGGAACAAATCGAATTAACCATTTTTTCCAGTGATTTTCTCTCCTTAGATGTCAGGTTGTCAAATCGGCCCAAGGTACGGCCAAGTTCATCCCGGCAAATCTGATCGGCCATGGAACGCATCTCTATAATGGTCGGCGTCACCTCCATGTTTTCCAGCCAGCCGCAGAATTTCAACGTCTCTTCCTCGACAATACGGGTGGCCTTGACCGCCTCCTTGTCCCGCTCCGACTTATTCATCTCCACGACATTATTAAGATCATCAATATCATAAAGATAGACATTATCGATTTCATTAATGGCGGGATCCAGATCACGCGGCACGGCAATGTCGATAAAAAATAAGGGCTGATACCGCCGTTTCGGCATCACGGGAACAACGTCATCCTTGCTCAGAATCAGGCCGGATGCCCCGGTGGAGCTGATAATAATATCGACATAATGGAGCTGCTCGACCAATTCCTCCAGGGAGATGGCCCGGCCATGATAACAACCGGCAAGCTTAACCGCCCGCTCAAAGGTGCGGTTGGCGACAATAACCTCGGCAACTCCCTGCCCCACTAAATGCTCAGCAGCCAGTTCCGCCATCTCGCCGGCGCCGACCAGCATGACCTTTTTGCCCTTCAAGTCGCCAAAGATCTTTTTACCCAGTTCAACGGCGGCATAGGAAATGGAAACCGCACTGGCCCCGATTCTGGTTTCCGTCCGTACTCTTTTAGCCACGGAAAAAGACTTATGCAACAGTTTGTTCAGCACCATACCGCTGGTTTTCTTTTCCGAAGCAAACCGGTACGCCTCCTTGAGTTGTCCAAGAATCTGGGATTCGCCGACGATCATGGAATCAAGACTTGCGGCAACGAGAAACAGATGCCTGACGGCTTCCTCGTTCTGATGCTGATAGATACAACCGGCAACTTCTTCCCGGGTCACGCTGCCGGCAAAGAGCATGTCAAGAACCTCGCGCCTGGCCAGAACGGCATCATTGCAGGTAAAAAGCACCTCAACCCGGTTGCAGGTGGAGAGTAGAAAGCATTCTTCCAGACACTCAAGGCGACGCAAATCGGCAAGCGGCTGTTCGTACCCGCTTGCCAGAGCCAGTTTTTCCCGCACGGCAAGGGGAGTTGTCTTATGATTGACCCCTAAAAGGACAATGGTCTCACGCGCCATGGGCATGTACCCCTTTGAACAGAAAAAGCAGCGTCAACAATACCGCCATAAAGGCAACGATGGTAACAATGGCGGCACGACGACCTCGCCATCCCATGGTGAAGCGCTGGTGCATGAGTGCGGCATAAAGAAACCAGGTAATCATGGCCCAGACTATTTTTGGATCCCAATGCCAGTTTCTTCCTCCCCATATCCTTCGGGCCCATATATAACCGGTGAACATGCCAATGGTCATAAGGGTAAAACCTATGCTCAGGCAATGCTGGTTAAGCTTGTCCAGGGATTCCAGCGAAGGAAGACGCGAATAAAAAAAACCGAATCGCTTTTGTTTGAGCTCCCGTTCCTGAAGCAGGTACATCAAGCCACCGATGCAGGCCAGGGCCAGGAAGGCATCGGCAACAATGGCAAGCGAGGCATGGACGGGAAACAGCCAGGAATGCTGGGTCTGGCTCAGGGGCAGGATTGCATGGGGGGCGAGCGCAGAAACCAGCATGAGAAGAACAACAAGCACCGATGAAAATGTACCGAAATTTTTCACCGTGTAGCGCCAGCGAAAGGAAAGATAGCACCAGGCAATTGACCAGGCAAAGAAAGAAATAACCTCATGGACGCTGGTAATCGGCGTATGCCCGGCCTCGACCAGACGGGCGATAATATTGGCGGTGTGCAGCAGGGCGGCTCCAAAGAATATCTTTCGTGCAAGGCTGCGCACTTGTTTTTTCTGATTAAAGAAAAAAACCAGATACACGGTCATGGCCAGGACATAGGCCACAAAACTCAATTGAAAAAGCAGGTAGCTCATACGATTGTCCGGTTAGGGATTGTGAAACATAAACCTGAATTGGGCGTTTCACCCCATCTACAAATCAAAAAAGATAAATAATTATAAGTGGTTTCTTTTTAATTGTTGCAGATTGGGGCTAAATGAAAATCGCTCAATTTAGGATAAACGTTTGCAAGGCTCTCTTATCCGCCAGAGGCCGACCTTTTACTTGATTCCAAATTATTCGCTGTTTTCCCTCGACAAAAAACTATTTTTTACAAAAATTAGAAGTGCGGTCCCCTTCTGCCCGCATGTCACCGTTGATAATCATATCAACTCCAGGGCCAAGAAGAGCACGTAAATGGGAACATATTTTATCCCACCGGCCGCCTTCTATCCAATGAATTATATCGTCATGAAGAATATTTTGAAACAGGGTTTTGCGCTCATCACTTGTATCAGCGGCTCCAATGACAAGCGGCCGAAGCTTTCCCATCAGCTGGAGAAGCTGTTCATATTCATCCCCGTATTGTCCTGCAAGCTTTTGCCGTACCATTGCGGCAAGAGCAGGGCTTTTACCGGCAGTTGAAACAGCCAGTGTCAGATCGCCACGGCGAAGAACAGCAGGCACATGAAAGGTGCAGAGTTCCGGTTTATCAGCCACATTGACAGGAATTCCCGATGCCTTGGCATCGACGGCAATTTGTTGCTGTACATCCGGCGAATCGGTGGCTGCAAAAACCAAAAAAACACCGTGGAGATCATCGGCGTGATATGTTCTTTTTTGCAGGCAACATTGTCCATGGGCAGCAAGTCGGGCAATGGTGGTCGTCACCTCGGGACTGACGATGACGACTTCTGCCTGTTCCGAAAGCAATCCGTATATTTTTCGTTCGGCAACCTTTCCACCGCCAACAACCAGACAACGCTTACCACGAATATCAAAAAAAACAGGATACACCCTCTTCTCCGGGACGCTATTGATATAGGGAACCTTGAAAAAACAAAAACTTCATTGTAACAAATCCTGATCCCTGAAAAATTATCGGGCAACCAACCTGGTCAAAAGCACTTCCTTATCCTCTTCAAGGCTTTTCAACTTTTTCTTCTGGGCGGAAATGACATAATCGGCCTCGGCCATCTTTAAAAAAGGCGCAAGACTCTTACGTCGAATATCATGGGCCAGATAAATGACACCTCCCGGGCGCAATGCTTTTTGCAGCAGGGCAAGCAATGGCCCAAAAAAATCCTCCCTGAACAGAATTTCTGCGCCGAGGATAACATCATATTGCTTCATCGCAGGGGGATCCAACCAGTCCAGAAGCATGCAGTCAACATCAAGACCGCTGGCAGCAGCGCTCACCCGCTCAAAATCGAGAATCAATTCTTCATAATCAGTTAAAGTAACTGCGCATCCCTTTGCCGCAGCCATAAGTCCGGGAGCGCCAAGACCGGCTCCGAGTTCCAGTACCCTGGTTTCGGGAGAAAAAGTTTGTCCGCCGACAAATTCAGACAAGACAATAGCTGCCTCCCAGAGACGAATCCAGAAAGGAAAGTCGGACACATTCTGCAACGGATCTTTTCCGTCAAGGATCTGTTCAAGATCGGTAATTTTCAACAGATGAAGCCGTATATCACCAATTGACAACGGTTCAAAAGCCACTTTATACTGTTGGCTGATCGTCTCATACAGAATTTTCTGATGAGCAGGTAGAGTCTGTGGGTCCATAATGTGAAATATGTGTGGAAATCAAAAAAAAACGGGTTGATGGCAAAGCATCAACCCGTTTTTAAAATCTTCAAAAAAAAATAAATCTATATCAGCAACCTTCGATGGCCTTTTTCTTTGCGGCTTTAACCGTAACAGCCTGGCCTGCTTTCAATTTATCGGCTTTTTTACAGGTCATGGTAACCGTGCTGCCGTCAACCTTATCAACAGTACATTTCACCTTTCCTGCCAGTGCGCTGCCGGCGCTGAAGGCAAAAGCAACAACCATAACAACTGTGAGCATCTTTTTCATAACATTCTCCTTGGTAAGAATTGAATTAGTAAACCTGCTCATTATAAAAATCAATTTTCTATTATTTTATTTTATACAACATATAAGAAATACTAAGACATTGTCAATAAAAAATTCCATCACTTTCCCGGCAGGCTGTCGGACTCATGGGACCGTAACTCCTCACAGGGCAAATAACTATGCGTTTTCATTTCCTCAGACCTGTAACTGCTTACAGCCGCGTCATATTTGCGCAGATAAGCGGAGACTTCGAAGATGGCGTGGCTGTGAGTAGTTACATGGGATCATTCCAGCACAGCCTCGATATCCCGTACAAGCAGTGAATGGGGGACAAACCCCGGATATTTTTTCACAACATGCCCTTTCCTGTTGACCAGAAAAGATGTCGGAATCCCGGCAATGCCGCCAAAAGACCTGGCCGTTGCCCGGTCAGCCATCAACACGGGATAGTCGATCTTTTCATGCTCAACAAGTTTGGCAACTACTGAAGCACCGCCCTCGTCAACGGAAAGACCGATCACGGTAAACCCTTTAGGTGCATATTCCTTATACAGCTGGATCAGATTGGGAATTTCCTGGCGACAGGGCGGGCACCAGGTGGCAAAAAAAGTCACCAGGATAACCTTGCCCTTAAAACTATCACTGTCGACAACCGCTCCGTCCACAACGGACGGCAGGGTAAACTGCGGCATGGTAACTGCGGCGGAAGAATTTGAAAATCCGGCGGCAAGGAAGAAAAAGAAGAACAACAGGACAACAATATATGAACGAAAAGTAGAAATCATAGAATCTCCCTGTAAAGTAAAAAAGACACAATGGTGCAAACTGCATAACCAGCAGTTAAACCGAGACGCATCTATCTGTCAACAGGGAACAGCTTCCAGTGCTTGCTGAATACTCGGTAGCACATAATTGAATTTCAGAACTGAAACAAACACTGGAACCTGTCAGGCCTTCATATCAAGAACACTTTCTTCCATTTCATCCGCGGCCTGTAAAGATCGTATATTTGCCAGTAATGCATGCTGATTGGTGATCATTTCCGGAAACTCCCGGGTCAGGTCAACATTGGACTGCCCGGTCATCTGCGTGTCCCTGCCGGACTCATCCATGAGCGGTGGCCCAGCAGTTTCAACTCTCTCAAAGCGGGCACGGACTCCCTGTGGTTTCTCTTCACTCAACAACACTCTGCCCTTTTTGAAACCTGGAGTATTCATATTGGCGACATTATTTGCATTATTTTGTATTCGCACTCCATACGCCTGCAACCCGGAAATGGAAGCATATCGACCTGAAATCATTTTTTCTCCCTGAAAAACGTAGAAATTATCTGCACCATGTTCTTGAATTTGCAAAAACCGCTCCTCATCAAGAATATTCCCTGCATAACAAAAAATTTTCTTCCTGATTATCCGGGTTGGATAACCGGACACTGGAAAATAATTTGCCTCTTTCCCCGGTTCAGAGTAGATAGAAGGATCAAATACAGTTACTTTTCCGTGATTCAGCAACAGCTATTTCAGGTTCAACAAAATAATTCCGACTATGAAAAAAATATATATTCTCTGTGCATTTTGTCTTCTTCTCCTGTATTCGGCAGCTCCTCTATCTGCGGAGGTGGTTGACTGCTGCGTGGCGGCTGTCAATGGTGATGTTATCACCCTTTCCGAAGTCAACGAGGCAGGCAAACCGCTTTTTAAAAGGGTAGCGGAACAGACCCCGCCGGGAAAACTCAGCGAAACACTCCAGCAGGCAAGGAAAACAGTTATTGAAAAACTCATCGATAAGAAACTGCTCCTGCAGGAGGCCAAAAGATACAAAATAACGGTCTCCGACGAGGAGGTTGACAAGGCCTTGCAGCGGATTCTCAGCCGCAATCACACAACCAGTCAGCAGTTCCACAAACAACTTGCGGCCATGGGGCTGAATGAACAACAGTACAGAGAAGACCTGAAAGACCAGATTCTCAGCTCAAAACTTGTCAATGTCGCCGTACGATCCAAGGTGATCATTCCGGAAGAAAAAATCATTGATTATTACGATATGCATTACACGGAGCAGGTTGGTGACGGCGGGTATTACATTTTACAGATTGGTATTTCCTGGGATGGTGACAAGGACGGCGCTGCCTTAAAAAAGGCAAAAGAAGCAGCCCGCAAAAAGGCGCTTCGGGTACGCAGTCTTGCCGTTGCCGGGCAGGATTTCAAAAAACTTGCTCACGAGTATTCCGATCTACCTTCGGCCGTCGATGGTGGTGATATCGGAGTTTTTCAGGCCGAAGAAATGGCGGAATCCATGCGCAAGGCAGTAACTGCCCTTAAGCCCGGAGAAATTAGCCCGATCGTGGAAACGCCTTCCGGATATCAAATCTTCAAGCTCCTTTCCAGTCAGGAGGGCCAGATCATCACCAAGGTTCCCTATGAAGACGTCAAGGATGAAATTCGTGAGATACTCTACCGCCAGGAAATGCAGAAACTCTATAAAAACTGGATGAAAGAGTTGCGTGCGCAGTCATATATCAGAGTTTTTCAAGGTAAATAGCAGGTGGGTTTCAATGAGAAAGGTACAATCGTTTGAGGTTTCGGCATGAGTGACAAGCATCCTTCTCCGGAACAGCAGGAGGCGTCTCCCGGCCGGTATCTGCGGCGATTACGGCGGGAAAAGGATCTCAGCGTTGAGGTGGTGGCGGAAGCGACAAAAATTTCCATTAAAAATATTCGAGCCATCGAACAAATGACCTTTGAACTACTTCCTGCCGACACCTTTGTCCGGGGGCTGGTCACCCTGTATGGGAATTTTCTCGGTATTGACGGGGGAAAAATTGCTGCAGACTTTCTTGCGGAACGAAAAAAGCACTCCACCGGATCCAGGCCGCAAAGTCTGGCGCTGAAAACAATCCCGCCATCGACTCTGGCCCCCAAAAAACTTGCCGAGCCTTCCCATGTCTCCTCGGCAACGGTGGCCCTGCTGCTGCTTGCGGGCATTATTCTCTCCTTTACCGGTTTCTGTTTATATACCTCCTGGAATCCCTTTGCCTTCCTCTCAAAACAGACCAGCAGCATGCAGGTGTCAATCCGGGAAATGTTCGGGGGCGACAAAGCGCAGGAATCAATACCTGAAAATACGCAACCTTCAGGGGCGGCAACCGAAGAATTACCTGCAGCCGTTGAACAGGCGGAGTACCCCTACAGGCTCACTGCCCATTTTATACGAGATTGTACAGCAACAGTGGCCATTGATAATGAGAATCCGATCAAGAAAAAATATATAAGCGGCCAGGTGGCCCACTGGAAGGCAAAACAACAACTGAAAATCTCTTTTGACACACCGGAAGCCGCGACCCTTACCCTCAATAATGCACCGCTGTCCTTCCCGGTCCCTGAGGATAACCAACCTCCCTCGCTTCTGCTGCCCGACGACGTTTTAGATCATCAATGACCAACCGGCAATCCCTTGCCATTGTTCTTCAGGTTGCGGCCCACGGCGAATCCGACAAAATTGTCACCTTGTTTTGTCTGGAATTCGGTAAAATAACCGCCATAGCCAAAGGAGCAAAACGCAGCAAAAAACGATTTGTCAACAAGCTTGAACCTTTTACGTCGCTGCATGTCAGCTGTCGTCCACCCAAAAGGGGCTCTTTATTTTTTTTACACGAAGCTGAGCTGATAAACGCGCATCTTTTTCTGCGCAATCATTATTCGGGTTATGTTACCGCCGCCTTTGTCTGTGAGCTTGTCCGGCGGTTCAGCGGCGAGCAGGATCCGGAACCCGCTATCTTCAAACTCCTCTCCTGGGCCTTTACATCCCTGGAACAAGAACAAAATTATTGCATAATTGCGGCTTTTTTTCTCCTGCGACTGCTTGGTGCCTGCGGCTATCAGCCGCAACTGACCAAATGCGCTGCCTGCGGATGCCTGGTTGATCAAAAACCAAGCTTTACCCTCTATCCGGGCAACGGCACGCTTCTCTGCATCCGCTGCCAACAACATACCAATGGTTCTTCGCTCCGCCTGACGCGACAAACGCTGAAATTCCTCTACAGTGGTCAACAGATGCCGCTCTCCAGACTGACCAGTCTGCAGATGTCAACAGACAATGCGTATCAAGCGCTGATGGTGCTGTGCAACTACAGCCGCCACATCCTTCAACAGGATATCCACTCCTGGAAACAGCTGAAGACACTCATCAAACCAGACGGTCAGCCAAAGCGGACAATGTTCAGCTGGAAATCAGGAGAGCATGTTACCTAAATTGAGGAAATGAAAACGCATAGTTATTTGCCCTGTGAGGAGTTACAAATTGAGCATTGCACTCGCAACCCAATATACCAACAAACACGAATTTTGAACTGTAGAATTTCGAACCGCAGTGTGCCTTAAAATATTCACTCTCGTCACACCGCTTGCGGGGTGACGCAATCTGTGTGGCGCTCTGCGCCTGTTGCACGCATGGAATAAACAGTGCTGATTATCAATAAAGAAAGCAAGAGAAAGGTAGTTGCTGTTTGTCCGCTTTCGTTCCACTCAAGCAGACCTACAATGCTCATTTTCTTGTTTTTTGTAACAGGAAAATAGAAGTAAGGTTCTAAATTCAGGTGTTAATCGTTTAGGCGCCGCGAATGAGCTCAAGCAGCTCTTCGGCGCTGATGCGGGCTCCGACGTCGGAACCCTCAAGCAGAGAGTTGGCAAGGTCCCGCTTTTCCTGATGCAGGCGAACAATTTTTTCTTCAATGGTATTGGCGGTTATCAGTCGATACACGGTTACCGGCCGTTTCTGGCCGATGCGATGGGCCCGATCCGCTGCCTGATCCTCCACCGCCGGATTCCACCAGGGATCCATATGCAGGACATAATCAGCCGCTGTCAGATTCAATCCAAGGCCGCCCGCCTTCAGGCTGATAAGAAAAAGATCGCCCTCACCTGCCTGAAAGCTGTCCACCTGCCGTTGCCGCTCCCGCGCCGGAGTGGTGCCATCGAGGTATTTATAGGCAATCTCTTTCTCATCAAGAAGCTCCCGGATGAGCGCCAGATGCCCCGTAAACTGGCTGAAAACCAAGGCCTTGTGTCTGCTGGCAATCAACTCCTCCACGACTTCGGCAAAGACCCGAAGTTTGGTTGAAGGTATTTCGATGTCTTCGGAGATGAGACGAGGGTTACAGCAGGCCCGGCGCAAACGCATGATCTCGGCTAAAATGCGAAGATGTCGACCCGTTTTCTCCGCATTCCCCTCAATATTTTCCATGGCCTGCTGACGCAAGGCCTCATAGAAGGCGACCTCTTCCGAACTCATCTCCACCCGCAGGGTTATTTCCGTACGCGGCGGCAACTCTTCCAGGACCTGAGATTTGATGCGACGAAGCATAAACGGCCGGATCAATTTTTTCAGCTTTCGCCGGGCAACCTGATCATGATGTTTTTCTATGGGAATGCCGAACCGGGAATTAAAACGTTTATACGTCCCCAACAGACCGGGATTGATAAAGGAGAACAGGTTCCATAATTCGCCAAGATGATTTTCTATCGGTGTGCCGGTTGTTATGAGCTTAAACTTTGCCTTGAGTCGCTTGGCCGCCTTTGAACGTTTGGTTGCCGCATTTTTAATGGCCTGGGCCTCATCAAGGGCGATACACTGCCAGTCCACCTGCTCAAGCAGCTCAACCTCCTGCTGCAGCAGGGTATAGCTGGTGACTAACAGGTCATATTTGCCAAGCCCCCGTATTACCGCTTCCCGATCAAGGCTGCCGAGCATATGCATCTTCAATGTCGGAGCAAACCTGTTCACCTCCTGTTCCCAGTTCATACAGACCGAGGTGGGTGCAACGACCAAGGTTGGACCTTTACCGGCAAAATAGAGAATAACGGCCAGCGACTGCAAGGTCTTGCCCAGCCCCATATCATCGGCAAGACAGGCTCCTATTCCGAGCCTGGCCAGACGAACCATCCAGACAAATCCTTCAACCTGATAATCACGTAATTCAGCCTGCAGGGTTGAGGGAACCTCGGGAACAAAATCCTGTGCCTCATTGATTGCCTGCAGACGCTGTCGCCAGCCGTCATCAACGGTAGTCCGTGCCTGCCTGGTCAGTTCTTCAAGGGCGGGAGCTGCCAGAGGATGTACGTAGATTTCGTTTTCAGCACGTCCCTCCTCGCCAAAAAGAATGAGTTCCTCCAGGCGATTGCGAAACTCCTGGGTCAGAGCAAGAAACTGACCATCACCCATGGGAATAAACCGACTGTGGGATTTTTTCACCTGTTCGAGCAGAGATTTCAGCTCAATGACCTCGTCCTGGTCCACCTGCAGGTGTCCGCTTAAAGAAAACCAATCCTGCTGACTGGTCCGGATATTCAAATTCAACTGGTTAACACCGGTTTGACGACGCACAGCGATCTTTTCGCCTTCCGGCCACTCCAGAACAACCCGGTCACGGATTTCTTCAATTTCCAACAGAGCCTGCAAACATTCTTCAGGATCCAGCAGGTGCCATTCCCGCTCATTTTCCTGCTCAAGATCAATGGCCAGGTCAAGCATGGGGCAGCTTTCCTCAACCTCCCGCGCCTTTTCCTCCTCAAGGAGAAGATTTCTCCTGGTCTGCAAGCGCCGCCCCTTGACTTCGGCCATGATGTTCATTTCACCGACACCGGGTTTCAGATAAGGACCGGCATGGGAAAAGGGCTGCACAAACATCTCCAGCCTGAAGCCGCTGCCATAGGGAATGATGTGAATATGCGGGGTCGGATCTGCAGTAACAACGGTAACATCCTGCCCCTCTCTTCCAACATCAATGGAGGAATGCACCGTCATAAATGAGGCTATGTTTCCTATGGCATCCAGAACCTGACCGCTGGCTTCCACCGGAACCCGCAATCCATCCCGCCCGGTTATTTCAGCTACCCGCCTGTGCTCATCGGTGATGCGGACAATACGAAAGCGGGTCGGGGTTTCCTGCCAGACCACCACCTCTCCTTCGCCAATATCCCGAATAAAATGAATAAACAGGGTGTCACCATGGGACTCGACCACCAGTTCCGGCTCCCCGGCGACCAGCTCAACAGGCGTTTGCGGTGACTGTTCCAGAAATACATGTGGATGACCGATTATTGCGGGCAGGGCCTTTTCCATATTAAAGGTAAAGCCGCTGTTTTTCCCGGTTGGTTCACTGCTCGGCTCCAGGGCGGCACAGATATCCCGATCCTGGTCCGACAACCAGGTAAATCCATCCGCCTCCGCCAGTCTGTTTAAACCAATGGTCCGCCCCTTACTCCACTGACCCGATGCATTCCTTTTTTGCTCTTTGGGCACAAGACGCAGAGTATTATCAGTAAAACGGACAAACCAGGACAGCCTTGTGGTCTGTTCCTGCCCTCTGGCCGCACTCGTTACCTTGATCAGCTCCTGCAGGCTCTGTTTCCATGATTCATCAGGAGAAACAATATGAACAATCGTCCGGCACCCCAGTTGTTCACGCATCTTTTCCGCCCAGGCCCGCATCTCTTCCTGTTCAGGGGCAATTGTTGCCAACAGCTCTGCGGCTTCCATTGCAAGCCAGAGGAAACCGTGTTCACGGGCTCTTGTATACAATTTAAAAAGGGCCTGTTGCAGCTCCGGGGGAATCTCAACCCCAATCCAATGCAGGCAGAGTATGGAGATCAAGGTGGACAGACTGCGGTTCTCCGCCTGTAACTGATCGGAAAGAGCAAGCATATCCGGTAAATCATTCTCAACGGAGCGGGCATAGGCATCCAGAAATCGAAAGGGCAGCTCCTCGGGAGTCCCCTTGCAGGCGGAAAGGACAATAGTCGTGGCCCCGATGACTGCCCGTATATCGCCTTCATCACCTCGGGCAAGAAGGGCAAGGATACAAAAGATACCGGTTAGTCCGAAAAAGAACGTTCCTTCCGGGCCGGCATATTGATTCAAACGATCAAGGTCCGCTTCAAAAGCAACTATCCCTGTCGGTCCTTCACCACGCAAAAAAGCCACAGTTCCGGCAAAACCGGATCCTAAAAAGGAATCTCCATGCTGGGTAATAAGTGACTGCAGGGCATCAAACCGCCCCTGAAGCAGGTAATACCCGGCCAGCATTCGATGAAAGGGAACCTGCTCCACCTGGGAGATTGTCAGAGCCTGATCATCTTCGAGATAGTTGAGCACCTCCGGAAAATGAACAAGCCGTTCCATGGCATGTCGAAAAATTTGATCAAGGAGAAAAAACTGCATCGACCCCGGCAGACCGCCGAACCACTGGGCATCAAAAGGATTAGTGACGATCTGTACGGCCGGGGATTCGACCTCAAGGTGCTCCCGGCAATGCTGGGCAAGAAATTGACCACTCTCGTCAATTTTATCAAAATCACCGGTATACACCCCAATACGAAACTGGCGCATGGCACGCCAGCACCGGGTTGTCCATTTGCCATACATATAGGATACTGGAGCTTCTTTCTCGACCAGTCGGGCAAAATCGGCAAACCACCCTTCCTGCCGGCTCTTTCTGAGAAGATATTCGGCGATTTCGGGAAGACATTGATTGTGCAGGTTCAGCAACCCTGCCGTACGCAGATGATCAATACCGGCCTTAACCTCGACCCGGTTTATCTGATAGTGGCCGGCAAGTCCGATACATTTCGTCAAAAATGCGACCGATACCGGTTCATATATAATAGAGATACACTGAAGCAGATAATGGTCAAACGGAGCAAGTTCACTTAAAATTTGCTTGATATCGGCGGATACATTCATAAGAAATACGTCAGAGAAAACTGCTAAAAATATTTAACCATAATAGGACATTGCAGCTTGCGTCCATAAAAAATTCAAAAAAGAATCAACAAAAAAACCTGTCCGAGACGGCCGGCAATAAAAAAGCCCCCTGCGTTGCAAGGGGCCTGTCCATTCGGGCACACATGGCAATCCGAAAATGGGACCGGAAATTATTTAAGAATCGAATCATTCGTCCAGATCTCAGCCTTTTTCTGCAGGTCAGTCAACCAGTCCATAAGCAATCGGTTCCTTTGGTCAACAAGCAGCTGTTTGCGGAGTTGATCCTTTGTTTGTGTATCAATGGTGTCGTTGTTTTGCCGACGATCCATGATCCGGTAGAGGTAAAAAGTATTCCCCGTTCTGACAGGATGCTCAGGAAATACCGTTTTCGGGGGCAGGGAAAAAGCATCGACAATAACCTCACCGGGTACGCCATCAGCCCGCGTTGTACCGCGTTTAAGATAATCCGTCAAAATGATATCCTTGCCGGTAAGCTTTCCTTCTTTTTGAGCCCGTGCAAGCAGTTTGTCCGCCTCCTTTTGGGCGAAATCAACAGCCTGCTCCTTTTGATAATCCCTTATGACCCGTTCTCGAACATCGGCCAGCGGAGGCACAACAGGCGGTTTGACATCAGTAACAAACAGGATCGCATACCCCTTCTTTACATCAACCAGGGAACTGAGTTCACCCTTGCCCAGGGAAAAGGCCTCTTTGGCAAAGGCAGGGTCTGCGACAACTCCTTTCGGCAGCGCGGAACGGGAGAAAAAATCTGTCTGGATGACCTTTACCCCCTGCTGCTTGCTGTATTTTTCCAGACTACCCGCCCGCATGATTCCTTCATAGGCTGCTGAAGCCTCCTTGAACGCCAGAGCCTTTGCCTCTTCCTTTTTCACTTTTTCGGCAAGCTCGCTTTTAACATCAGCAAAAGGACGGGTCACGGCAGGACGAATCTCTTCGAGCTTGATGATATGAAATCCAAATGGAGAACGAACGAGGCCGCTGATCTCCCCCTGGTGCAGGGAAAAAACCGCATCATCAAAAGATTTGACCATTCTTCCCCGGGGAAAAAATCCGAGATCGCCCCCATTTTTTGCCGTCGGTCCCTCTGAAAACTTACCGGCAAGCCCGGCAAAATCTTTGCCGGACTTAGCCAGCGCAAGGACTTTTTCCGCCTCTTTTTTCTTTTTGGCCACCAATTGTTCATCAGCATCCTTATCCACTTTAAACAGGATATGACGGGCATGCCTTTGTTCCGGAACCTGATACGCTGCCAGGTCATTCTCGTAACGCGATTTAAGCTCGTCATCACTAAGCTGCACCTGACTCATTGCCTTGTCGGCATCAAAAAGAAGATATTGCACACGTATCTTTGGTTCGGTTGTATACTCATTTTTATGCTGTTCAAACCAGGCGACAAGGTCAGCATCCTTCACCTCAACCTTGTTCTCAAAATCCGCGCCGTTGACCGCCTGAACCGCAAGTTTGATTTCTTCACCCGCAAAATCAAGCCATTTCTTCACTTCGCTTTCAGGCAGAACGGCAAAAGAGCCGACAGCCCGGACAACCCGTTTCGTCAACATCTCATTGTACAGACCGCCTTCAAACGATTTCGGTGTCCGTCGATTTCGATTGAGGATTGTTTTATATCTTTCGAGATTAAAGTGGCCATCTTTTTGAAAAACCGGCATCTGTTCGACTTGCCGCTGTATGGCTTTTTTGCTGATTGTAAGCCCCATGGCGGCAGCGCCCTGACGCAGAAGTTCATCCTGGATCAACTGGCCGACCACGCGACCTTTTAAATTGATCTTATCAAAAAAATCAGGCGGCACCTGCCCGTTAAACTGCCTGCGGTATTTCTCCACAGCCTGGTCATAAGCCTGCTGATATGCCTGTATGGAAATCTCTTGACCATTGACAACGGCAATGGAGTTGCGATTTCCGTTCATATTACTGCCGACCCCCCAGAAAATAAAAACCACGGCAATCAAAAGAACCATGCCCTGAATCAGTGTTGACTGGGCTTTATTTCGTAAAATTCTCAACATAATTTCCACACTCCATGGAAGAACAATGATACAACAAAAATGCACTGCGCGCGAAAAATGCATTATGTTCAATTTTCAGGTAAGTTACCAGTGAAAAATGCACATCCGTCATCTCGGTAACCCGGCAGGGCCGTTGAAAAAAAGATATTCCGGATAACAGGCCGAATTTTACAACGGGTTTACCCTGCATATTTCACAAAGGTACCTGGTCCGACAATAAAAACACAGGCGCGGCTGGAATTTCTTTTTTGCCGCAACCTTTCCGCCCCACCGGACAATCGATCAGTATCCTCGAAAAGGCCGCACTTCAACCGCAGTATGACGACAAAACATTTGTTTCTTCATCCAAAAAAATAAAGAGCCATGCTTGACAAAAACCATTTGTTAGAGTAAGAAATTCATGTTTTTTACTCGAAAAATTTTTTAAATCCATATAACGTCTAAGGAGGATACAAGATGGCAACAATTGAGCACAATGGCAAGAATTACGAGGTTGATGAAGACGGATTCCTACTCAACGGCGCCGAGGAATGGGACGAAAACTGGGTAGATTACGTGAAAGGCGTGGAAGGAATCAGCGAAATCACCGATGAGCACCAGAAAGTTATTGATGCCCTGCAGGAATACTACAAGAAAAACGGTATTGCCCCCATGGTTCGTATCCTCTCCAAGACAACCGGCTTTCCGCTGAAACGCATCTATGAGCTATTTCCATCCGGACCGGGTAAAGGCGCCTGTAAAATGGCCGGCCTGCCGAAACCAACCGGTTGTGTATAACAACACATTCCAGTTAGTATAAAAAAAGGAGGCTGCTTTGCAGCCTCCTTTTTTTATGTTCGAATAACTCTTCCTCAATGCCGGAAAACCAGCGACGGGTTGAATGCAGATTACCGGCTTCTGCCGATTTTACCTTCTTTTCGAGCACCTTCTTTAGTCAGTTCCGCCACAAGTCGCTCATGTATGCTCTCCACCTGCTGCAGGTAATCCGCCTGGGTTAACGATGCCCCCCGCAACCCTCCCCGCAAATTAATCTCGGTCAGCCAGGTTTCACAAGATGGCGTAATAAGAAAGTCAATGTGCGCATAGGGAAATTCCGCCCTTGCCATGATATGACGACAGAGATCCAGCTGTTGTTCCGACAGCCGCCAGGGCTTGCTCACGCCGCCGAAATGGAGAT
>Ga0256833_1000693_pt1 | contig 25755 bp, 27 predicted proteins | sample 356284metaG_FD_190535 | JGI IMG/M metagenome (GOLD analysis project Ga0256833, IMG submission 190535) | Hydrothermal vent microbial communities from Mid Atlantic Ridge, Atlantic Ocean - 356-284 | ecosystem: Environmental > Aquatic > Marine > Hydrothermal vents | place: Atlantic Ocean: Mid... | reverse complement strand
ACAACGGTTTACAGCGGCTCATCAGTTGATGGTTCAACCAGTGTATCACCTTCAAGCACCACCACATATACCCTTACTGCAACTGGTAATGGAGGCACGGCTACTGCATCTGTTACTGTTACTGTAAATCCTGCTGACAACGGAAATGTTGAAACAAAGACTTTTACTTCAAACGATGTTCCAAAATCTATACCGGATAATGATCCAAACGGGGTTGTTAGCACCATTGATATTCCAAATGGGACAGACATTCAGTCGCTTTCAGTGAAGGTTGATATAACTCATACCTATGTTGGTGATCTTACACTTTACCTGATAGGCCCTGATGGCACAACAGTTACCTTGAGGAATCAGACCGGTGGAAGCAGTGATGATATTCATGAAACTTATAATGTCACCGCTTTTAACGGTAAAGATGCTGCTGGTACCTGGAAGTTAAAGGTTGTTGATAATGCTCGTTACGATACCGGTACAATTGATGGATGGAGTTTAACGATCAAAGCAACATTCTCTTCTGATAATGGTGGTGGTTCAACACCAACTCTGCACACCTATGTAAGTTCAGATACTCCAATAGCAATTCCTGACAACGATCCAAACGGGATTGAATCTCAAATTTATGTTTCTGATTCAGCAACTGTAACAGAGTTCAAGGTGACAGTAAATATTACCCATACATACAGAGGTGATTTGAAGGTTGTTCTCTATGCTCCAAATGGTGCTTATGCAGTGCTTGCGGACAAAGAAGGAGGTTCTGCTGATAACATCCACCAGACATGGACAATTACTGCTGATGGGGGATTGCAGATTCACGGTACATGGAAATTAAAGGTTTCAGACAACTACGCAAATGACACTGGAACGCTTGACAATTGGAAGCTTGAGATAACCTTCTGAGACCTAAATATAATGAAAATGGGGGTGAGTTTTCTCACCCCTTTTTTTATTTTCTGGTAAAATAAAATATATGAGAAAAGTGGGTGAATTCTTAAAAAATTTCAGATTAAAAAAAGGGATAACTGAGCAGGATATACTTGAAAAAACAAGTTTAACGATTCATGTTATAAATTTGATTGAAAAGGGAGATTTTGAGAAGATTGGTGCAAGGATCTATATTAAAAATTTTTTAACACAGTACTGTGGCGTCATTGGATTAACGCAGTTTGAGACTGAAGAAATAGTGAAAAAGGTAATTGATACTTATTTAAATAACGATAAAAGTGAAATCTTCTCTGAAAAGAAAGATTTTAAGATTTCTTATGTTGTTTTTTTCTTGGTTTTTTTATTTATTATACTTTTTGCCTTTAATTTTTTAAGGGTACATAATGAAAAAGAAAGGTTTGATACCGGTAATAGAAGTACCCTTGATTTTAAACAAAAAAACAGGTTAAAACGGGATGTTTTTTCAAAAAAGGTTTCCCCTGAAAACAGCCCCATGTCAGATCAAAGTGCAGGAGAGAAAGATAAATCTGAGAACATGAAAGATGATGATAGTTCCCCTCTAAATGTTAAAGGTGAAACCATAAACTCCTCAGGTGGCTTTGTTTCAACTAAAATAGAGCAAAACAAAAATGACACTAAAGAAAAACTCAAAAATTATAATGCTTTTAGAGTTAAGGTAAGATTTGTTGCTAAATGTATGTGCTGGATTAAAGCCTCTTATAATGGCAGTGTTTTAAAAGATTTTATTCTTAAAAAAGGTGAAGATTTCTCTTTTTATCTCCCTGAGGGAACCACGCTTACTATCGGGAATGCAAAATGTGTGGAGATTTTTTTTAATGGTAATGTTGTTAATTTGCCTGATACAAAGGTGATAAAAAAACTGGTGGTAAACAATGGAGTTGAAAGAGAGAATAAAGAATAAAGAACTTTCAATTGATGTGTTAAATGCTATTTCAACAATGAGTTTCCCCCTTTTGCCGGAAGATTATGTTGAGGTCTTACCCTATGTTTATGAGTATGGTGACAAAACCATAAAAGAGAATGTTGCAAGCTCTCTTGGAGGATTACCTGTTGAGATTGTTCAGGAAATACTGACTAAAACAGACGACCAGAAGATTCTTGCTTTTTATTTTCAATACTATCTTAAAATCGAGCCAGATCCTGAGATGGTAATAAAAATTCTGAATAATCCTGCAAGTCCTGAAGCGCTTTTCGCCCTTGCTGCAGACTGCAATTATTCGGAAGTGTTAAACTTTCTGGTAAATAATGTATCATTGCTCAAAAAAAATAAGAATGTTATCCCTATTCTACAGAGAAATAAATTCCTTGACGGATTTTTGAAAGAGAAATTAAAAGAGTACCAAGAGTTTGGCATACTTGGAGAAAAAAGAGCCGATACTGTGGTTGAAACTGTTAAAAAAGATGAGGAGGTTAGGAAAGAGCAAATAGAGGATGAGGAAAAAGTTGAAGAGGATGAGGATGATGAGACGAGGGCTTTAAGAGAAAAATTGATTGAAGAGGCAGGTAAAGAGGGGAAAGATATTGAGTCTGATATCAGTGTTAAAGAAGAGGAACTTGAAGAAGAGGAACTTACACTATATCAAAAACTTTTAAAAATGACAGTGGCTCAAAAGATAGACAGGGCATTAAAGGGGTCAAAAGAGGAAAGGACATTGCTTATAAGAGATTCGAATAAAGTTGTTGCCATGGCAGTTATTCAAAGCCCTAAAATTACTGAGCAGGAGGTTGTGGCGATTGCAGGAATGAGGAATGTTCATAAGGATGTTTTAAGGTATATTGGTACAAACAGACAGTATTTAAAGAAATACAATATTATACTTGCATTGGTCAAAAATCCAAAAACACCTCCTGATATAGCATTAACACTTTTAAATAGGATCTCTGAAAGAGATTTGAAATTCCTTGTCAGGGACAGAGGTATATCTGAATTTGTGAGGCAGGCTGCAAACAGAATTTTAAGGTCAAGAAAAAAATGATTTTATTTATTGAAATGTATTTTATATTGTTTATAATCTATATAAAGGTCGGGGTGAACAATGAATTATTATGAGATTTTGGGAGTGTCTGAAAATGCATCACAGGAGGAAATTACAGCCGCCTTTAAGAAACTTGTAAAAGAATTGCACCCTGATAGAATAAAAGATGAAGAGGAAAGAAAAATAGCAGAGCAAAAGTTTAAAGATATAACAAGAGCGTTCAATGTTTTAAGAGACCCGGAAAAAAGAAAAGATTACGATAGTTTGTTGTCAAAACAGGGTTTAAAGTCTTTTGAAAAAAAAGAAACTGGGAAAGCAAATAGTGAAGATTTTTTTAAACAGGCTATCGCACTTTCTAAGAAAGGAAAATATGCTGATGCTGAAACATACTTTATTACTGCAATAAAAAGAGGTATGGCAACTGCAGAATGCTATTACAAACTTGCTTTAACCCAGATGAACTTACCTAAAAGAAGCAAAAAAATAGTTGAAAACCTTGAAAATGCTATCAATTTGGATCCTTTAAATGCAAAATACAGGCTTACGCTTGCTGATTTTTACCTTGAAAAAGGGATTAAATCAAAGGCAGTATATCATTACAAAAGGGTTTTAAAGATCGATCCAAAAAACAAAAGAGCGCTGGATGTATTGAAAGCACTGGGTTTAATCAGAAAAAAAACTTTTTTTGAAAAGGTGTTTAAAAAACTGTTCAAGAGAGGATAGTATGAGATATAGATTTTTTGGTAAAACAGATGTTGGAAAGAAGCGATCACACAACGAGGATGCTCTTTTGTACGATGAAACCCATGGTCTTGTTGTTGTCGCGGATGGAATGGGGGGTCATGCTGCAGGAGAAATAGCATCTTCGATTGCAGTTGAAGTTATTTATGAATTTATAAAAACGATGGATAGGGAGGGAGAAGTAACGTGGCCGTTCGAGTACGATAACAATTACTCATTTGAGGCGAACCTGTTGATGGCTGGAATCAACCTGGCAAATAATAAAATACTTCAGAAAGTTGATGAAAACAGCAAATTAAAGGGCATGGGTACCACTGTTGTTGCTGGAATATTTAAGGGAGACAGGGTAACTATTGCCCATATAGGGGACAGCAGGGCATATTTTTTCAGGGATGGGAAACTTAATCTTATAACAGAAGACCATTCTTGGGTTAATGAGCAATTAAAGAAGGGAATTATCAGTGAGGAACAGGCAAGAGCGCACCCATTTAAAAATGTTGTTACTCAGGCTTTAGGCAGTGGAGAGAAATTGATGGTTGATATTGATGAGGTAAAGGTTGAAGAAGGTGATGTTTTTTTGTTTTGTAGCGATGGTGTTAATTCAATGTTGAGCAATGATGAGATGCAGATTATTTTTGAAAAAAACTATGAGGATATTGAAAAATTAGCCCGGGCTTTAATAGATGGAGCAAATCAAGCAGGAGGAGATGATAATATTACGGTAATAACTGTGGGAGCTTTTAAATAAATGTATTTTTTACTTGACAAACGGAGGTTTTTGGGATATTGTAAATTCTAAATTGAGATAAAAAAAATATTAGGAAGGTGAGCCGTGATATTTACGAGAAAAAAACAATTGGTTGGGCTTGACATTGGGTCTTCTTATGTAAAGGTGGTTGAATTGAAAAATGGGGGCAAAGGCAAGCGTCACCAGCTTTTAAATGTTGGGATAGAGCCTGTGCCGTCCCAGAGTATTGTTGAGGGTGGAATTATGGACTCTTTTGCCGTTTCTGAGGCAATTAGAAACCTCTTTGAAAGGCTGGGAGTCAAAAACACCAAAGTGGCAATTGCCGTTTCAGGGAATGGGGTTATTATTAAAAAGATTACTCTGCCAAAGATGAGCATGGAGGAGTTAAGCGACCAGATCAGATTTGAAGCAGAGCAGTATATCCCTTTTGAAATTGATGAGGTAAACATTGATTATGAAGTTGTTGACTCAAGCGAAGAGGATCAGATGGATGTTGTTCTTGTAGCGGCCAAAAAAGATGTTATAAGCGATTATACTTCGGTGGTGGTTCAGGCGGGTCTTGAGCCTGTTGTGGTGGATGTGGCGGCATTTGCCCTTCAGAATGCTTATGAGTATAATTACAACATTGATCAGGATTTAATAACTGCTCTTGTTAATATTGGAGCATCTTCAACAAACATTAACATCCTTCTGGGTAATAAATCCCTATTCTGGAGGGATCTCTCTGTTGGAGGTTCTTTATATACTCAGAATATTCAAAAAGAATTGGGGATTGATTTTGAAAGTGCTGAGAAACTGAAAAAAGGGGAAAGTGTTGAAGGAATTACCTTTGATAGCGTTATACCTGTTATTGATCAGACCTCTCAGGAGTTGATTGGAGAATTATTGAAGACATTTGAGTTTTTCAAGGCAACCTCTCAATTTGCAACCATCGACAGGATAGTTCTTTCAGGTGGAAGTGCAAAGGTTCATGGCCTTGATAAAATGGTTGAGGATAAATCTGGAATAAGGGTTGATGTTTTTAACCCATTTGAAAGCATTTTTGTTGATGAAAGTACATTTGATCCTCAATTTATAAACGATATTTCAACAATGGTCTCAATTTCAGTGGGATTATCACTGAGAAAGGAGATGTAAATGATACAGATAAATCTTCTCTCAGGGAAAGAAGCGTTAAAAAAAGATTTTGATACCAAGGTTTTTTCTCCTAAAGAAGGTGGAGAAGGCGGTGCTGGTGATCAACTTTATCAGATAGGTGGAGCAATAGTGTTTATTGTTGGTTTAATTATTCTTGCTGTATGGGGATTTACTGCCTACAATAATGTTTCAAAGCTTGAAAGGTTAAGAAGTCAGAAAATGGCTGAAAAAGACAAATATCAGAACCTTATAAAAGAAAAGAAAGCTCTTCAACAAGACCTTGATATGTTAAAAACAAAGACAGAGTTGATTAACAATTTGAAGGCAAGGCAGTCTATTCCCGTTAAAATTCTGGAAGAACTTTTCAATAGATGTCCGGATAGTGTGTGGTTTCAGAGTTTAACAAAAAAGGGTAACACTTTAAATTTGAAAGGTCAGGCAAAAAATGCTGAGTCTGCCAATAATTATTACCAGCTTTTGTCCCTTTCTCCAATTGTTAAATCAATTCAATATCCTGTACTTAGGAAAGTGGCTAGGGCAAAGGTGCCTGGAATGGTTTATTTTGAGTTTAAAATAACATTAAATGATAAGATAAAGAAGGAGTAAGTTATGGAAAATCTATCTCCTAAGGCCCAGGCTGGAATATTGATTGGCTTGCTTGCAGTTTTTTACCTTGTGGGTTATTTGATTCTTATTAAAGGCTGGAATGAGCAGGCAACGCTATTAAAGAGCCAGATTGAAAGGCTGGATAATGAGATAAAAGAAGCCAAAAAATTGACCAAGAACATTGAGCAGTTTAGGGCAAAGAAAAAGGACCTTCAGAGGCAGTTAAAACTTTTAAAAGAGATACTTCCAAGTAAAGAGGAGGCTGGTCAACTTTACAGCAAATTAAACAAAATGGCGCAGGAAAGTGGGGTTAACATTGTTGAGATCAAGGCTATGAACAAGAAACCTCAGGGAATAACTTTTGAACTTCCTTACAAAATAAAAATGAAGGCAAAATACCATGATGTAGGTTATTTCTTTGCAAAACTTGCCAATTTTGAAAAGATAATAAATATTACTCAATTCAAGATGATTAAAACAAAGAAGATAACCCCAAAGTATTCAATTAATGTGGATTGTGTTGCCTCTACATATATTTACAACGAAGAGGCTGATAAAATGACAAACAACAAAAAGAGAAGAAGGAGAAGAAGAAGATGAAAAGGGTAATAATTTCTTTGATCGTTTTGGCCTTTGTCTTCTCTGGGTTTGCTCAAAAAACTGAAGAAGCAAAGAAAGGTAACGAAGTTATTTCACCATATACCTATCAGCCCAAATCCAAAAGAGACCCTTTTGTGTCTCCATTTGACCTTGAAATGTTAAGGGGAACTAAAAAGAAAAAGATCCCGGGGATAAGGGGCATGTCCATAGATGAAATTGTACTTCAGGGGATTATAAAGTCAAAAAAGAGGGGCTATGAAGCTCTGGTACTTGGAAGCGATAACAAAGTGTATTGGATAAAGCCAGGAGACAAACTTTATGACGGTGAAGTTTTGAAGATAGGTATGGGGAAAAAATCCCCGGATGAAATATCTTCACCGGTTGAAGCCGGTAAAGTATTCGGTTATGTTATTTTCAGGCAGTATGTAAATGATCCTAATTTAATTAAACCGTACAAAGACATTAAAAAATATCTGGATAAATAGGAGGGGCTAAATGTTTAAACGAGTTTTTCTGTTACTTTGTGTAATATCGTTAAGTTTTGTGGTTTTTGGGTTTTCTATTAAAGGCATAAACTTTGTAGAAAACAAAAGTGGTACAAAAGTTACGGTTATCCACAATAGTGCACAACCCCTCCACTATAAGGTTATTGCAAACAACGGCAAAATGTTTGTGATAGAGGTCGAGGGGCTCAACGATTTAAACACAAACATTCCGGTTATCAATACCGAAGAAGTGTTGTCTTTTAATGCAGAGCCTGTTGATGGGGCAATGAGGCTAACTTTTTTACTAAAGAAGAATGTGAAAGCAAAGGTTGAAAATAAAGGGAAGTTACTCTCTTTTGTTTTTTACCATGTTAACAATAAAACCGTAATCAAATCCATTACAGTTGAGGATGTGCTTGACAATCTGTCATTGATTAAAATCGCATGCAGCAAGAAGCCTTATTATACTGTTGATAGAGAAAACAACATTGTGACAATGGTGCTTCACAATGCAAAGATTGAGAATACTCCAGAGGAACTTAAAGGGGTTGTTGTGGATCAGGTTGATGATGATGTTATTATAAAGGTTAAGAAGGATATTGACAATCTATCCACCAGGGTTAAATTCGTTAAAAACAATCTTCTCCTCTATGTTGGAGAAAGTGTAAAGGCTGGTGAAGAGACCAAGCCTGAACAGATAACAGGCGAAACCCAGCCTCAGTACGCATTTTTAACAAAAACGATTGCTGGTGGCCAGAAAAAATATGTTGGAGAAAAAATAGGTTTAATAGACATCAAAGATATAGATATCAGAGACCTTTTAAGGTATATCGCTGATTTTGCAGGATTGAATTTAATTGTTGATTCTTCTGTTCAGGGGACAGCAACATACAGGTTTAAAGATATTCCGTGGGATCAGGCACTTGACATTATACTCAAGGATAAGGGTCTTGGTAGTGAACTTCAAAATGGTGTTTTAAGGGTTGCAACTCTTGATAAATTCAGAAAAGAAGCCGAAGAGAGAAGAAAGTTGAAAGAAGAAAAGGAACTTGCTGTTGATACTCAGACTATTGCAAAATCACTTTCTTATGCAAAGGCAAAAGACATAATGCCCATATTAAATTCGTTCCTTTCAAAAAGAGGTAAAATAATTGTTGATGAGAGAACTAATACCGTTATAATTACAGATATTCCCAAAAAGATTCCTCCAATTCTTGAGATGATAGATCTTCTTGATAGGGCCAATGCTCAGGTTTTAATTGAGGCAAGGATTGTGGAGACGAAAAAGGTTTTTGCCAAAGAAATTGGTATTCAGTGGGGATTTACCGGTATATACGATTCATCTCTTGGCACACAAACAGGAATGTCTTTCCCCAATACCATCAGGTTTGGTGGAACAGTTGATCCGACTACCGGTTCCCTGGGTTCTATTGGTGGTTATGCTGTTAACCTGCCAGCGGTAAATACAACATCTTCAATTGGGTTGATGCTGGGCAATGTGCTTGGTTCATTCTCCCTTGATATGGTCCTGTCTGCAATGGAAAATCAGGGTATGGGCAGGATTCTTTCAAGACCTCATGTGGTTGCTCAAAACAACAAAACCGCTGTTATTGAAAGTGGTGCGAGGATCCCAATCCAGACAATACAAAACAATACAGTGACGGTTAAATATATAAATGCCTCTCTGAAACTGGAAGTTACACCTCAAATTACAGCTGAGGGAACCATAATAATGGATCTTAATGTTAAGAAAGAGGAGCCAGACTGGACACATACTGTTCAGGGTAACCCAACAATAATCACGAGAAACGCGAACACTCAGGTACTTGTGAAGGATGGGGGGACAACGGTTATAGGTGGGATATTCCAGGTTAATGATCAGAACAGTAATGATTATGTTCCTGGATTGCACAACATACCTCTGTTGAGTTGGTTGTTTAGACACAAACTTGAAAGTTCGGAGAATAATGAATTGTTGATCTTTATAACTCCTAAGATTGTTAAATAAATTTAAGATAAAGGAGAATGATATGTTTAGAAAATGGTTAGCAGTGTGCAGCCTATTGGTTGTTGTGTTTGCAATGGTTGCCTGCAGCGGAGGGGCTGAAGGTGACCCACAGGTACCTGCAACATTTAAAATTGAAAGCATTGTGTCTGCAGGGAACACAAACAATGTTGAAGCAGATATGGTTAACTCTGAAGAAGGATTAACCTCTGATTATGTTACTGTTACCGTAAGCAATTATTTAAAGAATGCTTCAGCTCAGCCATCGCATTTCAACGATGTCACCATTTACAAGTACAAAGTTCACTTTTACAGAAGTGATGGAGGGACTGTTTTTAACGATTTTGAAAAAGCTTTGACAGAGACTGTTCCGGTAAATTCACAGGTCAATTTTTCTCTGGAGCTTGTAAGGCTTGAAGAGAAAACTCATGGACCTCTTGCAGGAACCATGAGTCCCTATGACATGAATGCGGAAATAACCCTGTACGGAAAAAACGGTTCGGGGCAATATGTTCAGGCAACAGGTACAATTGGCATAACAATTGCCAATTATGGCAATGATACCCAGAGCCTGACTCCGGCTATAACTCTCTTCAGTGCAGATAAAAATGTTGTTTCAGACGGTGATGATGTTACATTGTTCTGGTTACTTTCTGGTAGTGTTGCCGATATTGTAATACAACCAGGGGATATCCATTTAAGTCCTGTGGGGAATTATCCCTATGGTTCAATAACATTACATAATGTTACTCCTCCTGTAACTTACACTTTGCTTGCAATTTCACCATTTGGAACAGCATCAGCCAATTTGACCATAAATTCTGCCGCATCATCAGGTGGTGCTGTAACTCCAGTCATAAATCTATTTATGGCTTCACCGAATACCATCAATCCAGGTCAGCAGGCAGTAATAAGTTATGATGTTGCAAATACGGATACATTAACCCTTTATCCAGGGGCTCAATCTTTAACTGTTCCTTCCGGGGAGATCACTGTTAGTCCTCAGTTCACCACAACCTATGTTTTAATAGCCAAAAATAATGCAGGTGGAGTTGCCTCTGCACAGACCACTCTTTCAGTTACCAATGTTACCGATGTCCAGATCACCATGTTTACTGGTTCAAGGGATAAGGTTGAGGCTGGTGATGTAATATCACTTTACTGGACAATTCAGGGAAGTTACGATAAAGCAGAGATCTTCCCCTGGAATGATCCGAATAATGCTGAGAAGATTATTGATGTAACAGGGAGAAATTCAATTACCACACCTCCGATTAATGCTGACACTCAATTTGTTCTTTCTGTTTACTCGGGGAACAAAGTGATAAATGCGACATTCCAGGTTAAGATAGATACTCAATAAACAGGGAGTTTGATGATAGAAAAAGTAGAAATAGTAAAGAGTGTTGAAAATAAGATTAAAAATGGAAATTTTAAGGAGGCACTTGGTGAAATCACCAGGTGCCTTCAATCTTATCCAAACTTCATTGTTGCCAAGGTCTTGAAGGCGGAATGCCTTTTGAAATTGGGCAACATAGAGGAATCTCTTGCACTTGCAAACGAGGTTCTTTTTCTGGCGCCCGATAATATAAAAGCAAGAAAGATAGCAATTGAAGCAAATCTGCAATTGAATAATTTAGATGAGGCCAGAAGCCACATAGATTTTTTATCATTTCTGTTGCCTTCCGGCCATTCTTATCTTGATGAGATTAAAGAGGAGATAAGAAAAAGGGAGAGTTTTCTTGGAACATCAGGAGAATCGGATAGTCTTGATATTGAAAGTCATATTTTAAGTCAACAGGAAGGATCTGTTGATAAAGAAGAAATAGAAAAGAATGAAAAGGCCGACACTTATGTTAATTCAGAAAAACAGGGAAGTGACATGGTTGACAGGCAAGAGGATGAAGAGCATTTTGGGGAAGAAAAGAGTGGAGAAGATTTTACAGAAAAATCTTCTCAGCCTGAGGGAGATTTAATACTTGATACAGAAGATCATTATCAAAATGAACCTGAGGATAAAACAGATATTGAAACCACGAATGAAAAGAGAGATAGTGAAGACAATTTTCTAATAATGGAGGAAGACATTGAAAGTTCCGATTCTTTACTAACTGATACATTGAATTACCCCCATGATCAGGCCAAAGAATTCCTTTCTGATGCTGAAAAAAGTATAGGTGGATCTGGTGAAAAAACGGTCAGTAATGTTGAAAGATCCATAGATTATAAACATAACGATAATTTACAAACACCTTCAGAACCTTTTAAGGATGTTGATGAGACAATAGAGACTATTGATCAGAACCAGATAGTAACAGGGGTGTTGGAAGAACAGGTTGAGACTGTCCGTCTTCCAGAAAAAAAGGATGATCCTGATATAAAAACAAAAACACTGGCTCTAATTTATGAAAAACAGGGGATGCTTGAAGAGGCTCTTGAGATACTTGAGCAACTATACAAAGAAAATGGTGATGAAAATCTTTTGATTGACATTGAAAGGATTAAAACAAAAATGAAAGGTGAGGGTAAAAATCAGTATATTATGGAAAAGATAACTATACTTCAAAATTGGTTAGAGAGAGTAAAATGGCATTCAAACAGTTAATTTCAGATCTTGAAACCAAATCAATTCTTGTTTTTGATTCACAGGCATTGCTCATTTATGCTTCAGAACAAATTTATGATTTTGTGCATGAGCCAGAAATGCTTGCTGTTGAACTGCTTGACTTTATCAATTCCTTGAAAAGTATTCCTCTTTTTGTTCCTGATCATTTTGTAATTAAGTTTAAAGATAACACTTTTTTTGTTAAAAGGCATGATGATTACTTTGTGGTGCTTGTTGCTGATGAGGAAAAACACTTTAAAGCGTATTTTGATTTTCTTAAGACCTATCATAGAGTAATAAAAACTCTTTTATGAAGAAAAAACAGTTTGATTTTAAAAGCAGGGTACAAAAATTAAGGGATATTTTGTCATTAGATAGTAAAACTGCTGTCCTTATGACAGATAAAAAAGATGTACTTTATTTTTCAGGATTTTCAGGCACGAAGTCTTTTTTTTTATTAACTGGCTCCCGTTCCTTTTTAATTACTGATTTTCGATACTTTGAAAGGTTTGAAAAGGAAAACTGTTTTGGAGAACTTTTCAGGGTTCAATCAGGTTACTTTGATGATATTGCTTCTTTGATTTTGAGACTGGGATTGAAGAATATTTTTCTTGATGAAGCAAAGGTTTTTTATGAAACTGTAAACGAACTTTCGTCTCGTCTTCCTCAGGTTACCTTTGAGTTTGGGAAAAACATTTCCTCTCATTTAAGAATTGTAAAAGAGAAGGATGAAATTGATATAATAAAACAGGGTGCTAAAAAAACACTTGATATCTTCTCAAAGGTTCTAAATTTCCTTAAAGAGGGTATCAGTGAAAGGGAACTTGCAATTAAAATTGAAATTATGTTGTTGGAAAATGGGTTTAATGGAGTTGCTTTCCCCCCTATAGTTCTTTTTGGGGAGAATTCAAGCATGCCTCATGGAGAACCAGGCTCTGCATTGTTAAAAAAGAATCAACCTGTTCTTATAGACTTCGGTGGAATTTTCAAAGGTTATTGTACGGATTTTACAAGAACGGTCTTTTATGGTAACCCTGACTTTTCTTTTGTTAACATGTACGATAAATTGTTATCCTGCCAGATGGCTGTCATTGAAAATGGGGAAACAGGTATGAAGGCATATCAACTGGATGGAATTGCAAGGCATTGTCTTGACAAAGAAAGCCTTGGTGATTTTTTTAAACATAGTCTCGGTCATGGTGTTGGTCTTGATATCCATGAAGAGCCTATGCTTTCTCCCTTCAATGATAATGAAATTAAAAATGGAATGGTTTTTACTGTTGAGCCTGGAATTTACTTTGAGAACAGGTTTGGTATAAGGATTGAAGATATGGTGGTTGTTCAGAATGATAAATTGAATGTGTTGACTGATTTCCCAAAAGAACTTATACTCATTAAGCAGGAATAATGGAGGTGTGAAATGTATGACACAAGTGATTTCAGAAATGGTTTAAAGATTGAAATTGATGGGGCTCCCTTTGAGATAATAGAATTTTTGCATGTAAAACCCGGGAAAGGGGGTGCATTTGTTAGAACAAAACTTAAAAACCTTCAAACCGGTGCTGTTTTAAACAAAACTTTCAGGTCAGGGGAAAAGGTTGGTAAACCAGATCTTGTTGAAAGGCATATGCAGTATCTGTACTCGCAGGGGGATGACCTTGTTTTTATGGATCTTGAAACCTATGAACAATTTACTATTCCATTAAATAAAATTGAGGATAAGGCTAAATTTCTGGTTGAAAACATGGAGGTTGATGTGCTTTATTACAAAAATCAGCCAATCTCAATAGAACTTCCCACATTTGTTGAGCTGGAGGTTGTTGAAACTGAGCCGGGATTTAAAGGAGATACTGCAACAGGTGGTTCAAAGCCCGCTGTGCTTGAAACAGGGGCGAAGATAAATGTCCCGCTTTTTATAAATGTTGGTGATAAACTGAGGATAGACACGAGGACCGGTCAGTATGTTGAGAGGGTAAAGTAATGAATATTAAAGAGATAAAAGAATTAATTGAGGCTTTCTCAAAAAACGGGTTGACAAAACTTGAACTCACCCGGGGAGATTTCAGTATTAAATTGAAAAAGGAATACTCCCAGGTTCAATCTTCTGTCAATAATGTGGTGTTATCTGAACAGGCAGTTACCGATGAAAAGGTAAAGCAAAGTGAACATGTTGAAAATGAAGGAGGTTTGATATACATAAAATCTCCAATTATAGGGACATTTTATCGTGCTCCAAGCCCTGATGCTGATCCTTATGTTGAGGTTGGAAGTAAGGTGAAAAAGGGGGATGTACTCTGTATTGTTGAAGCAATGAAGATAATGAATGAAATTGAAAGCGAGTACAATGGTGAAATTGTAAAGATCTTTCCTAAAAATGCAGAGCCTGTGGAGTATGGTCAGAATCTTTTTGCTTTAAAGCCTGAATAAAAGGAACCCGTATGTTTAAAAAAATACTCATTGCAAATAGAGGCGAGATTGCTTTAAGGATAATAAATGCCTGTAGAGAACTGGGGATAAAGACAGTTGCCGTTTATTCTGAGGCGGACAAAGATTCGCTCCATGTTAAATTTGCTGATGAATGTATTTGTATTGGTCCCCCTCCAGCGTACAAAAGTTATCTTCACATCCCCTCCATAATTGCTGCGGCAGAGATAACCGGGGCAGACGCTATTCATCCCGGGTATGGATTCCTTGCTGAAAATGCCCATTTTGCGGATGTGTGTAAAAGTTGTGGTATAACCTTTATAGGCCCTGAACCTGAACATATAAGACTTATGGGAGATAAGGCGATTGCAAGAAGTACTGTTATGAAAAAAAATATTCCCATAGTCCCCGGGAGTGAGGGAGAGGCCTCTGATATAGATGAGATAAAAAAACTTGCTTCTCAAATGGGGTATCCTGTCATTCTAAAGGCATCTGCCGGTGGTGGCGGCAAGGGAATGAGAGTGGTATGGAGTGAGAATGATCTTCAAAATCAGTTTGAGATGGCAAAAACAGAGGCAAAATCTGCCTTTGGAAACGATGCTATCTATATGGAAAAATACATTGAAAATCCAAGACATATAGAATTTCAGATTGTGGCGGACAGGCATGGCAATGTGATTCATCTTGGAGAAAGAGAGTGTTCCATTCAAAGAAACCACCAGAAGATAATTGAAGAGGCTCCTTCCTCTATTTTAACTGATAGTTTGAGGAAAGAAATGGGGCAGGCTGCTAAAAGAGCTGCCTCTGCTATTGGTTATTCAAGTTTGGGAACCGTTGAGTTCTTGCTTGACAGGAAAGGTAATTTTTATTTTATGGAGATGAACACAAGAATTCAGGTTGAACATACAGTCACTGAAGGGGTAACAGATATAGATCTGGTAAAACTTCAAATTGAAGTTGCTGCTGGAGAAAAACTGAATATAAGGCAAAGGGATGTAAAGATCTCAGGCCATGCTATAGAGTGCAGGATAAATGCCGAAGACCCTTTGACCTTTATGCCATCTCCGGGGAGAATAGATGTTTTTCACACGCCGGGTGGTCCGGGTGTGCGAATAGATACCGCTGCGTATGCAGGTTATGTTGTTCCCCCTTATTATGATTCAATGATAGCAAAGGTCATAGCGCATGGCAGAGACAGAAAAGAGGCGATTGTCAGAATGAAACGGGCACTGGAGATGTTTTTAATTGAGGGGGTAAAAACAAACATACCTTTGCACCTTTCAATACTTGAGGATGAGGGGTTTTTAAAAGGGGATATTAACACGCATTTTATGGAAGAGTTTTTTGAGAAAAATGAGGTATCTGATAGTTAGTGATATTCATTCAAACATAGAGGCTTTTAAGTCAGTGCTTTCTTTCTTTAAAAGGAAGAAATATAATAAGATTCTTTTTCTTGGCGACCTTGTTGGTTACGGTGGTGCTCCCAATCAGGTTGTGGACCTGTTCAGATCCTTGAATAACAAGGTTTATGTTAGGGGAAACCATGATAAGGTTTGTTCCGGTCTTGAGAGTGGTAATCACTTTAATGACAAAGCAAAGATTGCTGCGATCTGGACTTACAGGAAACTTACCAGAGGGAATCTAAACTTTTTAAAGAAGATGCCGGTTGGGCCATTGAAGGTTAACGATGATATATTGATTGCCCATGGTTCTCCAATAAATGAGGATTTCTATGTTTTTTCTGATTTTGATGCGTATCAGATCTTTGTACAAACGAGAAACTTTATAACTTTTATAGGCCACACCCATATCCCTTTGCTATACGAATTTGATGGAACCGATATAAGAACCCTGTGGCTTTCCGATAGAATGAAACTTTCACTTAACCCCAATAGGAGGTACATAGTTAACCCGGGTTCTGTTGGCCAACCCAGGGATAGAGATTCCCGTGCTTCTGCGATAATATACGACGATGAAAACAAAAAGCTCTACACCTATAGAATTGGGTACAACATTATAAAAGCGTGCAAAAAGATTGAAAAAGAGGGCTTACCCTATCACCTCTGCACAAGGTTACACTATGGTGTTTAAAAAAGAAGAAGGCTTCACCGTTATTGAGTTAATGGTTGTTATGACCATCATACTTTTGCTTGCCTCAGTTGCGGTGAAAATTAACAAAAGGGCAATTATAAAGGCAAAAGAGGCGGTGTTAAAAGAGAATCTCTTTCAGATGAGAGAGGCTATTGAGCAGTACTATGCGGATAAAGGTCATTATCCTGACAGTCTTGAAACCCTTGTGGATGATGGGTATTTAAGGAAGATCCCAAAAGACCCTTTTACAAAATCATCTGACACATGGCAGGTGGAGTACGAGAACCCTGAAGATGTTGGAGAAGATTACGAACCTGGTATAATAGATGTAAAAAGCGGTTATTCAGGGAGAGCACTTGATGGCACAAATTATGATGAATGGTGAAAAGGGCTATATACTTACCGCTACAATTGTTATGGTGGTTATCCTTTCTGTTTCAATGGCCATGCTAACCGAAAAATGGACCTATGTGATGAAAAGGGAAAAGGAGAACGAATTACTGTTTAGAGGTCAACAGTATGCAGATGCCATTAGAAGATTTTACCTTATGCACAAAAGATATCCATTTAAACTTGAAGAACTTGTTGAAACATACCCAAGGTGCATAAGGAGGCTTTACAGGGAACCCTTTTCTAAAGATGGTCAATGGGGGATTATATACCTGTCTGATCTTGCAAGTGGAAAAGTTTACCGGAAGCAAAAAAATGCGAAAAACAACAAACCTCAGCCTGTCAGAATTGGAGAGATTTACAGTGTAAAAACAGAACCTTTGATGACTGGTCAGATAGTTGGAGTTTATTCTAAATGCAAGGAGGTACCTTACAGGGACTTTATGAAAGGTGAAACCTATGAGGACTGGAAGTTTATTGCCCCTGTTACAACAAGAAGCAAAACAATTAAATTGCAGAAGGGGAATCCATGATTTTTAATGAAAACATACTGAATAAAGCATCTCAATGCCTCAAGGTTCTTGCAAATCCTCTCAGGTTAAAAATACTCTTTTTGATTAAAGAAAAGCCCATGAATGTTTCATCTTTGGAGAAGATAACCGGTGCGTCTCAATCAAATGTTTCCCAGCACCTTGCTGTAATGAGATACAATGGAATGGTTAAACAGGAAAAAAGAGGGAACGAGGTCTATTACACTGTTGTAGATAATAACTTTAAAAAACTGCTGGATATCATAGGGGAACTTCTCTGTGAAAAGGGTTAGTTATCTGTTTGCCACATTCTTTTTTTCAGGTTACTTCCCTTTTATGCCCGGAACAGTTGCCTCTTTAATTACCGTTTTAATGGGTTATTTTGTGTTTTTTTATACCTCTCGTTCAGTGTTTGTTGTGCTGTTTCTTTTTCTTGTATTAACGGGTTTTTTCGTTTCAGACATCGTTGAAAAGGATTATGGGGGGAAAGACCCTCAATTTGTTGTAATTGATGAGGTGTCAGGCGCTCTTTTATCAATGTTCATCCTTTCTTTTTTTCTAAATCCATTTAAAAATGCCATATTATCCTTTATTCTCTTCAGAGTTTTTGACATATTTAAACCGTTTCCAGTGAAGTTAATGGAAAGGTTCAAAGGTGGCGCTGGTATAATGCTTGATGATCTCATGGCGGGAATTATGGCTGGGATTTCAGGGATATTAATTGTTTATTTGATAGGGATGTTCAGATGAAAACAGTATTCCATAGAGAATCGGACTTCTGTCTTAACGCTTCGGTTGTAACAATAGGAAACTTTGACGGAGTGCATGTTGGTCATCAAAAAATTATAAATCGTGCGAAGTTTGCTGCTGATAGACTCCAATTGCCTCTTGTCGTGGTAAGTTTTGACCCTCATCCCGGAAAAGTGCTTTATCCGGAGAAAGCACCAAAACTTATAAAAACAAGAAAACAGAAAAGAGACCTTTTGAGAAAGATGGGAGTTGATTACTTTTATGTTGTGAATTTTACACCCTCTTTTGCAAGGAAAAGTCCTGAAGAGTTTGTGGATGAGGTTTTAATAGATTCTTTGGGAACAAAAGAAGTATATGTGGGTTTTAATTTTGCTTTTGGCAGCAATCGAAGTGGAGATGTTGAATTCCTGAAACATCAGGGGAAGATAAAGGGGTTTAATGTTTTCCCTATAGAACCTGTCACCATTGAAGGGGAAATAGTCTCCAGTTCAGCGATCAGGTTGTTACTTGAAGAGGGACAGGTCAGGAAGGCCAATAGATTTCTCGGAAGGTACTATTATCTTGAGGGTATAGTTATTCATGGAAGGCAGATAGGAAGGAAAATAGGATTTCCCACAGCAAACATAATCACAGAGAATGAACTTGTGCCAAGACTTGGGGTTTATGCCACTTACACAAGATTGAATGGAGACGACCTTCCAGGGATAACAAATATAGGGTATAAGCCTACATTTGGAAGTGAGAAAATAATAGTTGAAACCCACATCTTTAACTTTGAAAGAGAGATATATGGAGAGTTAATTGAAGTTAAGTTTGTTGATTTTATAAGGCCTGAAAGAAAGTTCGGTAATGTTGATGAACTTGTAAAGGAGATAAAGGCGAATTGTGAACAATGTAAAAAGATACTTGGAGTTTAGTTTTTTTAAGTTATACTTGAGTTTTTTTTATATAAAACTCTTGACTTTGAAAATACCTTTCTATTACAATTAGAGCAAGAATATTACTTGTGAGGAGTGGATTTATGAAAATTAAAAACAAATTTTTATTTATTGCAATGTTTCTTGTTTTAGCCGCCTCTTTTTCTTTTGGAGAGATTACTGTAAAGAAGCATTGGACACCTTACAACCCACCTATGAATTACCCTGATGGAACCAATGTTTACATTATTGTTAAAGGTGATACTCTGTGGGACCTTGCAGGTAAGTTTTTAAATAATCCTTATCTGTGGCCCAAGATATGGGAAAAAAATAAATATATAACAGATCCTCACTGGATATATCCTGGTGATCCTCTTGTTATTGAGAAGGTTGAAACTGTCGAAAAAGCGGTTAAAGAGACAAAAGAGCCTGAAAAAGAAATTAAGGAATTTAAAGAGACAAAAGAGGTTACACCCGGGGTGGAGAAAAAAGAAACAAAGGTTGTTCAAAAGGTTGAATCCACAAAAGGAAAAGAGGCAAATGTTGCAGAGTCTGCAACTGAAGCAGATATAAAAAATGCCCTTTACTCCATAGTTGTAGACAGTAAAAAAGATTACGCTTCAAAAGCATTTGATGGAGTTGTGGTTGAAGGTGATGAAGACGAACAGGTTACCTTTGCAACACCTGATGTGATCTATGCAAAAGAGATTAAAGATAATGCTTTGCAGGTGAACGATGTCTATGCCATTGTTAGGCCTGTTAAAGAATATGAAGTGGAAAAAGGCAAGTATGTGGTTATTCTCCAAAGGCTTGCCGATGTTAAAGTGCTTTGCAAGAACAACGGAATTGCCACTGTAAAGTTTATCTACTCCTCACACCCTGTAATGAGAGGGGATTATCTTGTAAAGATTGACTATGAACCAATCCCCTTGCTTGTTGATTACAAGCCCAAGACCGGTGATTGTCAGGTTCCTGAAAAGGATGTTTACAATATAGTCATGGCGAACGATGATATGCCAATTGCAGGTCAGGGCAATATTGTTGTTATTAATGGTGGTAAAAATGCAGGTTTTGATGCCGGCCAGATAGTTCAGTTTTTCAGAAAACTGAAACACATAGACAGGTATATTTATCTTGGTGAAGGTGTTGTCCTTTTTTCAAACGATTACACATCAACGGTCAAGGTATTGTATTCTGAAAAAGAGATGCCTGTTGAGGAAACTGTCGCAGTAAAAAGGTAACTGGGATGAAAATTCTTTACACAGGGGCAGCAATTCTCGCTGCCCTTTTTGTTTTAAAGATAGTGATTCAATTCATTGTTTTAAAAAAGGCAAAAAAAAATGTTGGTCTGAAGATATCTGATATTCTTCCAGATTTCAGGGGAAAAGATTTTTTTATCTATATGTACTCCCCAACCTGTGCACCGTGTGTTCGCTTAACCCCTGTTATAAAAAGCATAATATCCTCGGGAATTCAGGGAAAAATGGTTGATGTAACAAAAAATATGAACATTGCAAGGAGATTGGGTATTCTTGCAACTCCATCTGTTGTCATAGTGAAGGATGGATATGTGAAGGATGTTCTTATGGGTTTAATAAAAAGAGAGGATATCTTGAAAAATTTTGATAGATGAAGATAATTACCTCCCACATAAATCTTGATTTTGATGGATATGCTTCTGCCTGTCTTTTAACGCTTTTTTTCAAAGGTTATAATCTGGTCTTTCCAGGCTCCAAAGAAGAAAAAGTCAACCATTTTGTAACTAAAAATCACCATAAGTTACCTGAAGAATTAAACTTACAGAGTATCAGAAACATTAAATTAGAATCGATTGTGGTAACGGATACCTCAAAATGTGAGAGATTGAGCGAACTTTGCGAAAAGATAAAAGAAATATCTCCTGAAAGGTTATGGACTTTTGATCATCACACAAAAGATGTTGAAGAGATTTTTTTGAGGGCAAAAGGAAGTTTTATAAAAGAAAGGGGCTCTTCCACTTCAATAGTTGTGGATTTTTTAAAAGAAAATGGAGTTAAAATACCTGATTTTTATGCAACCCTTGGAATTATAGGTATATACGAGGATACTGATTTCCTCTCGTTTTCTGAAACAAGACCAGAAGATGTTGAGGCAGTGGCTTACCTGTTGAGATGTGGCGCAGATCTTTCAGAGGTTGCAGGGGTCTTAAAAAACCCGTTAACTCCCTCACAGATAGAACTCCTGAACCTCATTATTCCCGCCATTGAAAAACTAACGGTCAGGGGAAGAGAGGTTGCTGTTGTTAGATTGTCTTTAAACAGGTACTATTCAGATGTTTCAAGTGTTATTCACAGGGTGATGGAGCTGGAAAACATTGGATTTTTTATTGCTATACTGCAAATGGAAAAAAAGGTTTACCTGATTGTTAAAAGTAATTTCAGTGACATTGATTTGAGGGATATTTTTCAAGGCATTGCTTTCGGTCACCAGAATGCGGTGTCTGGCATATTCAGGAATAAAACTGTATTTGAAGTTGAGAAAATGGTTAAAAACAGACTTGAGAACCTTCCCCCATTAAACAGGATAAAACATATTCAATCCCCTCCGATTTTCATTTTAAGTGAAGATCAAACTGTGAAAAAAGCCTTTGAGATATTTAACAGGGTTAAAGTAAACACATTACCTGTGAAGGATAATGAGGGGAGGATTATCGGTTATGTTTCAAGGCAGGATATTGATTATGCAATCTCAAAAGGGTTTGAAAAGGTTAAAACAGGCAATTTTGTAAACAGGGATATAATCGTTTTAAACGCTGAAGACGAAATTGATAGGGCAAAAAGAGTTTTTATGGAGACAGGTGTTAAACTCTTATTTGTGGAAGAAAATGGAAAGATTACAGGGCTTGTAACCAGAACCTCGGCTCTGAAGCATTCTCTCGTTGTAAAAGATGTGGGATTAAAAACAACCGTAAACCTGAGAGACAGATTGAAAGAATACCTGCCTGATTATATTTATAGGATACTTTTAATTGCCTCTGATATTGCGAGTGAGATGGGTGTGGACCTTTACATTGTTGGTGGTTTTGTGAGAGATCTTTTACTGAAAAAAAGGAACCTTGACCTTGACCTGGTTGTCTCAAAGGATGGTATGGAATTTGGGAAAAAACTTGCTGAAAAAATAGATGCAGGAGTCAAAGTGCACGATAAATTCAATACTGCAAAGTTGAATATTGGCTCCCGGTTAAGGATAGACATTGCAACTTTAAGGTTTGAGTACTATGAGATGCCAGGTGATCTTCCAAGAATCACAGCCGGAAGTCTTTTTCACGACCTTTACAGAAGAGATTTTACCATTAATGCAATGGCTGTATGTTTAAACAGGCAGAGATTTGGAGAATTGATCGATTATTTTAATGGCAGAAGGGATTTGAAAGACAGGATTATCAGAGTGTTGCATTCAATGAGTTTCATAGACGACCCCACAAGGATTTTAAGGGCATTGAGATTCAAGCACAGGTTTAGATTTACAATTGGGAAAACCACTGAGAGTTTAATGGTCGCAGCCGCTAATATGAACATATTTTCAACAATCTCCGGTGCCAGGTATCTGAAGGAATTTAAGCAACTTTTCGCCGAGAAGAATGCCTCATTCATTCTTGATGATTTTGAAAGGTATGGCTGTGCAACTTTTTTAAAAAAGGATTTGAAAACGGATGATTACATTAAATCTATTGCCCTGAATATTGATTCTGTTGTTACCTGGTACCAATTGCTTTACAAAAAAGATGTTGAACAATGGTTACTTTACCTTATGGCAATTCTGATTCATCAAAATTACAAAGAAAGGATGGAAATTGCAAACAAACTTTTTCTAAAACGAAAGGAAAAAGATATTATCTTAAATTACAGATCTTTTTTAAGGGAATACTCTGTTTTTGCCAGTTCTAAAGAGAGGAAATTGTCTGAATACTATCATTTTTTTAAAAAAAGAGAGGTTGAAATTCTTTTGTTTGCACTCGCATTCTTTGAGGATGAAGAGTACAAAAAACACATCAGTATTTACATTGACAGGTATATGGACTTTAAATTGAAGGTAAATGGTAAGGACGCTATAAAACTTGGTATGAAAGAGGGTTTTGGGGTCAAGCGGGTACTTGATAAACTTACCTCTGAGGTTATAGACAGGGGACTTTACTCAAGGGAAGAGCAACTTAAACTGCTCCACTCAATTGTAAGATCTTTTAAACAATAGATAACCAATTTTTCTTTTAAATCCAGAAAAATTTATCTATAATCTTTTAAAAGAAAAAGGAGGTTCTATGCAAAACGACACAATTAAAACAGAGATAGGCAAGGAGTATGTTTTACCCAGAAAGGGAGACAATAAACCTGTTACTGAAGAGATAATTAAGAAATTGCCAAAGGTTGAACTACACTGTCATCTTGATGGAAGTTTGAGGGTTGAAACAGTGCTTGATGAGGCGGAAAAACAGAAGGTTAAACTTCCGGCTGAAAATCCGGATAAACTTAAAAAACTTCTTCAGCCTGGCTTTGATTGTAAAAGCCTTGTTGATTACCTTAAAGCCTTTGACATAACATTAAGTGTTTTGCAGGAGGAAGAAGCGCTTTACAGGGCTGCGTATGAGTTAATAGAGGATGTTTCAAAGGAAAATGTAAAATACATAGAGGTGCGGTATTCACCAATCCTTCATCAAAAAAAAGGCCTGGGACTTGTTGCAATACTTGAAGCTGTTTTACAGGGATTGAAGCAGGGTGAAAAAGATTTTGGGGTAAAGTCAGGAATAATAATATGTGGAATAAGAAACATAGACCCAAAATACTCTATGAAACTTGCAGAACTATCAGTTGCTTATAAAAACAAAGGGGTTGTTGCATTTGACCTTGCAGGGGCGGAGGAGGATTACCCTGCAAAGGAGCACAGAGATGCCTTTCACCTTGTTTTGAAAAATAATTTAAACTCAACAGCCCATGCAGGGGAGGCTTACGGACCTGAATCAATACACCAGGCAATTCATTACTGTGGTGCCCATAGAATAGGGCATGGTACAAGGCTTTTCGAAAATGGAGATCTTTTGAATTATGTAAATGACCATAGAATACCACTTGAAATATGTATATCTTCAAACATTCAAACCAAGGCAGTAAAAAGGTTTGAAGACCACCCTGTAAGGTTGTACTATGATCTCGGGTTAAGAATAACATTAAATACGGATAACAGGCTTGTATCGGATACCACTTTAACGAAGGAGTTTATGATAGCCCATGAGTATTATGGTTTCACCCTTGAGGAGATAAAGGACATAATAATTCAGAGTTTTAAATCAGCCTTTCTTCCATACAGGGAAAAGAGGGAGATGTTGAGGCAGATTATCGGAGAATTGGAAAATTTTTAATAAGATAAATGTGCTATAATTTAATGAATTTTTTTGTGGGAAACCACAAAAACAAAAGTGGGAGGTTGTTTTGAAGATCCACGAGTATCAGGCAAAGGCGATTTTAAGAGAGTTTGGAGTGCCAACTCCGAAGGGAGAAGTTGCTTTCACTCCTGAGGAGGCAAAGGCCATTGCGGAGAAGTTAGGCGGAGGCTTATGTGTAATAAAGGCTCAAATTCATGCAGGTGGAAGAGGTAAAGGAGGCGGGGTTAAACTTGCCAAAAATCCTGATGAAGCCTATGAAATAGCAAAGAAAATGATAGGAATGACACTTGTTACCCATCAGACTGGACCTGAAGGTAAGGTTGTGCATAAGGTTCTTGTCGAGCAGGGTCTTAACATTGAGAAGGAATTGTATGTTGGTATAGTGGTGGACAGAGGAACGGGAAAACCTGTTGTTATGGCTTCCACTGAAGGGGGAGTTGAAATTGAAGAAGTTGCGGCAAAAACCCCTGAAAAAATACTTAAAGAGTATGTTGACCCATCAATTGGCCTTGCTGCATTTCAGGCGAGAAAACTTGCCTACGGGTTAAACCTTGAAGGTAATGTTGCGAAAAAGGCTGTAAAATTCTTTCTTGCACTTTACAGGGCTTTTGAAGCAAAGGATGCTTCTCTTGCAGAGATAAACCCACTTGTAATTACAAAGGAAGGAGATGTGCTTGCACTTGATGCCAAGATGAACTTTGATGACAATGCTCTTTTCAGACACCCTGAAATAGTTGAATTAAGAGACTTAAGTGAAGAAAACGAATACGAGGTTGAAGCATCAAAGTATGATCTCAACTTTATTAAACTTGATGGGAATGTTGGTTGCATGGTAAATGGAGCAGGGCTTGCAATGGCAACAATGGATATCATAAAACTTGCAGGGGCTGAACCTGCAAACTTCCTTGATGTTGGTGGGGCTGCAAATACTGAAAGGGTATCAAACGCTTTTCGTTTGATACTGTCAGATCCCAAGGTTGAGGCTGTTCTCATAAACATATTTGGTGGTATTGTCAGGTGTGACATGGTGGCAGAGGGTATCGTTCAGGCTGCAAAGAATGTTGGAGTAAATGTTCCAATAGTTATAAGATTGCAGGGGACAAATGCAGAGCAGGGTGCAGAGATACTTAAAAACTCTGGTTTAAACTTTGAAGTTGCCACAGAATTAAAAGAGGCTGCCGAAAAGGTTGCTTCTATCGTAAATGCAAAGTAATGGAGGGGAAAGATGGCTGTCCTTGTAAATAAAGATTCAAAGGTTGTTGTTCAGGGAATTACCGGTAAAGAAGGAAGATTTCATACCTCTCAATGTCTGGCTTATGGGACAAATATTGTAGCAGGCGTAACCCCCGGAAAGGCAGGCCAGGAGGTTGA
>Ga0256833_1000692_pt1 | contig 25768 bp, 24 predicted proteins | sample 356284metaG_FD_190535 | JGI IMG/M metagenome (GOLD analysis project Ga0256833, IMG submission 190535) | Hydrothermal vent microbial communities from Mid Atlantic Ridge, Atlantic Ocean - 356-284 | ecosystem: Environmental > Aquatic > Marine > Hydrothermal vents | place: Atlantic Ocean: Mid... | reverse complement strand
GGCGGTCCCGTAGATACGCTGGAGCATCTTGTTGCGCTCGTCACCGCGCCAGTAGGCCCCCGCCAGGCTCAAGAGCTTGAAGGCCCCGATCTTGCCCGTGGACGGGACGTGGGGTCCCCTGCAGAGGTCGACGAAATCCCCTTGCTGGTAAAGGGAAACGGTATCGTCCGCCATCTCCTGCAAGAGCTCCACCTTGTAGGGCTCGCCCCGCTTACGGAAAAAGGCGACGGCCTCCTGTCGGGGCATCTCCCGGCGCTCGAAGGGAAGGTCTTCCTTCACGATCTCCGCCATGCGCCTTTCTATCTTCTCCAGGTCTTCCTCGGTAAAGCGAACCGGCGCGTCGAAATCGTAGTAAAACCCGTCCTCGATGGCCGGCCCAATGGCCAGCTTCACGTCCCCGAAGAGGTCCTTCACCGCCTGCGCCATCACGTGGGCCGTGCTGTGCCTCAAAGTATCTAAAGATATTGACTCTTTCTCACTCATCGAACCATCTGTCCCCGCAAGCGCATATTTCCGCGCAAATTACCACTATCCGCGAACGCCAAAAATCACGCACGATTTTACACGATTAAAAATTCATCGGAATTGAGAGAGGAATGGTAGGCACGGGCGGGATTGAACCGCCGACTTCTACCGCGTCAAGGTAGCGCTCTCCCACTGAGCTACGTGCCTGCAAACTGGTCTCGGTATCGGATCGTCTCTTCATTTCACATTCACCCATAGGTAGGCAGTCATGTAACAACTTTTTTTCGTCTTGTCAAGACATCTTTCAGATAAAAAGTTCAAAAATTTCGTCCTATTTACCCGAATAACGCCGGGCCTCCGCCTCGATGAAAACCCGCTTCACCACGGGAAAGGCCGTCTTGATTTCCCGGTCCAGGTCCGCGATGACCCGCTCTACCCGCTCCGCCGTAATCGCGTCATTGAAATCGACGCTGAGATTCACCAGGACATCCTCTGGCCCCATGTGGAGGGTCAGCACCTCGTTGACATGCTCGATCTCGGGGATGCGGCCCGCCAGTTCCCGGATCCCCCGGACCACCTCCGGCAGGGCGCTCTCCCCGATGAGCAGGCTCTTGGTCTCGTAAGCCAGCCAGAAGGCGGTGAACCCCAGGATCACCCCGATGAGGATGGAGGCCCAGCCGTCGTAGGCCATGTTGCCCGTCCGGTGCCCCAGCCAGACACCGAAAAAGGCGATGACAAGCCCCAGGGTCGCCGCGGAGTCCTCGAACAGAACCATGAACATGGGCGGGTTTTTCCCCCGGTGCACCGCCTCCAGGTATCCCCGGCGCCCCTTCACCCGGGAAAACTCCCTCAGGGCGAAAAGCCACGATCCCCCTTCGAAGACGAAGGAAATGGCCAGCACCCAGTAGCTCACGGCCGGGTTTTTGATCGCCCCCGGGTGGGACAGCCGGTGGACCCCCTCGTAGATAGAGACCCCCGCCCCTAAAGCAAATATGAGTATGGCCACCACGAAGCTCCAGAAATAGATCTCCTTGCCGTAGCCGAAGGGAAACATCTCGTCGGACGGCCGCTTCGACCGTTGGATGCCGTAAAGGAGCAAGACCTGGTTGCCCGTGTCCACCGTGGAGTGGATACCCTCCGACAGCATGGCGGAGCTCCCCGTGATGAACGCGGCGATGAACTTGGTCACCGCGATGCAGAGATTCCCCAGCAGGGCGGCGTAGATGACCTTCCGGGACGCCGCGTGGCTCATTTGCCCTTCAGGTAGGCCACCGCCTTCTCCAGCCCTTCCAGGGTCAGCTCGAACATGGGAAAGATCTGGCGGATGATCCCGATGCTGCGGGTAAAGCGCCACTCCTCCTCGAACTTGGGGTTCAGCCAGACGCTGTGGCGGAAGGTCTGGGCGAGGAAACGAAGCCGGTCGATACTCGGGATTCGATTGTATTCGTTGAAGTATATGACGCCTCCTGGAGTCATCAGCTCCCAGTTGGCCATGCTGGCGTCGCCCACGATGATGAGGCGCGCCTCCGGGTCCATGCGGGTGAAGTCCTCCACCTTCATAGGCTTGTGGTAGCGGGTGGGATCCTCCCACACCTGGTCGTAGATGGTATTGTGGAAGAAATAGGTCTTCAGGTCCTTGAACTGGTAGCGGGCGTGGTTGAAGAGCAACTGCACCACCGGGATGTAGGGATCCATAGACCAGCCGCCGTTGTCGATCATCAGGATGACCTTCAGCTTGTCCTTGAGGCTCCGGTCGAAGACGATTTCGATCTCGCCCGCGTTGCGCATCGTCTCGTAGATCGTCTTGTCCACGTTGACCTGGTCCTTGGGCCCCACGGGAATCAGGCGGCGCAGGCGCTTGAGGGCTTCACCCATCTGGGCCTGGGTCAGGTGCCCGTCCGTAGAGTAATCCCGGTAGCGGCGCTCCATGGCCACCTTGATGGCGCTCTTGTTGCGGGAACGGCCGCCCACCCGCATCCCGCCCGGGTGGTACCCAGAATGGCCCACCGGCGAGGTCCCGCCGGTCCCGATCCACTTGTGACCCCCGTGGTGCTGGCCCGTCTGCTCCTTGAGCCGCTCCATGAAATACTTGACCAGCTCCTCCGGGGTATACTTCTTCAGGTCCTCCTTCTTCAGTCCCAGGGCCTCGGCCACCCACTCGGGCCGTTTCAGCCATTCCTCCAGGAGGAGCTTGGCCGCCTCCGTCAGGTCGGCCCCCTCCGGGTCGGGCAGATCGGCCCCCTCGAAGTAGTGGGCGAAGATCCGGTCGTAGAGATCGAAATACCGCTCGCTCTTGACGAGGATGGCCCGCGCGGTGGTGTAGAAATCGTCCAGGTTGCGGATAAGCCCCATGGAAAGCGCCTTCTGCAGGCGCAAAAACGAGGTGGGGCTGACCGGGATCCCCGCTTCCTTCAATTGGTAGAAGAATTCGACAAACAAGGGGGGCTATATCCTCCTGGCCCGCGCGGTCCTGGCCAGGGCGACGGCGTAATCCGCGCTCTTCTTGAACAGCACGCCCAGGTAGGGCACCTGTCCCTTCTCCAGGCTCTTGGCGTGAAACCCCGGGTCCATCTTCAGCGCGCGGATCCAGTTGATAAGTTCCCGCGTGGCCGGCTTCTTCTCGATGCCCGGCAGGTCCCGCAGCTTGTAAAAGGTGTCGATGCAGATCTCCGCCAGCCGGTTCTCAATGTCGGGAAAATGCACGTGGATGATTTCACGCATCATCTCCCGGTCCGGAAAGGCGATGTGGTGGAAGTTGCACCGCCCCAGGAAGGGATCGGAGAGATCCTTCTTGGCGTTGGACGTGATGATGATGACCGGCCGGTGCTTGGCCTTGATGGTCTTGTCGATCTCGATGATATCGAACTGCATCTGCTCCAGGATGTCCAGCATGTCGTCCTGGAAGTCGGTGTCCGCCTTGTCTATCTCGTCGATGAGCAGGACCACCCGCTCGTCCGACACGAAGGCCTGGCCGATCTTCCCCATGCGGATATAATCCTCGATGTTGCTCACGTCCCGGCTCGAATCGCCGAAACGGCTGTCGTTCAGGCGGGTCAGCGTGTCGTACTGGTAGAGGGCGTCGATCAGCTTCATGCTCGACTTCACGTTCAGGACGATGAGCGGCATCTTCAGGCTCTCGGCGATTGCGTAGGCCAGCATCGTCTTCCCCGTCCCGGGCTCTCCCTTCAACAAGAGGGGCATCTCCAGGGCGATGGAGACATTGACGATCTGCTTCAGGTCGGGATCGAGGACATATTTGGATCCCCCCTCGAACTGTCTCACGTTTCCGGAATCACTCATAACCTTAATTCACTCCTTCGTTTTTCGGTCACGGAATTATTAGTCATTTTTTTCACAAAGTCAATGAAGAAAAAAGCGCGCCGGATCGTGTCGCGGAAACGCCGGCCTTTTCTTTTTAAGACTTACTCATCACGCAAAGACAGGCAGGTCGCAGAGAAAATAAAAAAAAAGGGGGGGATTTCACCCCCCCTCGTTCGCATGATTCACCTATTTGACTCCTGTTCCTTTGTTAGGAATGTTCTTGAAATTATTTACGGGCAGCCGTTTCATTGAGCCTTCCACCTTTTCCCTTGGTGTGGGTACCCGAGGGACCTTGCGGGGTTCTTGAACAGGTTTCACCTTTCCCTCTGACTTCGGTACCCGAGGCATCTTGTGGGGTCCCTGAATCGGTTCCAAGCAAAACAAAACTTTCTCCAGTGAATTGTTCGTTTCATTGGATTCCTTGACGTTGTTTTCCGTGTCAATTGTCACTACAATGTCATTTTTCCCGGCTAAAAGCTTACTGTGGTTATAACTATCCCAAAGAAAGGTAATCGTCCCATTGGGGTTTAAAATCCTCCTTCCCCTATCGAAACTTCCAAGAACCATGGAACCCCAGTAACGGTTGTTGTTTTTCATTCCGATCCACACGCCTCCTGAGCCCGTATCGTAAGCTATCGGTGAAAACGTCCCTTTTCCTTTATTGGCAATGGTAACCCGGATCCTGCAGTCCTTCGTCTTCTCAATCTTTGTCACAACCAAGTCGGGAAGCGCGTAGTCCCTGAAATTTCCATGCTTCCCCGTAGTGGAAGGTACCTTGTCTGACACGGTGGGCGGCTTCTCACAAGACAAAACCCGCGTAAGTGAGTTATTCCTCTCGTTCGATTTAGGAAGCATATTGTTGTAATCGACTGTTACGGTGACATGGTTCGTTTCGTCGGGCAGGAAATAATAGTGTGGATAATGTCTTACGTTTTTCCAGTAAAAGGAAAGCGTGCTGTGAGGCCTTGAGAGTTTCCTCGTAGGGTCAACACCTTCCAGATTAATAGCACCCGCTGACTGATTATTGACGACGACTTGGATGGCAACGCCATTCGTCGAGGGATCGTAGGCAACCGGGGGTAGATCGATGTTCCCGGTATTGGCGAGAGTGATTTTTAAACGACAAGCCCCCCCAAGCAGCTTTTCACTTTTAACATTGACGACGGTTAAGTCCGGCAATAGGGGTGACGCCCAAAGTCCGTGTCCAAACCCCAGGACCAGGCAAAAAACGGCTGAAATCAGGATTGAATATTTCAAAGTTTTCATCTCTTCATGCCTCCTTTTCATTCAAAAGCTTTGAATATTACCACTGTGAACTAAAAAAGCATTTCACCACCCCCTTTTCTTTCGCTTTCATAATGTTAGTTACCGTTTCCCCCAAAAAGTTCATCGGTATTGAAAAAATTTCAGGCTTCTAAGTAACTGTAAATCCAGGCCATCCTGTCCAGTTTAGCTTGAAGACCAGGGTTTGCGTCCCTTGAAGACTGTTTTTGGTGAGAGGTCATAGCGTTTGCTGAGAGTTTTGAACTCTCAGCATTGATAATTCCTCTTTTTACCTTTTACCTAATTATTTCAATTTAAATCCACGCGAATCCGCGTCCAACAACTTCCTTCCCGGCCTCCGCGGCATGGCGTGGAAAATGTCACCCCGCCGAAACCTTTCACGATTGACCTTGGCGGCCCGCGATGATATTTTTCCCTTGGAAAACCGTAAATTGAATACAGGGATCTTGATGCTCCGAAAAACAGGATCAGATACTACAACGCCTTTTCCTGCGTCTATGAGAAGTTCATCGCCCTTCATTCCAAGGATCTGCGGCAGAAGGCGCGGAACTTTCTCATCTCCACGGTGGCTTCCCACCTCGGGCAGGTCTTCCGAAACGGGGACTTGGACCGGACACTCGAGACCCTCGCCCGGGAAGGCATCGAGGCCTTCTACGGCGGCGAGATAGGGCAGGCTATCGTAAATTTTTCCGACAGAATGGGAGGGGTTCTTTCCCTCGATGATTTCACAGACTTCGCGACCCCGTGGATCGATCCGGTTTCAGGTGCTTATCGCGGCGTCACGATTTACGAATTGTCTCCAACGGGCAGGGGATCACGGCCCTGGGGATGTTGAATATCCTCGAGGGGTATAACATCCCCGGCCTGGGACACGACACGCCCGAATACCTCCACCCCCTCATCGAGGCGGAAAAGGTCGCCTTCAAAGATCGCCTTACTCAGCCAGGGCCATCTCCACCGCCTTGAGGGCGTGAATCTCCGTGGTGTCAAACAGGGGCACGTTCGTGTCTTCCTGCCCAACCAACAACGAGATTTCAGTGCACCCGAGGATGACCCCCTGGGCGCCTCTCTCATGAAGTTCCTGAATGATGGCCAAAAAATTCTCGCGTGAGGTCCCCCGGATCTTCCCGAGGCAAAGCTCATCGTAGATGACCCGGTGAATCAGTTCCCTGTCTTCCTTCTCCGGTATCAAGACCTCCAGGCCATACTTTACTTCAAGTCTCCCCTTGTAGAAATTGTCTTCCATGGTAAATCGAGTTCCCATCAGTCCCACGGTTTTGACTCCCCTGGAGACAATCGCCTCTGCCGTGGCGTCCGCGATGTGAACGATGGGGATCCGGATCCTCGCCCCGATTTCCCCGGCTATCTTGTGCATGGTGTTGGTGCAGATCAGAAGAAAATCCGCGCTACCCCTTTCGACCCGTTCCGCCGCCGCTCCCAGGATCTCCGCGGTGCCGTCCCAGTCTTCCCGGTGCTGGAGGATCTCGATCTCGTCGAAATCCACGCTGAAAAGGCTCAACCGGGCGGAATGATGCCCGCCAAGGCGACGGTTTATCTCCTCATTGATGATCCTGTAATAAGTCACCGTGGATTCCCAGCTCATTCCGCCAAGCAAGCCGATAGTTTTCATGCAAACCACTTCAGTTTTAGAAGGCAACCCTTCGTCCAATCGTTATTTGCCATTTATTGTTTTGCATATTATCACGCCTTCTTCTTCAAGATGTCCCTGATCTCTGCGAGCAGGAGTTCTTCTTTCGGGGGTTCCGGCGGCGCGGCGGGCGCCGCCTCTTCCTTCCGCTTCATGGCGTTGATCCCCTTGATGAGCATGAAGATGGCGAAGGCGACGATGGCGAAATCGATAACCGTCTGGATGAAGACGCCGTATTTCACCACCACGGCGGGGGTCTTCCCGACCGCCTCCTTGAGGGTGATGGACAGATCGGAAAAGTTTACCCCTCCCATGAGCATGCCGATGGGCGGCATCAGGACGTCCTTCACAAACGACGAAACGATCTTGCCGAAGGCCGCGCCGATGACGATGCCCACGGCCATGTCGACGACATTCCCCTTCATGGCGAATTCCTTGAATTCCTTCATCATACCCATACGTTCCTCCTTTCATTAAAAGATGTTACCTGGGATTCCCCGCACCGCATGGCGAGCGGAAAGATCTTCGTTATCGTTTTTCCTTAACATCTTAATCGAATTTAATCAATAACGATTAATAATCCCATTTGGTCGGGCAATCAGATGCCCTCGAATGTTGACAGGCTCCCCCCGCTCTGGTATTCGCAAGGCAAGATGAAACCAGCAAAGAAGAAACCGCTCGTCGCATTCCTGACCGACTTTGGCCTGGATGACCCTTACGTGGGAATCATGAAAGGCGTCATCCACGGCATCTCGCCCGACGCGGCCGTCGTGGATGTTACCCACGCCGTCCAACCCCAGAACATCACCCAGGCGAGTTTTCTCCTCTATGCCTCTTACCGCCAGTTCCCGGAAAACACCGTTTTTGTCTGCGTCGTCGATCCCGGCGTGGGCACAGAGCGTCGCCCTGTGCTGGTGCGGATCCCCGGCTACGTGTTCATCGGACCGGACAACGGCCTCTTCGGTTTCCTTAACGCCGTGCCTGGAAAGTCCGTCGTCCACCTGACAAACCCGGCCTTCTTCCTCCCCGCCGTGGGGCAAACCTTCCACGGAAGGGATATCTTCGCGCCCGTGGCGGCCCACTGGACGGCGAAGGGAGAGGCCCTCCTAGACGGCCTGGGCCCGCGTCTTCCAGAACTCGTGGAGTTCCCGGGAAGATTCCCCGATTCGAAAGGGAATACCATTACCGGAAAGATTATGCATGTCGACCGCTTCGGCAACCTCATCACCAATATTCGTGAAAACGACCTCCGAAAGTTTTCCTTCGACCCGTCCGGGGATACAGTTACCTGCGGGGACACGGCGCTGTTCTTCGCGTCCACCTTCTCCGACGTCCCGGAGAACGCGGCCGGAACCCTCCTCGGCTCGTCGGGACACCTGGAAATCTTCGTCCGAAACGGAAACGCGGAGAAAACCCTCAACACGGCAATAGGAGATCCGATCTATGTCCGCAAACATCACGGCTAAGGCCTTGAATATTCCTTCGTTCATCGTGATGGATGTCCTGGAACGCGCCCGCGCCCTGGAAAAGGAAGGGAAAGATATCATCCACCTCGAGGTGGGGGAACCCGACTTCAACACCCCGTCGTGCATCATCCAGGCGGGCTGCCGAGCCCTGCGGGAGGGAAGGACTCACTACACCCACAGCCAGGGGCTCCTGGAACTCCGCGAGGCCGTCTGTGGGGACTACCGGGAAAGATACGGGGTCTCCTTTGACCCGGACCAGGTCATCGTCACCTCCGGCACCTCCCCCGCCCTCCTCATGCTTTTCGCCGCCATGCTCGACAAGGACGACGAAATCATCATGACCAATCCCTACTACCCTTGCTACGCCAACATGGTCAAGTTCTTGGGCGGGGTTCCCCGGCTCGTGCCGGTGACGCCGGACGAAAACTTCCACCTGACCCCTGAAAAGATAAAACCCTTCCTTTCGAGAAAGACCAAGGCCATCCTCGTCAACTCCCCCGCCAACCCCACGGGAATGTGTATGGATCCCAGCGTGATGAAGGAGATCGCGGAGATCGGCGTCCCCGTCATCTCCGACGAGATCTACCACGGAATCCGCTACGAGGGAAACGACCACACCTTCCTCGAGTTCGCCCCGGACGCCTTCGTCGTCAACGGCTTCTCCAAGCGCTACGCCATGACGGGCTGGCGTCTCGGATACCTGGTCGCCCCGAGGAAATGGATCCGTCCCCTCCAAAAGATGCAGCAGAACTTCTTCATCTCCGCCGCCGATTTCGTCCAGTGGGCGGGGGTTACCGCCCTCCGGGAGGCCCGTCCCGACGTGGAGCGCATGGTCGAAACCTACCGGGAGCGTCGGGACTACCTCTTCACCGCCCTCAAAAACCTGGGATTCGATATTTACGCCCCGCCCCAGGGCGCCTTCTACTTCTTCGCGGACTGCCGTAAGTTCTCGGAAGACGCCTACGCGTTCGCCTTCGACGTCCTGGAACACGCCCTCGTAGGCATCACCCCGGGCATCGACTTCGGCCCCATGGGGGAAGGCTATGTCCGGTTTTCCTATGCCAATTCCCTCGAGAACATCAAGGAAGCAATGGCAAGGATTCGACGATACCTTACGACATAGCCCTGCTAACTTCCGACAGGGCTCCTCAAAATCAATTTCCGGGAGAGCTGACGCAGTGGCAGACGCTCATGTGCCGGCAATCACTATCTTGGATTCAAGGAGATGGTCGGTGAAGCGTTTTACAACGTGACTAAACGTGATGAATAATGGACTGCGGCGTTGGGATGCACAGCCTTGAAATATGCTGATAGATTTAAGGAGCCTGCTACAAGAACGCGGGATGGCGGCAGATTGGCAAAACCCACGGGTATTCAAAAAAATCGCCAAACTTACACTTTATTCTTTCTCAATACCCGTCTTGACATTGAGGTCCACCCTGACCTTCCCTTCAAAACCGGTAGGTGACGCCCACGGAGATGACGGGATAGAACTTGAAGCTGTCCAGGTCGTCCTTTAGTTTTTCCTCTTCCTTCGCCAGATCCCGCTGGAAGATCGGGTTTCCCGACAGGGGGCCGTCCGCCGACAGGTCCACCTTGGGAGATCCCTGGAACAAGACCCCCAATTCCAGCGTCAGGCCGAAATCCCTGCTCTTTCCAAAGGTGGTATCGATACCGAAGCCGCAATAGGGCGCGAAGTCGTTGAAGTCGATGTTTCCGTCCAGGTTCCCCACCAGGGCGGCCGGGTATTTGTGGTTTCCAATCTTGAATTTCCCGGACGACGATTTACCCGAGGCATCCAGGGTGTTGCCGTTGTAGAAGAGCCCACCGCTGACGCGAAAAGCGTTCTTGAACGGATGCAGGTCCAGGATGGCCGAGACGCTCTGCAGGTTCAGGTCGAAATCGTAATCCACGTCCCCCTTTTCCCCGCTGAAACTGAAGGGAAGATAGTTGAACCCGACCCTCGCGCCAAGGTATTTAGAAAAGGTGAACCCGACTTCGGGGCCGACCCCCAGGGTGCCCACTTTGACTCCCGCGGAGACCCCATCGGCACGTGCCGCCGAAAATGTCATTGTAAAAATCACCAGAACCAGTAAACCAACGCGCAATCCTTTCTTCATCCGCTCCTCCAATCCGCTTCCGCGCAATGTTTTATCCCCGCATCCTCCTGTTCATTCCAACGAGTTCCAAAGGATTTTTAACGTAACATCTCAAGTTTTGTTTTGCAACCCCCTGTCGCGCTGTTGAACTTCGAGCCTGTTGGTGATATAAATTTCAATCAATGAACTTCGACGTGAAAACCTACCTGAAACTCAGAAAAACGTGGGTGAACGAGGCCTTGACGGGGATTTTCAGCGCCCGGAAAGCGCCCGAACCCCTCTTTGAGGCCATGCGATACAGCCTTATGGCTGGGGGGAAGCGTATCCGCCCCATTTTGATGATGGCGGCCTACGAGATCTTCCGGGAGAACGGACGCGACATCCTTCCCTTCGCATGCGCCATGGAGATGGTTCACACCTACTCCCTCATCCACGACGATCTACCCGCCATGGACGACGACGACCTGCGCCGCGGAATGCCCACCTGCCACAAGGTTTACGGGGACGCCATGGCGATTTTGGCGGGGGACGGCCTGCTCACAGAGGCCTTCCACCTTATCTCCGACGACGCCCGGGCGGGCGGATGGCCCGCCGACGCGCGGCTCGCCGCCCTGCGGGAGCTGGCCGCCGGCGCGGGGGTGGACGGCATGGTAGGGGGACAGGCCATGGATATCCTGTCCGAGCACAAGGAGGTGGGCATCGAAACGGTCCGCTTCATCCACGCCCGCAAGACGGCCGCTCTCATACGGGCCGCCGTGCGGATGGGCGCCCTTCTTGGAAACGCACCGGACAACGACCTGACTGCCCTCACCCGCTACGGCGAGGCCATCGGCACCGCCTTCCAGATCGTCGATGACGTTTTGGACGTGGAGGGTGACACGGAACTTTTGGGAAAGGCGGCGGGCGCGGACGACAAGCTGGAGAAGGCTACCTACCCCCACGTGGCCGGGCTGGCCGAATCGAAGCGGGAGGCGGCGCGCCTGATAAAGCAAGCGAAGGAGGTCCTCGGTCCCTTCGGGGAAAAGGCGGAACCCCTGAAGGGAATCGCGGAACTCATCCTTGAGAGGAATACATGATGGAGATACTGGACAAAATAGACGACCCGAAGGACTTGAAGGCTCTCTCCATCGAGGAATTAGAGGCCCTCGCGGGGGAAATCCGGCAGGTCATCATCGAGACGGTCTCGAAGACGGGGGGACACATTGCCCCCAGCCTGGGCGTTGTGGAGCTGACCCTCGCCGTCCACAAGGTTTTCGATTCCCCAAAAGACAAAATCGTCTGGGACGTGGGACACCAGAGCTACGCACACAAGCTCATCACGGGACGCAGGAACAGGTTTCACACCCTCCGCCAGTACGGCGGGTTGAGCGGGTTCCCCAAGCGCTCCGAGAGCATCCACGACACCTTCGACGTGGGACACAGTAGCAATTCCATCTCCGCGGGTCTGGGCATGGCGGAGGCCATCGGGCACGCGGGGAGAGACCGGAAGGTGGTGGCCATCATCGGCGACGGCTCCATGACGGCGGGCATCGCCTTCGAGGGACTCAACCAGGCCGGCACCCTAAACCGGGACCTCATCGTCATCTTAAATGACAATGAGATGTCCATCTCTCCCAACGTTGGGGCCCTCTCCGCCTACCTCAACCGGATCATGACGGGGCAGTGGCTCAACCGGGCCCGGGACGAGATCAAGACCATCCTTTCAGACATCCCCGGTATCGGGAAATCCATGTACAAGTTCATGCGCCAGGCGGAGGAGTCCCTCAAGGGTATGATGGTTCCCGGAACCCTTTTCGAGGAACTGGGGCTCAAATATTTCGGACCCATCGACGGCCACCGGCTGGAACACCTTGTCAAGACACTGGAGAACGTGAAGAAACTCAGCGGCCCTATTCTCGTTCACGTGGTGACCCAGAAGGGAAAAGGATACGCTCCGGCGGAGAATTTGCCCTCCAAGTTCCACGGGATCGGGAAGTTTGACATCGAAACGGGAAAGACGACGCCGAAAAGCCAGCCTACCTACACGGAGATCTTCAGCAAAACCCTTGTCCACTTGGCGGAGAAAGATCCCGACATCGTGGCCATCACCGCGGCCATGCCCAGCGGGACGGGCCTGGACCGGTTCCAGGAGGCGTTTCCCGACCGGTTCTACGACGTGGGCATCGCGGAGCAGCACGCGGTGACCTTCTCCGCGGGGATGGCTCTGGAGGGTCTCAAGCCGGTGGTGGCGATTTATTCCACCTTTCTCCAGCGGGCCTTCGACCAGGTGATTATCGACGTCTGCATGCAGGACATCCCTCTTAACTTCGCCCTCGACCGGGGCGGCATCGTGGGGGAGGACGGCGAGACCCACCAGGGGGTTTTCGACCTGGGCTATCTCCGCATGGTGCCCAACATGGTGCTGATGGTCCCCAAGGACGGAAAGGAACTGAAGGACGTCATCGCGACGGCCCTGCAGATCCCTCATCCCGTAGCCTATCGCTATCCGCGCGGAACGATTCCCGACGCGGTCGATACGTTCGAGGGGAACATTCTGCCCCTCGGGAAGTGGGAGGTCCTCTACCAGACCGGAACCGACTGCCTCATCCTGGCCGTCGGCGCCACTGTCTACCCGGCCCTGGAAGCGGCCCTGGAGGCGGAAACCCGTTACGGAATCACCACCACGGTAGTCAACGCACGGTTCATCAAGCCCATGGACACGGAGCTTCTTATGAACCTGGTTCCCGACGCGGGCTTCCTCCTGACGGTGGAGGAAAACGTCGTGATGGGAGGATTTGGAAGCGCCGTTCTGGAGCAGCTCGCCGCCCTGGGCATCTCCATGCCGCCGGTCTTTCTCCACGGCCTGCCGGATGCCTTCATCCCCCACGGGGCCACCGCCACGCTGAGGAAAAACTACGGGCTAGACAAGGAAGGCATCCTGGGCGTGCTGGCGGAGAAAATGGATCTGAAGAAAAGGGCCTCGCGGCACCTCAAGCCCGCAGCAAGAGCCGGCGCAGCCAAGCCGCCGCGTAAATCCCTGAAACAGGGAAAGGCCTCCTGACCCCTCAAAATGGGACGCGCTTCTTCCCGACATTCATCACCATGAAAAAGGTTCGCGCGGACAGACTGCTCGTGGAACGGGGCCTCGTCAAGTCACGCCCGGAAGCCCAGCGCCGCATTATGGGCGGGGACGTGTGGCTGGGAGACCGGCGGGTCACGAAAGCCGGCGCGCTTCTCCCCGAAACGGCAGAATTGACGCTCAAGGGCGCGGCCCTCCCCTTCGTGAGCCGGGGCGGCCTGAAGCTCGAGGCGGCCCTGGAGGCCTTCAAAATCGATGTGAAGGATCGCGTCGCCCTCGACATCGGCGCCTCCACCGGGGGCTTCACCGACTGCCTCCTTCAGCGCGGGGCGCGGCGCGTCTACGCCGTGGACGTGGGTTACGGCCAGTTGGACTGGCGACTTCGAAAGGACCCCCGAGTGGTCGTCCTGGAGCGAACCAACGCCCGTTACCTCTCAGAAAAAGACATCCCGGAACCCGTTCACGTGGCGGTGATGGATGTCTCCTTCATCTCCGTGCGGAAGATCATCCCCGCTGTCCACCCCCTCCTCGCCCAGGGAGCGGCCATGATCCTCCTCGTGAAGCCCCAGTTCGAGGTGGGAAAGGGGGAGGTAGGCAAGGGCGGCATCGTGCGGGACCCCGGGAAACACAGCCGGGTTGTCGCGGAAATCACCGCCTTCTGCGAAACCCTGGGCTTAACGCCCGGCGGTCACATCCCTTCCCCCATCCTCGGCGCGAAGGGAAACCGGGAATTCCTCCTGATGGTAATGAAGCCATGGGACTGATCACGCCGCCCAGGCCCGTCAAGCTCATCGCGGGGCTCCTCATCTTCCGCCCGGAGGAAAACAAAGAACGGCTTTTTCAGCGCCTGGCGGAACGGTTCGGCCCCATCGACAAGGCCACCAGCGGGCGGGGCTTCGAGGAGACCGACTATTATGAAAAAGAGATGGGCGCGCCCCTCATGAGGTATTTCATCGCCTTTGCACGACTCGTTTTCCCCGACGCGCTTCCCGACGTCAAGCGCGCAACCAACGACCTTGAGAACGAATTTTCCAACGGGCGCGGAGGGCGCGCCGTCAACATCGATCCGGGGATCCTTACCCTTCAGAACCTCGTGCTCGCAACCACGAAGAATTTCACCCACCGCATCTACCTGGGAAAGGGCATCTACGCCGATCTGACCTTGATATTCCAAAAGGGAGCGTACCACCCCCTCCCCTGGACCTACCCGGACTACCGTAACGGTCAGACACGCGCGTTCTTCTTGGAGGTCCGGGAAACCTACAAAGACCAGTTGAAAGGAATCACGCCATGAGAAGCATGACCGGATACGGGCGCGCGGAGGAGAATACCCCCCTTGGCACCGTCAAGGTGGAACTTTTCTCCGTCAATCACCGGAACCTGGATCTCCGCCTGAGGCTTCCCGATACCTGCCGACCCCTCGAGATCGAACTCCGGGAGGCGGTGAAGAAGGCCCTGCGCCGGGGGCACGTGGAAGGAACCCTCCGGATAGACGCGGACGCGTCCACGGCGGCGCGGGACATCGCCCTCAACGTCGCCGCAGCCACTGCCTACTACAACGAGGCGCAGAAACTCCGCGACGTCCTCGGCCTCGACGCCCTCCCCGGTATCGACTGGATCCTGGAGAAACCGGAGGTATGGCAGCCGCCGGAATCCCCGGAAACCGGCGAGATCCGCGCGGCCGTCCTGCCGGTCTTCGAGGCGGCGCTGGGGCGTCTCGCGGCGTCCCGGGAAAGGGAAGGGGCATCGCTTGCGGCCTTTTTCGAAGAAAAACTGAACGAGATCGCGCCCATCATAAAAGAGGTCGAGGCCTTCATGCCCCAACTTCCCCACCTCGTCCGGGATTCCCTGGTGAAACGGCTCGAAGAGCTGGCGCAGGATCCTTCCCTGAACCCCGACCGGCTGGCGCAGGAGGTCGCCTACCTGGCCCAGCGGGCGGACATCACGGAAGAGGTCTCCCGGTTCGGCGCCCACTTAGTCGCCTTCCGGGAGAAGATCCACCGGGCGGATGTCAGCGGGCGCGAACTCGACTTTACCCTCCAGGAGATGAACCGGGAGGTCAACACCATGGGCTCCAAGAGCGTCGCCTACGCGTTGTCCAACCACGTCATCCGGCTGAAGGAAATACTCAACCAGTTGCGGGAGCAGGTCCAGAATGTCGAATAAGCCTGCCAACCTGGTCTTCATCGTCTCCGGGCCTTCCGGCGCCGGCAAATCGACCCTCATCCAGCGGCTCATGGAACGGGATCCCCGCCTCGCCTTCTCCGTTTCCCACACGACACGCCCCCCGCGCCCGGGAGAGAAAGACGGACGCGACTACTACTTCGTGACGAAAGAGACGTTCCGGAAACTCATTTCGAAGGGTGCCTTCCTCGAATGGGCACAAGTTTACGGGGAATATTACGGCACCTCCAAGGGAGAGATCGACCGGATTCACCGCCTGGGAAAGGACGTTGTCCTCGACATCGACGTCCAGGGGGCGCGGCAGGTGATGGAACGGCTTCCCAAGGACCAGTGGGTCTCCATCTTTATCCTTCCGCCCAATTTGGAAACGCTCCGGCGGCGGCTCATGGCACGGGGAAAGGATCCCCTGGACCGGATCGAGAGGCGCCTCGCCGTCGCCAGGGAAGAGATCTCGCGGGCGGGACTCTACGATTACCGTGTCGTCAACAGCGACCTTTCGGCCGCTACAGAGGAGTTGGTGGGTATCATTGCGTGGGAGAGAAAAAAACGCGGGGTCGCCGCCGGCTCGGAACTTTAATGTCTTGCAATTTACTCAAAATTTGGTTAAATAATATAAGGATAACTTATAGACCACTTTCAGGGAGGTGATACCATTGTTCGGCTTTGCTGACAGCCTCACCGCATGGGGGTATATTCTTTCCATCCTGGCCACGATTCTCTGCATCATCTACGGCCTCATCAACTGGAACAAGGGCACGGAAATCGAGGAAGATTACCGTCGTATCGTCGAGTGGGAACGGGAGGAGATAGAGGTGGAGGAACGGCTCCCGTAGCATTTTTGCTAACCAACCCCTTTTTAGAGGAGAGAAATCGATGGTTTTGAATGTCATTCTTGTGCTGCTTTATCTTATCGTCATCTTCTACCTCGGGTATAAAGGCTGGCGGGAGACCCGAACCGCCTCCGACTACATGATTGCGGGTAGGGAAATCAATCCCTATGTCATGGCCATGTCCTACGGGGCAACCTTCATCAGCACCTCCGCCATCATCGGGTTCGGGGGGGCCGCCGCCCTTTTCGGTTTCAGCGTCATCTGGCTGACCTTCCTGAACATCTTTGTGGGAATCTTCATCGCCTTCGCCTTCTTTGGAAAGCGGACCCGCAAGATGGGCCGCAGCCTGGACGCCCATACCTTCCCGGAAATTCTCGGGTTGCGTTTCAATTCCAAGTTCATCCAGGGCTTTTCAGGACTGGTTATCTTTATTTTCCTGCCGGTCTACGCGGCGGCGGTCCTGATCGGGATTTCACGGTTCATCGAGATCTATCTGAATATCCCCTACTGGGCCGGCCTTCTCGGCTTCTCCATTATCCTGGCCCTGTATGTCATCTGGGGCGGTCTCAAGGGCGTCATGTATACCGATGCCCTCCAGGGAACCCTCATGTTCATCATGATGGTTATCCTCGTAATCTTCACCTATTCCCAGTTGGGCGGAGTCCTCAAGGCACATCAGACCTTGACTTCCATGGCAAACCTCGTGCCCGCCAAGCTCAAGGCCCTCGGGCACATGGGCTGGACCGCCTCCCCCAAGGCAGGGTCGCCCCTCTGGTGGATCGTCTATTCCACCATCGTCTACGGGGTCGGTATCGGGGTCCTGGCACAGCCGCAACTGGCCGTCCGCTTCATGACGGTGAAAAACGACGCCTCCCTGAACCGGGCCGTCCTGGTGGGCGGTATCTTCATCCTGGCCATGACGGGCATCGCCTTCACGGTTGGGCCGCTGTCCAACGCTGTTTTCTTCCAGAAATTCGGGAAGATCTCCATCGCCATGGCCAAGGGAAACATCGATAAAATCATCCCCATCTACATCGACAAGGTCATGCCCTCCTGGTTTGCCACCCTCTTCCTGCTGGCCATGCTGGCCGCGGCCATGTCCACCCTGAGCTCCCAATACCACGTGGGCGGCACTTCACTTGGGCGCGATTTCTATGAAAAGAGTCTGGGCAAGCGGGGCGGCGGTGAGATCATGGCCACCCGTTTCGGCGTGGGCCTCACGATCCTCTTCACCATCGGCTGGGGCCTTTTCCTCCCCCCGAGTGTCATCGCCATCGCCACGGCGTTCTTCTTCGGGCTCTGCTCATCCACATTCCTCCCCATGTATTTCTCCGCCCTCTACTGGAAACGCGCCACAAAGGCGGGCGCGGTTACCAGCATGGTCGGCGGCTTCATCGCCAGTTTCTTCTGGCTCATCTTCATCCATAAGAAGGAAGCGGCGGCCATCGGGCTGTGCAAGGCCCTAACGGGCAAGGTCACCCTCCTGGGATTTCCCTGGAACGTGGTGGATCCCAACGTCATCGCCCTGCCCATCTCCATCATCCTCATGATCGTGGTCAGCCTCGCCACGTCCAGGATGGAAGAAGAACACCTGGAAAAATGCTTCGAGTGGATGTAAGGGAATTAAAACCTGTAAAAAAGGGGGACTATAAATAGTCCCCCTTTTTTAGGGTCATTACCCGGAACTTTCATGAAGTTTACTTTCCGAGCCGTTTCCTGAACTCCTCGGTCAGGGCCGGCACCACCTGGAATAGGTCACCCACGATGCCGTAGGTGGCCACCTTGAAGATGGGCGCGTCCGGGTCCTTGTTGATGGCCACGATCACGTCCGAGGTCTTCATCCCGGCGAGGTGCTGGATGGCGCCGGAAATGCCGCAGGCGATGTAAATCTTCGGCCGCACGGTCTTTCCCGTCTGTCCGACCTGGTGCTCGTAAGGAATCCAGCCCGCGTCCACCGTGGCGCGCGAGGCGCCCACCGCCGCGCCCAGGACGTCCGCCAATTCTCGGATAAGTTTGAAATTCTCCGGTTTCCCGAGCCCGCGCCCTCCGGACACGATGATGTCGGCCTCGGTGAGGTTGACCTTCTGCTCGCTCTCGATAAATTCGATTACCTTCGTCCGGACCTCGTCTTCGCTCATGCCGAGGGATTCCGTGATGATTTCGCCCTGGCGGGACGCGTCACGCTCCGGCATGGGCATGACCTTGGGACGGACAGTCGACATCTGGGGACGCGTCCGCGGGCAGAGGATGGTCGCCATGATGTTCCCCCCGAAGGCGGGACGCGTCTGGCGCAGCAGTTTCGTCTCGGGATCGATATCCAGGCCCGTGCAGTCGGCGGTCAGTCCCGTGTAGAGGGTGGTGGCCACGTTCCCGGCGAAATCGCGCCCCTGCGTGGTGGCGCCGAAAAGGACGATCTCGGGTTTGTATTTCTGGATGAGGTTGATGGCTCCCCTCGCGTAAGGTTCCGTCCGGTATTTCTCCAAGACGGGATCGTCGATGTAATAGACCTTTTCTGCGCCGTAGGCGATGGCCTCCTTCGCGAAGTCCTCCACGCCGTGCCCCATGAGCATTCCGCAGAGCTGGCATCCCAGGTCGTCGGCCAGTTTCCGCCCGACGCCCAGCAATTCGAAGGACACCGAGGCAATCTTTCCGTGTTCATGCTCGATAAAGACCCACACGTCCTTATAGTCGGCAATGTCCTCTTGCACCCGTTTTTCGTCCTTTTTCAGGACGATGGCCTCGACGGGGCAAACCTCCACGCACGCGCCGCAAAACGTGCATTTATCGCCGATGACGGCGACATCGTTTTCCAGGGTAATCGCGCCAAAAGGGCAGGCGTCGACACAACTCCCGCACCCCGTACATTCATCTGTCAATACCTTTATTTCAGCCATGGTCTTCCTCCTTTACCACGCTACTGTATGAATTTCATGTCCATGAGTTTATCCACGAGCTTTGTGACGACCTCGGGAACCTCGCCTTCCAAGATCTCGCCGCCGCCGCGCACCTCCGGCGAGAAGACCGTGACGACCTCCGTCGGTGATCCCTTGAGGCCCAGCTTGTCTTTGTCCACGGGAAGATCGTCCGCCGTCCATGTGGGGATGTCCAGCTTCGCCGCCTTTTTGATGCCGAACAGAGAGGGCAACCGAGGCTCGTTGATGTCCTTGACCACGGTAATCAGGGCCGGGAGGCTCGCCTCCACCACCTCTTTGCCGTCTTCCAAGAGGCGTTCCACCTTGATCTTCTTGTTGTCGGGATCGATTTCCACGACCTTGTCCACGTAGGTCAACTGGGGGATGTTCAACTGCGTGGCGATACCGGGACCCACCTGCGCGGTGTCGCCGTCGATGGCCTGTTTTCCGCAGATGATCAAGTCGTAATCCCCTATCTTCTTGATGGCCGCGGACAGGGTATAGGCCGTGGCCCACGTGTCCGCGCCCGCGAAGGCCCTGTCGGAGACCAGGTAGACGTTGTCCGCGCCCACGGCGTAGGCGTTCTTCAGGACCTCTTTCGCCTGCGGGGGGCCCATGGTGATCACGTGGACTTCTCCACCATATTTTTCCTTCGTCAAGAGACCTTCCTCGATGGCGAATTCATCGAAGGGATTGGTAATACTCTCGACGCCTTCCCTTACCAGCGTTTTGGTTTCAGGGTCGATCTTGACCTCTGTGGTATCTGGTACCTGTTTAATACACACGACTATTTTCACGACCAGTCCTCCTTAAAGTGTTCCGTTATTAGCGTTTAGTTCTACCGTCCCTTGAAGACAGGCTTCCGTTTCTCCAAAAACGCCTTCATTCCTTCCCGCTTGTCTTCCGTGGAGGCGCAGACGCCGAAACTCTTGGATTCCATTAGGCATCCGTCATCCAGCGGGAGATCGTATCCCACGTCCACCAGGCCCTTGGCGATGGAAACCGCGATGGGCCCGTTCTTAGCGATCCCCGAGGCCACCTCCTTGACGGCGTCCATGAGCTGCTCCTGGGGAACGACCCTGTTGACCATACCCATCTCCAGGGCCTCTTTCGCGGAAATCATTTTCCCCGTGAAGATAAGCTCCTTCGCCCGTCCCTTTCCGATGAGCCTGGGCAGGCGCTGCGTTCCGCCAAAGCCGGGCATGATGCCGAGCGTCACCTCGGGGAGGCCGAACTTGGCGTTCTCGGAGGCGTAGATGAAATCGCACGCAAGGGCAAGCTCGGATCCGCCGCCCAGGGCAAAGCCGTTGACGGCCGCGATCACCGGTTTCTTCAGCTCCTCCACCTTCTTGAATACCAGCTGCCCCAATCGCGAAAAATTGGCCCCTTCCAGCGGCGTCATCTCGCTCATCTCCGCGATGTCCGCCCCGGCCACGAAGGCCTTCTCTCCCGCGCCGGTGATGACAACGACGCGAATCTCCTCGTCATCGTTCACCCGGTCCAGTGTTTCGCTCAAGGCCTTCAAGACCTTGGAGTTCAAGGCGTTCAGCGCCTTGGGGCGATTGATGGTGATAAGTGCCAACGGCGCCTCTTTTTCCAGCATCACGAGTTCTTCAGACATACAGGTCACCTCCTTTACAATCTTTCGATAATCATGGCCATTCCCTGGCCGCCCCCGATGCACATGGTCGCCAGGCCGGTCTTCATGTTCCGCCGCATCATCTCGTACAGGAGCGTCACGACGACCCGGGTGCCCGTGCAACCGATGGGATGCCCCAGGGAGATTCCACTGCCGTTCACGTTGGTGTTGTCCAGGCTCAACCCGAGTTCACGAATACAGGCGATGGCTTGGGAGGCAAAGGCCTCGTTCAGCTCTATCAGGTCGATATCGGATATCTTCATGCCGGCGGCATCCAGGACCTTCTTCACGGCGGGGATGGGGCCCAGGCCCATGTAGGCGGGATCCACGCCGCCCGAGGCATACGCCACGATCCGGGCCAGGGGTTTCACGCCCGATTCCTTCGCTTTGTCAGCGGACATGACGAGCACCGCCGCCGCCGCATCGTTGATCCCGGAGGCGTTCCCCGCCGTAACCGTCCCGCCCTTCTTGAAGACGGTGGCCAGCCTTGCCATCTTCTCCAGGGAGGTGTCCATGGGACGCTCGTCCGTATCGAAGATGATGGGATCCCCCTTCCGCTGGGGCACCTCCACGGGAACGATCTCCTCGGCGAACTTGCCCTCCGTGATGGCCTTCCGGGCCCGCTGATGGCTCATCAGGCCCAGTTTATCCTGCTCCTCCCGCGAGATCCCGTATTTCTCCGCGATGTTCTCCGCGGTCAATCCCATGTGGTAGCCGTAAAAGATCTCCCAGAGACCGTCGTGGACCATCAGGTCCAGCATCTCGGCGTTGAACATGCGGGCGCCCCATCGGCCCTTGGGGAAGGCGTAGGGCGCCATGCTCATGCACTCCATGCCGCCCGCCACGACCACGTCGTTGACGCCCGCGCGGATCGACATATCCGCGATGGCGATGGCCTTCAAGCCGGAGGCGCAGACCTTGTTGACAGTGATGGCGTTGGTCTCCTTGGGCATGCCCGCGTAGAGGGTAGCCTGCCGGCCCGTGTTCTGCCCCTGGCCGCCCTGCAGGACGTTTCCCATGATCACCTCATCAACCTGGATGGGTTTCGCGGACGCGTCCCAGTTCCGGTATTTCTTCTCCAGGTCACTGTATCCCTCTCCCTTCAGGGCCTCGGGCTCGTAGGAGAGAACCTTTTCGGAGGGTTCCGGCTTGAGACCGACCCGCTTTAAGACCTCCCGAATCACCAGGGCCCCCAACTGGACCACGGGCGTGGTCTTCAAGGTTCCCCCGAACGATCCGATGGGGGTTCGAACGGCACTGCAGATAACAACGTCTTTCATGTTTTTCCGACTCCTTTCAAGGTCATTTGATTAAACATTCATTCAAATCTTTTGAGTTCTGTGGCTTCATACCCAAAAAACGCATTCTTGTCAATTAAAATGTGAATTTTTGAATCTATCCGCCCGCGTTTTCTCTCTTTTCCACCCTATTTTTTGCCAGGCGGCGGGCCCATGGGCTTGGGACCCGTCCCGCGCGGTTTTTTCACAACCCGCGCGTAGATGCTCAGGGGAATTTCAATGGCGGGCTGGGTCGCGCTGCTGGTCGTAACCACGATCTTCCCGTTATAAGGATTGCGGGGAGGCGCTCCCCCGGGCCAGATCGCGACCAGGTAGTATTTCCGCCCCTTCGACACGGTAATGACCTTGAGCTGGAGATTTTCCAGAGTCGTGGTTGTTTTTTTTATCTCTACCGGTTTCTCGGTGGCGTAGAGGCTGAAACCCGCCGCCGCCATTCCTCCCATGATGGCCGGGTCGCTGAAAAGGGACCCCCGCTGCGGGATGACCGACACAGGCCCCTGGACCATCCCCGAAATCCGCAGGTCGTAGGTGGGCGCCTTTTTCAGGCTGGTAAAGAGCCGGATAACTCCGTGAAAACGGCCGATGCGCATCTTGGGCCCGAAGGTTATCTTGATGTTGTAGTGGTTTCCGCCCTTGTCCCTCCAGGACTTGATGATCTCCGCCATCACACCGTTGGTGAAGCTCTCCACCTTGGCCACCTTAAAATCCGGCGCCACGGGAGACCAGACCGCCAGGGTTCGGGTCAAAGCCTGGCCATATTTTTTCGTTACGTTGACATAGGGGGTGGGGCTGACCTCGATGAGTGGCCGAACCTGCGCGCTGACGCGCAGGAAACGCTTCGGGGTTTTTGGATCGTTGGAGATCACCGTGGCGCCCTTGACGATGTTGCCCCTGTATCCCTTCGTTCGAACCTTCAGAACAACCTTTCCCTCCTTACCTGGGGGGATGACACGGTCGAAGGAAACCGTGGAGCAGCCTCACCCGGGCTTCACGTTCTTGATGACGAGGTCTTTCGTGCCCTTATTTTGCAGGATGAAGGTGTGAACGATCTCGTTTCCCTCCAGGACCTTCCCCGCCTCGAAGGTGGGGTGGGAAATCACAAGGGAGGGACCCGCCGCCGGTTTCGCCTTACCCGGGGTTCCGGCCTGGCTCAACCCGGGCAGGACAAGGGTTAGAAACAAAAATGCCACAAGGATCGCGCGTTTTTTCATAAAATTTACTCCTTTCCCTATATTTTATCGCTTGAGATTCAATATCTTTTTCAGGGCGTCCTTCACCTCCGCCACCTTGAGGATGGTGAATTTCTTCGTGGACGCCAGGTGCGAGGAATAGGTCTGAGGACAGACGCACGCGTCAAACCCCATGCGCATCGCCTCCTGGACGCGCACGTCCCCCTGCATCACGCCGCGGACCTCCCCGGCCAGGCCCACCTCCCCGAAAACCACCATCTCCGACGGCACCACCTGTTCGTAGAAACTGGAGGCGATAGCGGCGACCACGCCAAGGTCCACCGCCGTCTCCACGATCCGCAAGCCCCCCGCCGCGTTCACGAAGATATCCTGCTCTCCCAGGGGCATGCCCATCTTCTTCTCCAGGACGGCGACGAGCAGGGCGAGGCGGTTCGGGTCCAGCCCGATGGCCGTCCGCCTGGGAACACCGAAGTTCGTCGGTGTCACCAGCGCCTGGATTTCCACCAGGAGGGGGCGGCTTCCCTCCAGACAGGGAACCACGACCGACCCGGGCGTCTCCTTGGACCGCTGCCCCATGAAGAGTTCCGAGGGATTGGTCACCTCCCGGATGCCTTCGCCCGTCATCTCGAAGACGGCGATCTCGTTGGTGGGCCCGTAGCGATTCTTGATGCCCCGGAGGATGCGGAAGGGTTGGTCCTTCGGGCTCTCGAAGTAGAGAACGGCATCCACCAGGTGCTCCAGAACCTTGGGCCCCGCAATGGCGCCCTCCTTCGTCACGTGCCCGATGAGAAAGATGGGGATCCCCAGGGTCTTGGCGAACCGGGCGAAACGTCCGCCCGTCTCCCGTATCTGCCCGACGCTGCCCGGCGAGGAAGGGAGCTCTCCCAGGTGCATGGTCTGGATGGAGTCGATGACGACGATCTCCGGCATCGTCTCCCGAATGGTGCCTTCGATCATCTCGTACATGGTCTCGAAGACCACGTAGACCCGGTCGGAGACGGCGTGCAGACGCTGGGCCCTGAGCCGAATCTGGTTGGGGGATTCCTCACCGGACACGTAGAGTACCCGCAGTCCCCGGGTGGCCAGGTGATTCAAGACCTGAAGGAACAGGGTCGATTTGCCGATGCCCGGCTCCCCACCCACCAGGACCACGGAGGCCGGCATGATACCGCCGCCTAGGATCCGGTCAAACTCGCCGATTCCCGTGTGGATGCGCTCTTCCCGCTCCCCCTCGATCCGGTCGAGGGGAACGGGTTCTACGGCCTTTTGCCCCTTCAGGGCACGGCCCGTCGAAACCGGCTGGACAACCTCCTCCGCAAAGGTCTCCCACTGGCCGCACTGGGGGCACTTGCCCAGCCACTTGGGGGCCTGGTATCCGCAGGCCTGGCAGACGTAGCGCACCTTCGTCTTCATCTTATCATTCCTTCACTGTCTCGGCGGCCCTCTCCAGGCCCATCCGGATAAAGCGCTTCCCGCAGTGGGGACAGGTCTCTCTTTCCTCCCCCGCAGCCGGCATGTCGTCACGGTCGGGAAGAATCCCGTCGCAGTAAGGACACCGCCGGGGAAGCCTCTGGATGACCTGTTCGTCCATGCCGCCGCCTACCGCTCCTTCAGCCGCGGGTCGAGGATGTCCCGCAACCCCTCCCCGAGGAGGTTGTATCCCAGGACGGTAATGAGAATGGCCAGGCCGGGATAGACGGAGAGCCACCAGGCGATCTCCATGTTGTTCTTCCCCGCCGTCAGCATGTTCCCCCAGCTCGGCGTGGGCGGCTGCACCCCGATTCCCAGAAACGAGAGGGCCGACTCGGTCAGGATGGCCCCCGCAACCCCGAGGGTGGCCGCCACGATCACGGGATTCAGGGCGTTGGGGAGGATGTGCCGGAATACGATCCTGAAATCGCTGGCACCGATGGAGCGGGCCGCCTTCACGTAGTCCATCTCGCGGATCCTCAGGAACTCCGCCCGCACGAGGCGGGCGACGCCCATCCATCCCGTCAGGCCGATGACCGCCATGATGTTGTAGATGCTCGGCTCCAGGATGGCGATGACGGCAAGAATCAGGAAAAAGGAGGGAAAGCAGAGCATCATGTCCACGAAGCGCATGAGGAGGTCGTCCACCCAGCCGCCGTAATACCCCGCCGCCGCCCCGATGATGATGCCGATAATCACGGCGATGCCCACGGCAACGAACCCCACCTTCAGCGAAATCCGCGATCCCCAGATCATGCGAGTCAACACGTCCCGTCCAAGCTCATCCGTGCCGAACGGGTGCCGGTGGCTGGGCGGCATGAGAATTTCGTTGACGTTGATGGTATCGGGGTTGTAGGGGCTGATGACGGGGGCGAGGAACGAGACGGCAAACAGGGTTACCACC
>Ga0256833_1000691_pt1 | contig 25771 bp, 17 predicted proteins | sample 356284metaG_FD_190535 | JGI IMG/M metagenome (GOLD analysis project Ga0256833, IMG submission 190535) | Hydrothermal vent microbial communities from Mid Atlantic Ridge, Atlantic Ocean - 356-284 | ecosystem: Environmental > Aquatic > Marine > Hydrothermal vents | place: Atlantic Ocean: Mid... | reverse complement strand
TGGCAAAGATTGATTACAAGAAAGTCTTGGAAAGGCTGAAAGACAGACCCAATGGCAAATACATTGATGTTACGGCAATAACTCCTACCCCTTTAGGGGAGGGAAAATCTACTACCGCTATCGGTCTAATTGAAGGGCTTGGAAAACGAGGGCAAAAAGTAATTGGGGCCCTAAGGCAGCCTTCCGGTGGCCCTACCATGAATATTAAAGGGAGTGCAGCGGGAGGAGGACTTGCCCAAATTATTCCTCTCGATAAGTTCTCTTTAGGCCTTACAGGCGATATCAATGCCATCATGAATGCCCACAACCTGGCCATGGTGGCACTTACTGCCCGTATGCAACACGAATTTAACTATGACGATGAAACTCTGGCCAAACGTGGTCTCAAACGCCTTAACATTGATCCTAAGCGGGTAGAGATGGGGTGGGTGGTTGATTTTTGCGCCCAGGCCTTGCGTCATATTGTCATTGGTCTGGGAGGCAAGAAAGACGGCTATCCCATGGAGAGTAAGTTTTGGATTGCCGTGGCCTCAGAGGTGATGGCTATTTTGGCGGTAGCACGAGATCTCAAAGATTTTCGTGAAAGGATTGGAAAGATTGTAGTAGCCTTCGATAAATATGGAAACCCTGTGACCACTGAAGATCTTGAGGTAGCAGGGGCTATGTGTGCCTGGATGGTAGATGCCATCAATCCTAATATGATTCAAACCATCGAAGGGCAACCTGTCCTCATCCACGCGGGTCCTTTCGCCAATATTGCTATTGGTCAGTCTTCTATCATCGCTGACTATGTAGCTTTAAAACTTGCCGACTACAATGTTACAGAGAGCGGTTTTGCCGCAGATATCGGTTACGAAAAGTTCTGGAATATAAAATGCCGTCTTTCTGGTCTTACTCCTGATTGTGTAGTAGTGGTAGCAACTATCAGAGCTCTTAAATGTCACGGTGGAGCCCCGATTCCAAGACCAGGTCGTCCCATTCCGCAAGAATATTTTGAAGAAAATCTCGAATGGGTAGAAAAGGGCTGCGAAAACCTTATGCATTGTGTGAATATTGTTAAGAAAAGCGGTGTCACCCCGGTAGTATGTATTAATGCTTTTTACACGGATACCAAGGCTGAGATTGAGCTTGTTAAGAAAATCTGTGAACAACACGGTGTTCGTGCTGCAGTTTCAGAACACTGGCTAAAAGGTGGCGAAGGAGCTTTAGAGCTTGCTGACGCTGTAATGGATGCCTGTAACGAACCGAGCGAGTTTCGCTTCCTTTATGATTTAGACGAGCCGGTCAAGAGCCGAATTGAAAAAATTGCCAAAGAGGTTTACGGAGCTGATGGTGTTATTTATCTCCCCGATGCCGAAGCCAAAATCAAAATGATCGAAGCCGATGAAGAACTCCGTCGTATGCCTATCTGTATGGTAAAGACCCATCTTTCCCTCTCTGATAACCCCAATCTCAAAGGGGTGCCCAAAGGATGGCAGCTTCGGGTACGAGATGTTCTCATTTACCGTGGTTCAGGGTTCATTGTTCCGGTGGCAGGCGATATTAGCCTTATGCCAGGGACGGGTTCAGATCCTGCTTACCGGCGTATTGACGTGGATGTAGAGACCGGAAAGGTCAAAGGTCTTTTCTAAGAGAAAAGATTTAAAGGGGGCTTAACGCCCCCTTCTTTTTGGGAAATTTTCCCCGGGCCTGAAGACTTTTTCCTCAAGTCCGGGAAAGCTTTGAAAAAGGTTTGCCTTTAATAAGTAGCAAAAGCACAACTTTTTCTCTAAACTCTTAAAATCTTCCGAATGGTATAATTTTTGCATGTAGAAGAGCAAAATTTAGGGGAGGTTAGAGAACAATGGCAGCCAGGATCATAAGTGGTAAGGAAATTTCAGCTGAAATCAGGGAAGAGCTCAAAAAAGAGGTACAAGAATTGAAAGAAAAGCACGGGGTGACCCCGGGACTGGTAACGATTTTAGTAGGGGAAAATCCGGCTTCGGTTTCTTATGTTACAGCCAAACAGCGTACTGCTCACGACTTAGGTTTTCATTCTGTCCAGGAGAACTTACCTGAAGACGTCTCTGAAGAAGAGTTGCTCAAGATGATTGATAAATATAATAACGATCCGAGCATTCATGGTATTTTAGTCCAGCTTCCGCTGCCCAAGCATATTGACGAAAGAAAGATCATTCATGCTATTGATCCTCGTAAAGACGTAGATGGTTTTCATCCGGTAAACGTGGGTAAGATGGTGATTGGAGAGCCTTGTTTTCTACCTTGTACTCCCCATGGGATTCTGGTAATGCTGGCCCGAGCTGGAGTAGAGGTTTCGGGAGCAGAAGTAGTAGTAATAGGGCGCAGTAATATCGTGGGTAAGCCGGTGGCTATTCTTCTCATGCAAAAGAGAAAACCGGTAGGCAACGCTACGGTGACGGTTTGTCACACTGGCACCAAGGATATGACTTTTCATACCAAACGAGCAGATATTTTGATTGTAGCTGCCGGTAAGCCCAAGGTGGTTACCGGCGACATGGTAAAGGAAGGGGTAGTAGTGATTGATGTTGGGGTCAATCGCATTGGCACTACCCCTGAAGGAAAGGCCATTCTTTGTGGGGATGTAGATTTCGATTCGGTAAAAGAAAAAGCAGCGGCTATAACTCCTGTGCCTGGAGGGGTAGGGCCCATGACGATAACTATGCTTATGAAAAATACAGTTGAAGCTGCTAAGTTGTGGGCAGGGCTTCCTTCGGAAGTAGGTTAGACTTGCCTGGAATATATTTTCATGTTTTGTTTAGAAAAATTCTAACTTTAGGAGGCCCTTATGGCGATGGATCCCAGGGCAAGGTTTAAAGATCGCAAGCCGGCTTGTACGGTGCAGTGTGCGGTAAGTCAAGAAATACTTGAGCATCTCCAGGGCAAAGTAATGACGGCCCCGGAGAGGGTTTTTAAACGTGGTACAAAGCCCTGCCTTTTTGGAAAGGGCGGAACCTGTTGTCATGTCTGTAATATGGGCCCTTGCCAGATTATCGAAGGGGTAGAAGAGATGCGAGGGGTTTGCGGAGCCACGGCGGCTACGGTGGCCTCTCGTAATTTCTGCCGCATGGTAGCAGGGGGTACTTCGGCCCATTCTGATCATGGGCGAGGGATTGCCGAGGTTTTCTACGAGACAGTCCATGGAGAAGCTGAGGATTTTGAAATCAAAGACGAAAACAAGCTCCGTTTGGTGGCCTATTACTTTGGTCTTGATCCCAAAAAGGAAACTAAAGAGCTAGCCAAAGAAGTGGCGGTAGAGGCTCTTAAGCAATTTGGTCAGCAAAAGGGGGCTCTAGCTTTTATCAAGCGGGCCCCGGAGAAAAGGCAGGCCAAATGGCAAGAACTTGGAGTGGTGCCGCGCGGGGTAGACCGAGAAGTAGTGGAGCTTCTTCACCGCACTACCGTTGGGGTGGACCAAGATTTTCGCAGCCTCCTCAAAGCTTCGGTACGTTGTGCCCTTGCCGATGGCTGGGGAGGTTCTATGCTTGCTACCGAGCTTCAGGATATCCTCTTTGGTACCCCGGTTCCTATTCGAGCTACGGTTAACCTCGGAGTTCTCAAGGAGGATATGGTAAATGTTACTGTTCATGGTCACGAGCCGGAAGTAGCTGAAGCCCTTGCTATGGCAGCACAAGATCCCGAAATCATTAAAGAAGCCCAAAAGGTAGGGGCCAAGGGGATAAATTTGGCAGGTATTTGTTGTACCGGAAACGAAGTCCTCATGCGCCGAGGTATTCCTATTGCTGGGAGTTTTGTTCAGCAGGAAATGGCGCTGGCTACCGGGGCAGTGGAGGCCATGATCGTAGACGTGCAATGTATTATGCAAAATGTGGCTACGGTGGCGCAAGCCTTTCATACGGCCGTGATTACGGTGAGCGACAAGGCCGAAATCGAAGGCGCCATGCACATTCCTTTTGATCATCATCATCCAGTAGAAAGTGCGAAAAAGATCTTGCGGGAAGCCATTTCACGTTTTCCGAAACGAGACAAAAGTCGGGTTTATATTCCCAAAAACAAGATGGACGTGGTGGCAGGTTTTAGTCACGAGACCATTCTTTATATTTTAGGTGGCCGTTTTCGGGCATCCTACAAGCCCCTTAATGAAAACATTATTAATGGCCGCATCCTTGGTGTGGCAGCCATTGTGGGTTGTGATAACTTTCGGGTCTTTGATGAAGTACATGTCGAACTCGCCAAGGAGCTTATTGCTAATAATGTCTTAGTGGTAGCTACGGGTTGTGCAGCTACGGGGCTTGGAAGAGCTGGACTTCTTTCTCCGGAGGCCGCAAGCCTTGCAGGCGATTCCTTGCGAGAAGTCTTGGAGGCGGTGGGCTGCCCGCCGGTGCTTCACATGGGTTCCTGTGTAGACAATAGCCGGATCTTGATTGCCTTGACCGAAATGGTAAACACCGGAGGGCTTGGGGAAGATATAGATGATTTGCCTGCGGTGGGCTGTGCTCCTCAGTGGATGAGTGAAAAGGCCGTGGCTATTGGAAACTACTTCGTTGGCAGCGGAGCCTGTGTGGTTTTTGGTCCAAACTTTCCCACGGAAAAAAGTCAAGTAGCTACTGATTATCTCTTTCACGAATTCAAAAATATCTTTGGTGCAAACTGGTTAGTGGCACGTTCGGCTAAGGATTTTGCTTCGGTAATGATTGATAAGATTAACGAAAAACGAAAGAATTTAGGCATTGATAAACCCAAGCCGCGAATTCTTTTTGATATGGCTATGCGTCGAGCTCTTGAAAGCCCCAAAGTTACTTCGCCTTTTCACGGTTTGGGTTGTTTCGGGCCCACTCACCTTAGGGTGGAAGAGGAAGAAGAAAAAGCCGCTTAAAGATGGGGGGCTTCCTCTTTGGGAGGCTCCCCTCCTAAGCGGAGAAAAATATTTAGGGGTGAGGTGTTTAGATGGCAAAGAAAAAGAGCGGGAAGGTTTTAGTCCTGGGCGGGGGAATTACTGGGGTGCAAGCAGCCTTGGATTTAGCAGATTTGGGCTATTATGTCTATCTGGTGGACAAGAAGGCCTCTATTGGTGGGGTCATGGCCCAGCTTGATAAGACCTTTCCTACTAACGATTGTTCGATCTGAATTCTTGCGCCCAAGTTGGTGGAGGCCGGTCGGTCTCCCAATATTGAGATTATTACCCTAGCCGAGCTGAAAGAACTTTCAGGAAAGCCTGGAAATTTTCGTGCCAAGCTTCATATAAGGCCTAGGTACGTAGATCCTCTCAAATGTACCTCCTGTGGCATGTGTACTACTTATTGTCCCAAAGAAGTGGTGGACGAATACAATGAACGTCTCACCTTTACTAAGGCGGCCCGGATCGATTATGCGCAGGCTGTTCCCACTATCTATTACTTGGATGAAAAAGAATGTTTGCGTCTTCAACACGAAAGTTGCCAGCTTTGCGCCAATGTTTGTGGTCCGAATGCCATCGTATTTGATCAACAACCTGAAGAAAGAGAACTTGAAGTAGGGGCAGTGGTTTTGGCCCTAGGGTTTGGACGAGTACCAGAGGAAGTGCTTGAGAAATATGGTTATGGAAAATATCCCGACGTGCTTACCAGTCTGGAATTAGAAAGGCTTACCTGTGCTTCAGGTCCTACTGAGGGCGAAGTAATAAGGCCTTCAGACTTTACTCACCCGCGCCGAATTGCTTTTTTGCAATGTGTGGGCTCTCGAGATGTTACTTGTGGTAACGGTTATTGTTCTTCGGTTTGTTGTATGTACGCCATGAAAGAGGCCTCGGTTGTGAAGGAACATTTGCCAGAGGCCGAGATAGACCTCTTCTTTATGGATATTAGGACTCAGGGAAAGGGTTTTGACGAAGCCTTTAACCGGGCGGTAGAAAAATACGGCTTTCGGACCATTTATGCCAGGGTTCCCAGGGTAGATCAGGTGGGGCGCCGTTTAGCCCTTACTTATGTTACGGAAGATGGGAAGACCCACCGAGATTTTTATGACATGGTGGTCCTTTCTGTAGGGCTTGACGCCCCGCAGGATGCCGAGGTACTAGCCGAAAGACTCGGGATAGAGCTTAACCATTATGGTTTTGCTAAGACCAAAGTTTCGACTCCATTAGAAACTAATGTTCCCGGAGTCTTTGTGGCTGGTGCCTTTCAGGGGCCCAAAGATATTCCTGAAAGCGTGGTCCAAGCCCAGGCAGTGGCAGCCAGGTGTTCAGAGCTTCTGGCAGAGGTACGGGGGCAGGATGCTATTCATAAGGAATTTCCTCCAGAAGATGAAGAACTTGAGCGTTTGGAGCCCCGTATAGGGGTTTTTGTATGCCACTGCGGCGTTAATATCGCTGGAGTAGTAAATGTGAAAGAAGTGGCCCGCTATGCCTCTACTCTGCCCGGGGTAGTATATACGGAAGATGTACTTTATTCTTGTTCGCAAGATACCCTCAACGAGCTGGTTAAGAAAATCAAAGAAAATCGTCTTAATCGGGTGGTAATTGCGGCTTGCAGTCCGCGCACTCACGAGCCTCTCTTTCAGGAAACGTTAAGAGAGGCGGGGCTTAATCCGGCCCTCATTGAAATGGCCAATATCCGAGATCAATGTGCTTGGGTGCATGCCGAAGATCCAGAGGCTGCTACTCAGAAGGCCAAAGACCAGGTTCGGATGGCAGTAGCTAAGGCAGCCCGCTTGATGCCACTTGAACTCCAGCGAGTTTCGGTAACTCCTTCGGCGTTGGTAATAGGAGGTGGTGCAGCTGGTCTTCAGGCTGCTCTTTCAATTGCAAACCAGGGTTTTGAAGTCTACTTGGTGGAAAAAGAGGAAGAGCTTGGTGGAAATCTACGCCGAGTAACTGGGCTTCTTTCTGGTGAAAGACCTCAAAAGATTCTTGAGGATCTGATCAAACAGGTAGAATCTCACCCTAAAGTAAAGATTTATAAAGGTACCACGGTGGAAAATATTTCCGGATACGTGGGGAATTTCACTTCTACTTTGAGGCGGGAGGAAGGTTCTGAGGTTATAAATCACGGAGTGGTAATTCTAGCAACCGGAGGGAAAGAACACCGCCCTGTCTTGTTTGGTCTAGGAGAAAACGAGCGGGTGTTGACCCAGCTCGATCTCGAAGGGGAACTCGAAAAGAAAGGCGGAAGACTTTCGCGGGCCAAGAGTATCGTGATGATTCAGTGTGTAGGTTCGCGAGGAGAAGATCTCAAATATTGTAGCAAGCTTTGTTGTCAACAGGCGGTAAAAAACGCTCTACGGATAAAGAAGAAGTATCCTAAAAAGGATATTTACATCCTTTTTAGAGATATGCGGACCTATGGTTTCTCTGAAGATGCCTACCGAGAGGCCAGAAAAGCAGGAATCATTTTTATCAGGTATCAGGTGGACCGTAAGCCCGAGCTGGTTAAAAGAGGAAAGTCATTGGGGGTTAAAATATATGATGCCCTCCTTGGAGAGGAGCTGTTCATACCTGCAGACCTTCTCGTGCTTTCGGTAGGAATTACTCCGGGGGAAAATGAAGAGATTTCAAAGGTAATTAAAGCCCCTCTTACTGGGGACGGATTTTTCTTAGAAGCCCACGTAAAACTTATGCCTGTAGAGCTTCCGGTAGAAGGGGTCTATGTGTGCGGCCTGGCCCACGGCCCCAAACCCCTTGAGGAAACACTGGCTCAGGCTCGTGCTGCTGCTGCCAAAGCGGCCATTCCTCTGGCTAAGGGTTATGTAGAGGTAGCGCCTATTGTCTCTCGGGTGGATCAGAGCAAGTGCATCGGCTGTGGAATTTGTGCTGCTCTTTGCCCTTACGGCGCAATTGAGATGGTCAAGGTGGGAAAGCGTAAAAAGGCTCAGACTATTACAGCTTCTTGTAAGGGCTGTGGAATTTGTGCTTCCCATTGTCCAGTTCTGGCCATAAGTATGGGGGGTTTTACCGACGAGGCTATTTTGGCCCAGATCGAGGCCTTTGGGGCCTTTGTAGAAAGGGAGGCTGAAGAAAAAACCGAGAAAGAAGAAGCTGCTTAAATAAAAGAATAGGGGTGTTTTTATGGGGTTTGATCCTAAAATTTTAAGTTTTTTCTGTCACTGGTGTTGTTATGCCGCGGCAGATTCTGCTGGTGTAGCCCGCTACCAATATCCTCCCAATAATCGGGTTATCAGGGTAATGTGCACAGGGCGGATTGATCCCCGTTTCATTATCGAATCTTTTTACGTGGGAGCAGACGGTGTCCTCGTGGGAGGGTGACATTTAGGGGAGTGCCATTACCAGTCTGGTAATTATGAAGCATTATTGATGGCAGAAGCGACAAAGAGAATTTTAGAATTAGTGGGCATTAAGCTGGAACGTTTCCGGATAGATTGGGCTTCAGCTGCTGAGGCTCCCCTTTTTGTCAAAATTGTTACGGATTTTACAGAAGCCATTAAAAAGCTCGGACCTTTAGGTGAGGCCGAAGGGCTTGAGCGAGAAACTTTGCGACTTCGTTTAGAAGCTGCTCGAGAGCTTACCTCCAAGAGTCGTTTTCGGGCAGCCTTTGGGAATCTGGCCCGTGAATTAAAAAAAGTTGGTGATTATAGCCCGGAAGGAATTAGTTCCCGGGTAGAACAAAAACTCGTCCCCCTTATCAAAAAAGAGCTTTTAGAGTCAGAAGTTAAAAATTTGCTTTCTCAAGGGCCTGTTTCTATTGAAGCTTTACTGCAAAAAACAGGTGCAACCCAAGACGATATCGTACCTATTTTGGAATCTCTATCTAAAAAAGGGAAGGTTGAAAAGCAAGGTGATGTTTGGCAACCCAAGGCCAAGGAGTAAGTGATGCTTGAGTTAAAGACACGAGAGGCGGAATTTTTTAAGAAGGTTAGCCTCCATGGAGGCCCAGAGACTTTAGCGCAGTGTTTTCGTTGTGGGGCCTGTTCTGGGGTTTGTCCCGTAGAGAAGGTAGCTGAAGATTTTGATCCGCGGGTGATAGTACATGCGACCCTTTTAGGGCTTAAAGAACGTCTTCTTGAGGGAGAAACCATCTGGAAGTGTTCGGGTTGTAGTTCCTGTGTGCCGGTTTGTCCTATGGAAGTAAAGCCTATGGAAGTAATTAAGGCTCTTCAGGCTATGGTAAAAGAGGAAGCCCCTGAGAAGGCCCTTGAGATGCGTTTTCGGATGGGACGTTTGGCAAAGGTAGATGCCGGGAAATGCATTGCTTGTCTTACTTGTGTGAGAGCTTGTCCCTTTGGGGCACCTTCTATTGTGTCAGAGGGATACGCGGTAATTGATCCCGAAAAATGCCAGGCTTGTGGTATTTGTGTGGTGGAATGTCCGGCTAGGGCAATCGAGATGTCACCTTCACCGGAGATGATGGCAATGTATAGGGGGTTAGGTTAGATGTCTGGATGGAAGATAACCATTTTATGTTGTCATTATACGAACGAGGCCATGGCAGAAGACCTGGCAGATATTCCGGCTAAGATAGAGATTAAGAGTTTTCCTTGTTCGGGTCGGATTGAGGTTTCAGATATTTTGAAGGCTTTAGAGGCGGAGGCCGAGGCCGTTTTAGTGGCGGGATGTGAAAAAGGAAGTTGTCATAATCGTTCTGGAAGTATGCGGGCGGAGAAGAGGGTTGAGGCGGCCCGCAAAATTCTTGAAGAGATCGGTATGGAGCCTGAGCGTGTACAGATGGCCTTCATTCCGCGTCTCGATACTGGGGCTTTTGTGGCTGCGGCCAAAAAGACCTTTGAAAAGTTGCTTGATATTTTGCCAAAAGGGGAGACTACCTCATGATCATCGCGGAAAGAAAGCCTTTGGCCAGGATATTACAGATGATAGCTCCCTTTGAAAGGGTGGCTATCATTGGTTGTCGGGGTTGTGTAGCTATATGTTCGGCTGGGGGAGATAGAGAAGTAGAGATTTTAGCAGCGGCCCTGCGGTTGGCTCGTAAACGTGCAGGGCGTCCGCTTCAAACTATTGAAGAAACTTTTGTCCGCCAATGTGATCCTGAGTATTTAACCCCCCTTGAAAGCCTAAAAGAGAAGGTGGAAGCAGTAGTTTCTCTGGCTTGTGGAGTAGGGGTTAACCTTGCTGCAGATCTTTATCCAGATCTCAAAATTTACCCTGGTGTTGACACAAGTTTTTACGGTGCCAATCCCTCTTTGGGCCAGTGGGAAGAAAAATGTCGGGGATGTGGAGATTGTATTATTGATATGACGGGAGGACTTTGCCCCATTGCCCGTTGTGCCAAAAATCTTTTAAACGGTCCCTGCGGAGGCTCTCAAGGTGGGAAGTGCGAAATCAGGCCAGATGTCCCTTGTGTATGGCATCTAATATATGAAAGGCTTAAAAAACGCGGAGAGCTTGAAAAGCTCACCCAAATTTGGCCGGCCAAGGATTGGACCCCGGCTGGTCATGGTGGGCCGCGAGAAAGGGTCAGGCCAGACCTTCAGTTTAACAATAACAAAAAGTAAAAAATAAATTGAAAACGGCGGCGAGAGGAGGAAGAAGTGAGTAACGAAAGATATCGAAGCCATCTCGAAAGAGTTCTTCGGGAAGGTCATTTTGCGGTTACCTGTGAAATAGGTCCCCCGAAAAGTGCCGACGGGGAAGTAGTGCGAAAAAAGGCCCGTTTGATAAGGGGCTTTGTAGATGCTGCTAATATAACAGATTGTCAGACTGCCATTGTACGCATGTCTTCTATTGCCTCAGGGGTATTGGTTCAACAAGAAGGGGTAGAGGCTGTTATCCAAATGACCTGCCGTGATCGAAATCGGATTGGTATTCAGGCAGATCTCTTAGGGGCAGCAGCTTTGGGATTAAAAAATCTTCTTTGTCTTACGGGAGACCATCAGAAATTTGGAAATCATCCCGAGGCTAAGGGGGTGTTTGACCTCGATTCTATTCAGCTTCTTGACATGGTTCGCCGCATGCGGGACGAGAAAAAATTTCAGTGCGGGGAGGAGATCAAGGGCAAGAGCGTTGAATTTTTTTTAGGGGCTGCGGCCAATCCCTTTGCGGATCCTTTTGAATTTCGAGTGCAGCGTTTGGCCAAAAAGGTAGCAGCTGGGGCCCAATTTATTCAGACCCAGATTGTATATAATTTGGAACGTTTTCGAAAGTTTATGGAAATGGCCCACGATATGGGGCTTACCGAAAAAGTTTATATTCTCGCAGGGATTACCCCGCCCAAATCTTTTGGAATGGCCCGTTATATGAAATATTTTGTGCCGGGTCTTGACGTCCCAGATGAGATTTTAAAACGCCTCAAGGATGCCAAAGACAAAAGAGAAGAAGGGATAAAGATCGCTGTTGAGATTATTGAACAGGTACGGGAGATTCCTGGAATTGCTGGGGTTCATATCATGGCGATTGAATGGGAAGAGGCTGTGCCTGAAATAGTGAAACGGGCCGGTCTGCATCCTAGACCACTGGCAGAAGAAGTAAAACCAGTTGAAGTGCGTCCGGTACCGGAAGCGGCTCCGGAAATTATTTCTGAAGAAAGACCTATCGAAGAAGTCCCCGAAGCACCTCCCAAGGTAGAAGTGCCTGCAGAGGCTCTTAAAGAAATATTTAGTTCGTTGCGAAGCAGTATGGAAGCCCTGCGGGACGGCATTAATCTCCTTCACGAAGGCCTTGCCAGCCTGGAAAAAGCCCTTCTTGGAGGGGCTCCTAAAGGAATTGAAGCTGTCCCAGAGCTTGGGGCTCCACCTAAGGTCGAAGAAAGGCCTCCAGAAGAGGCCCCTCTAGTAACTCCGGAAGAAGAAGAGCAGGCTAGGAAAGTAGCAGATCTCCTTTCGGCGGCCAAGGCGGCTCGTGAAGCCGGAGAGCTTGAAAAAGCCTCCTCTATTTATAAACAGGTCCTCGAACTTGAAGCCGAAAATGAAATTGCCAAGTCTGCTCTTGCAGAGATTGAAAAAGAACTTTTGATTGAGGACTTACTTAAAAAAGCTCAACAAAAACTTGGTGAGGGAGATTTAGATGAAGCAGAGGCTGCTTTCAAAAAGGTCTTAGAGCTTTCTCCTCAGAAGAGCGAAGCAGAAAAAGGGCTCGAAAAGATCGCACAGTTGCGAGCTGCTCATAAAGAAGCTGAAGAAGAGGTCAAGCCCGAAGCCCCTGTAAAAGAAAGGTTAGAGGCACCTGAGGTTGCGGATATTTTGGTTTTCCCGGAGGTGGCTTCTGAGTATCGAGACATTTCAGAGCGGGCGGCAGGTATTCCGGAAGACATTTATAAAGAGCCTGGTACCGCTTATATTCGCGAAGTAACCGTTGGAGAAGGAGAAAAAGCCATTACTATTGGAGGAACGAACGTCCTTCCTTTCCATCTATTTGAAGGGGAGATGAAAAACCCTCCCCACGTGGCTATGGAGGTCTTGGACGTCAAGCCTGAAGATTGGCCCGAGGCCTTGGCCAAATATTTTGATGATGTCTTTGATGACCCAGGTAGCTGGGCTAAAAAATGTGTGGAGGTTTACGGGGCTGAGGCCATCAATATTTATCTTTTGGGTACAGATCCCAACTTCTTAAATCTTGGGCCGGACCATGCTGCCAAAGTTGTGGAAAAAGTGGCTAAAGCTGTAGATGTGCCTTTGGTTATTTGGGGTTCAGGATCTCCAGAAAAAGATGTAGATATTTTGCGCGAGGTAGCTAACGTTTTGGGGTCTAAAAACGTGATGATAGGTCCTGTAGTAGATGCTAACCATCGCGCCCTTGGAGCCACAGCCATGGGTTATGGTTATTCGCTTATAGCTTCAAGCCCTATTGATGTAAACCTTGCCAAACAACTCAACATTCTTTTGGAAAACGTAGGGGTTCCTTTAGATAAAATCGCCATGGATCCTTCGGTAGGGGCACTCGGTTACGGGCTTGAATATACTTATTCGGTTATGGAACGTATAAGGCTTGCAGCCTTGTATGCTCAGGATGAAAAGCTCCAGGTGCCTTTTGTAATAAATGTGGGGCGTGAGGTCTGGAAGACTAAAGAGGCTGGGCTTCCCAGCGACGAAATGCTTGGAGAGCAGGAAATTCGAGGTATTGCCCTTGAGGCCATTACTGCTTTAGCCCTCCTTTTAGCTGGTGGTGATTTTCTCATCATGAGACACCCAAAGGCCATAGAAGTAACCAAAAAGGTCATAAAAGGCCTTATGGCTCAATAAGTTTTGGAGGAGGATGTCGAATGTCAAAGATTATTGCTTCGGCTGCCATTAGAGGGGCACATAAAATTGTCAATGAAGCCGTTCAAAAGTATGAAGAGGCAGTCAAAAAGTTCGGGAAAGATCAAGAGATAGGCTTTCCGAATACTGCTTATTACTTACCAATTATTTATGCTATGCTGGGTTATCCGGTAAAAAAACTGGGAGATTGTGAAGAGGTCCTCCAGGAGGCCAAAAAGCTTCTGCCCCCAGAGCCTTCAGAACATCTCTGGCTTCCTTATTTGGGGCCGGCCCTTGATGCCGGAATGGCCACTTTTTTTGCAGAAGAAATCATCGAGGCCATTCGTTACCTTGAAGAACCTGATTTTTATACCAAGACTGAAGAACCCGTAAACGGAAATATTTGGCTCGGAGCTGCAGATGACGTAATCTTCCGAAAGAGGGGAGTAGAATTCGTAGATGGTACAGCCCCGGGTTTTGCTGCCTGTCTTGGAGCCCCTCCCGAAAAAGAGATAGCCCAAAAGATTGCGCAAGAGCTCCTAGAAAAAAATCTTTACGTGTTCATGCATTCTGATACCAACGGGGTGCGCATGGCCGAGCAATTAAAGGAACTCGGAGTCCAGCTTGGTTGGCCAACGCGTCTTATTCCTTTTGGTCCTTATACCAGCTCAGTAGTTTTTGCCATTGGCTTTGCCTGCCGAGTAGCCATGGCCTTTGGAGGTATAAAGCCTGGCGATTATATGGGAAATCTTCTTTATAACAAAGACCGAACTTTTGCCTTTGTATTGGCTTTCGGGCCGGTTTCAGATGAATGGTATGCAAATGCTGCCGGAGCCATCAACTGGGGGTTTCCTACTATATCGGATTGGGATATTCCGGAAATCAAACCTTTCGGCATTTGTACTTATGAACACGTAGTCTCCAAGGTTCCTTACGATGAAATGGTAGACCGAGCCTTGGAGGTAAGAGGTCTTAAGGTTACGGCGGTTAAACTCGATATCCCTGTAGCATATGCTCCCGCTTTTGAGGGTGAGCGGGTAAGAAAGGACGATCTCTACCTTGAGTGTGGTGGAGGGCGCACACCAGCGGTAGAGCTTCTTATTTCTAAACCTCTTGATGAAGTAGAAGACGGAAAAATTGAAGTTATCGGTCCTGAGATAAATGAAGTCGAAAAGTTAGGCCTTCAAGGCCCTCCTTATCGTTTGCCTTTTGCAGTGGTGGTAGAAGTAGCCGGGGCCAATATGCAGGAGGACTTTGAGGCCATTCTCGAACGTCAATTCCACCATCTTATCAATTACGCCCAGGGGATCATGCATGTGGGGCAGCGTAATATCATGTGGCTCCGGATAAGCAAAGCGGCAGCAGAGAAGGGATTTCTTTTTCGCCACATAGGGGAGATCTTGTATGCTAAGCTGCGTCAGGAGTTTGGCGCTATTGTAGATAAATGCCAAGTTACCATCTATACCGAAGAAGATAAGGTCAAGGAGATTTTGGAGCTAGCCAAAGAGGTCTACGCTCGTCGAGACGCCAGAATTGCTGGTCTTACCGACGAACAGGTAGATGTTTATTATTCTTGCACACTTTGTCAGAGTTTTGCTCCCAGCCATGTGTGTGTGATTACCCCAGAACGAATCGGGATGTGTGGCGCTTATAACTGGCTTGATGGTAAAGCTTGTTACGAAATAAATCCTACCGGGCCAAACCAACCTATTGAAAAGGGAGAGGTGATTGACGAAACCCTGGGACAATACACCGGGATCAATGAATTTGTAAAACAGGCCTCACGAGGGAAGGTGGAGCGAGTGAGTCTTTATAGCATTCTTGTGGATCCCATGACTGCCTGTGGTTGTTTTGAATGTATTGCCGCGGTGCTTCCTACCTGTAACGGAATCATGATTGTAAACCGTGATTATTTGGGTCTTACCCCCACAGGGATGAAATTCACCACTATGGCTGGAATGGTTGGGGGTGGGCAGGTAACTCCCGGTTTTATGGGGGTTTCCAAACATTACATTACCTCGCGCAAGTTTCTCCTGGCTGAAGGGGGACTTAAGCGAGTGGTCTGGATGCCCAAAATGCTCAAGGAAGAATTAAAAGAAAAGCTCAAGGCTCGTGCGGAAGAGTTAGGTATTCCAGATCTTATAGATAAGATTGCCGATGAGACGGTAGCCAACACGGAAGATGAAGTCCGGGAGTGGATTGAAAAAGTAAATCATCCGGTGAAAGATTTACCGCCACTTATGTAAGCTGGTGGCAACAACTACGTTTTAAAGGGGTAGAGAAATGGGTTTAACCGGTATTCAGATCCTCGGAATGCTCCCCAAGAAGAATTGTAAAGAATGTGGGTTTCCTACCTGTCTGGCTTTTGCCATGAAAGTAGCGGCAGGGCAGGCGGATATCGCTGCTTGTCCTTACGTTTCTGAAGAGGTAAAGGAAAAAATTGCCGAGGCTTCAGCGCCTCCTATCCGGACGGTAAAACTCGGTAGTGGAGATCATACTCTTGCCATCGGCGGTGAAACCGTACTTTTTCGTCATGAAAAGCGTTTTGAACATCCTCCAGGGATCGGTATTTTGATCCACACTCAAATGTCTGAAGAAGAGATTTCCCAACGTTTTGAAAAGTTTAAAAAATACCGCTGGGAACGAGTAGGAGTAAAGCTTGAACCGGAAGTAATAGCTGTAGAAGACAGAACCGGAGAGCCGAAAACCTTTGCTTCCTTAGTAAAAAAGGTCCGTCAAGAAGTACCCGAGGCGGTACTAGTGCTTATGAGTGATAAGAAAGATGTACTTGAAGCTGGGGCTAAGGAGTGCGGTGAACACAAAGCCCTTCTTTATGGGGCTACCATGGATAACTACAAAGAAATGGCCGCTTTGGCCAAGGAGATAGGGTTTCCTCTGGCAGTAAAAGGAGAGTCTCTAGCGGAGGCGGCTCGGATTTCTGAAGAATTGATAAAAGAAGGGCTTAAAGATTTGGTTCTGGATACCGGGCCGCGAGGGGTGCGTGAACTTTATGAAGACCAAGTAATTATGAGACGGGCGGCTATTAAAAAACGTTTTAAGCCCTTTGGTTTCCCAAGTATTACCTTCCCCTACCGCTACACCGAAAATATCGTGGCTGAGTATATGATTGCTTCAGTATTGGTGGCCAAGTATGCGGGGATGATAGTGCTCTCGGATTTTCGGGGGGATCTCCTCTATCCTTTGATGGTAGAACGTATGAATATCTTTACAGATCCTCAGCGGCCTCTAGTAGTAGAAGAGGGGATTTATCCTATTAACGGCCCGAATGAAGAGTCTCCGGTTTGCATTACCTGTAATTTTGCCCTTACCTATTTTATTGTTTCCGGTGAGATTGAAGGCAGCCGAGTACCTACCTGGCTACTCATCAAGGATACCGAAGGTCTTTCGGTTTTAACCGCCTGGGCTGCGGGTAAATTTGGGGCTGATACCATTGCTGAATTTGTAAAGAAGAGTGGAATTGCAGAAAAAGTAAAGCATCGCAAACTCATTATTCCGGGCTACCTAGCTTCTATTAAAGGAGAATTGGAAGAAGAACTTCCAGATTGGGAAATTATTATAGGTCCACGGGAGGCAAGTGGTCTTCCGTCATTTCTTAAAGAGTGGAAGGCTGCTTAGGCCGAAGCCTTAGAAAAATAGCAAGGAGGGGGTTAAATGAGCCAGACGGTAGTGTGTATTGCAGAATCTATCAACATCATGTCTCAAACTATTGGTCCAGCCATGAAAGAAAGGAATCCTGAGCCCATCCAAAAAATGGCTAAAGAGGAGACGGAACTCGGGGCGGATTACCTCGATCTTAATATTGGGCCCGCTAAAAAAGACGGCCCGGATCTTGCGGCCTGGATAGTAAAGACGGTTCAAGAGGTGGTTGATACCCCTATTTCTCTTGATACTACCAATCCTGAGGCGATGATTGCGGGGATCAAGGCAGCCAAAGATCCAAGTTCAGTACTTATGAATTCTATTTCAGCACAGCCGGAACGTATGGAAAAGTTAATTCCGGTGGCTGCAGAAACTGGTTGTGACGTGGTAGCTCTCCTCTGGGGACCAGAAGGTATGCCACGTGATGCCAACGAACGGGCGGCGATGGCAGTAGATTTAGTGATGGCTCTTAATGAGGCGGGAATTCCCAACGAAAAAATTTGGGTGGATCCTATTGCTACTCCTATCACTTTGGGGGCGGAACAAATTTTGGCAGGCCTTGAATTTCTCTCAATGCTTCAAGATATTGCTCCGGGAGCTAAAAGCACTATCGGCCTTTCTAATGTGTCAAACGGAGTACCAAAACATTTACGCCCTTATCTTGACCGGGTTTATCTTATGATGCTTATGAAATACAATATTTATTCCGCCATTTTGAATGTTTATGACAAAGAACTCGTAGAAATTGCCAAGGGAAAACATCCCGACTGGGTCAAATTGGTCCACGATATCATGGATGGAGATGAACCAGATCCCAATTCTCTCTCCCCCAAAGAACTAGAAATTTACAAGACTGCTCGCGTCTTGCTTGGTAAGACCATCTTTTCCGAATCTTGGCTTGAACTGTAAAAAAATTTTTTTTGAGTTGAAGAGCAGAGGGGGGCCTTAGCCCCCCATTTTTGCAAGGTGAGGAGGGGCTATGAAGCTTCTGGTTAACGGGCAAGAAATAGAAGCCAAAAAAGGACAAACTATTTTAGAAGCCTTAAGGGCTGCAGGAATCGAAGTGCCAACTCTTTGTTATCTTCCTGGAGCAGAAGAACCTCCTACACCATGTGGAATGTGTTTAGTGGAAGTAGAGGGAAAAGGGCTGGTACGCTCTTGTGTTACTCCAGCAGAAGATGGGCTCAAGATCTATACTGATACTGAAACTATCAAAGAGATAAGACGTGCGAAACTCCAGGGTATAGTGGCCAATCACTACGGTGATTGTAAAGCCCCCTGTTCTGTGCCCTGTCCTGGAGGTCTTAATATCCAGGGATATATCGCTTTTATCGCTAGAGGAGAATATGCCTCTGCTTTGAGTCTCATAAAAGAGAAACTTCCTCTTCCAGCTACAGTGGGCAGAGTTTGTCCTCGATTTTGTGAACCTCGCTGCCGACGAGCTATTGTAGATACGCCGGTGGCGATCAATCACCTCAAGCGCTTTGTTGCCGATTGGGGACTTGAACATGGAGAAATCAAGCCCGAAATAGCCCCTCCAACCGGTAGAAAAGTGGCTATCATAGGAGGAGGCCCTGCGGGCCTTACAGCTGCTTATTATCTCCGCCTTAAAGGACATGAAGTTACTATTTTTGATGCCCAAGATGAGCCGGGAGGAATGCCACGTTGGGCAATCCCAGATTTTAAACTATCCAAAGATATCTTACGTAAAGAAGTTCAAGGGATACTTGATCTCGGCATCTCTTTTCGCCCTCGGAAAGCTTGGGGGAGAGATTTTTCCCTCCGAGACCTTTTTAATGAAGGTTTTGAGGCGATCTTTTTAGCTGTTGGAGCTTCTAAGTGCCGAGGTCATGAAATTCCAGGGGAAGAAAAAACAGTCTCTGGGCTTGATTTACTCTTTCGACTCAAGAAAGGAGACACAATAGAAGTTCCTCGCAAGGTTTTGGTTATGGGCGGAGGTTACACGGCCGTAGATGTGGCTCGGAGTCTAGTAAGGCTAGGAGCAGAAGTAACCCTTCTTTATCCTCGTTCTCGTATGGAGATGCCAGCTCCACAGCGTGAAATAAGCGAAGCCGAGAAAGAAGGGGTTAAGCTTTTTCTTATGGCCATGCCTCTTAAGATTTCTTTTGAAAAAGATCTTTATAAAGTTCTTGTGGCCCGTACCCGGCTTTCAGAACCCGATAAAACTAAAGGTCGAAAAGTAGTACCTGTGGAGGGGACGGAGCAAGAGTTTGCTTTCGATTTAGTGGTTAGGGCTTGGGGAGAAGAACCTTTTACCGAATTTCCTAAGTTTGGTGAGATAGAAGCTCAACTTGCTACTAATCCCAAAGGGATGCTCAAGGTGAGCCCTTCGGGAGCTACCAATGTTTCGGGAGTGTGGGCTGGAGGAGATTTTGTAACCGGCCCTAAGACGGTGATTCAGGCGGTAGCTTCGGCCAGGAGGGCGGCGGAAGATATCCATCGTTATCTTCTTGGGGAAAAGAAGGCAAAAAAGGGAACCGTAAGTGTTAAATTTGATTTTAACCGCGGCCGGCGAATGGAAGAGATGGACGTAGATTTTTATGCAGATTTTCCAACTCTTCCTCGTGAAAGACCGGCAGAATTACCGCTTGAGGCCCGCAAAGATAATTTTAGTGAAGTTTTGGCTACCTTTACCGAAGAGCAAGCCCGTAAAGAAGCGGAAAGATGTCTTAAATGTGGATGTCTTGGTTTTCACAAGTGCAGTTTTCGTGATCTCCTTATAAGGGAAAACGTAGCGGCTACAAAAGGTCGCAAGAGAGCCAAATATAAGTTTGAGACAGATCATCTCTTTATCGAAGTCGATTCCAATAAATGTGTGGGTTGTTACCGCTGTGTGCGAATTTGTAACTACGGGGGTATTGAACTCACTATTTTTGATCAAGGTAGTCCTGAAGAAGAGATTCACTTCTCTTTTACAGAAAACTGTGTCTCTTGTGGGGCCTGTGTAGATATTTGCCCTACTGGAGCCTTGATCCGGAAGGATTCCACCATTCCCTTTGGGCGTTCTGAAGCTCGGGAGATTCGAACGGTTTGTCCCTATTGTGGTACAGGATGTAATTTGGTAGCGCGGGTCAAAAATGGAAGTATTCTTGAGGTTACGGCGGCTCAAGGCCCGCCCAATTATGGTGATCTTTGTGTAAAAGGTCGTTTTGGTTATACCTTTTATCGTCACCCCGAGCGTTTGAAAAAGCCTCTTTTGAGGAGACATCGAGATGAGGCCTTTCGGGAGGTCTCTTGGGAAGAGGCCCTTGATTTTGTAGCCCAAAGGTTGAGAGAGATCAAAGAGAAATATGGGCCTGAAGCTATTGGAGTTTTATGTTCCGCCAGAACTACTAATGAAGATACCTATGTAGCTCAAAAATTTGCCCGGGCTGTACTTGGCACCCACAATGTAGATAATCCCGCCCGGGTCTGACATGCCCCTTCGGTCGCAGGTCTTGCGGCCACTTTTGGTTCTGGCGCTGCTACAGGACCTTTTGACGAACTTGAGCGCACCGAGCTCCTCCTTCTTTGGGGGGCTAACACTACAGAAGCACATCCGGTGGTGGGAGGAAGAATTTTGCGCGCCCTGAGAAAAGGGCTCAAACTTGTAGTGGTAGATCCACGCAAAACTGAATTAGCAGAAAAGGCAATTCTTTGGTTACCCCTTAAACCCGGTACCAATGTGCCTCTTGCCAATGGTTTGGCCTATGTGATTCTCAAAGAAAAGCTTTACAGAAAAGATTTTATCGAAGAACGTACCGAAAACTTTGAGGCCTATGCCAATTATATTCTTTCTGAGTGGCCTTTAGAACGAGCGGAGCGCATTACTGGTATCAGGCGAGAACATATCGAACATTTGGCTCATCTTTACGCTCGGGCTGAGAAGGCCCTTATTTTCTGGGGTCTTGGGGTTACCGAACACCGAAGTGGTAGCCAAGGAGCAATGGCCTTGGCCAATTTAGCCCTTCTTTGTGGTCATGTGGGAAGGCCCGGCACAGGAGCTATGCCATTGCGAGGCCAGAACAACGTTCAGGGTGCCTGCGACATGGGCGCCCTTCCTTATACTCTTCCAGGTTATCAAAAAATGACTGATCCCGTAGTACGTAAAAAGTTTGAAGATTTATGGGGAACACCATTGCCAGAAAAGGCCGGACTTACCGAGACCATGATGTATAAAGAGGCCCTTGAAGGGCGCTTTAAAGCTCTTTATGTGGTTGGTTACGATGTGGCTATCACTCACGGAAATCTCAGCAGAGTCCATGAAGCTTTGAATAAGCTCGATCTTTTAGTAGTACAAGATATTTTCTGGCCTAAAACTGCTGATTTTGCCCATGTAGTATTGCCTGCAGCTTGTCTTTTCGAAAAGGACGGGACTACAGATAACGGAGAAAGGAGGGTCCAGCGAATTCGCAAATTGATTAATCCTCCAGGAGAGGCCTGGCCAGACTGGAAGATTATTGCCGAAATTTCCAAGCGTTTGGGATATGAGATGAATTATAATTCTGCGGAAGATATTTTCGAAGAAATGCGCCGCATCATGCCTAGTTTTGCAGGTATTACCTATAAACGTTTGGAAAAAGAAAGCCTGTGTTGGCCCGTACCAGATGAAAATCATCATGGGACAGAGCTTATGTTTAAGGAGAGATTTTCCAGAGACTCTGGTAAGGCCTTTTTCGCTATCCCGAAACACTGGGGTCCTGAAGAAAGAACTGATGCAGATTATCCCTTTGTTCTGATAACTGGCCGTAGGCTCCCCCATTATAACTGTGGTTCGATGACCCGGAGGGTGGAAGGGCTTTGGGAGTATTTGCCTGAAGAATTAGTAGAGATAAATCCCAAAGATGCCCGTAAATTACGTATTAGAGAAAGAGATCTTATAAAAGTAATTACTCCTCGAGGTAAAGTATATGCTCGTGCCCACATTACCACCCGCGTGCGACCAGGTATCATCTTTATGGATTTTCATTTTGAAGACCCCCTCACTAATTTGATCACCAGCCCTGGCATCGATACTGAAGTTCATACCCCTGAATATAAAGTAGCCGCAGCGAGAGTGGTAAAAATTTGAAAGAGTTTTTCTATTCATTACTTCAACTAAGAATTTCTTTAAGCTTCAGGGAGTTTTCTCCAGGTCTTTTCTTTTTCTTCCGGCCCTACCGCAAGCAGCGTTTGGGAATTTGAGGAGTCCGGCCTCTTCAAGCTAAGGTCGAACAGCTTCTTTAAATAGAAAGGTCGTATTCTTCTTTAGGTGTGTCGATGAAGTGGAGATATTGAAATCGGAATAACGGCTGAAAGAAGTTGAGAACAGTTTGTCGGATTTCACGATCCATCCTCCTTTAAACAATTCCCATAGGCTCTTCCTTTTAAGAAATTAAGAAAGATTCAAGCCAATGCATTTTAGGTTCGCAATTCAAGGATGACAAATAGCTCTGCAATAACAGAAGAATTCTACAAAAGCTTGACCTTATACTAAAACCGTAAAACCGAAAGTAAAATTAGATTGGTGAAGAAATTAATCTATATAAATTTGCTAACAATATTTTTTCTTTGCACTCTGATAGGATGGTCTGGAGGCCTTATTTATTGCTTTTCCCCTGGCCAGGCTATCAAGTTCGAAAATCGTGCTACTGGATGCAAATGTCCTCCCTCCTGCAAACAAAGCCGGGCAAGTTTTGCCCCGACAAAATCACAAGTGAGGCTTCCGGTTTTTTCTGGTTTCTTTATTTTCATTAATCCCAAATTTCTTTCAAACTTTTCTTGAAAACGAGCCCTTCTCTTTCGTCTCACCTCTCATACGCCATCCCCTCGGGAAAGGGTGTGCGGAAGAAGATTTTCTCTCGTTTGAACAAACTCTGGAAAAGGTCTTTGAGAGACATCCGTTGTTACAGACCTATCAGGAAAGAAGTGAAGCGATAACCTTTCGGGCCGCGCAGGCCGCCCGTCTTGAGAATCCCGAAATTTCCCTTTCCTTCGAGGATGTGTTCGGAACGGGGGAGTTCGGAGGGACGAGATCCGCAGAAACCACCATTGAGATGGCTCAGCGCCTTCCCCTTTTCGGAAAGAGAGATAAACGGCGAGAGGCCGTTCTTGCGGAACGGGCCCGCCTTGAGGCCGCCCTTGAAGAGGCCCGGCTCGTTCTCTTTCGGGAGACGGCCAGGGCCTTCACCGCGGCCCTTTACGCCCAGAGGAAGGTGCGGCTTTACGAGGAGTTGTTCAGGCTCTCCCGGCGGCTGGTGGAGGTTGCGGAGGCCAAGTTTTTTGCGGGGAAGATCCCCGAGACCGAAAGGATAAGGGCCGAGATAGTGGCCTCACGCACCGAAACCGCGCTCGCAAACGCCCGGGAGGAGCTAAAAGAGGCCCTCAGCCGTCTGGCCCGCCTCTGGAACGGTCCGCCTCCGAAGGGGGTCTCGGGTGACCTTCTCCGGCGGGGCGCCCTTCCGGACTGGTCGGTGGCGGAGGATCATCCCCGTCTCAGACGCTACCGGGCCGAGATGGAACGCCTCCGGCGGGAGATAGAGCTGGCCAGGGCCGAGGCCCTCCCGGATGTCACGGTCTCGGCCGGCGTACGCTGGTACAACGAAAGCGACGAGCAGGCCTATGTCTTCGGGCTGAGTCTCCCCCTTCCCCTCTGGAATCGCAATCAGGACCGGATTGCGGCCCTGAGGAAGGAGATCACCGCCTCAAAGCTTGACCTGCGCACCGAAAGTCTCAACCTGAAACGCGAGCTCATCCGGGTAAAAAGCGCCCTCACCCGCACCCTGAGGGAGATAGAAAATCTAGAGGGGAAGCTCCTTCCCCGGGCCGAAGAAATCTACCGGCGCAATCTTGAGGCCTACCGTTTCGGAAAGGCGGAATTCCTGAGGGTTCTCGACGCCCAGAGAACCCTGTTCGAGCTGTATCTGGCCCGGCTTGAGGCCTACCGCCGCTATCACGAGTTGCGGGCCGAAGCCCTCTACCTCACGGCCCGTCTGGGAAAAAATTTCCTTTAAGGGGGTTCGGACATGAAAAAGACTATCTCGGGAGTGCTCGTCATATTTCTGTGGCTGGGGATGTTCGCTCCGGCCCTGGCGGGGAAGGATCATCCCGGCGAAGAGGGGGTGGTGAAGCTTTCCGAAAAGGTGCTTGAGGAGTTCGGCATCCGGCTTTCCCGGGCGGAATTGCGGGAGGTGCCGCAAACGGTGGAGCTTCCGGGAGAGGTGGTGGCCGACCCCGACCGCCTGGTCCATGTGGTGCCGCCGGTGCCGGGTTTCGTTCGCCGGGTCTTAAAGGCCTGGGGAGATCGGGTGAAGGAGGGAGAGTTGCTGGCCGTGATCGACAGCCCGGAGCTTGCGGACCTCAAGGCCGCCTATCTTTCCGCGAAAGCCCGGCTGCGGCTGGCCGAAGAACTCTTCCGCCGGGAGAAGGCCCTCTGGGAGAGGAAGATCACCGCCGAGGAGTCCTTCCTGCGGGCCCGGCAGGAGCTGGAGCTCGCCCGGATAGCCGTGAAAACCGCGGCCCAGAAGCTTCTCACCCTGGGTTTTTTCCCGGAAAGTATCCGGGATTTCGAAAACGGGAAGCGTCCCCTGGGGCGTTACGAGCTGCGGGCCCCCCTTTCCGGGCTGGTGGTGGAAAAACACCTGGTGCGCGGAGAGAGGGTGGGGCCGGAAAGGGTGGCCTTTCAGATCGTGGACCTTTCCGAGGTGTGGGTCCTGGTGGCCGTCTATCGCAAGTGGCTTCCCCGGGTGCGGGAAGGTCAGGAGGTAGAGCTTGACTTCGGTCCGGGCATTCCTTCCCGCCGGGCCAGGATCGATTATCTAAACCCCGTCCTCAGTGAGGATACCCGTTCGGCCCGGGCCCGGATACGGCTTTCCAACCCCGGCGGAGAGATAAAACCCGGTCTCCTGGTGCGGGTCAAAATTGCACTATCCGAAAAGGGAAAGGCCCTCATGGTCCCGGAGGGAGCCGTGCAGACCCTTGAGGGGCACCCCGTGGTCTTCGTGCGGGAAGAGGAGGGCTTTGTGGCCCGGAGGGTGAAGCTCGGTCGGCGCTGGAACGGCTGGGTGGAAATTCTCGAGGGACTTTCGCCCGGCGAAACCTATGTGGCCGAAGGTGCCCTCACCCTGCGGGCCGAAATGGAAAAGGACCGTTTCGGCGAAGGACACGCCCATTAAATTCCGAGTTCGAGGAGGACAACCCATGTGGGAGAAACTCATAAACTTTTCCCTCTGTAACCGTCTCCTGATGGTGGTGCTCGCCATCGGGGTCATCGTGGCCGGATTCGCCACCTTCCGGGAACTTCCCATCGACGCCTTCCCGGATGTAACCCCGGTGCTGGTCCAGGTCTTCACCGAGACCGAAGGCCTGGCCCCGGAAGAGGTGGAGAAATATGTCACCTATCCCATCGAGACCGCCATGAACGGTCTGCCGGGTCTTGAAAAGATCCGCTCGGTCTCCAACTTCGGTCTCTCCCTGGTAAACCTCTATTTTGAAGACGGCACCGACATTTACTTTGCCCGCCAGGTGGTAAGCGAACGCCTGGCCGAGGCCCGGCAGGCCATTCCCGAGGGCTTCGGTGATCCCCAGCTGGGGCCCATCTCAACCTCCATGGGGCTCGTCCTTTTCTACTATCTCGAGGATACCACCGGGCGCTACTCCCTCACCGAGCTTCGCACCCTGCAGGACTGGATCGTTAAACCCCACCTCATGAGCGTTCCCGGAGTGACGGAGGTCCTGGGTATCGGGGGGTTCGAGAAACAGTTTCAGGTGCAGGTGGATCCGGAGGCCCTGAGGCGTTACGGGCTTACGCTTTCGGAGGTGGTGGCGGCCATCCGGGCCAACAACTTCAATGTGGGGGAAAGCTTCATCGAGAAACACGGCGAGGAGTTCATCGTGCGTTCCGTGGGACTGGCCCGGGGGCTTTCGGATCTGCGGCGCATCGTGGTGAAGTCCGTGGACGGCACCCCCGTTTACCTGGAACAGGTGGCGGAGGTCAGGATCGGCGGGGCCATAAGGCGCGGTCTCCAGACCAGGG
>Ga0256833_1000690_pt1 | contig 25779 bp, 23 predicted proteins | sample 356284metaG_FD_190535 | JGI IMG/M metagenome (GOLD analysis project Ga0256833, IMG submission 190535) | Hydrothermal vent microbial communities from Mid Atlantic Ridge, Atlantic Ocean - 356-284 | ecosystem: Environmental > Aquatic > Marine > Hydrothermal vents | place: Atlantic Ocean: Mid... | reverse complement strand
ACACATCCTACTCTTTCTGCAATCCTCTAGACATAATTAGATGCGATTGCCCTGGAAATCTCCCAGAATTTCCACCTGTTTCGCATTCCTGGCGAAATCCACTTTGAATGTGACCTTCATGACCTTACGGGTTTTGATATAACGTTTCTGAATCATTTGATTCTATCTCCTGTAATGGTTGGGATACAATAAAAAGGTGACTGGCGAAACGCCGTCACGCTTCATGAGGGGAATTTATTGCTGGAGTCTGGCGAAAATGGAATGGGTGCGTCCTAAACGAGTTGGAGGCGTTCTTGCGTCTTTGTCCGACATCATAAGTGCAGTATCCAGTAAGCAGTAAGCAGTAATCAGTTCACAGTGTTCAGTAGCGGCGATACGTTGCATTTGAGTAAGGCGCTTTAGCGTCTTTCAGCTATGAGCCTGGGCCTATCAGCCCCAGGCGGTGGCGGCAGACGTTAACCTCCAACTGAAATAGGACGCACCCAAATGGAATTAGTCGAGATTAGCGCGCATCAGGTCCAATCATCTGACGAGAAGAGACGAAAAGACGAAGATTGACGAGAAAATCGTCCATTTTCGTCTAAATTCGTCTACTTTCGTCTCAATGGAAGCGAATATCAGTCACGATCTGCGAGAAATTGAGATGAAAGCAAAAAACGCCAGTGTCCAGTTTATTGTATGGGAGGGAGATTTTATGCCGGGCGTCGTTCTTTGTCAAGATCGGCGCGGTGCATTTCAATTTTGGGACAAACCGCCTGATAGCGCACTGACCGAGTGACTCAGACGCTTTAGGCGCAGGCCCTCCTTTGGCCGCAGGCCCAAAGCGCCCGACTTGAGTCGGCCAGAAACACAAATAAGCTCAAATGACCCACCAATTGATGTCATGGAATAAAAAGGGATGATCCGTTCCAGTAAGATACCATAGCATAGCATACGTTGTTTGCAATGGCGATGCAAATCAATGGAAGGGTTAAAAATGATGCGTCGTGAGTAAGAGTGGCAACGGCGAGCTTGGCAGCGGTGGTTCATGATAGTCAGGCGCCCAGGCTGTGTCAAGGGCTGCGCAAGTCGGCACAAATCGCCGACCCTTGACACAGCCTGCACACCTGACTGGCAGTCGTTGACCGCTGCCAAGCACGCCTTCCGCTGTAATGCCAGCTCAGGATGATGGCGACTCAATTTGGTTCTCATACCAGGTCAACGCAGGCTCGTATTCCTTGAGTAAAGCCAGATATTGTTGCACAACGCTGGCCGACAATCCGGCGAGGACAGGCAAATCATCCACTGCGAATTTCTGCACCAGGAGGCGCACCTTCTGAAAATCGGCAATATACCGATCAACAGCATCCTGGGAATGATTTAGTGCTTGTGCGATGTGAACGGGCGATTCATGCCGTAGCCAGCGTCGCACCACCTCTGCCTTGTGGGTGACGGAGCCGCCAATATCATGAACTGTGCCCCGTGTAGGCACGATCTTGCCGGTTTCAGCTTCATAGGCCAGAAGATGTTCCCGGACCACTTTTTCCGAAAGACCGCTAAGCAGACATAAATCCAGATGAGTCAAGACGCCTCCTTGCTCGAAAGCTTCGAAGCACCATCGGGCAAAACGAGCACGATTGAACGCTCGCCGGGCTTGCTGCACTTGCCTCAAAGATTTGTTCGTCAGCAGGGCCACTTCTTTTTCCGTGACCATCTTCAATTGCACGGGCGTCAGATCACTGACTGAGAGACCTTTACGTTGCTTGCCTCGCTCCCTCCGCACAGCCAGCCACACGACCGTCTGCGGCGGTATCCGTTCAGGATAGCAGCGCTCCACCGTTGCTAAAACATCCTTCACGATCGCCCTTGCGATGACAGGACCGTGATCATATCCGTATTCCGTGAGAAATTTGTGAACCAACATCTCTGATAACTGTCGTTTCTGAAAACGACTTGCATAGCCATCTGTCGCTGATGTCCTCATAACAAGCCCCCCCTTTTTATCACTGCCGGCGTTGCTGTCTGGGGAGACGGCTCCTGCTGTATCTGTCGAATCCGCTCATTCTCCGCCCCTGCTTCCTCATAAAGCTGGATATATTCTCCAATCAATCTTTCCGAGAGCCCTGTGCCGATGCTGATTTCATTTCTCTTCAACCCGCGTCCGTGCAGGCGCACCACCCGTTGAAAATCCATACAGTATCGTTCGATGGCTGCTACAGAATGTCGGCGCCGAAGTTTGATCTGGCTAAACGTGTACCCGGCCAGCCAGTCTCTCACAATCCAGGCTTTATGGCTGACGCCTTTGCCGATGTCCTTCATCTGCCCCCGCGTTGGCACATGCACGCCCGCTGCCCGCAAGGCGGCAATATCTCGTTTAATGGTCGACCGGCTTGTGCACAACAAATGCGCCAAATCTTCCTGGGTGAGCAGCGCCCCTTGCTCTTCCGCCTCCACAGTCAACCGTTCGATCTTGCTCCGTCGCAGCTTTCTGACTCCCTCTTGCAATGCTTCCAGATCGTCAGGACTGTTGATGGTCAGCACAATCGGCATCCGCTCACTGCTTCCTATCCTTCGCCCTGCTGGCACTGACGCACTGGTTGCCACGTAGAGCATTTGTCCGACTTCTCGCTGCAACCCTTGGTAGGCTTCGAAATAGCGCCGCATCTGTTCAAATTGCATCCGGGCCATAAAAGGGGATAAATTGAAATCACGACAGATGTGTTCAATGATCGCCGCTTCCGGCGCCTTAGCTTGCAATCGTTCAATGGCTTCCTGTTCCATGTGTTTCCCTCCGTGATGGGGTGTTGAGATGTTAAATCGTATCACGGTGGGTCATTTGAACCAACAGGAAACTCACCCGATCGGCGCAGATGGTTTTTGAAACGCCGTCAGGGGAATGATAGAATGAAAAAACGATTGACAGTAAATTCACTGGAGTCTGGCGAAAATGAAATTGCGCCTGGATTCGTACGCATCATATCCAATGATCTGACGAAAATAGACCAAAGGACGAAGATTGACGAAAAAGAATCGTCTATTTTCGTCTACATTCGTCCATTTTCGTCTCCCGGAAAGTGATTATCAGTAACAATTCGAGTGAAATTGCGTTCAAAGCAAAAAACGCCAGTGTCCAGTAAATTCAGATGGAGGACTTCATCCATGGACAAGGCGTCGCTCATCGCCCGCAAACACGAAGTGATTGCACAGATCGCCCGGGTGCGTCGCGAACTGGAGAGCGAAAACAAGCGGACGACAAAGAAGAACAAACGACGACGGATTCAACTCCAACAGCAGTTGGACGCATTGATGTCCGAAGAATACCGTTTGCGCTTACAAATCGATCGCAGCAGATAAAAAACGCCCGCCTGACGGCGGACGTTATAGCTATCCTTGCAGATAAACCTCAGTGGGGAATCTTGAAAACCCGGTCAGGGTTGCCGATGAGTGAAACATCCGGCGCATCAAATTCCTTCTGTGGACCGTTCTCGAGATTGACGGTGACCTTGCCCAGAAGAACATTCAGATATCTGACAACGCCCGGGCCGTCGGGCGTCATCACCTTTTGGCCGGCTTTAGGAAGATGCTTGCGGGCGGCGCTGTACATTTCATTCTCATAAGCCAGGCTGCACATCAAGCGCCCGCACACGCCAGAAATATCAGCGGAGCTCAGGGGGATATTCTGGTTTTTGGCCATGCGTATAGAGACGGAATGGAATTCCCGCAGATGGGAGGCGCAGCAGAGCCTCCTGCCGCAGCGCCCGAAACCGCCGATGAATTTGGCCTGATCCCGGACGCCGATCTGCCGCATTTCGATGCGCGTGCTGAAGTGCCGGGCCAGATCCCGCACCAGCGCCCGAAAATCCACGCGGTGCTCGGCCACGAATTCCACAGTCAGGCGCTCGCCGTTATAACTGTAGATGCAGCGTACAACCTTCATATCCAGGCCATGCTCATTGGCTTTTTGCTGACAAAACGCCTCAGCCGCCTGAGCTTGTTTCGCCCAGTACGATTTCTGATCCAGATCATATTTTCCGGCCCGTCGCAGCACGCGTTTAAGAGCGCCTTCCACCTCTTTCTCATCAATTTCTTTGGCGGGAATGACCACCTGCGCCAGCTCTTTGCCGCGAGCAGTCTGCACAACCACCCACTCGCCGGGCAATAGATCTGTGTAGGGGCCGGGATCAAAATAATAGAGTTTTGTAACAGGCTGGAACTGAATACTGACAACCTGGGGCATAAAATTTCCTCGTTTCGGCCTTGAGGCCTGATGATAACCGCCGCTTATTCTATCTGCCAGGGGGCGCTTTTAGCAACAATGCTTCCAACGCTAATTGCCGATTGACGTTTCTCCGCAGATAACCGGCAGTCGCCATAATAGCTTCGATGAAACGGCGCACCTGGTTTTTGGGTATCCGCTCCGCCAGTTGCCGCAGATCGGAAAGACGATCCTGGTTGATGACTAGCGAAGCGCCGCCGTTCTGAATGACGAGCACATCCCGCCACCACAGCAGCCATTCTTGCAAAATAGTTTCAAGACGCCCCGCTTTTTCCATGGCCTGAGCAATCGCCATGCGCTCGGCCGTCGAGGCGTCCAGGATGGCCAACATTTCATCGATGCGCTCATTATAATTCTGCCAGGCGTCTGGATCCTTGGCCAACGCCAATGCGATTCCCGGCCGGCCGTTGCTAAGCCGGGCCAGACGCAAGGCATTCTGTTCCGAAAGCCCTGATCGCGCCTGCAAGGCGGAGATGATGACCTTCTCGGGCAAGGGGCGCAACCGCAAGAGCTGACAACGGGAGATGATGGTGTCCAGCAGGCCCGAGGGTTGATGACTGACCAGGATGATACGCGTTGTAGCGCTGGGCTCCTCCAGCGTCTTCAGCAAAGCGTTGGCCGCGTTCACATTCGCCCGTTCGAAAGAAGTGATGATGAAGACCTTGAACCGGCTCTCGATGGGAGAGCGCGAGGCCTCGCGCACCACCTCCCGTATCTGCTCGATGACGAGTTGATTGCCGGCCGGGGCGAAAAAACGATGATCCGGATGCATGCCCTCCGCCGCCAACCGGCAGGAGCGACAGCGCCCGCAAGCGCCCAACCCCGTTTCGTCGTCGGGATTTTCGCAGGTCAACGCCTGAGCGAAAGCCCGGGCCAACGTCGTCTTGCCGATATGTTCGGGCCCCAAAAACAGATAAGCGTGACGCGTAGCGTCCTGTTGCCGCGCCCGACGCAACATCTGCTGCGCCCAGTCGTGACCATAAACCTGAATGCGGTAATCGTTCGCCATCATGCAATCCGTCAGGCAACCGCCTTGCGATAAGTTTCCAACGTCTCCCGTGCGGCTTTCTCCCAGGAGAAGGTTTTGGCGCGCGCCACGCCCTTTTGACTCAAGTCATCTTGCAATCGTTCATCATCAATGACGCGATGCAACGCCGCGGCCCAGGCCTCGACATCCTCCGGCGGAACCAATAACGCGGCGTCGCCAACAACCTCCGGCAGACTGCCCGCATCAGAGCAAACAACGGGGGAGCCGCAGGCCATAGCCTCCAGCGGCGGCAGGCCGAATCCCTCATAATGGGCGGGATGCGCCAAAACCGTAGTCAGATTATACAGCGCCAAAATATGCTTATTCGCGGTCTTACCCAGAAAATGAACATGCTTCTCCAGACCCAACTCATTCACAAGCGCGTGCACATCATCCGAAAGCCAACCAGGCGCTCCGGCCAACACTAACGGAAGCTCGTGATGATAATCATTCCTGAGAATGTGATAGGCGCGAATCAAGCTCGTCAGATTTTTCCTGGGCTCAATCGTTCCCACAAACAGAATGAAATCTTTGGAGAATGGAATGCCTGCTGCTTGCAAACTCTGTTGCGCCTGCTCCCGTGAAATAGACCGATAGAAAGGCGCCGCCGCTTCATAAATGACATCGATCTTGCTCTCCGGCGCTCCCAGCAGCTTGATGATGTCGTTCCGGGTGGATTGACTGACGGCAATGATGCGATTGGCGCGCTTGACCGCATCCTCGACCTGTCCATAATAGCGGGCGCTATCCGCCGTAACGAATTTGGGATACAGCAAAAACGCCAGATCGTGAATCGTGATGACTGCGGGAATCCTGTTGTGCAGCGGCGGGATAAAATCGGGGCTATGAATCAAATCCAGATTCAACAGCGCCGTTTCCACACTCAAAGGCCACTGCTCGAACCGATGATGCGCTGGCGTAAACAACGTCACCCGGCTGAAACGATGAGCATCGATCACGGGCCGGGGCTGACGCCGATGCTGGAGAAGAAGATACTCATTCTCCGCATCGATCTTCGACAACGCCGTCAAAAGCTGGATGGTGTACGAACCGATCCCGGCCGTACGATGATAAAACATCCGAACATCTACGCCAATACGCATTTTTTCTCTCAGAAATAACGAAGCAGCAGATAGACTGTGGCGATGAGCAAGGCAAAAAAGGTGGTGACAGCGCCATATTTCGTGAATCGCATAAAGGAAATTTTGTGGCCGCTGCGCTCGGCGAAACTGGCCACCACCACATTGGCCGAGGCGCCGATGAGGGTAAAATTGCCGCCCAGGTCGGCGCCGATGGCCAGCGCCCACCACAACGGCCAGATATTCATGCCGTTTTCCCCCAATTTCTGGATGATAGGGATGACCGTGGCGGTGTAGGGGATGTTATCGACAATGCCGCTGAGAAAACCGGAGCCCCACAGGAGAACGATGGTGGTGACGGCGACATTGCCCTTGGTCGCCTCCAGCAGCCAGTTAGCGGCCATGTCGATGGCGCCAACACGCACCAACGCTTCCACCAACACGAAAAGTCCCACGAAAAACATCAGCGTCGCCCATTCGACATGCTGAAACACCTTGTGGGCCGATTGCCCGCTCCACAGCATCAGCACCGCCGCACCCGCCAGCGCCACGGTGGCTGTCTGGATGTGGAAGAAGCCATGCAGCATGAACCCGCCCAGCACCAGCGCCAAAACGATGAGCGATTTGCGCAGCAGTGCGTGATCTGTAATCAGCGCCGATGCGTCAATGTACTCCGGCTCGATAAGCGCTTGATCGGCGATACGAAGCTGTTTGCGAAAAAGCAAAGGCAGACCGAACACGAAAAAGAAGAGCACGATGACGATGTACGGCCCCATATTCAGCAAGAACGTGAGGAAATCAATGCCGGCAGCGCTGCCAATGAGGATGTTGGGAGGATCGCCGATGAGCGTGGAGGCGCCGCCGATATTGGATGCCAGCACTTCTGCGATCAGGAATGGGATGGGGCTGATCCCCAGACTGGAGGCCGCCACCAGGGTGACGGGGGCCAACAACACGACCACCGTCACATTATCCAGCAGGGCGGAGGTGACCGCAGTCACCAACACCAGAATCTGCATGATGCGGGTGGGATTGCCCCGCCCCAACTGAATCGCCTTGGTGCCCAGCCACTGAAAAACGCCCGTATCGCTCATGATGTTGGCGATGACCATCATGCCCGCCAACAACAGAAGCACATTCAGATCGATAGCCCGAAAAGCGATTTCCTGGGAGTATGCGTCGATGAGGATAATCGTCGCCATGCCGCCCAGCAGGGCCGCGGCGGCGCGATCGACGCGCTCGGAGACGATGGCGGCATAAGTCAGGGTAAAAATGCCAACGGCCAGAAGAATATCGTTCATCAGTTATTGGTTCATTTCCAGAATAAGATCAAGTAGTTCAAGCAACCCGACAAAACCCACGACATGAAAATTATCGTCGACAACAGGCAGCCCCGTCATATTGTGCTTGTGCATCAGCATAAAGGCTTTGCCCACTGTATCCGAGCTATGCACGGCCACGGGTTCGCTCATAAGATCGGAGATATTGTGCACATTCGCCATTTCGCCGAAATCCAGACTTTTATCGACATCGACAGAAACATCGCCATAGAACACCTCGGGCATGATGCCGAAGAAGACGTGGTCGGCCAACTGGCGCAGGGTGACAAGCCCCAGCAGATGCCCTGTTCTGCTGACCACTGCCGCTACATGAGCCGACGGACTTTGGCTCATGGCTTTGACCGCTTCCATCAACGTGGCGCCGGAATGGACGATAACAGGATCGATTTTTTGCAATTTGACGGCTTCGCTGACGGGCATATCACGAATAACGATGTCTGCAAGATCCAACGCAGGCAGCGTTTCAGATTCTTCTGATCGATGACGTTTTTGGACGCCAATGACGCGGGTGACGGGCATCGTAAACAGAATGCCGCTATCAGGACGCCCAAATCCGCCCACAGCCTGCTCCGCTGCGGCAATGGCGGCGTCCATCGATTCTGCATCGACCACGGCCAGAATCGTGCGTCGCTTGAGTTCAGAAACCCCGAACATCTTCGCCAGGCCCGAAAGGCCAATCTCTTGCAGCCAATTGCTGGCGCGATAGCCCCCGATACTGCTAAACAGTGTGGCGCCGGTAACGCCCGCCTTTTGCAGCGACTCCAGCAATGCGGGCAAACGATCCAGATCATCGAGGATGATGACCAGCAGTTCGTGTTGGGATGACTTGCTCATAATGATTCCGAAAGATTAATCGAAGAGTTGAAATCGTTCGTCTATATTGTGAAATTCGGCAGTTACTTTTACAATTCAGACATAAGGCTGAAGCGTTTATGATCCATCGACTTTTGCAACAGATTATTCGCAAGCTAAAAAGCGATCCCCATTATACCATCGATCCTGCTGTTCCGACGACCGCGTTGGTGACGATATTGAAGGAAAGAGGATTTTCTTTTCTGCGCGGACTGCTCCGCAAACCATTCCTGGCCGAAAGCCAGGGCGTTTTTTTCGTCGGTCGACGGGTGCAGATTTTGAACTCGCGATTATTGCATCTTGGCGGCAGCGTCACGCTGGAGGATGACGTCAAAATCGACGCCCTGAGCAAGCACGGCGTGCATATCGGCAACAATGTTTCCATCGGACGTTTTTCGATCATCGAATGCACGGGCGTGCTGCGACATCTGGGCGAGGGCTTCTGGATCGGCGATAATTCCAATCTGGGGGATTATAATTTCGTGGGCGCTGCCGGCGGCGTACGCATCGGCAGCCATGTCCTCATCGGTCAGAGCGTGCGTTTTCATTCCGAAAATCATGTTTTCGAGCGGAAAGATCGGCTCATCCAGGAGCAGGGGGTGACCAATGCGGGGATCGTGGTGGAAGATGATGTATGGCTGGGTTCGGGCGCGGTCATTCTGGATGGCGTCACTATCGGACGAGGCGCGGTGGTGGCCGCGGGCAGCGTGGTGACGAAAGATGTTCCGCCGTTCGCGGTGGTGGGCGGGGCGCCGGCCCGGGTGCTCAAGTTTCGGGGAGTGGCGGATGGCGATTAGGATGCAACGTTCAGCGTCGAGGTGGCGATATGCTGCATAGCGTCCGCAGGGAGCAGCGTTGGCTCCTGACCGCCGCTGCGGTCGGTTTGCTGGCGGGTGCGCTGATCCTTCTCGCACAAACTCAACTGCTGTTTTTTGCGGCGGCGGTGGCGGGCGTATTGCTGGCGGCGGCGCTGATTTTGGGATGGCCGTTCAGCGGCGTTGCGCTGCTGATTGTGGCGGCGTTGCTCACCCGCCTCCGTTTTGATGTGGGCCCGGCCTCGGTGCGTCCCGAACACATTGCGGCGGTGGCTGTGGCGGCGATGGGGTTTATACAGCTTGGCCTGGAGCGGCGGTCGTTGCGGATGCCGGCGGCGGCCTGGTTCGCGTTAGTCTGGTGGGGAATCAATCTGCTCTCGGGCCTGGTTTTCGATCCTGATCCCATGATGGGGCTGCAAAACGCCCTGCGCATCCTGTTGGTGACGCTGACATTCATCCTGGTGGTGAATTTGATTCCCGACCGCCGGTGGTGGCGACGGGCGGTGGCGGTTTTTCTGATTGCGGGCGTGGCGGAGGCGGCTTATGGCATTTTCGCCCGCGCTATGTACCCATTTGGCGTCAATCTCGGCGTTCAGGTCTCATGGAATTTCACCGAGCCCATTCCTTACGGCACATTCGAGGAGGGAAATCTTTTCGGCAGCCACGCCGCTTCCTGGGCCATCATTCTGCTGATGGTGATTTTCGCAGCCGAACGCGTGCACGATTCCCGCAAAAAGCAATTGTTGCGCATGGCCGCGTTGGGGATAGTTCTGGCGGCGCTCCTGCTCAGCCTCTCGCGGGCGGCGTGGATCATGTTTCTGGCAGGAGCGGCGCTGGCGCTCATCTTCGAATATCGCAACGCCTGGGTGCAGGCCAATCGTTTTTTGCTGGCGATGGTGGCGCTGCCGCTGCTGATTTTTGGATTACTCTCGGTTGCACCCTATTTGCCTGCTTCCCTGCCGTTCGTCAATCGCTTGCAATCTTTTCTCAACCTCGGTTTCGACGCCACCTTTTCCGCCCGTCTCAGCGATTGGACGCTGGCGCTAACGGATTGGAGCCAGCGTCCCTTGACCGGATGGGGGCCCGGCTCATTTTTTGCGCGCCACGGCATGTTGCGGGCGCACCCCGCCTGGATCAGCAATCTTTCGGTGCGATTGTTGCAAGAAACGGGCGTTGTCGGCCTCCTCGCCTTTGGCGGTTTTGCCATCACACTGCTTCTGCCTGCCATCAAAACCGTTCGCGGCGACGTCGATCTGATGGATCGGGGCATTCTTCTGGGGCTGATCATCAGCTACGCCGTCCTGCTGGGACTGGCCTACCAATCCACCGATGGCATCTGGCTGACGGCGAGTTGGATTCATGCCGGGCTCATCGCCGCCGGAACCAGAACATTATCACAAACAGCATGACCCCCGCCACCATTCTCTATCCCCACAGTTCGGATGAGCTTTATGGCTCGGATATGGTGCTTTTGCAATTGGTGAAGCGCCTGAACCGGGCCCAATTCCGGCCCTATGTGTTGTTGCCCACCGATCTCCCCTATGAGGGCAAGCTCAGCCGGTCGCTCTCACAGGCGGAGGTGGCGCACGAGTCGCTGGCCATGCCCGTGCTGCGCCGCCGCTATTTTTCGCCAGGCGGCGCGCCCCGCTTTGCAGGCCATTTGCTGCGCGGCACGCGTAGCGTGATGCGCATCGCCCGCCGCGAACAGGCGATGCTGATTCATAGCAACACCAGCGCGGTGTGGGGCGGCGCCCTGACCGCTTCGCGACTGCATTTGCCCCATATCTGGCACATCCACGAGCTGGTGACTGAGCCGAAACTGGCGCGGCGTCTCATCGCCTGGATGACGAACCGGTACAGCGACCAGGTCGTGGCCATCAGTCAGGCGGTGGCGGATCATCTGCTGGCCGACGCCCCGGCGCTGGCGGATCGCATCACCGTGATTTATGATGCTGTTGACAGCGAAAAATTCTCGCCATCGGTCAGTGGCGCAACGCTGCGACGACAGTGGGGCGTCAAACCGGGTGAGACGCTGGTGGGCGTGGTGGGACGTATTTCCGCCTGGAAAGGGCAAAGGTTATTCCTGGAAGCGTTTCATCGGGCGACCCAAGCATTGCCGCGACTGCGGGCGGTTATTGTGGGGGATGTGACGCCGGGCGAGGAGGAAAGACGGGAGCATCTGCAATATCTGTGCCGCGACTGGAACATCGAGGATCGCATCATCTGGGCCGGCTATCGCGATGATGCGCCGCAAGTGATGGCGGCGTTGGATATTCTGGCGCTGCCCTCCATCCGCCCCGAACCTTTTGGCATGGTGGTCATCGAGGCCATGGCCAGCGGCAAGCCTGTCATTGCCACTGCTCACGGCGGCCCGCTGGAATCGGTGGCGTCGGGCGAAACGGGTCTGCTTGTTTCGGCTACCGACCCGGATGACATGGCCGCGGCAATCTCTCTGTTGGCCCGGAATACGCGTTTGCGGAAGACCATGGGCGCAAAAGGGCGGCAACGGGCGGTGGAAGTGTTCGGTTTTCAGCGCCATGTGCAGGCGTTTCAGGCTTTGTATCTTGAATTGTTAGGGAGAGCAAACTGATGTACCGGCGGTTTTTGCTGCTCATATCGCTGTTGGCGCTGCTTTTGCTGGCGGGATGTCGGTCATCTCAGCCCCAAACAGCCTCTTTTGCCGACGCCATCGCGGGCATCCCGGGCGTAAGGCTGGGCCTGGATGCGGATTGTCCTGATGATTTTCGTCCAGGGGGCGTGGGAGATGTATATCGGGCGCACTGGGATGGGAGCGATATCTGGTTGTGCGCGTCGGAAGAAACGCTGCGCGCGTCGGATAGTGGAGAAGATCTGACGCCCTGGATGCAGTCAGCGCAGGCGCTGCATTTTCATGTGGCGGGTCGCGACATCTGGTTTGTGCCGGCCCAGGCCAATGACAGACGCATTGATTCTCTCGATGAAAATAAACGAATTGTCACAACCGTGGCTCCGGGCGTGGATTTGCTGGGGTTTGTGCTCGAACATCATCTGCAACCCTGGCTGGACGCCCGACAGCTTGCCGAATTGTGGAAGAAACAGGGAGACAAGCAGCGTTCGGAACGCCATTTTCGCGACGCCATCGAATCGTATGAGCAGGCTGTGTCGTTGAACCCCGAGTTTGCCGATGCGTATATCGGGTTGGGAGCGGCGCAGTTGGGGCTGGGCGATGCTGAGGCGGCGCTGGATTCGCTTTGGCGGGCGGCGACGCTGGCGCCCGATAATTATTGGGCGCAGCGTTTGCTGGGAAACGCCTATCTGAACTTGCGCCGCTACAAGCTGGCTGTGGCTCCCCTGACCCGGGCCTACACCCTCAATCCGGATGAGCCACAAGTTCTCATCGGCGTAGCGCTGGCGTTGGGCCGCAGCGGCCAGCCCGATAGGGCGCTGCGCGTGTTGGATGCGGCCGCCCAGCGCATCGATGATCCCAAATTGCTGGGGGATATTCAGGCTTTACGGGAGGAATTCTCCCGGCGCGGGGATTGACAACTTTCGGAAAATCGTCCATCATTACGGCATGCACCAACCACTAAAAATCGCCTTGATGGGGACGCGCGGCGTTCCAGCCTCTTATTCAGGATTCGAAACTTGCGTCGAGCAGCTAGGAAGCAGGTTGGCCGCGCGCGGGCATGAGGTGACCGTTTACGCCCGCAAACACCACATCTCCTACGACAAGCCCACCTACCGCGGCATGAAGCTGGTGAAATTACCCACCATCCCCAACAAATATCTCGACACCATCGTCCACACCACGCTTTCCAGCATCCACGGCCTGTTTCAGGGCTACGATGTGGTGCTGTACTTCATTGCCGGGAACAGCCTGGCCGCCTGGATCCCGCGGCTGGCGGGGCAAAAAAGCATCATCAACGTGGATGGGCTGGACTGGAAGCGGGAAAAATGGCCCGAATTCGCCAAAAAGTACATCCGTTTCGCCGAAAAACTTTCGGGCGTGACAACCAATGCCGTGATCTCCGATTCGCGGGTGGTGCAGCGCTATTATCAGGATGTCTATCATATTCCCACCACCTACATCGCCTATGGCGCCGAGCTGCCCAAACGGCCGCCGGGCGAGACATTGCAGCGTCTGGGTCTGAAACCACGCGAATATGTGTTGTATGTGGGGCGCCTGGTGCCAGAAAATTGCGCCCATCATCTGGTGGAGGCCTGGCAGGGCCTGGACACCGATATGAAGTGCGTCATTGTGGGAGACGCGCCCTATGCCGAGGATTACAAGGCCAAGCTGCGCGCCTATCAGGATGAGCGCGTGCTTATGCCCGGCTATGTTTTCGGCGAAGGCTATTGGGAGCTGGCCAGCAACGCTTATGCGTTTGCGCTCACCTCGGGCGTGGGCGGCACGCACCCCGCGTTGGTCGAAAGCATGGCGTTTGGCAACTGCGTCATTGTGCACGACACGCCCGAGAACCGCGAGACAATCGGTCATGCAGGCTTGTTCTATGATGGCAAGCTGGGCGGCGAAAGCCTGCGTTCCGTTCTGCAACGATTATTAGACAGTCCAGCCCTGGTGGAAGATTACAGGATCAGAGCAGCGGCCCGGGCGGCCCGGATATTTTCATGGGAAGCGGTCACAGACGCCTATGAATCGCTTTTTTACGACGTTTTAGAAGGAAAACGCGTTGCGTCCTTTGAGACAGCCGTTTCAACAGGAAACAGCGATTAACGAAAAAACTCCCAATAAAGACGAATTGCAACCATAAAAATTTTAGCGTCAAGAGGCAATAAATTGAAACTATTAGGTTCATTATCCGTTTTTCCTGCCATTCCTAAGCGATTGGCCAAACTTAACGATTTGATTTACAACCTGTGGTGGTCCTGGTCTCCTCACGCCCAAAAGATGTTCAGATCCATCGACGCTGTCATTTGGGATGAGGTCAATCATAACCCAGTCAAACTTTTACGCCGCGTTTCACCCCGGCGGCTTGAGCAGTTAACAAAAGACCGTGAATTTCTGGATCTATTCGATAGCGTCATCGCTTCTTTCGAGGACTACATGAATCCGGAAAGCACCTGGTTCAGCAGGACGCACCCAGAACACAAGGATGATCTGATCGCGTATTTCTCGGCCGAGTTTGGGCTGCACGAGTCCCTGCCGATTTATTCCGGCGGCCTGGGCATCCTATCGGGGGACCATTGCAAGTCGGCCAGCGACCTGGGGCTGCCATTTGTCGGCGTCGGTTTTTTGTATCCGCAAGGCTATTTCACCCAGTATATCGCCGATGACGGCACGCAAGAAGCGCTTTACGAGAAGCTTGATTTCTCGGAGGCGCCGGTGACAGCGGCGCGGGACGCTGACGGTAAGGAGATCATCATCAGTGTGGAATTGCCCGGACGCAGCGTTTACGCCAGGGTGTGGCGTATTCAGGTAGGACGCATTCCCCTTTATTTACTGGACACCAATGTCGAACAGAACGCCGAATCGGACCGCGAGTTGGCGGCCCGGCTTTACGGCGGGGATCATGAAATTCGCATTGCCCAGGAAGTGGTGTTGGGCATTGGCGGCGTGCGGGCCTTGCGGGCGCTGGACATTCACCCCTCGGTTTATCACATGAATGAGGGGCATTCCGCTTTTTTGAGTTTGGAGCGCGTGCGCGTGCTGGTGCAAGAGCAGCGCCTTAGCTTTTTCGAGGCGCAGCAGGTTGTTTCCGCCAGCTCTGTCTTTACGACGCACACCCCGGTGCCGGCTGGCAATGACGCGTTCTCTTTTGATTTGATCGATAAGTATTTCCGCACCTACTGGGGGCAAATGGGCCTGGATCGCGTCGGATTTATGAATCTTGCCCGCTGGCAGACGCCCTGGGGAGAGCTGTTTAGCATGACTGTGTTGGCGCTGCGTTTTGCAGCCTACGCCAACGGCGTAAGTAAGCTACATGGCAGCGTTGCGCGCAAGATGTGGTCGGGCCTGTGGCCTGATCTGCCTGTGGAGGAAGTCCCCATCATCCACATCACCAATGGCGTGCATACAGGCACCTGGCTTTCCACCGAGCTGGCGGACTTATACGATGAATACCTGGGAGCGGAAAACTGGCGTGAGGAGCCAGACCTCATCGACGTCTGGCAGCAGGTCGACGACATTCCCAACGAAGCATTATGGCGATGGCATCAGTCTCTCCGCCACAGGTCTATCGATTTCCTGAGAGAACGCGTGGCTCATCAACGCCGCCGCTATGGAGAATCGCCCGCTGAGATCGAGGCGGCGTACAAGCTTTTCAACCCAGATGCGCTGACCATCGGATTCGCCCGCCGTTTCGCCACCTACAAGCGGGCGACGTTGATTTTCCACGATCTGGAGCGTATCAAACGCATCTTGAACAATCCTGATTGCCCCGTTCAGATCATTTTTTCCGGCAAAGCCCATCCTGCAGACGAGCCCGGAAAAGCGCTAATCAAACAGATTCATCAGCTTTCCAAGGAACCTGATTTCCTGGGAAAAATCATTTTCATCGAGAATTATGACATCAATATCGCCCGACACCTGGTGCAGAGCGTAGACATGTGGCTAAACACTCCCCGCCGTCCGAATGAAGCCAGCGGCACCAGCGGCCAAAAGGCCGCCCTCAATGCTGTTCCCAACTTCTCGGTAATGGACGGCTGGTGGGTGGAAGGATATAACGGAGAAGATGGTTGGGTAATCGGCGATGAGCGAGAGTATAGGGACGAAGCCACCCAGGATGAGGCTGATGCACAATCACTCTACAACACCCTGGAAAAAGAAATTGTTCCCATTTTTTCCAATCGTGACACCACCGGCACGCCCCACGAATGGGTCAAGCGCATGAAAGCCTCGGTAAAATACTGCGCGCCGCGTTTCTCTATGAGCCGTCAGGTGAAAGATTATGTGACTAAGCTTTATCTTCCCGCCATCCGGGCCGGAAAAAAGATGTCAAACAGTGAATTCAAAACTGCGCGAGCATTGGCGCACTGGAAAGAACAGATCTACCGAAATTGGGGCCATGTTCGCATTAGCGCAGAGAGCGTAGATGTCGAACGTTTGTCCATGGGGGATTGTATCGATCTGAAAGCTCAGGTTTTCCTTGGCTCCATCTCTCAGGAAGATGTTTCGGTGGAGATTGTTTGGGGATGGCGATCCGAAGAAAGTGATGAATTGAAGGATATCCGGATCATCCCCATGACTATCGAGTCAGCACAACCGGTGGGCGTCCTCAAATACACAGGTAGGCTTTGTTTTGACGCCAATGGCAAATTCGGTTATGCAATTCGCGTCTTGCCTGTGCATCCAGACCTCAATAACAGGTATGAAATGGCATTGGTGAAATGGGCGTAGCCCTCATCAAAAACAAAGGCCTCGGATGCGCATCCGAGGCCTTTGTTTTTGATGAGGGGAAGAAGATTATTGAATTGCTTGGGGAGGCGTCACCTGAACAGCCATCGCGTCAGCCGTCGACGCAGGCGTTTCGGATGAAACAGAAAAGCCGAGTTCTTGCTCCAATTGCTTACGCCGTTCCTCTGCCGAGCGTTTGCCTTCCTCGACAGCTCGGTTTATGCTTTTCTTGATGCCGTGGATAACGCCATCTTCGCCATCTTTTGTAACCAAGAGATAAACGCCAGCGCCAATTGCAACGCCCAAAACGAGGCCTCCGGCGAATTTCAGTATTGTAGACATGACAGCCTTCCTTCTAAGAGTCAGGAAAGATAGTCGCGAAGTTTCCTGCTGCGACTGGGGTGTCGTAATCGACCCAGGGCCTGCGCCTCAATCTGGCGAATGCGCTCCCGGGTGACGCCGAATTTACGGCCAACTTCCTCGAGGGTGTAGTTATATCCATCAACCAAACCAAACCGCAGTTGCAAAATCCTCACCTCGCGCGGGGAAAGCGAGGCGAATATCTCATCGATGACTTCTCTCAGCAGTTGTCGTGAAGCCTCATCTGTGGGGGATTGAGCGTCTTCATCGGGAATGAAATCACCCAAATAGCTGTCCTCTTCCTCGCCAACGGGCATCTCAAGGGAAAGCGGGCGCTGGCTAACGCGAATCACCTGCTCCACCTTCTTGGGAGTGACGCCCAGAGCCTCTGCTATCTCTTCGGTAGTAGGCTCGCGCCCCAACTCCTGCACCAACTGACGGCTGGTGCGCGTGAGACGGTTGATTTGCTCATACATATGAACCGGCACGCGAATCGTGCGGCCCTGATCGGCGATGGCCCGGGTGACAGCCTGTCGAATCCACCAGGTGGCGTAAGTGCTGAATTTATAGCCGCGACGATAGTCAAACTTGTTGACAGCCCTAATCAGGCCGATATTCCCCTCCTGAATAAGATCAAGGAAAGGAACGCCGCGGCCAACATACTTCTTGGCGACGCTGACGACCAGACGGGAGTTTGCCTTGATGAGATGTTCTTGGGCGCGTTCACCGTCTCGCACCACCCACAGCAGATATTCCTTTTCGATGGGATCTTCCACACCTTCTTCAAGACGGGCGCTGGCCAGCTCGCCGCGCTCCATGCGTTTGGCAAGTTCAACCTCCTCGGCTGCTGTCAGCAACGGCACCCGACCAATCTCCTTGAGATAGAGACTGATGGAGTCATCCATCTCGATCTGGCTGAGGTCGATATTCTGCTGCGAAGCAGCAGACCCTGCTTTTTGGGGACGCTTTTTCTCTGCCGCAGATTCATCTTCAGCATCACTCATATCCATGAGATCATCCGCGACATCTTCCCCATCTTTCATGTCGCGGACCTCAATGCCGTGATCGAAAAGCGTCAAGAAGGTGTCCTCGAGCAACTCCATATTCGACTCGATCTCCGGTATGACCTGAAGGATCTCATCATAAGTAACAGAGCCGCTATCCTTCCCTGTTCTCAACAGGTACTCAACGGGCGTCTCCCCGGGCTCCAACCGAATTGCTGACTCCGTCACTTTTTCCATATCTTCGACTTCATTGCCCGTGGCGGAACGGCGCTCAGACGATTCTACTATATTTTTTTGTACTTCTTCTTGAATTCTAGCTTCCATATCTTTTTCTTCTTTTGTCACAGATGACCTCCTGGAGCGGCATCGATGTTGCCTGCGATGCAAAAGGCTCTGTAGATTGATTATATGATTACAAATCTGATGGTTTGGTTACCTTTTCGTTTCACGTGAAACGAGACAATAGGTGAATTTAGCCATTTTCGGGCCGGGGATAACGAAAATCAATAATGCCTTCAATAATCGGCCAATGAGATTCGCACGTTGGGCAAACGAGAGCGACATCTGTGGTGTCGAGCCTTTCATCCCCACATTTGGGGCACTGAAAGAGCCCTTCTGTTGTTTTGGTTTGCTTTGTCGAGATGTTTTGGGTCAAAATGCTGGGGCTGAGCTTGAACACTGCACCAGGTCGGGCGATAATGTTATCTATTTGAGCCAGCAGTTGCGGCGAGATTCTACTCTTGACAGATTGCAGCCTGAAATTTGATATCGCCAACTCGTCAGTGATGCGGAATCCCGCCCGCTGCAAGGTTTGAGCCATCCAGTCCGGATGAAAGTCAAAATTTAGAGAAACGAATTCATAGGGCGCCCGGTTAAATGGGCTCCAGGACTGCCTTTTGAGCAGATAGCGGGCAATGGCCTTGAGGTTTCGTTTGTTTGCGAACTCCAAAATGAATGTGCGCCCGCCCTGTAACACCCTTTGAATCTCAGACAAAGCCGCTTCCACCGATTCCAGATGGTGAGCCACGCGGATCATCACAATGGCGTCAGCGGCATTATCAACAAAGGGAAGGTTATAAACATTGGCTGCAACAAATTGATAATTCGAATGCTTCCCGAATTTTTCTTTTGCTTCGGAGAGAAGGGAAAGAGAGTAATCAAGAAGAATAACCTGATCATAGCCGCTATAAAGGTCCGCAAGTCTGCCAAAACCTGCGCCAACCTCTATGATGGTTCCGCCCGTCGATGGGAGCAATCGACGGAGTGCGGTGCGCTCTGTCAAGTCTTCAAATTCTCTTCCCTGCCCCTCCCAAAAATCCGTCTTGTACGAACTCCCTTCGTAGCTGATGATTTTGAGTTGGCGCGTTCTCTGAGACAATGGAACCTCTGGTGACTATGCTGGAAGATTTTGGTTCCGCTTTCCTGCAAATACAAACTATATCTGGTTTCATGTGAAACACTTGGCGAGAAGTTATGCGAAACTTAACATATTGTAGCAGAAAAACGGTGTTTTGACAACCCCTTTTAGGAAAAAGTTTCAAAATTTGCTATAATAATTTGCCGAATACGCTGATTGTGAATATCCGTCCAAAAGGATCCTGTGGCCTTTTGGATGGTTTTGCATAAAGTGACGAAGTTTCCGTTGTGTGATATACTTCTTCTGTGCATGTGAATCACCAATCCCACACATGTCAATCCCCCCTATCCTCTCCCCCATTATCACAAGGATAGTCAACTCATGGCTCGAATCGTTGCTGTTGCAAACCAGAAAGGCGGCGTGGGCAAAACCACGACCGTGTTCAATGTCGGGGCTATGGCCGCAGACGCGGGACATAAAACGCTTTTGGTGGATTTAGACCCCCAAGCGGCGCTAACCGCATCAGCAGGGCTGGACCCCCATCGTCTGGAAAAATCCATTTATCATTTACTTCTGGCCAAAGAACTGGACCCGGAAAAGGTGTTAGTGAAGGATATCCGCCCAAATCTGGACATCCTCCCCGCAAACAAAGCGTTGGTTCGCTCCGACGTGGAGCTGGCTCAACAGATCGGAAGGGAATATCTCCTTCAAGAATCCCTGTTCCCCATCAGGCAAGAGTACGACCTGATCCTCATCGACAATGGTCCCAGCCTGGGGGTGCTAACCATCAATGCCCTGACCGCTGCCAACGAGGTGCTCATTCCCCTGGTGTGCGAGTATTTGGCGTTGCGGGGCATGGGCATGTTGGTGGATATCATTCGCCAGGTGAGGGAGGAGACCAACCCCTCGCTGAAAATCCTGGGCGTGCTTATCAGCATGTACGATCCCAAATCGCTGCACAGCCGCGAAGTCTACGCCGAGGCCAAGCGCATCTTTGGCGATTACGTGTATGATCCCCCCATTCCCAAGAACGCGCGTTTCGCCGAGGCCGCGGCCGCCCAACGCCCGATCGTCGAGTACGATCCCGACAATCCTGCTGTGTCCATCTATCGCACCATTGTCGGGCAAATTCTGGCGAAAAAAGAAACGCCCGAACCAGAATCGATACAAGCATAAAATCAAGACGCCCGGAGGCAAATCTCCGGGCGTCGATTGGTTTATGGGGTCGGGAACATGCGTTTCAGACGGGGATTGGGCGTAATGCCCGGGATGCGGCCCCGTTTGGCCACCGGGCGTCCTTCGATCTCTTTGATGTCCGCCGTAAAATCAATGGGCGGCGCCCCCGAAATGGCGCTGCCAATGCCAAAACCATCCACAGGGGCGTTTGCCGCCTTGAAAACGCTTATGCGTTCGGGATCGATGCCGCCGCTGACGAAAATTTTCACGTGTTGGAAACCTTCCAGATCAAGCCGCACCCTTACCTCTTTCACCAGTTCCGGCGTCACCCGGCCTCGCTCCGAAGGCGTATCCAGGCGCACGCCCCAAAGCCGGTCGCCCAGCGCCCGCGCCACCCGCAGGCTCTCCTCGGCCTCATCCTTGAAGGTGTCCACCAGCGCCACCCGATTGACGGCCGGATCGATGTGACGATCGAATGCCTCCACCGCCCGCACGGTGTCACCCAGACTCAAGATCAGGGCGTGAGGGATGGTGCCCGAGGGGAGAATGCCCGCCAAATGCGCCCCTGCAGGCGTAGCGCAGCCAGAACATCCCCCGACCATGGCGGCATACTCCATGCGGGCCGAGACATCGGGATGAACATGACGGGCGCCAAAGCTCAGAACCGGAATGGGATCGGCAGCCACGACGCAGGCCCGGGCCGCGGTGGCCCACCCCGTCTCATGGGCCAACATGCCCAGGTAGGCTGTTTCGTAGATGGCGAAGGATTGATAAGGGCCGGTGATGCGCAACACGATCTCGAGCGGCTCGATCTCTGCCCCCTCCTCCAGCGCCCACACCTCCGCATCGGAGGGCAGGGCGCGAGCCAACAGCGCCAAAACCTCGTTCATGCCCGCCAGCACAGCATGCTTGCGGGTGAATATCTCCATGGTCACCCGCGGGTTGACGCCTTCGGCCTCCAGAATGCGTTTGGTGCGCAAAAAATACACGTCGGCATTGTCGCCAGTCAGCGTCGCTTCGCTGGGAGCAAAACGTTCATCAGTAAAGTCAAACATGCGGTTCTTCCTTTTTTCGTGAACGAATCCAGGATTCGTAGTTGGGAACCACCGTCACGCCCAGGATTTTTTCCATGTGCTTCAAGGCGAACGCGTGGGCTTCGGGATCGAAACTGGTGACAGCATTGGCAGGGATGATCACCGGGTAATCCCGGTTGCGCAAATCTGCAGTGGTGTACATCACGCAAATGTCGGTGGCGACGCCGGTCACAATCACCTGTTCAGGGTGGATCTGGCGGAGGATAGCATCCAGATTCGTATCGAAGAACGCGCTGTAACGCCGTTTATTGACAATGAAGGCGTTTTGGACGAATTTAGCCAGCGCAGGGTCTATTTCCGTCTCCCACGTGCCCTTTACACAATGCGGCGGCCACATCTTGAATTCCGGATCGTCCGGCTCGTGCCAATCGCGAGTAAAGATGATCTGAGCGCCTTTTTCCTGCTCCTGCTGCAGGATTTCGTAGATGGGAGCAATAATGCCGCGAACGCTCTCACCTGCGTACAACGTTCCGTCAGGGTCGGTAAACCCTCTCTCCATATCGATTACCATGACAACTGTAGTCATGTTTGCCTCCTTGCTTGAAGATTGTTTGTGTAAAAACAACACTAAGCTTCATTCGCCATTATACACCTAACATCCCTGATTGTAAAGTCTGGCTTGCGACTGAATGCCTTTTGGGATTTCTTTTTGCCAACTCCGAGGCTCTATGTCAAAATTGACATAGACTCATCCTCCCTTTTTCTCATTTATCCGCTAATGAACACATCCAATCCCGCCATTCAGGCATTCGCAGTAGAATTGCAAAAGCACAGTGTTGCCGAAATCAAGACAGATCTCGCCTCGCGCATCCTTTACAGCACCGACGCCTCCATCTACAAAATCACCCCCCTGGCGGTGGTCATCCCCAAAAATTATGAAGACGTTTTCGCCACCATTGAAACCTGCATCAAGCATGGTCTGCCCATCCTGCCTCGCGGGGGCGGTTCCAGCCTGGCCGGGCAAACGGTGGGCGAGGCGGTGGTCATCGATTTCAGCAAATATCTGGATAAAATCATCCGCGTGGATGAGGAAGAACGTCGCGTGGTGGTGCAGGTGGGGCGATCGCTGGATCGCCTGAACGCCGCAGTCAAGCCCTACGGGCTTATGCTCGGGCCCGACCCCGCCAGCGGCAGCCGGGCGGTGGTGGGAGGCGCCATCGGCAACAACAGCACTGGTTCCCACAGCATCGTTTATGGGCGGCTGGTGGATCATGTGCATGCGGTGCGGGCGGTGCTGGCAGATGGCCGAGAGGCCCGTTTGGGGCCGGTTTCCTGGCAGCGAACAGCGCAATTGGCGCAAGCTGCGGGGATCGAGGGTGCACTTTATGAGGAGATTCCCACGCTGCTGCGCCGTAATGCCACGATCATCGATGAGAAATTCCCCAAATACTGGCGCCGTTCGGGGGGCTACAACCTGGATTACATGCGCCGCCAACTGGATGGCGACGATTTCAATCTGGCCCCATTACTGACGGGCAGCGAGGGCACGCTGGGAGTATTCCTGGAGGCTGAGATCAATCTGGTTCCCATCCCCAAACACAAAGCCCTGGCTGTGTTGGCTTTCGATTCCTGGGATGAAACCTTCCGTTCTGTGCCCGGCCTGCTGGCGCTTAACCCCTCGGCGGTGGAGCTGATGGATGAATTTCTCATCCGCCTCACCCGCGAATCCGCGGCCTGGCGCAAGAGGCTGACATTTGTGCAGGGCGATCCCAAAGCGGTGCTGTTCGTGGAGTTCGCGGGAGATGAGCCAGGCTATGTGGCGGATCGAATGCAGGCATTGGCCCGCCACTGGCGCCGAGCGGGCCGCACGCCCGAGCCGGTCATCATCACCGAGCCCGCGACCCAGGCCAACGTGTGGGAGGTGCGCAAGGCGGGCCTCAACATCCTTTCCTCTATGCGGGGTGACGCCAAACCTGTGCCCGGCATCGAGGATGTGGCTGTGCCGCCCGAAAATCTGGCCGACTATATGACCGAACTGCGAGCGGCCATCGCCCATCGGGGCCTGGTCGCGGCCATGTACGCCCACGCCTCGGCGGGCTGCATTCACACCCGGCCCATCATCAATTTGAAAAAAGAGGAGGGCGTGGCCGCGCTCATCGATCTCATCCGCACCGCGGCGGCGTTAGCCAAAAAGTATGGCGGCGTGCCTGCCAGCGAGCATGGCGACGGCCTGGCCCGCAGCCATCTCAATCCCGATTTCTTCGGCCCCGAAATTTATGGCCTGTTTCAGGATGTCAAGCGCGTTTTCGATCCCAAAGGCCTGCTCAACCCCCACAAGGTGGTCGATCCCTTGCCGCCCGAACAAAACCTGCGCTACGGGCCCGACTACCACACCATCGAGATCGCACCGGTGTGGGATTGGTCGACCGATGGCAGCTACGCCCAGGCGGTGGAGATGTGCAATGGCTCGGGCGTTTGTCGCAAGCTGGATGTGGGAACCATGTGCCCCCCTTTCCAGGCCACCCGAGATGAGCAATTCAGCACCCGCGGCCGGGCCAATCTGCTGCGGGCCGCGCTCTCGGGCGAACTGCCCGGCGGTCTCGATAATCCAGACCTGCACGAAGCGTTGGATTTGTGCCTGGGCTGCAAGGCCTGCAAGAGCGAATGTCCCTCCAGCGTGGACATGACCAAGCTCAAAACCGAAGCCCTGGCCCAACATTATCAAAACCATCGTCCGCCGATACACAAGCTGATTTTTGGCCACATCCACGAACTCTCTCGCTGGGGCAGCACCCTGGCTCCCTTTTCCAACTGGATGCTGAATTTCGCCCCCAGCCGCTGGCTGATGCAGAAAGCGCTGCACATCCACCCCGACCGCCAATTCCCTCCCTTCCAGCGCCGCACCTTCAGCCGCCGCTACCGCGACTACCGTCGGCAGCACCCGCAACAGGCCCGCGCAAAGCGCGTCCTGCTCTTCATCGACACTTTCACCGAATACAACGACCCCGATGTGGGGATGGCCGCGGTGCGGGTGTTGGAAGCCGCCGGGGTGCAGGTGGATGTCACCTCCGCCATGACCTCGGGCCGACCCGCGCTTTCTCAGGGACTTGTTCCCTATGCGCAGAAAGCCGCCCGCCGGGTGGTAGATGCACTGCGTCCCTACGTTCGCGAAGGCATTCCCATCATCGGCCTGGAACCCAGCAGCCTGCTCACCATTCGCGACGACTATCCCGACCTGATTCCCGGGGAAGAAGCGCGGCGGGTGGCCGCAGGCGCCCTCCTCTTCGATGAATATCTCACCCAATTGCTGGAAGAAAATCCGCAAGCCTTGCCCTTGCAACGGGCGGAAACGCACTTCCTGGTGCACGGGCATTGCCATCAGAAGTCGCTGGTGGGCGAAGAGCCGCTGTTCAAAGTGCTGGACGCCATTCCGGGCGCAGATGCCGAGAGCACCGAGGCGGGTTGCTGCGGCATGGCCGGGGCCTTTGGCTATGACGTCGATCATTACGAGATCAGCAAAGCCATCGCCCAGGATCGCCTCATCCCCAGCATCGAAGATCATCCCGACGCGGTAATCGTAGCCAATGGCACCTCCTGCCGCCATCAGATCATCGAACTCACCGGGCGCACGCCCGTGCATCTGGCCGTCGCCCTGGCCGAGGCGTTGCATTTGTAGCATCCATGACTGTTCATTTCTGACGCAGATGGTAGCGACGCGGAAAGCAAGTCCGTGGATGCCTACATGATGGAGAGTGATGCAAGCACGAAGAAGATGACATACGAGCTTCGTGGTTACAGTTACACGGAACTGAACCAAAAAACTATCTGTGTTTCTCCCATCTGCGTCTGTCAGCCGAATTTGACGCTCCGTCAGGAACGGCAAAGAATATCAGCAAGGCCGTCGCCCTGGCCGAGGCGTTGCATTTGTAGCATCCATGGCTTTTCATTTCTGACGCAGATAGTAGCGACGCGGAAAGCAAGTCCGTGGATGCCTGCATGATGAAGATTGATGCAAGCACGAAGAAGATGACATACGAGATTCGTGGTTACAGTTACACGGAACTGAACCCAAAAAACTATCTGTGTTTCTCCCATCTGCGTCTGTCAGCCGAATTTGACGCTCCGCCAGGAACGGCAAAGAATGGCT
>Ga0256833_1000689_pt1 | contig 25780 bp, 22 predicted proteins | sample 356284metaG_FD_190535 | JGI IMG/M metagenome (GOLD analysis project Ga0256833, IMG submission 190535) | Hydrothermal vent microbial communities from Mid Atlantic Ridge, Atlantic Ocean - 356-284 | ecosystem: Environmental > Aquatic > Marine > Hydrothermal vents | place: Atlantic Ocean: Mid... | reverse complement strand
CCCGACGGTATTCTCGATCTCCCCCCGCGCCGCATCGTCGTTTTTCAAGGCGTAGTCGGCCCTTTTCAGGGCGTTGAAACAGCCGGGACAGGAGGTAACGAGGTCGGGGGACAAATCGGTCTGCTTCTGCGCCTGGGCGATGTTCCGGGCGGGGAGGGCCAACCCCAGTTCCCGGTGGATGCTGTGGGCCGCGGCGGCGCCGCAGCAGTTCCAGTCCTCGATCTCGGCAAGCTCGATTCCCAGCGCCTCGAGGACGGCGTCGATGGACCGGGCGTATTCGATGGCGGTGGAATGGACGGTGCACCCGGGATAGTAGGAGAGTTTCACGACTTTCCTCCAAAGGTTTGGTCATAGGTCTTCTCGAAGATGCGCTTGATTTCGTCCATGCCCTTGACCTTCGACGGGAAGAGGGGAATCTTCCCCTTCAAAAAGAGCTTCAGGCCGATGCCCATGTCGGAGAAGAAGTCCCGGCTTTTCAGCTTGTAGGCCATGAGCATGGTGGCCTCGTGCACCTTCCCGAAGGACCGGATGTTCTCCGCGAAGACCCGGTGGAGGAGCTGGACGCGCGCCTCGGGCACCGCGACCCCCTTGGCCGTCGCCTTCTCCCGCAGGTAGTCCATCACGGCGGCGGTGTCTATCTGGTTGGGACACCGGGCGAAGCAGGTCTCGCAGGTGACGCACATCCAGATGGTGCGCGAGGAGAGAAGAACCTCCTCCGCGCCCAGGTCGATGAGCCGCATGACCTGGTTGGGAGGAAAGTCCATGGCGTCCGCCACGGGGCACCCCAGTGTGCAGGTCATGCACTGGTAGCAGCGGTCCACGCGAACCCCCGTCGCCTCGATAATCTCGTTGGCGAAGGCGGGGTCCCGGGGAACCGGTTGATCCGTCAGTTGGTAGTCCACGGTTTATTCGCCTCCGATCTCATGGAGTTCGTCTTCCCTGAACTCGGCGAGGGGCACGGGTTCGTCCAGTCTGCGCCCCGCCACGTAGTCGAAACGGCTCTGGGTGTTGAAACCCACCATCTTGAATATCTGGGCCACCGGGATGTCGTTGGGACAGGCGTCCTGGCACATGCCGCAGGCCACGCAAGAGGTGGACATGTGATTCATCCGGCCGATGTGAAAGAGGAGGGTGTCGGTGGGAAGACGAAGGTTGCCCCGTGCCTTCGACCAGTCCATGAACCGGTCGGACTCGAACTCGAAGACGGCGGAATCGAAGAAACACTCCTTGCAAAAGCAAATGGGACAGACCGTCATGCAGTTGTGGCAGTTGATGCACGCGGCGTAGGTTTTAAGCAGGTTCTCGACGCCGGTTACCCGTTCCTTCAGCTCGGCGAACTGGGCGTCCCGCTTAGCGATCTTGTCCTGGGTCCACTTTTCCACGGCGGCGGCTCGCGCCTCCTCGCCCCCTTCCCAGGCCTCGCCCTCCATTTCACCGAGGGCGGCCTCGCCCCTTTCCGTGTGGGCGATGAGCCCGAAGGTGGTTCCGTCGAGGCCATGCCGCGCGATAGTGATGTCGCAACCTCCCGGCACGGACCACTCACAGCCCTGGCAGACGGGCCGCAGGAGCGGTTCTTCCTCCCCGCCGAAGAGCTTCTCCTCCATCTCATCAAAGTTGGTTCCCTCTTGTACGAGAGAGGCGTAGGTTTTGACGCTGAAGGTCCCCGCGCAATCCATGGCGATGAGGAGCAGGTTGTCCAGGTTCGCCTGTTTCAGTTTCGTCAGTTCGATGGTCGCCCGGAGCTCGCAGGGTCTGAGCAGGACGGCGACCGGTTTCTCCATCGGCTTGAGCCGGGTCATGCGGGACAGGATCTTCGCCGTGCTGACCGCCATGACCGGCGCGAAGGGCTGGGTATCCTCCAGCATGGCAGGATCGGTGATGAGACTCTGCGCCGCGTTTGCTCCCGAGGGCAGCGTGGAGGGAACCACCACGCCGCTGACGGCTCCCTTCTCCAGGAGGGTCTTCAGCCACCCCTTGACGAGGGCGTCCCGGTTTTCCTTGGGCAGTTTAATCCACTTATTCGAGGCCATAGGTTTCTCCCGTTAGATTGACCATTGCTTGGCTAAGGGGTTGGGTCCCTGCTGCTTGGTCTCGTCCGTAATCTTCTTGACCGTGTCCGCGAACTTCTTGCCCTCGCTGGCGCTGATCCATTCCAGGTGCACGCGGTCGCTCTCCAGGCCCAGGGTGTCGAAGATGGTCTTCAGGATGGCCACGCGTCGGCGGGCCTTGAGGTTGCCACTCACATAGTGGCATTCGCCCGGGTGTCACCCGCCAACGAAGACGGCGTCGGCTCCCAGAAGGAGGGAGCGGAGGATATAGACCGGGTCCACCGTCCCCGTGCACATAACCCGGATGGGGCGGAGATTGGGGGGGTACTGGAGCCGTGTCGTCCCCGCCAGGTCCGCCGCGGTGGCGGTGCACCAGTTGCAGAAGAAGCCGATGATCTTGGGTTCAAATTCTTCCATTCCGTTTTCTCCTTTATCCTAATGCCATGCGATCGATCATGGAAAACACCTGGTTCTCCTGATACGAAATCAGCTTGACGGCGTTGTTGGGGCAAACGGTCGTGCAGACCCCGCAGCCCTGGCAGAGGGCCTCCCGCACCACGACGTATCCCAGGTCTTCGTCCTTGACCCGGGCGTGGTAGGGGCAGGCCGGCACGCACATCTCGCAGGCGGAACAGCGCCGCGGGCTCACCCACGCCTTCACGTGGGGAAGGGTGATCGCCTGTTTCCTCAGGACAGTCAAGGCCCGCGCGGCGGCGGCCTCGGCCTGGATGATGACCTCGTTCACATTCTTCGGGCCAAGGGCGATACCGCAGAGGTAGATGCCCGCCTCCGGGGCGTCAACCGGGCGAAACTTGACCTCCGCCTCCTTGAAGAAACCGTCTTCCGTGGTCTCCAGGTCGAAGAGACCCGCCAGATCTTCCCGGTCATCCGCCTCCGCCCCGTTGCTCAAGATGAGGTAATCGGGCATGATGGTGACCTGTCCGCCCAGGACGGGGTCCCGGAACCGGACGGTCACGCCCTTTTCGCCGGTCTCCACGGCGGGTTTTTCCTCCTGGGTGTAGCGGAAGAAGTGAATGCCCATCTCCCGCGCCTCCGTGTAGGCCCGTTCCCGGTTGCCGTAGGTCATGATGTCCCGGAAGAGAATGGAAACCTGGCATTCCGGCCAGCGCTGCTTGACCTCCATGGCGTGGGCCAGGGCCCTGGAACAGCAGAAGCGACTGCAGTAGGGATGGTCGCCCTCGCGGGAGCCGACGCACTGGATGATCACCAGGTCCTTCGGGGGGGGCATGGAGGGATCGGAGAGTTTCTCCCCGAACTCCCGCATGGTGACGACGGCGGGATGGCTCCCGTAGCCGTATTCGGTGACCTCGTGTTCCTTGGCCCCCGTGGCGAGGATAATCCCCCCGTAAACCTCCTTGAAGGTCTCCTCCGGGGTCTCCAAGGTCACCACGAACCGTCCCAGGCTCCCTTCCCTCGCCGTAACGCGGGTCTTCGCGAGGACGCGGATGTTTTCATTCCCCCGCACCCCGTCGATGAGGTCCCCGAGGAAGGTCTGGGGATCACTTCCCCCCAGGAGGTAATGGGTCGACCTGAAATTTCCCCCAAGGTCCTCCTCGATCTCCACCAGGTCCACCGGCACCCCCTGGTCGGCAAGGAACCGGCTGGCGGTCAATCCCGCCACGCCGCCGCCCACAACCAGCACCTTTCCCGTGACCTGCTGCATTGCGTGGGTCCGGGGAATCTCGCCCGCCACGCGGTCGATGGCGGCCGCCACCATGGCCTCCGCCTTCCGGCGTGCCTGCCCGGATCCCGCCTCGTGCACCCAGGCCACCTGTTCCCGGATGCTCGTGACGGCCATAAAGTTTTCCGGAAGCCCCGCCGCCTTCACGACATTTTTGAACTGGCGCTCGAAGCGGTAGGGCACGCAGGCGGCGAAGACCACCCGGTTGGCCTGGGCGGCCTTGATCTGCTTGACGAGGAAATCGGCCGTCTCCTTCAGGCAGAGGTAATCCACCTCCTGGACGAAGGCCACGTCCTCCCGCCGGCGGAGCGTCTCCGCGAGGCCCGGCAGGTCGAGACGCGCGGCGATCTCCTCCCCGCACCGGCAGAGGAAGACGCCGGTCTTCGGCGGCTCCAGGGTTACCTCGGGGTGGGGTTCCTTCTCCTCCCGCACGACGGGCCCTTCCACCCAGCGAATGGCCTGGGCGGCCGCGGCCTCCCCCTCGCAGATGGCGTCGGGGATGTCCTTAGGTTCACGGACGGAGCCGCAGATGAAGACGCCGTCCCGCCTCGTGGCCGTGGTGTTCAGGTCCGTGGCAACGATGTAACCGCCCTCGTCCTTCTCCAGGCCCAAAAGGCCCGCCAGGGTTCCGCTCCGGTCCGAGGGGGCCTGCCCCACGGAAAGCACCACCTGGTCCACCGTCTCCTCGGTCACGGCACCGCTATCATCCATGTGCCGGATGAGAAGCTGTTTCGTCTGCGGGTTGTATTTCACGTCCGGGACGCGCGAGGCCACGAACTTCACGCCCATCCGGGCGGCCTGCTCGCGGTAACGGGTGTAGCCCTTGCCGAAGTCCCTCAGGTCCATGTAGTAGAGGGTCGCCTCGACGTCGGGATCTTTCTCCTTGACGAACATGGCCTCCTTCAGGGCGATCATGCAGCAGGCGGAGGAACAGTAGGGATGGTCCAGGTCCCGGGAACCGACGCACTGGATGAAGGCGACCTTTTTGACGGGCTCGCCCGTGGCCTGCCGCACCCAGTCGCCTCCGGTGGGGCCCGTCTCGCTGAGGAGGCGCTCCAGTTGGAGACTCGTCAGGACGTCGGGATACCGCCCCCAGCCGTACTGGAGGAGGTTGTTGGGATCGAAGAGGTCGAAGCCCGCCGCCACCACGATGGCGGCCACGTTCAGTTCCCACGTCTTTGCCGCCTGCTTGAGGTCGATGGCCTCCGTGGGGCAGGCCTCCACACACTTGCCGCACCGGGTGCAGGCGGCTTCGTCGATGCAGTAGACATTGGGGATCCCCTGGGGAGACCGGGCGTAGATGGCCTTGCGCTTCGAGAGGTTACCGTTGAAGGGGTCCGGAACCTCCACCGGGCAGACCGCCTCGCACTTTCCGCAGGCGATGCAGGCCTCCTCGATGACGTAGCGGGGTCTGGTCACCAGGCGGACGGTGAAATCGCCCGCCCCTCCCTCCACCGCCTCGAGAGAGGTCAGGAGATGGACATCGATGAAGGGATGGTAGAAGTCCCTACGGAGGCAGAATTCCCCCGCCTCGACCCGTTCCGTCACGGGCAGCAGGGTGCACATGAGGCAGCGGTTCGTGGGGAACTGGCGTTCCACCTGCGTGAGGGTTCCCCCCAGAAACGGGGCCTGCTCGACGAGGGAAACCTGGACACCGGACGAGGCGAGATTCAGCGCAGCCGCCCAACCACTGACGCCGCTTCCAACCACCAATACCCGATTGTTTGCCATTCCCTTCTCCTTACGGCTGCATTGAATAGTCTTGAGTTACGATGGAAATCATATCAAAAACCTGCTTGGAATCCAAATTTTTGACCTGGATGGCGCCCGAGGGACACGCGGTGGCGCAGGCCCCGCAGCCCTCGCAGAGGGCCTCGTTGACCATCGCCTTTTTCCGTATGGGATCCACGTCCACCGCCTGGAAGGCGCAGTTGTCTCGGCAGTAGCCGCACCCCGCGCAGATCTCCTGGTCCACGCGCGCCACGAGGGGTTCGTGCACCAGTTCCTTGCGGGAGAAGAGGGAGAGGATCTTGGAGGCGGCCCCGCCCGCCTGGTAGATGGCGTGGGGGATGTCCTTTGGGGCCTGTGAGGTTCCGGCAAGGTAGATCCCCGCCGTCAGGGTCTCCACCGGGGCCAGTTTGGGGTGGGCTTCCTGGATGAAGCCGTAGGGATCCGTGTTGATGTTCAGCAGCCGCGCCAGCTCCTTGGCGCCCGGGTTGGGCACCGTGGCCATGGCCAGCACCACCAGGTCGGCCTCCACCTCCACCTGGAGCCCCGTGATGGTGTCGCCCCCCAGGACGAGGAGCTTATCCCCCTTGCGGGCGATCTTGGAGACCTTGCCCTTGAGGTAGAGGAGGCGTTCCTTTTCCACGCTCTCCTTGACGAATTCCTCGTAGCCCTTTCCGGTGGAGCGGATGTCGATGTAGAAGATGTAGGCCTGCCCGTCGGGGACCTTCTCCCTGTAGCGGCGGGCCTCCTTGCAGGTATACATGCAGCAGACCTTGGAGCAGTAGGGGAAGTGCTTGTCGGGGTCGCGCGAGCCGGCGCACTGGACGAAGACCACCTCCTTCGGTTCCTTTCCGTCGGAGGGACGCAGGACCTTTCCCCCCGTGGGCCCGTCCTCCGAGAGAAGCCGCTCGAACTGGAGGGCGTCCAGGACGTCGGGGTCCTCGGCGTATTCCGTCAGGGCCGATTTCCGGTAGAGGTCGTGCCCCGTCGCCACCACGATGGCCCCGTAGGTCCGGTCGATGAGCCGGTCCTCGGGATAGTCGATCGCCCCCTCGGCGCAGGCCTCCCGGCAGGCGGTGCAGTTCTCCTGTCGGGTAACGCGTAGGCAGGCCGCGTGATCGAGGAAGATGCGCCGGTCGCCGTGGCGCTCGCCCGGCGTCCAGTCGACGGCCTTCCGCGTGGTCAGTCCCCGGTCGAAGGTGGAGGGAACCTCCGCGGGACACGCGGCGACACAGGCCTCGCAGCCGTTGCAGCGCGCCGGATCGACCCAGGGAAGCTGCTGCCGTATCTGGACCTCGAAGTTTCCCACGTAGCCGCTCAAGTTCTCGATGCGGGAGGTGGTGAGGACCTCGATGTTCGGCTGTTTCAGGGTGCGGTCGATCATCTCGTTGGCCAGGTCCGGGGCCGATTCCATGGTCAAAAAGGTGCGCTCCAGCTGTCGCACCCGTCCCCCCAGGTAGGCCTCCTTTTCCAGGATGGTGACGGGATAGCCCCCGTTCGCGATATCCAGGGCGGTCTGCATTCCCGCCACGCCGCCCCCCAGGACGAGGACCCGCTTCTGGAGGGGGACGATGAGGGGAACCAGGGCCTGGTTCCGTTTCACCCGCTCGATGGTGGCCTTGATGATGGTCAGGGCCTTCTTGGTGGCGGTCTCCTTGTCCCCTTGGTGCGGCCAGCTGCAGTATTCGCGGATGTTGGCCACCTCCACCAGGTAGGGGTTGAGCCCCTCCGAGGCGGCCAGGTTCCGGAAGGTCCGCTCGTGGAGGGAGGGGGAACAGTTGCTCATGACCAGGCCGGTGAGTTTCTTCTCCCGGATGGCCTTGCGGACCAGCTCCTGGCCGGGATCCGAGCACATGTAGATATAGTCCTGGGCGTGGGCCACGCCCGGGTAGTGCTCGATGGCCTTGACGACCTCGCTCACCTCGACGGTGGCCGCGATGTTCAGGCCGCAGTGACAGACGAAGACACCGATACGCGGTTTCATCCGGCCATCTCCTTCAGCGCGGCTTTCCCGCCCTTCTCAACCCCGGAGAAGAGGGACAATACCTTGCTGGCGGCTCCTCCCGCCTGGGCGACCGTCTCGGGGATGTCCTTGGGCGCCTGGGCGGTTCCCGCCACGAAGACGCCGTCGATGCCCGTCTCCACGGGATGCAACTTGGCGTGGGCCTCGGTGATGAAACCGAACGTGTCGGTTTCCAGGTTGAGAATCTTCTTGACCTTCTCCCCCGCGGGGTTGGGGATCATGGCCATGGCCAGGACCACCAGGTCGGCGGCCACCTCCACCCGCTTGCCCGTGAGGGTATCCATGCCGAAGACGATGATCTTGTCTCCCTCGCGGAAGATCTTGGAGACCTTGCCCCGCAGGTAGACGATGCGGTCCTCCTCCACCCCCCGCTGGTAGAACTCCTCGTACATCTTCCCGTCCGTCCGCACGTCGATGTAGAAGATATAGGCCTGGCCGTCCGGGACGGCGTGCTTGTAGAGCATGGCCATCTTGCAGCAATACATGCAGCAGACGCGGCTGCAGTAGGGAAGGTGCTTGTCGGGGTCCCGCGAGCCGGCGCACTGGACGAAGACCACGTCCAGGGGCTCCTTCCCGTCGGAGGGGCGCTTGATGACCCCGGCGGTGGGTCCGGAGGGGCAGAGGATACGCTCGAACTCGAGGCCGTCGATGACGTCCGGGTCAGAGGCGTACTCGGTGAGGTTTTCCTTCTTGTAGAGCTCGTAGCCCGTGGCCACGATGATGGCCCCCACCTTGATCTCCTCGATCCAATCCTTCTGGTCGTAGCGGATGGCCTGGGTGGGACAGACCTTGGCGCAGATACCGCACTTGTCCTTGGTGAGCTTCAGGCAGTGATCCGCGTCGATGACCCGCTTATTGGGGACCGCCTGAGCGAAGGGGCTGTAGATGGCCTTCCGCGGCCCGAAGGCAAGCTCCCGGTTGAACTCGGAGGGGGCCTTGGTGGGACACTTTTGCTCGCACTGGCCGCAGCCGGTGCAGGCGTCCCAGTCCACGTAGGTGGCCTTGTGGCGGATACGGACGGTGAAGTTTCCCACCTCCCCCGTGACCGACTCCACCTCGCAGTAGGCCTTGATGTCGATGTTGGGGTGCTGCCCGCACATGACCATCTTGGGGGTCAGGATGCACTGGGGGCAGTCCAGGGTGGGGAAGACCTCGGAGAGCTGGACCATGTGGCCGCCGATGGAGGGGGTGCGTTCCACCAGGATGACCTGGTAGCCCCCGTCGGCGATGTCCAGGGCCGCCTGGATGCCCGCCACGCCGCCCCCGACGATGAGGGCCTTTTTGTCGAAGGTTTCGCTCATGCGATCAACCCCTTGGATTTCAGTAGCGGTCTGGGGTCCTGGGAAGAGAGCTCGAACCGGCAGACCGATTCGTCCAGGTCGAAGGCGATGGCCATCAACTGGGTGAAGTAGAGGACCGGCATGGTGTGAAATCCCGCATAGGCCTGCTGGATATCCTTCTGCCGGTTGTCCAGGTTAAAGTCGCACAGGGGGCAGCTCAGGGCCACGACCTCCGCCCCGTTTCCCTGGGCGGAAGTGAGGATGCTGTGGACGCAGGTAACCACCACGTCCTTCCGGTTGACGGTCTGGTAGGCCCCGCAGCACTCGGTCTTGTAGGGGTCGTCGATGACCTCCGCCCCCAGCGCCCGCAGGAGGTCCTCCATCACCGTGGGACGTTCCATGTCGTCGATGCCGATAGAGGCGGGCCGCAGGAGCATGCACCCGTAGTAGGGGGAGACCTTCAGCCCCGTGAGGGGCTTTTTCACGGCCGCTTTGACCTTGTCCATGCCTATCTCGTCCCGGAGGATCTCCAGGAGGTGAACCACGGTGACGTCCCCCGCGTAATCCATCTCCTCGTCCATGTAGCGGTTGATGCGATCCCGCTTCTCCTCGTCGGCGAGGAAGAACTCGTTGGCCCGTTTCAGGGTGTTGTAGCACATGGAGCAAAGGGTAACGAGGCGGTCGCTTCCCTGCTCTTTGGCGCGAATGAGGTTCCGGATGGGGCCGATCTGGTGGATGAGGTCATCCGTGGAGAGGGAATAGACGGTGCCGCAGCAGTTCCACTGCGGGAGTTCCTCCATCTCCACTCCCAGGACCTTCGCCGCGGCGATGGCGGAATCCTCCAGGTCCTTGGCCTTGGTCTTCAGCGTGCATCCCGGATAGTAAGGAATCTTCATTTAAGTCCCCTTTTACCCGCTCATCTTGCGCAGGTTGCTGACAATGGCGATCTGGGGAAGCTCAACCAGGAGTTCCATCGGGAGGGCGGTGGCTTCCACCTTGTTTCTATTCTTCTGACGCAGGGTCACGAGACGCAGGGCCTCCATGATCTTGGCGATGTCCACCCCGCGGGGACACCGGACGGTGCAGGTCTGGCAGGAGAGGCAGATCCAGTAGCTGTTGGCCTTCGCGAGTTCCTCCCCCTGTCCCATCTGGGCCAGCCGGATGACGTGGGACGGGAGGATGTCCATCTCGAAGGCGGCGGGACACCCCGCGGAACACTTCCCGCACTGGTAACACTGAAGCAAGTCCTGCCCGCTGATCATCTCGACCCTTTTGACAAACTCGCCTCTAACTCTATCGCGTGATAAACGTATCTTCATTCCTTACCTCGGTGGTTGCTTTATTGGGTAAATAACAGGTGGATACCTGTGAAGTGACTATACCGCCTACGGGGCCTGCGCATATCGTTTCATTCCTTCCTGGTAGAGATCGCCGCCGACGGTATCATTTATGACGAAAAGTGGCAAGTCCCGGACCTCGATCCGACGGATGGCCTCCGGTCCCAGGTCCTCGTAGGCGATAATCTCGCTGGAAACGATGCTCTTGGCAATGAGGGCCCCGGTCCCGCCGATGGCCCCGAAGTAGACAGCCTTGTATCTCCGGATGGCCTCGATAACCTCGGAAGAACGGTTCCCCTTTCCGATCATGCCCTTCAGGCCCGCCGCGATGAGGCGCGGCGCGAAGGGATCCATCCGGTAGCTGGTTGTGGGGCCCGCGGATCCGATGGGTTTTCCCGGCGGCGCGGGGGCCGGCCCCACGTAGTAGATGACGGCGCCCTTGAGGTCGAAGGGCAGGGGCTGGTTGTCGTCCATCAGCGCGATGAGCCGCTTGTGGGCGGCGTCCCGGGCGGTATAGACGGTTCCGTTGAGAAGGACCCGGTCTCCCGCCCGTAACGGGGTGACGGCTTCGTCGGTGAGAGGAGTCTGAAGTCTAATTTCGCGGCTCATGGGTTTCCCCTAAAGCACGGCCTCTTTGTGGCGGCCGGCGTGGCATTGGATGTTGACGGCAAGCGGCAGGGAGGCGATATGGCAGGGCATCATCTCGATGTGCACGGCCAGGGCCGTGGTCTTCCCGCCGAGGCCGCCGGGGCCGATGCCGATTTGGTTGATCTTTTCCAGTAGTTCCGCCTCCAGGGCGGCCAGCTCGGGATCGGGATTTTCCGTCCCGATGGGGCGCAACGTCGCCTTTTTGGCGAGCAAGGCGGCCCGTTCGAAGGTGCCGCCGATGCCCACGCCCACCACGATGGGCGGGCAGGGGTTGGACCCCGACTCACGCACCCGCTGGAGGATGTAGGCCTTGATGCCCTCCACGCCCTCGGCAGGAGCGAGCATGACCACCCGGCTCATGTTCTCGCTGCCGCCTCCCTTGGGCTCCACCGTGATGCGCACCCGGTCGCCGGGGACGATGTGGGTGTGGATGATGGCAGGGGTGTTGTCTCCCAGGTTTTTTCGGGTGAAGGGATGGCAGGTCGATTTCCGCAGGTAACCCTTCTCGTAGCCCCGCCGGACCCCTTCGTGGATGGCCCCTTCCAGGTCGCCGCCCGTGAAGTGCACGTCCTGGCCCACGTCGATGAAGACGACGGCCAGGCCCGTGTCCTGGCAGATGGGCATACGCTCCTCCCGGGCGATGCGGGCGTTTTTCAGGAGGAGGTCCAGGACCTCCTTTCCCGTGGGGGAGACCTCCGTCTCCTTCATGCGCCGGAAGGCCTCTTCCACGTCGGCTCCCAGATCGGTGTTGGCCTCGACGCAGAGCCGGGCGACGGTCTCGGTGACCTCGCTGACGGGGATTTCTCTCATTATTCTTTCCCTTTCATTTCCTTCCACTGGGCCACGTTGGCGGCCACGGAACCGGCCGAGGCATGAAGGGCCTTACGCTCCGCGTCGGTCAGGTCGAGTTCCAGCACCTTCTCCACCCCGTTTTCCCCCAGGATGGCGGGCACGCCCACGTAGACATCATTGAGCCCGTACTCCCCTTCCAGGTAGGCGGAGGCGGGAAGAAGCCTGCGGATGTTCAGGACAATGGCCTCCGCCATCTCCGTAATGGAAGAGGCCGGCGCATAGAAGGCGCTGCCCTCTTTCAGGAGCCCCACGATCTCACCGCCGCCCTTGCGAGTCCGCGCCACGAGGCGCTCGATGGTCTCGGGGGAGAGGAGTTCCGTAATGGGGATGCCGGAGACAGACGTGTAGCGGGGCAGGGGAACCATGTCGTCCCCGTGTCCCCCCAGGACGAGGGCGACCACGTCACTCAGGTGCACGCCCAGCTCCCGGGCGATGAAGAGTCTAAAACGGGTGGAATCGAGGACGCCGGCCATGCCCATGACGCGGTTTTTCGGAAAGCCCGTGGCCTCCTTGACCACGTGGCACATGACATCCAGCGGGTTGGTTACCACGATGACCACGGCATCCGGCGCGTAGGTCTTGACCTGCTCCGCCACACCTCCCACGATCTTGGCGTTGATGCCCAGCAGGTCCGACCGGGACATGCCCGGCTTGCGGGGAAGCCCCGCCGTGATGACCACCACGTCCGAGCCCGCGATATCCTTGTAATCGTTCGTTCCGGCGATCTTATTGAGGTATTTCCTCAGGGGGGCGGCGTGAGACAAGTCCGTCGCCTTGCCCTGGGGCATCCCCTCGACGATATCCACCAGGACCACGTCGGCGATGCGCTTCTCCAACAGGTAGAGTCCCGCCGTGGCGCCCACATGTCCCGCACCGATGATACTCACCTTCTTCATGATGCCACCTCCTGCAGCCTGGAGGTTACCTTTTCCTGGGTCTTCCGCAAGACCTCCGCGGATTTGACCAGGGCCTCCTTCTGCTCGCCGGTCAGGTTCAACTCGAGGACCTTGCGGACTCCCGTCTTGTCCAGCAGAATGGGAAGACCGATGCACAGGTCCGCCAGCCCATATTCCCCCGAGACGTAGACCGGCGCGGTGAGGATCCGGCGCCGTTCCCGGATGATGGTTTCCACCATGCGCGCCGTGGCGGCGGCAGGCGCGTAGAAGGCCGTGGCCCGTTTCATCATCTCCAGGATCTCGTGACCCGCGTTCTTGACCTTTTGGGCCACCTCCCGAATCTCATCGGGGGAAAGAAGCTCCGTGACGGGAATGCCGGTGACCCGGCTGTACTGGGGCAGGAAGATCATTTCGTCATGATGTCCCCCGATGAACATGGCCTCCACGTCCGTCGCGGCCATGTTCAGCTTCTCCGCGATGATCTCGCCGGCACGCGTGGCGTCCAGGGCGCCGGCCATGCCCAGGACCCGGTTCTCCGGGAACCCGGTGCGCTTGAGGATGTAGTAGGTCATGGCGTCCACCGGCTCCGTGACCACGATGACCACGGCGTCGGGGGCGAACTTGGCGATCTCACGGACGAAGGTATCGGCCGCGTCGAGATTATCGTCCAGGACATCTTCCCGGGACATGCCCGGCTCCCGAACCTTCCCCGCCGCCACGACCACCACGTCGGAATAGACCAGGTCGTAGAGGTCGTCGCTTCCCTTGACCACCACGTCGTAGTCGCGGATGGGCCCCGATTCCATGAGATCCAGGGCCTTGCCAGCCGCGTAGCTCGGTTTCACATCGATGAGGGTCACGTCGGCGACATTCTTCTCGGCGATGAAGAGGGCGCAGTTGGTTCCCACGTTCCCCGCCCCGATGACCGTGACTTTCTTCATTTTTCTCCCCTTTGGTTGACGGTTTCCACTATCCCATATATCCCGTTTGCGCTGTTGTCAAGTGCGGGAGTAAAACACGCGCTCCTTGAAAAAGGGCGATAGTGTTCTGAAAAAACCCAATCTTTCACCGCATCCACACCACAGTATGGCCGGTGATGTTGGGGAATTTCCTCATATCCCCCCACCTAACCTATTTTCGGGAGTTGCCCCTCGTAGAGGAAGGCCAGGTGGGCCCGTTCAATCTCCGCCGGGTCGACCATTTTTCGCGCAACGCCGGTTTTTATGGCGGCACGGGCCACGGCGGCGGAGACCTTGGGCGGCACCTTGAAATCCATCATCTCGGGAATGACTTTTTCCTCGCAGAGCTCCGATTCGTCGATAGCCTCTGCCAGGGCCCGAGCGGCGGCCAGCTTCATGGCCTCGTTGATCGTCCTGGCGCGGACGCCCAGGGCGCCCCGGAAGATGCCCGGAAACCCGAGGGAGTTGTTGACTTGGTTGGGGTAGTCGGAGCGTCCCGTCCCCACGATGCGCGCCCCGCCCGCCTTCGCCTCCTCCGGCATGATCTCCGGGACGGGATTGGCCATGGCGAAGACGATGGGATCCTTCGCCATGGTCCTGACCATTTCCGCCGTGAGGATGCCGGGAGCGGAAAAGCCGAGAAAGACATCACGGCCCCGGAGGACATCCTTGAGTTCCCCCTTCACGCCCTCAGGGTTCGTGACCTCCGCCATCTCTTTCTTAATCCAGTTCATCCCTTCCTTGCGTCCCTTGGTGATGGCCCCGTGCCGGTCGCAGAGGATGATATTTTTCGCCCCCGCCGACAGGAGAATCTTCGTCACGGCGATGGCCGCCGCCCCCGCCCCGCTCACCACAATCCGTATCTCGGGAAAGGCTTTACCCACGATCTTCAAGGCATTGGTTAGACCGGCCAAAAGGACCACGGCTGTGCCGTGCTGGTCATCGTGAAAGACGGGGATTTCAAGCATCTCCGAGAGCTTCCGCTCCACGTAGAAGCAGCGCGGCGCGGAAATATCCTCCAGGTTGATCCCCCCAAATGGCGTGGCGATGTGGGAGATGACCCGGACCAGCTCGTCGGGATCCTGGGTGCCAAGACAGATGGGGAAGGCCTCGACTCCCCCGAAGGTATGGAAAAGGACACATTTCCCCTCCATCACGGGGAGGGCGGCGCGGGCCCCGATGTTTCCCAGGCCCAGCACGGCGCTTCCATCGCTGATAACGGAGATGAGGTTTCCCTTGCAGGTATAGTCGTAAACCGCTTCTGGATCCTTGACGATCTTCAAGACGGGGTCGGCGCTGCGGGGCGGCAGGTAGAGCAGTTCCAGGATGTAGTGGTCCTTCACGGGGATCTTGGCCTTGACCTCCACGACACCCCGATACCGCCTGTGCAGCTCCAGGGATTGGGATTTCAGGTCCTTCTTCGTCTTTTTCACGGGCGGGGCCTGGAATCCCTCGTAAACGTAACTCTCCGTCCTTTCGGTGATCTCCCTCGGATCCACCGCGCGCCGGGCCACACCGGTCTCGATGGCCTCCCTGGCCACGGCCCCCGCGATAACGGGCGCCACGCGGAAATCGAAGATGCGCGGCAGGACGATGTCCTCGCGGAGCCTGTCCTCCTCCACGGTGGAGGCAAGGGCGTGCGCCGCGGCCAGCATCATCTCCGTATTGATTTTCCGGGCGAAGACATCGAGGATCCCCCGGAAAACCCCGGGGAAGACCATGGCCACGTTCAGCTCGTTGAGGGATTCTGGCAGGCTTGTTCCCACGATGCGCGCCCCCGCCTTCTTCGCCTCGGAAGGTGTAATCTCAGGCTCCGGGGTGGAGAGAGCGAAGACGATGGGATCGGGATTCATGTCCCGAATCATCTCCGGCCTCAGGGTTCCCTTCCTAGAGGCCCCGATGAACACGTCCGCCCCCTTGATGACCTCCCTTAGAGGGCCCTTCTCGATCTTTTCGTTGGTCATCTTGGCGATCTCGAACTTTGCCCAGTTCATCCCCTCCGTGCGATACTTGTGGACGGCCCCGTGCGTGTCGCAGAGGACGATATGCGAGACGCCGACGGAACGCAGGAGTTTTGCGGTGGCGATCCCCGCCGCGCCCGCGCCACAGATGACCACCTTCATCCTCCGCAGTTTCTTTCCCACCACCTTGCCTGCGTTGATAAGCCCCGCCAGGATCATGATGGCGGCGGCGTGCTGGTCGTTATGGAAGACGGGGATGTTCATGCTCCGGGCCAGGAGGCTCTCCACCTGGAAACACTTGGGGGCGTCCATGTCCTCGATACAGACGGCCCCAAAGGTGGGGGCGAGCAGGCTCACCGTCTGGACGATCTCGTCCACGTCCTGGGTCTTGAGGCAGATGGGAAAGGCGTCCACGTTGGCGAAGGTCTTGAAGATGACCGATTTCCCCTCGAGAATCGGCATGGCGGCCAGGGGCCCCTTGTTGCCTAAACCCAAAACGCGGGAGCCGTCCGTGATGAGCGCCACGGTATTGCCCCTGCAGGTGTAGTCGAACGAGGCGGCGGGACTTTTCTCGATGGCCCGGCAGGGCTCCGCCACCCCAGGCGTGTAGACGAGGCTCAACACGGAACTGTCCCGGATAGGGACCTTACTGGTCACCCCGATCAACCCGTTATATTTTTCCCTGTACCAGAGGGATTTTTCCTTCTCTTTCATGAAAGTCCTCCTTGATTTGGGAGAGCCAGCGTTTCCAAGGACCCTCTCAAAGCCCGCGGTATCATTCAGCGACACGAAAACCCATTAATTTTCCACCCAGAAACTTCAAGGCGATATAAAAACTCAGGTATGGGCTCTCGCATACATCACAACGAACCGGACCCATACCCTCGAATGACCCCTATCTTTCCACCCCCTCACCAAGACATCAAGCGGTCTTTTCCACCCTGGCCGTCTCGTGCATATGCCGATGCATGATGTAGTAGATGATGGGCACGGCCATGCGGGAGAGGAGTAGGGAGGCCACCTCGCCGGCCATGAGGGCGATGGCCAGTCCTTTGAAGATGGGATCTAAAAGTATAACCGCTCCGGTGATGACAACGGCCATGGCGGTCAGAACCATGGGGCGGAATCGGACGGCGCCCGCGTCCACCACCGCCTCGTCAAGCGGCATGCCCTCCCGGAGACGCAGCTCAATGAAATCGACGAGGATAATCGAGTTCCTCACAACGATACCCGCGCCGGCAATAAAACCGATCATGGAGGTAGCGGTGAAAAAGGCGCTCATGACCCAGTGTCCCGGGATGATGCCGATGAGCGAAAAGGGAATCGCGGACATGATGATGAGGGGTGTGATGTAGGAACGGAACCACCCCACCACGAGGAGATAGATAAGCACCATCACCGCGGCGAAGGCCAGGCCGAGATCCCGGAAGACCTCGTAGGTAATCTGCCATTCCCCGTCCCACTTCATGGAGTACTTTTCGTTGCAGAAGGGGATGTGGGTGCTGAGTTGCGCGATTTTGTACCCTTCGGGAATCTTTATCTTGGCGATTTTTTTGCTCATCTTGAGAATGGCATAGACGGGGGATTCCTCGCGGCCCGCCACGTCTCCCAGGACGTAAACCACCGGCATGAGGTTCTTGTGGCTGATACTCTTGTCGATGGTAGTCTTGACCACGCGGGTCAATTCCTTCAGGGGGATCAGCATTCCCATCCGATTTTGAACCTTCATTTCCTGGATGTCACGGATGGAGGAGCGCTCGGAGCGCGGGACCTGGAGCAAGATGTCCACGTCCTCCTTCTCCTTCGGGTCGTGGAGAAGTCCCACCTTCATACCCCCCACGGCGGTCCGGACAACCTGCGCGATCTGGGCCGTGGCAATGCCGTTTAGGGCCGCCTTCTCCTTATCCACCACCAACTTCAGTTTCTCCTGATTTGCCTCCACGGACCAGTCCACATCCACCACTCCGGGCGTGGTCCCAAACACCTTCTTGATTTTCCGGGCGAGGTTTATCTGCCCCTGGTAATCAGGGCCGTAGACCTCCGCCACGAGGGTTTCCATGACGGGCGGTCCGGGCGGCACCTCCGCCACCTTGACGGACGCCCCGTATTTCCTGGCGATCTCCACCAGCTTCGGTCGGACGGACTTGGCGATTTCGTGGCTCTGGGTCCAGCGTTTATTCTTGTTGATGAGATTCACCTGGATATCCGCCACGTTGGAGCCCCTCCGGAGGAAGTAGTGCCGCACGAGCCCCTGGAAGTTGTAGGGCGAGGCCGTCCCCGCATAGGTCTGGAGGTTTACCACCTCCGGAACCGTCTCCAGGTATTCGGCCATCTCGCGGGCCACCCGCGCCGTCTTCTCCAGCGGGGCTCCTTCGTCCATGTCGATGATAACCTGGAACTCGTTCTTGTTGTCGAAGGGGAGCATCTTCACCATCACAATCTTAAAGGCAAACATGGAAAAGGCCGCCAGCAGGAGAATCACGATCCCCACGAGGAATCCCCACCGCCACAGGGTGTGGTGGATGAGGGGACCCATGACCTTCCGATAAAGCCGCGTCAGGGCGGATTCCTTCTCCTCCTTCTGCTCGTGCTTCGCGGAAAGGAACCGGAGGGAGGCCCAAGGCGTCACGATGAAGGCCACCCCCAGGGAAAAAATCATGGCAAAGCTGGAACCGATGGGGATGGGCCGCATGTAGGGGCCCATCAGTCCCCCCACGAAGGCCATGGGAAGAACCGCAGCGATGACCGTGAAGGTGGCCACCACGGTGGGGTTTCCCACTTCGTCCACCGCCTCGATGGCGATATCCGACAGGGGCCGCCCCTTGTTCTCGGGGAGATGGTAGTGCCGGATGATATTCTCCGCCACCACGATGGCGTCGTCCACCAGGATGGCGATACAGAAGATGAGAGCGAAGAGGGTAATCCGGTTGAGGGTGTAACCGTAGAAATAGTAAACGGCCAGGGTCAGGGAGAGGGTGCTGGGAATGGCCAGGGCTACCACGCCCGCCACGCGGAGTCCCAGGAAAAACCAGATGAGCAAGCTGACCCCGAAGACCGCCAGGGCCATGTGGAAGAGGAGTTCGTTGGACTTGTCTTCCGCGGTCTCCCCGTAGTCCCTGGTCACCGCCACCTGGACCCCCGAGGGGATGACGGTGCCCTTCAAGAGTTCCACCTTCTTGAAGATTTCTTCCACGAGGGTGATGGCGTTGGATCCCTTCCGTTTGGAGATGGCGAGGGTCACGGCGGGCTCCTGGGGTTTCCCGGCGGCAAGGTAGTAGACGTAGTTCTTGGCCTCCTCGGGGCCGTCCTTGACGTCGGCCACGTCCTTCAAATAGACAGGACGCCCCTTGAAGGCCCCGATCACGAGCCTTGCCACGTCCCTCCTGGAGGCAAAAAAGTTCCCTGTCTCCACCACGATTTCCCGGTTGAGGCGGTCCATCGTTCCCGCGGGAAACTGGGCGTTGCTCCCCTTCAGCATCTTGATGACGCGAAGAGGATCCAAGTGATAGGCATCCAGGCGAGCGGGATCGAGGAGAACCCGAATCTGGCGCCGCTGTCCCCCGATGATCATCGTCTCCGACACCTTGGGAATCCGTTTGACGGCCTCTTCCACCTGGGCGGCGACCCGCCGGAGCTGGAAGTGGTCGTAGGTCTTGCTGTGGAAGGTCAAGGCGCAGATGGGAACGTCGTAGATGGTCCGGGGCCGAATCAAAGGCGGGGAACACCCCGGCGGAATGATATCGAAGTGCTCATAGAGCTTCTGGTTGAGGCGGACGATACTCTTTTCCTCGTCCTGCCCCACGTAAAAACGGACGATGACCATGGACATCCCGGACATGGAGGTGCTGTAGATATACTCGACACCGGGGATTTCCCAGAGGAGTTTTTCCATGGGATTGGTCACGCGGTTCTCCACCTCCTTGGCGGAGGCCCCGGGCATCCGGACGAAGACATCGATCATGGGAACGACGATCTGGGGTTCCTCCTCTCGGGGGAGTTTCCAGGTCGCAAGGGCGCCGATGAGGATACTCGCGATAATGAGCAGGGGAGTCAACTTGGAATTGATGAACATGTGGGCAATCTTGCCAGCCAACCCGAGTTGTTTCACGTCCGTTCCTCCCGTTGAAATATTGACTTACAGAATCGTATCATACTTAAATGAAAACCCTCCCGAAATCAAGCCTTAATGGAAAATTGCTCCCAGCCCTTGGAACCCGGAAGGCTCGGGGCCACTTTTTTTATCCTGTTAATTCTGTTACAAATAAGAAGTCATTTTACGTGGCATTTTATGACCCTGTGCATGGAGGAAAAAACGGAACTTGAATCAGGAAATTTTGGGCGTCTCCCTTCCCCTTCATTCCGATCGGGATTCGTCGCCATCCTGGGCATCCCGAACGCGGGGAAGTCGACCCTGCTGAACCGTATCATGGGGGGGCACTTCGCCATCGTCACGGAAAAACCTCAAACGACCCGAACCGTCATCCGCGCCATCAAGAACCTGGAAAACGCCCAGGTCATCTTCATCGACACGCCGGGGATCCATACCTCGCGGAAGGCCTTCAACAAGTTCCTCGTTCAATCCGCCAGGAACGCCTGCCGGGAGGCGGACGCGGCGCTCGCCCTGGTGCCCGCCCGGAAGGGGCGGGAAGAGGAGAACGTCTCCCTCTTCTCTCTTCTCGAGGAAATCCCTGACACACCTAAGATTGTCGCTCTCAACAAGATAGACCGGGTCACGAAGGAAGAGGTTCAGGCGTTTATGGAAAAACTCGGGAAGGTTTTCCCCGCGGGAAAGATCTATCCCATCTCCGCCCTCACAGGTTGGGGCGTGGACGAGCTGATGAACGAGCTGATTAACCTCCTTCCCGAGGGGCCGCCCCTCTTCCCCTGGGAGATGGAAACGGACATGACGGAACGCTTCTTCGCCTCCGAGATCATCCGGGAAAAGATCTTTCTCCTGGCGAAGGAGGAACTCCCCTACGAGATCGCCGTCGAAATCGAACAATTCAAAGAGGAAAAAGAAAAGAACATGCTCGTTATCTCCGCGGTCATCCACGTGAACCGTCCCAGCCAGAAGCGCATTATCGTGGGGAAGAACGGCGAGCTCATCAAAAAGATTGGCATGCTGGCCCGGAAAGATCTGGAGGCGTTCTTCCAGATTCATGTCTACCTTGACCTCTGGGCCCGCGTAAGCCGCAACTGGATGAAAAATCCCAGGATGCTTAAAGAACTGGGAATTATGGCGGGGTGAATATCTGATGGAAACCTTGGGTAAGACCTTAAAAGGTTTGAGAGAAGAAAAGGGAATGACCCTGATGGATGTCTCCAAAGCGACGAAGATTCGAACCTCCATCCTGTCAGCGCTGGAAAACGAGGAGTGGGACAAGCTCCCCCAGAAGATCTTCATCAAGGGCTTCGTCAAGGCCTACATCCAGGCTGTCGGAGGGGACGAAGGGTACATCATGGACCTCTTCGAGGCCTCCTGTCCCGTGGTGGACGAGAAAATCGCCTGCCCTACCTTCGAATCTGAACCTATGGACAGCCTGACGAGGGAGAAAGGAAGTTACAAGTGGATACTGGTCTTGATCCTCCTTGTCCTCATCGCGGGGGGGGGGTACTTCCTCTTCCAGAAATTCTCCGGCCGGTTTCTGGGGGCCTCTTCGTCCACCGTCAAGGAGGAAACGACGGTCGTCGTGCCCCCCAAGGAAACGAAGATAAAACCGGCCGCCACAGCCCCGCAGACACCCGTCGCTCCGGTCAAGGAAGAAAGCTCATCGACCCAGCCGTCCGTGGCAACCACCATGGGACCCTCCGCGGAGAAATCTTCCGAAGCAACGAAACTCCAGCCCGAGAAGGAAACGGTTGGGGCGACCAATGCCGAGAAACCGGTCGCCGCAGCCGTGGACGCCGAAGCGAACAAAACGGCCCCCGCCCCGAAACCGCCGGAGGCGAAACCCGAGGAAACCGCCAGCGACAATCTCGTCATCACGGCGAGGATGGAGACCTGGATCGGGCTCAAGATCGACGGAAAGACTCGAAAGGAGATTCTCTTGAAGCCGGGCAAGACCTTCTCCGCCAAGGTGGATAAATTCGTCGAGCTCCTTATCGGCAACGCCGGCGGCATCGACATCACCTACAATGGAGAAAAGGTGGAGAATATCGGCAAACCCGGCCAGGTGGTCCGGCTGCGGCTTCCCCGGGAGGAATCGGAAAAGGCTAAAAAAGAGACCCCTGCCCCTTGAGGGTCCGATTGAAGTAACTAAACGCCGCGGGGGTGGCCACCCGCCCCCGGGGCGTGCGCTTGATAAACCCCTTCTGAATCAGGTACGGTTCGTAGACATCCTCGATGGTCTCCTTGTCCTCGCTGAGAGAGGTGGCCAGGGTCTCGATTCCCACGGGCCCCCCGTCAAACTTGTCGAGGATGGTCAACAGCAGCCGCTGGTCCATGGGATCGAACCCGCGCTTGTCTATTTCCATGGCGGACAGAGACACGTCCGCTACCTCCCGGGTGATGACGCCGTCCGCTTTGACCTCGGCGAAGTCCCGAACCCGCCTCAGGAGCCGGTTGGCGATCCGCGGGGTGCCCCGGGAACGGGACGCGATTTCATAGGCCCCCGCGTCCGTGATGGCGATGGAAAGGATTTTGGCGGAACGGAGCACGAGGGTCGTCAGGTCCTCTTCCGAGTAGAAGTCGAGCCGCTGAACGATGCCGAACCGGTCCCTCAGGGGGGAGGTCAGCATCCCCGCGCGGGTCGTCGCCCCCACCAGGGTAAAAGGAGCGAGATCCAGCTTTATGGAGCGTGCGGCCGGTCCCTGCCCGATCACCACGTCTATCTGGTACTCCTCCATGGCGGGATAGAGAATCTCTTCGATGACGTGGCTCAGGCGGTGAATCTCGTCGATGAACAGGACGTCTCCCGGAGAGAGGTTGGTGAGGATGGCGGCCAGGTCTCCCGGGCGCTCGATGACGGGGCCGGAGGTGGCAAGAATGTGCACCCCCATCTCGTTGGCGATGATGTGGGCCAGAGTCGTCTTTCCCAATCCCGGCGGTCCGTAGAGAAGGACATGGTCCAGGCTCTCGCCTCGTTTCTTCGCGGCTTCGAGGTAGATCCCGAGCCTCTCCTTGACCTTCCGCTGGCCGATATACTCCCCGAGGGACCGGGGACGGATGCTCGGCTCGGCGGCGGCATCCTCTTCCGTCCGTTTTGGGGTCAGCGCGGGACGTTCGTCCTTTTCCATTCAGGCATTCACCTCTGGAGGGATTTCAGAGCGGTTTTGATGATATCTTTCAGGGACGGGGCGCCCGCCGTTTCGGACGACAGGATTTCCCGCACCGTCTTGGAGGCCTCTTGGGGCTTGAACCCCAGGTTCGTCAAGGCCGAAACCGCGTCCGAGAAGAGGGTGGCGGCGTCCTCGGGAAGCGGGGCCGCGGCCGTCCCATCCCCCTTGCCCAGGGAGGGATAGAGCTCCTTCAGCTCCACCACCATCCGGGCCGCCGTCTTCTTCCCGATCCCAGGAATTGCCCGCAGGCGCGTGGCATCGCCCGAGGCGATGGCCAGCTTCAGATCTTCCGCGGAAATCCCCGACAGGATGTTGACGGCGAGACGGGGACCGATTCCCGAAATGCGGATGAGGTGCCGGAACCACTCCCGCTCGGCCTCGGAGTTGAAGCCGTAGAGGCTGATCTGGTCCTCCCGCACGTGTGTGTGGATGAGGAGGGCCACCTCCTTCCCGTTCTCGGGAAGGCTGTAATAGGTGGACAGGGGGACGTGCACCAGGTAGCCGATCCCTCCCACGTCGAGAACCACCTCGTCCACTTTTTTATCCATCAGCCGTCCCTTCAGCCAGGCGATCACCCCACGCCCCTCCTGTAAAACCCGCCCTGGAGGTGCTGGAGACAGCAGATCCCCACGGCGAGGGCGTCGGCCCCGTCGAAGGTGAGGGAATCGCGGAGGGAAAGAAGGCGCGTCACCATCTCCAGGACCTGCCGTTTGGTGGCCTGTCCGTAGCCCACCACGGCCTGCTTGATCTCCAGGGGGCTGTATTCGTGGATCTCCATTTGACGGAGGATGCCGGGAAGCATGGCCACCCCGCGGGCGTGCCCCAAGATAAGGGCGGAACGGGGGTTCTTGGCAAAGAAAACCTTTTCGATGGCCAGCACATCCGGCGCGTGTGTCTCGATGACCTCGGTGATCCCGTCGAAGACCTTCCCGAGGCGTTCGTTAAGCGGGACATTTTTACGAAACTTGATGAGACCATGCGCGACGTAATGGGGGGTTTGATCGTCTGAGGTTACGATACCGTAACCGGTAACATGGGAACCGGGATCGATCCCGAGCACCTTCATTGGGGCGGAGCCATGTCAGAGGGTTTCCATGATCGCTTCGGAGATGTCAAAGTTGGCGTAGGCGTTCTGGACATCGTCGGAATCCTCCAGGGCGTCCATCAGCTTGAGCATCTTCTCGGCGTCTTTCCCCTCCAGTGCGACGGTGTTCTGGGGGATCATGCTGATCTCCGCCACGAGGTAGGGAATCCCCGCTTTGTCGAAGGCCTCCTTGACCGTCTCGAATTCCGAGGGCTCCACGATGACCTCGTATTCCTTCTCGGTCTCCTTGATGTCGTCCGCCCCCGCCTCCAGGGCCACGGCCATGACATCGTCCTCGGAAACCTGGTCCTTGGAAAAGACCAAAAGACCTTTTTGGTCAAACATCCACGACACGCAGCCGTTCTCTCCCAGGTTCCCGCCGTGCTTGGAGAAGATGTGGCGGATCTCCGCGATGCTGCGATTCTTGTTGTCCGTCAGGACCTGGACAAGGACGGCCACGCCGCCCGGTCCATACCCTTCGTAGGTCAGTTCCTCGTACTGGGTTCCCTCCAGCTCGCCCGTGCCCTTCTTGATGGCCCGCTCGATGTTGTCCTTGGGCATGTTTTCCGCCTTGGCGGCGGCAATCGCCGTCCGCAGGCGCGGGTTGCTTTCAGGGTCTCCGCCCCCCATCCGGGCGGCGACGGTGATTTCCTTGATGAGTTTCGTGAATATCTTTCCGCGCTTGGCGTCGAGAGCACCTTTCTTGCGCTTGATGGTGCTCCACTTTGAATGGCCTGACATAAAATCCCTCTTTATTCTAAATAAGAAAAAACTGGTGGGCGGTACTGGATTTGAACCAGTGGCTTCTACCGTGTGAAGGTAGCACTCTCCCCCTGAGTTAACCGCCCACGATTCAATTTCGGGGACAATATACCAAAGGCCCCGAAAGTTGTCAAACAAATCTCACACGAAAGGGGTTTCCCGATAGGCTGAAATGCGCCTCTGGGCTTACAGCCATGCTGACAGAATCGGAAAAAATGGGGACTCATCTACCTTGAAGAATTTGACGTTTGGCTGCGCGCCCTTTCTGCAAGCTCTTCAAGGTCAGAAACAATGCTTAAAGCCGCATTTTGAACCCTCGTATTTCCGCAGATTCCAAGCCTGTGGGCCAAAACGGGACTCACCTTTCCAAAAGCGTTGAACGTCACGATATACGAATAGGCGCTACGAGGCCGATTTCTGACCTTCTTGGTAATCATGTTGACAATCAGCATGGAATCGTCTTCACCGGCTGTTTTTAAAACACTCGATTTTTCGATTCCCTTTTGGATGTAAGCGATGAGACGCTGGCCCACGAAATCCCCCTCCCCAGCCTGGGTATTCAGCTTGACGGCTATCTTTGAGCCGGCCGTTACCCATGTGGAGAAAAAGATTACGCAAAGGATAAGGGATATCTGAATCACGCGATTTCTCATCATAGATACTCCTTTTAACAAGGTTTGCTGAAATCCCGCAGGGAAAATGCTTCTTTCATCATCGAAACTGGCTGCGTAGTGGCGCCCCCGGCACGATTCGAACGTGCGGCACCAGGATTAGGAATCCTGTGCTCTATCCCCTGAGCTACGGGGGCGTCTTGGTGTTTTCTATAGCAGGAACGCCCCGGAATGTCAAAACAAAACGGACTATCTCAGGGTATCGACGATAACGCGAAGTTCTTCAATTTTGAAAGGTTTTTTCAGGAATTTTTTAACCCCGAGTTTGTAGAGTTTTTTTGCTTCGTCTTCGGAAGCGAACGCGGAAATCACGACAACAGGAAGCCCTGGAACATTTTTCTTCAGCCAGTCTATCAATTCGAAACCGTTCATGCGGGGCATGACCAGATCGACAATGGCCAAATTATATGTATTGTTTTTAAGGGTTTCTATCGCGGCCAGACCGTCCTCGACAGCCTCGACACAGACATCTTCCCGGGTCAGATTTTCCTTTAGAACTTCTCTCAGATGCTGCTCGTCCTCCACGACAAGTACCCGCTGGATTCTTTTAC